>Ga0207158_1119_pt1 | contig 19241 bp, 14 predicted proteins | sample Alteio_BWMinHeat_22_FD_153512 | JGI IMG/M metagenome (GOLD analysis project Ga0207158, IMG submission 153512) | Enriched cells from forest soil in Barre Woods Harvard Forest LTER site, Petersham, Massachusetts, United States -... | ecosystem: Environmental > Terrestrial > Soil > Temperate forest >... | reverse complement strand
CAACGGTGATCGAGAACTTGCTGATGTTCTACGACGAGGTGCGTGACGCGCTGCAATCGATGGGAATCATGGACGCCGCGGAGATCGAGCGCCAGCAGCAGGCGCTGCGGGCGTTGCCCGCCGAACCGCTGCCGGCCGCCTGGTGCATGCATCGGGTGGCGGGTGAGGCTTGAAATCTTACGGCGGGTGGCGTGCTTCGGCAGCGATGAATCAGGCGCAAGCGATCCGCCAAAGCATGCTACCCGGCCGACGCCAAGCCGGAGCCCAGGATCGAGAAGTTGGCGTCGAAAGGATGGTGCCGCGCGTTGTTCAAAGAGATTAGTGTTCCCACCGGCGAAGCAAGATTACAGAGATGTCGTCGGCAGGCTCGCTCTTCCCTCGAAACCCCTCAACGGCTTCAAGCAGGCGCGCCAGGGATTCAACCACCGGCATGCCCCACGCCGCTCGCAAGGACGCTACAACCCGGCGCTGGTGGAACATTCGACCAGATTCATTCAACGCTTCGGTGATTCCGTCGCTGAATAACGCCAGAAGACTACCCGGCTTGAGGCTCAATTCGCCTTGCTCGAACTCCGCACGCGGAAAGACTCCGAGCACCGGACCACCGGAAGTGAAGGGCATCGGCTCCCGCCCGGCGAGAACCAACGGCGGGATGTGGCCGGCGTTGGCGTACTGCAGGCGCCCCGTTGCCACGTCCAGCACGGCGAGGAAGAGAGTGACGAACATTTCGTCCGGCGTCGTGTCCAGCAGGTACTCGTTGAGGTCGTTCATCACATCTTTGAGATTCGACGCCTCATAACGCAGCTCGGAGTGCAGGTCGGCGCGAAGGCCGGCCATGACCAGCGCCGGGCCCAGGCCCTTGCCCGCAACATCCCCAAGTGCGAGGGCCACTTGTCCATGTCCGACCTCGAAAACGTCGCAATAGTCGCCGGAGACGATGTGTGCCGGCCTGAGCGCTGCGACGAGATCCCAGCCCTGCAATCCCGGAATCTCGCGGGGGAAAAGGCATTGCTGCACTCGCCGGGCCTCCTCGAGGTCAGCCGAATACCAATGGGGGCTGGCGTCGAGGATTGCGGTTGGCGATGAACCCTGAAGATCAAGGAAGCTCAGCGTCATGGAAAGAAACTCCAAGAAGGCTTGTCTGTGGAACGAATCGGCACTCAATGGTTCGTGTTAGGAAATGTCTCGGCAATTGAGAACCAGGTCGTCGGTTCTTCGGCGAGCGATTGCAGGCCGAGTGCCCTTCCTCAAGTACCTACCTGTCGAAAAACAGCGAGCTTGACATTCCAGTGGTTAGAAATGAGGTGGGGAAAGCAGCTAGGATGAGCCAGTTCACTAAACGAGGTATGTACAAGCGGCCAACTCGCGAATGGCCGCCACAATCAGTCGAAAGGGTTGATTGACCGAGGATACTTCGTATCACTAAATCAAAATCGCTCTGGAAACCGTGCCTTCGGTAGCCGCATATGCCTCGAAAGAATAGTTCCCGCTAAAACTCATTAGTGCGAGATCTTTCGGGACGAACGAGACATACCAATCCTTCTGTTGTGAAGCGGTTACAATCTTCGTACTAGGCGATCCTGTTGGATTGCCCGAAGAGTCAGTTGCAGTCAATGAACAATGCACCTGGGCGCCGGCGTTCAAGACCGTGCCGGGCTGGTTGATGCCGTCTTTTGAAGCGTTTATCTTGCCAAGGTTGATCAGTACCGAGACGATCCCCTCCGTTGCCACTTCCAATTTGTGGCTAGCGATATCTCCAGCCATTTCACTAACCGTGACCAAATACACGCCAGGTGATAACTCGCCTAGGTGAACGGACCACTTAGCCTCCTTGTCCGCCACGCAAAATCGCGTCAGCGTCCAAGCCACTTCGTACTGCTTCAGACCGCTGATCGCGCAGGTCATGTGCACACCGGCTTTGCTCGCACCATCGCCTTTAACCGAAACATCTGGTGACCGATTGGTCTTGATCATCGTTAAGTCCGCGTCCTTCGAAACGTCGTAATCCGTCGTGCCGTCGCTGATTGTTTTAATCTTGGTGCTCATAGTTCGTGGTGCTCCAATCGGGTTGAAGGATTCGCTAGTCAATTGGTTCGAGGGTGACATTTCGGAATGAAGCAACCGCCTTCGTAACAAACAAACCCAGCCCGCCTCGCGGAGGAAACTCGGGATTCGTCGCGAGAGGTTGAGGCGGCTTGTTAAGAAGTGGCCGCGCACTCATCATCAGGGTGGCGCGAGGTGTTCTGCCGATACAAATTCCCTCCCAAAAGATTGTGATGGATTCGGGCCGCACTTCGACTTCAATTGTGCGCCATGGTCCCGGCGCTCCGATAACTTTCGCGGGTGTGAACTCCGCTTCCGTTTCTTCCACGATCGCTGTGTTGTTCTCCAACCCTTTGGGAGGCTGGCGTTGAGCCTCAAGCCGCACGATGTTTCTCCCATTAGCGCCCTGGTCAATTAGATCGTTGAAATCAACGGCACAATAGAAATGGGCGTTAGTGTTGCCCGCGGGAATCTCGCTGTGGGCAAAGTAAACGCCCACCCTTCCTTCGTGTATCGATTCCCTCTCGTGTCGCACTTCCGCACTGAAACGGTAGCGCTCCTGCCTTGGATCAGGAAGGAGTTCCACGAGTCCGTACTCCAAATGCATGACCTCGAACGGTCCGTCGAGCGGCTGCGCAATGTTCCCGTGCGTGTCATCTGTTCTCCATCGGAAATACGCCGGGCGGCCTACTTCGCCAATCAACGTGACCTTCTTTCCCAGGCCGAGATCGTGATTGAGCGCCGCCAACGCCTCTTCCCGGCGTTTGACCTCTTTCTCCTCCGGGGAAAGTTGAGTTCCTAGCGGAGAGGGCTGCTTGGTGGACAGGAGCATGAACGCAAGCACCACCAGGCTTATGAAGGCGGCCAAGGCGAGCAACAAGCTGGCGACCTGCCGGCGCAATCTGCGCCCGAGCCACCGCAGCAATCCTTCCGGCCGCGCCTTGATCGGCTGACCACTAAGGAAAAGACGCAGGTCCTCCGCCATCTCGCGCGCCGAGGGATATCTACGAGCTGGCGCCTTGGCCATCGCCGAAGAGATGATGGTTTCCAGGTCGCGCGGAATCCGCTTGTTGAGGCGGCGCGGCGGCGTGGGGTCGTCGAATGCGATTTGGCGTAGCAGTTCCTGGCGGTCGGCGCCCTTGAATACCGGTTCCAGCGTGGCGAGTTCGTAGAGGGTCGCGCCGAGCGAATAAATGTCGGTGCGATGGTCCACGACCACGCGCTTGGCCAGAGCCTGCTCCGGACTCATGTAGCGGACTGTGCCGATGAGTTCGCCGGTCCTGGTCAGCCGGGCGTCGCTGCGCATTTGCGCCAGGCCGAAGTCGGTGATCCACAAGCTGCCGCGCTGGTCCACGAGCAGGTTGGCGGGCTTGATGTCCCGGTGCAGCACGTCCATTTGATGGGCGTGCTCCAGCCCCTCCGCCGCCTCCAAGCCCAGCCGGCCGATGATGCGGAAGTATTCGGGCGAGCGGGTCGAGCCTTCGGTTGCCAGCGTCGCAAGCGGCAGCGTATCCGTTCCAGCGTTTGACGCGTCGGGTAAGTAAGGCGCTGTGGCTTCAGGTTCGGCCTGCTCCATGCCCGCGAGACGCCGCATCTCCCCGACGACGGCCGCGAGGGATAGGCCCTCAATGAACTGCATCGCGTAAAAGTGGACGCCGCGCTCGTAGCCGACGACGTACACGGGCACGACATGCTCATGCTTGAGGTTCGCCGCCGCTTCGGACTCCTTCTTGAAGCGCTGAAGCTGCCGAGGGTCCAGCGCCGCCGCCAACGGCAGGATCTTGACGGCGACACTGCGGTTGAGGGAGATCTGCCTGGCTTCGTAGACGACGCCCATGCCACCGCCGCCGATCCTGCGTACGAGGCGAAAGTCGCCCAGCGGCGCCGTCAGGAACGGATCGCCTTCAGTGATCGCCGTTTGCAGATCGGGCAGGCGAAGCAACTCCAGCGCTTGAAGCGCCTCGCGCAGCACGCCGGCAATGGCCGGATTCGCTGCCGCATATTCCTCGATCGATGGATGCTCGCCGCGATCGAGCCTTTGCGTAAACTCGTCGGCGATCCGGCCCACCAGCGCTTCCACTGAAGGCGCGGCCTGTGTCGGTGGCATGCTCATGATTTCGACCCCATCAGACCGTTCGCCCGCAAGAGCTTCCGAAGTCGCAATAAGGCGCGGCCGTAGCGCTGGCTCGCGGCGACCGGTTCGATTTCCAGGGCTTCCGCCGCTTCTTGATTCGTCAGCGCTTCCAGGTTGCGCATGAGCAGGATTTCGCGGTCTACCTCGGACATCTGCGCCAATACCTCCCGCACGCGACGGGCCGTTTCCGATTGTTCGAGATGTCTACTCGGCGTTGAGCCGCGTGCGAGGAGCTGTTGCACCAACGCGAATGCGGACTTGTCCGGAAGACCGACCTCCCGATCAACGCTACGCCGCGCCGCACAGCGATGGAAGCGTTGCAACATCAGCAGTCGCTCGTACGTCGTCTTGCGCAGCCACAGGCGAAATGACATCGGCCGCCGCTCGAGGAAATCCTTAAAGCGCCGGTACGCGTCGAGTTGCGCCTCTTGCACGACGTCGGAAGGATCGAGGCGCGGCCGAATGCGCGGGTCGAGCCGCAACGCGACCACCTGGTGAAGGTACGCCCGGTGCCGCGCGAACAAATCCTCAAAGGCTCGTCCGTCGCCCGCGTGGGCTTGCTGGAGCAGCTGCTCTGTGTCGCTGGAATCTGGCTTTGCTGGGTCCATATCACTCCTCTTAGGCACCTACCTGACAAGGAGCGCAAAGATTGACAGCCTATTTCAAGAAAAGGCTTTGACCTACGACAACGCAACTTCAATGCGGATGGGCAGATATTAGCCTCAGTTTTGTACACATGCAATTCGCAAATGAGTGAGTGACACAAATAGCCAGCAAAGACCGATGCCGTGTTTTTTTCACGGCTGGGTGGCACTCCCTGTGGCACACCGAAGGGCGTGCCGAAGCGGCAGCGACGTCTCCCTCTTGTTTTTCCACCCATTGACTTCTCCCCAACTAGTTGTATAATCAACTACCGGATGAACGCGAGTCACCCAATACCCGGCTCACCGGCCGGCCTGGTTCGGCGGGAATGCTTCGCGGTCCGCCTGCGCTTGTTGAACCGCGTGATCACGCGGATTTACGATGAGGCGCTCAGGCCGCTTGGTCTGACCGTGAACCAGATGAACATCCTTGCCGTTTTGGAGAACCTGTCCGAGGCGGAGGCGGGCGACATTGGCCGCGTGCTGCACATGGAAAAATCCACGGTCAGCCGGAACATCGAACGGATGCGCCGGCAGGGCTGGCTGAGCACACAGGCCGGATCGGACGCGCGGCGCGTGCGGCTGTCGGTCACGGGGCGGGGCCGCGCGCTGTTGGAGAAGGCCATGCCCTTATGGAGCGGCGCCCAGGAACACGTGCGCGGACTGCTGGGGGAAGCGGGAACGGCGTCCATCACGCGCGTCGCGGATCGGTTCTTCGCCGGCAGCAAGAGGAAGTGATTTTTGTTGGCCATGTAGGTGTATATACATCAATAAGGAAACCGCTTGCCGTCTCGCGGTGCGTCGCCGCGGCGGCTCGGGCGGATCCAACCACGGGAGACCCAGACAATGGCAATTGCAAAACTTCATGCCGCGAACGGCCCTGGGCGCCGTATCTTCGCTCCGGCGATCGGCGCAGTCCTCGTTCTGTGGCTCGGCGTCGTCGTCGTGTCCAGCTGGGCGGGCTGGTTTGTCACCGAGGCGGGGCAGCCGCCGTTGGCACTGCTGACCGCGGTGACGTTGCCGGTCATCCTGTTCGCCGCCGCCTACGTGTCCTTGGAACCATTCCGCCGGTTCGTGCGGAACGGCGATCCGCGGCTGTTGACGACCGTTCAGAGCTGGCGCATTCTCGGAGGGGTGTTTCTGGTGTTGCTGTCCTTCGGGTTGTTGCCGGCCGCGTTCGCGCTGCCGGCCGGCTTGGGGGACGTCGCCATCGGCGTCACGGCTCCATTCATCGCTCGGGCGATGGAGGGTCCGAGTCGGTTTCGGTTCAGCCGTTTGTTCGTTGTGTGGCAGTTCCTTGGCGTGCTGGACCTTGTCGTTGCGGTCGGCGTCGGTGCATCGACGCGCGCGTTTCCCCAAATCGCGGGCGGGTCGGCCAACGCCGAACTCATGGTCGTGATGAGTCAGCTTCCCCTGAGTCTCATTCCCGCATTCGCGGTTCCGCTGTTTGTCATTCTTCCCTTCGCCGTCCTCGCGCAGCTGCGGGCGCGCGTGCCCGCTTCTGGGGCGGAGCGGCCAGTTTGGGAGTCCGAACAAGTGCTAAGTGGAGCGCGAGCCTGACCCGACAGCAAGCTAACGAGCGGCCGGTCAGAACGAGGGGGTCATCGCGCCAATGTCAATGAGCGCCGATCAAGGACGCTGGTAACGTATTGGTCGTTATTGAAGTCAATCGAACCACAGGAAGAGGGGGCAGTACGCCAACCAACGAATGGGGGCCCCCTCAATTGGCGCACTCGGTCGCCCGACTGCTGGGTCGTTTCACGTCTCCGTGAAACGACCCATTTTCGTCGCCGTAAGTCCTTACCGCTCTGCATTGTCTGAAATCGACCGGGCATGGGGGGTAGGTGTGAAACGACCGACCTCGCGCCGATCCGTGCCAATTGGTCACTTCCCTCCCCGCCACGCTGGACCCACTGGGCCAGCTTGCGGACCACTCGTTCTGCTGTCCGGTCCGGGCCACTTCACCCTGCGTACCAAGGACACGGCGCGCCCGCCGAGCGCGCTCGGCCTACTGGGCGGAAATCGTGTACTAGAATTGGTTCGGTATCCAAACCGGGAGGTCCAGCCAATGCGTTGTAAGAACTGTCACGCGGTCATGATGGACACGGATGCATTTTGTCCGTCTTGCCGCGCTTCCGCGGCGAGTGCAACTGCGGCCGCGCCGGGGGAATTCAGCAAACCCTCCCCTATGCTAATGGCGCTCCCAATACTGGGCGGGGCCGTTGGCGGGGCACTCTACGGCGCGCTGACCGCTCCCAGCGGACGCTCGTCTTCGCTCGCTGGCGCTCCCGTGGCTCGGCGTTCAAGCCCCCTCAAATGGATGTTTGGTCTTCTCTTCATCCTCGTCGGCATCTTGTTCCTCGTGCTGGCACTTGTCTCCTTCTGCGACATCTGGGACCTCGCGCGGCGCGAGCGAATCGAGGTGACGGCGGCCGAGCTCTCCCGGATCAAGGACCCCAAGGCGTCGCCTGGCGCATGGATCGCCTACTCCTTTGAAGAATCAAAGCCGATCGAAATGCCGTTAACTCGGCAGCGCCTGGGCCACGGCGGGGATGTGAACGCGCGCTGCCTTCTCGTGAAGGTGGAGGACAAATGGCTGATCGCTTCAGTAGCGCCCGGGTTTGAAGGCAACCAACTGGTGGGCCGGCTGGTCCCGCTTGAGTCGCCCCCATCGAAGCTATTGATTGAGAAGATCCGCGGCAGTGGAACGAATCCTGCCGCCGTGCTCCCGTACGAATTCAACTCTGTGGACGGCAGCGCGAGCGATCAGCATTTCCGGTACACGGGGGCGGCATTGGTCGCCTTCTTCGGTCTGCTGGGTTTGTTGCTCGGGTTGTTCCTGGTTTGCCGCCGGCGTCGGGTGGCATAGAGCAATTCATCCCGCAGGTTCTTGGCGTCAAGCATTGTCTGAAATCAGATGGGCTTGGGCGACAGGTGTGTGACAACCAACTTGGTGGTTACCGCTCAAACAACTCTCCCCGCCAACGCCGATGGGTGTCGATGCTTGCCGTTGGTGATCAATGCGTGCCCTTCACAGTCTTTCCGTGTCAAAGACCCCAGCAAAGTGAATCCCAACCACGCCAATACATTGGCGTTCGGGTAGCTGGTCAAACATTGACCACCCTCTCACCCACATGCGCGACCCTCTCACCCACATGCGCGACCCTCTCACCCACATGACGACCCTCTGCACCCTCGGCAACGGGTGTAGAGGGTGTCTAATAATGATACACTTACGCGGACCTGCCCTCCTCCATTCAATCGCACGCCAACCGATATCCCACGCCCGGCTCAGTGAGCAAAATCTTCGGCCGGGCGGCGTCCGCCTCAATCTTGTGGCGAAGATGCCCCATGTACACGCGGAGATAATGCGTCGCATCCACGTTATTCGGCCCCCAGACTTCCTTGAGCAACTGCCGGTGAGTGACAACTTTCCCGGCGTATTTGATCAGGGTCGTGAGCAGGCGATATTCGATGGGCGTAAGGTGAGTTTCCTCCCCGTCCAGGAAGACTTGGCGGCGCTCCTGATCGACGCGCAAGTTCTGCACTGAGAATACCGGCTCCCCCGCCTCGTTTGGATTGCCGGTTCCCCGCCGCAGCGCGACGCGCAGCCGGGCGAGGAGTTCGCCGACTCCGAACGGCTTGGTCAGGTAGTCGTCGGCGCCGGCGTCCAGGGCGGCGACCTTGTCAGGCTCCCGGCCGCGGGCGGATAACACCAGGATCGGCACCGTGGACCATTCGCGGATCTGCCGGATGACCTCCATGCCGTCCATATCGGGCAGGCCCAGGTCGAGGATGATCAGATCGGGCGGCTGCGCGGCGGCAAGACGGACCCCCTTCTGCCCGGTTTCCGCCTCGACGAGCGCATATCCCTGGCCGACGATCGAGACGCGCAAGAATCGCCGAATGGGCGTTTCGTCCTCGATCACCAAGATTCGGGGTGCGGGGATGGTCATCAACTCTCGCTCACGCCGCTTCGGGCGGGACCTCGGACGGCTGTTCCTCCAGCGGCAGCGCGAAGCCGAAGAGCGCGCCGCCCCCGTCGCGGTTGCGGGCCCAAATCTTGCCGCCATGAAGCTCCACAATGCCGCGACAGATCGTCAATCCCAGCCCGACTCCGGAGCGCGACCGGGCGGCGGGCGAGCGATAGAACTTCTCGAAGATTCGTTTCTCGTCACCGGCCGGCAATCCAGGCCCGCGGTCGCCGACCTCGATCGTGACCTTCTTGTCAGCGGACGACGCCGCAATCTCAATCGGCGCGCTCGGCGGCGAATACTTCTCCGCATTCTCCAACAAGTTCAACAACACTTGCTGAATCAGCAAGGCGTCCACGTAGATCAAGGGCAAATCGGCGGGCAACCGCGTCGTCACCGCCCGGTCGGCCAGCTTGCGCGACAGGCGATTGAGCACCGCGCCGACGAGTTCCTCGACCGACTGCCACTCCTTTTGCACGGTGACCGCGCCGGCATCCAGGCGGGTCATGTCGAGCAGGTTGCCGACCAAACGGTTGAGGCTCTCGGCTTCTTCGTAGATCGATTCCAGCAGTTCGCGGCGCGTGGTCGGCTCGATCCCCTGGTCTCCCTCGATGAGCGTGCTGCTGGCGCCGGCGATGGCAGTCAGCGGCGTGCGTAGGTCATGCGAGACGGCGCTGAGCAAGGAATTCCGCAGGCGTTCACTTTCCACCAGCACGCGTACCCGCTCCGCCTCGGCCGCCAGGTTGGCCCGTTCGAGCGCGACGGCGGTCTGGCCCGCGAAGGCTTCCATCAAGTGCACCTGGTCCGGTTCAAGCAGCCGGCTAAGTTGCGTCGGCCGCACACCCAGAACCCCGACCGCGCCGCTGGCGACCGTGAGTGGCAGGTAAAGCGCTCCCGCACCGGGCAACGTGTCGGTGCCGAACCCCGCCTTTTGGCGGTGGTCGAAGACCCACTGAGCCACGCCGCGCTCCTTTTCATCGGGCTGGAATCCGATGCTCGCCGCGCCCTGGGCTTCAACGCGTTTATTGGCGTCAGGCACGAAAAGCGCGACCTGGGCGTCGAAGGCATCACCGCTCTGGCGGGAGACCGTTTGGACGATTTCATTGACTTCTTGGGTTGCGGTCAGCGCGCGGCTTAGGGCGTAGAGTGCGGCGATGCGCCGTTCCCGGCCACGCGCCGCCTCGGCCTGCAAACCAACGCGGCTCGTGAGCGTGCTAATGACGAGGCCGGTCGCGAGCATTACGATGAATGTAAAAATGTATTGCGTGTCCTCCACCGTGAAGTTAAGCAGCGGGGGCACAAAGACGAAGTCAAAGGCGGCGACCGAGAGAAACGACGCCAAAATCGACGGCCCGCGGCCGAATCGAAGCGAAGTCGCCACGACTCCGAGCAGGTAAACCATGACGAGGTTCACCAGGTATTTCGCCCGGGTTTCAGGCGACTCCTGCGCAAAAAGGGAGAAGAGAAGCCAGTCCAGGCCCGTGCACAACAAGACGATCAGGACCGCCCACAGATAATTCGCAGGGTTGCGCGACGGAACGACCTGGCGGGGATCGGATTGTGGCGGCTCCTCGGGGTCGCCGCTGATGATGTAGACATCGATGTCGCCGCTTTGGCGAGTCAGCTCATAGAGAAACGAGCCGTGCAGGATTTCCTGCCAGCGCGGCCGGTGCGATTTGCCGACAATGATCTTGGTGACGTTCCGTCCGCGGGCGTACGACAACACGCCTTCGACCACGCTCGGACCGCTCACCGTGACCGTCTCCGCGCCAAGCTGCTCGGCGAGCTGGAGGTTCTGCGTCAAGCGATTGCGGTCCGCCTGGCGCAATCTCATCGTGGCGGGTGTTTCCACGCTTACCGCCAGCCAAGGCGCCTTCATGCGAACGGCAATGCGGCGTGTCGCGCGGATGAGGCGGCTTGACATTGGACTTGGACTCACGCAGACGAGCAACCGCTCCGTCGTCGGCCATGTGTCCGAGATCGCGTGCTCGCGGCGGTAGCTCTCCATCTGGACGTTGACGCGCTCCGCCATCCGGAGCAGGGCTAATTCCCGCAGCGCGATCAGATTGCCCTTGCGGAAAAAGTGTTCGATGGCGCGCGCGGCCTGGTGCGGCACGTAGACCTTGCCCTCGCGCAGCCGCTCGACGAGGTCGTCGGGGGAGATGTCCACCAGCTCGACTTCGTCCGCCGCCTCGAACACTGAATCGGGAACTGTCTCGCGCTGAACCACGCCCGTGATTTGCGCAACCACATCGTTCAGGCTCTCCAGGTGCTGAACGTTGAGCGTGGTGTAGACGTTAATGCCCGCCTGCAGCGCCTGCTCCACGTCCTGCCATCGCTTGGCGTGCGTCAGCCCCGGCGCGTTGGTGTGTGCGAGTTCATCGACGATGAGGATTTGCGGCCGGCGGGCCAAGGCGGCTTCCAGGTCGAATTCCTGAAGCTTCGCGCCGCGATACTCGACCTCGCGCCGCGGCAGCAAGTCCAGACCCAGCACCAGGGCTTGGGTTTCCGGCCGGATGTGCGGCTCGACGTAGCCGACCACGACATCGGCGCCGGCTTTGCCCTCCTTGCGGCCGGCTTCTAGCATCGCGTAGGTCTTACCCACGCCGGGCGCGGCGCCGAAGAGAATCTTCAGCTTGCCGCGCGCTTGCTTCGCTTCCTCGGCCTGGACCTTGGCCAGCAGCGCATCGGGATCGGGTCGTGCGTCGGTCATGGAGGCATGAAGCGGTTTTTCGAAGGAAGCTGATAGCTGTTAAATAATAGCTATCAGCTTATTGGGGAACACATGCGTCTCATTTCAGCTTATCCAGTCCCCGATTGAGTTCCAACACATTGACGCGGGGTTCGCCCAACAAACCAAACGTGCGTTCCTCCGTATGCTCCGCGACCAGTTTGCGCACTTGATCTGAATCCAGCTTGCGCTCGCGGGCAACGCGCTCCACCTGGTACTCCGCCGCAGCCGGGCTGATGTGCGGATCGAGACCGCTGCCCGACGCGGTTACCAGATCGACCGGAACCGGTCTGTCGTTATTGGGGTCCGCCTGCTTCAACTTCTCAATTCGCTCCTTAACTTTGTTGACCAATTCCTCATTCGTCGGCCCCAAGTTCGAGCCGCCGGACGCCGTGCCGTCGTATGGCGTCGAACCCGTCGCCGAAGGCCGGCTCCAGAAATACTTCGGGTCATCAAACGCCTGCCCGATCAGCTTCGACCCGACGAGTTTTCCGTCCTCCTCAAGGAGGCTTCCGTTCGCCTGCTTTGGAAATAGAAGCTGGGCGATCCCGGTCACGGCCAGCGGATAAATCACGCCCGTCAGCACCGTAAGGACGATCACCGCGACGATTGCCGTTCGCAATTGCGAGAACACGTTAGCCTCCTCCCGTCAGGTGCAGCAATTCCAGGATCAGGTCGATGGCCTTGATGCCGATAAATGGAACGATCAGCCCGCCGAGACCGTAGATCAACAGATTGTCGCGCAGCAGCGTCGCGGCGCCGACGGGTCGGTAGCGCACGCCACGCAACGCAAGTGGAATCAGCGCGATGATGATCAAGGCATTGAAGATCACCGCCGACATGATCGCGCTCTCCGGCGTTGCCAGCCGCATGATGTTCAACTTCTCGTCAAGCAGGGGATAGGTCTTCTTGAAGGCGGCCGGGATGATGGCGAAATACTTGGCCACGTCGTTGGCGATGCTAAACGTCGTCAGCGCGCCGCGCGTCATGAGCAGTTGCTTGCCGATCTCGACGATTTCCAGCAATTTGGTCGGATTGGAATCGAGATCGACCATGTTGCCGGCTTCCTTGGCGGCCTGCGTGCCGGTGTTCATGGCCACGGCGACGTCGGCTTGGGCGAGGGCAGGTGAGTCGTTCGTGCCGTCACCTGTCATAGCCACAAGGCGGCCGCCCGCTTGGAATTCGCGGATCATCTTCAGCTTTGCCTCGGGCGTCGCCTGGGCCAGGAAGTCATCCACTCCCGCCTCGGCCGCGATGGCCGCTGCCGTCAGCGGATTGTCTCCCGTGATCATCACCGTCTTGATGCCCATGCGGCGCAGTTCCGCGAACCGCTCCTGAATGCCGCCTTTAACGATATCCTTGAGCTGGATGACGCCGAGGACGCGCTCGCGGTCGGTCACCACAAGCGGCGTGCCCCCCTGCTTGGAGATGGTGTCCACTTGTTCGCGAACCCGTGTCGGAAATGCGCCACCCTTGTCGTGGACGTAGGTCTCGATCGCGTCGGCCGCCCCCTTGCGAATGTGCCGCCCGTTCAGATCGACGCCGCTCATGCGCGTGGTCGCGGCGAACGGCACGAAGGAGGCGTGTAGTTCCTGGATGTCCCGCCCGCGCAATCCGTACTTCTCCTTGGCCAGCACCACAATGCTGCGCCCTTCCGGGGTCTCATCGGCCAAGGACGCGAGTTGGGCGGCGTCCGCCAGGTCTTCCACCGTCACGCCCGGCGCCGGCATGAACGCGACCGCTTGACGATTGCCCAGCGTGATCGTGCCCGTTTTGTCGAGCAGCAGAACGTCCACGTCGCCTGCCGCTTCCACCGCCCGGCCCGACATGGCGATGACATTCGCCTGGATCATGCGGTCCATTCCCGCGATGCCGATGGCCGATAGCAATCCGCCGATCGTCGTCGGGATCAGGCAGACGAGAAGCGCCACGAGGACTGTCACCGTCACAGGATTCCTCGCATTGGCGTATAGCGAAAACGGCAACAACGTGACGCAGGCCAACAAGAAGATGATCGTCAACGCGGCGAGCAGGATGTCGAGCGCGATCTCGTTCGGCGTCTTTTGCCGTTTCGCGCCCTCGACCATCGCGATCATGCGGTCGAGGAACGTTTCGCCCGGATTCACCGACACCCGGACGATGAGCCAGTCGGAAAGAACGCGCGTGCCGCCGGTGACGCTGCTGCGGTCGCCGCCGCTCTCTCGGATGACGGGAGCGCTCTCGCCGGTGATCGCGCTCTCGTCCACGGAGGCCACCCCTTCAATCACCTCGCCGTCCGCGGCAATGTAGTCGCCGGCCTCGGCGAGGATGACGTCACCCTTGCGCAGAGCGGGCGCCGTCACGAGTTCCATCGCTGCATCACGGCGCGGCTCGCGCAGCTTCTTGGCCGTGACCTCCTTGCGGGCCTTGCGCAGCGTGTCCGCTTGCGCTTTGCCGCGTCCCTCGGCCATCGCCTCCGCGAAGTTGGCGAACAGCACCGTAAACCATAGCCACGCACTGATGCTGAGAATAAACCCTGCCGGCGCTTCACCGTCGCCGAACAGCGCGTGCACGAACAATCCCGTCGTCAGAACGCTGCCCACGAAAACCGTGAACATGACCGGATTGCGGACCAGGTGGCGCGGATCGAGCTTGCGGAACGAATCCACCACTGCCCGCCGCAGAATCGGCGGATCGAACAACGGCCGCGCTTTCGCATGAGTGGACATGGAAGCAATTCTCTCCTATCTGTCGGCGGTGGAATCCTATTCCACGGATTCTTCATTGCATCATCTGCAAGTGTTCCACGATCGGCCCCAGCGCCAACGCGGGAATGAATGTCAGCGCGCCAACGATCACTACCGTGCTGATCAGCAAGATCACAAACAGCGGCGTGTGCGTCGGCATGGTGCCGGCGCTTACGGGCGTCCACTTTTTACGCGCGAGCGCGCCGGCGATGGCCAGGACCGGAATCTTCAACCAGAAACGGCCGAAGAACATGGCCAACCCCAGAGAGAGGTTGTAGAACGGGTTGTTCACGTCGAGACCCGCAAAGGCGCTGCCGTTGTTGTTCGCACAAGACGAGTAGGCGTACAGCACCTGGGAAAAGCCGTGCGCGCCCGGATTGGTGACTAGATCCTTGGTCGCGCCCTCATCGGTGATCTTGGTCAAACCGGGTCCAAGTACGGCGATCGCCGTGCCCGCCAGCACCACGAACGGAGGGATAAGAATGACCAGCGACGCCATCTTCATCTCATACGCCTCGATCTTCTTTCCCAAATACTCCGGCGTCCTGCCGACCATCAAGCCGGCAATAAAGACTGCGATGATGGCGAAGACGAGCATGTCGTACAACCCGCTGCCTACGCCGCCGAAGATCACTTCGCCGAGCTGGATAAGCCACATCGGCACGAGTCCGCCCAGCGGCGTAAATGAATCGGGCATGGAATTGACGCTGCCGTTCGAGGCGGCAGTGGTTGCCGACGCCCATAGGGCGGAGTTAGCGACGCCGAAGCGCGCCTCCTTGCCTTCCATGTTGCCGCCCGGTTGATGCGGGCCTGCCTGCTGATCGACGCCTGGCGTGTCGAAATTGTCCAAGGCGGGGTTTCCCCGCTGTTCCGAAACGGCGCAGACGAATAGCAGCGGCACGAAGATCACCAGCATGGCCGCCAACACTGCCCAGCCCTGGCGCGTGTCGCCGGCCATTTTGCCGAAGGTGTAACACAAAGCGGCCGGAATGAGCAGAATGGCAAGCATCTCCAGGAAGTTGCTCAGCGGCGTCGGGTTCTCGAAGGGGTGTGCCGAGTTCGCGCCGAAGAACCCGCCGCCGTTCGTGCCCAGTTGCTTGATAGCCACCTGCGACGCGACCGGCCCCATCGGCAATGTCTGCTCGGTGACGGCCTCTTTCTTGTCATTCTCGGTCGCAGTGACCAATGTCGCTGTCTCGTAGGGCCGGAAGTTCTGAAGCACGCCTTGCGAAACGAGCGCTATCGCCAGAATCAACGAGAGGGGCAGCAGGATATAGAGCGTGGACCGCGTCATATCGATCCAGAAGTTGCCGATGGTCTGGGCCGACCTGCGCGTTAGGCCGCGGATCAACGCGATCAGCACCGCCATGCCGCTCGCCGCCGACAGGAAGTTCTGTACGGCCAGGCCGAGCATCTGCGTGAGGTACGTCATCGTCGACTCGCCGCTGTAGGCTTGCCAGTTCGTGTTGGTGGCGAAGCTCATGGCCGTATTGAACGACGAATCCGGGCTCACGGCGTCCAGTTTCTTATGTTCCTTGTCGATGTCTTGGCTGAGCGGGAGGAAATCTTGCGAGCGCTGCAAGCCGTAGATCGCGAGAAAGCCGAGCAGGTTGAACAGGAGCATCGCGAGCGCGTAGGTTTTCCAGCTCATTTCTTGGTCGGGCTTCACGCCGCACAGCCAATAGAAGCCGCGCTCCGACCAGCCCAGGACGCGGTCGAGACCAAACCCTTTTCCCTCGTAGACCCGAGCCATGTACGCCCCGAGCGGTTTGACCAGCGAGAGCAACACCGCCAGGTAGAAAGCGATCTGCAAGAACGCGTTCAAGGTCATGAGAACCACTCCGGCTTCAACAAGGCGAACACCAAATAAACGAACAGGCCCAGGGCCGTGAGCCCGCCGATCACGTAGATCACCGTCTCGGTCATGCCCGTTCTCCTAATAGGGCTGTGGGTTACGATTCCAATCGTGACGTGCTCATTCTCGACGTCACGATTGGAATCGTAACCCACGGGCTCCTAAAGCCGCTTCAACAGGAGCAGCAACCCCCACGTCAAACCGAAGCAGAGGAACACAATTCCCAAGTACATGAGGTCGTACACGGGCACTCCTTCTTCGAGCCTCTCCAAGCCCGCGGCGCAAGTAAGTGTATGGCGACTACCCTTGCCTGCGCCGCGGGCTCGGAAGATTGAGGGCGCGTACCGCTAGCGCAAGCTCATGATGGAATTGTTAACAGACGCGGGGTAAACGCCGAATAAAAGTCGGAACGCATGGCGCAAAGAAAGTGTAAAGATGGAACGATCCCGTGTCTCACGCTAGTGCATACACACGGCCTCACACGCAAGGTTTTGGCGCAACATGACTTAAACACGGTTTCAAGCCCGTGTCTCACGGCGCCGTGCGACACGAAGCTTCACTTCCAATAAGAGTGTCGAATGTCCTCAATCTGCCGTCAGCGTCTCTCTTTGTCCCTTCTTGTCTTCAATCTCCAAGGGCGCGCGCGGCGAATGCGGACTCACAGCGCTCTGTCAGCTACCGTAGCGTGTGCGCACATCAGGACAGCGCCGGAGTTGCAAGCCATTCTGACTCCGGCTAGGCTAGCAAAGCCGCTCAAACCAACGACCGAAGCGCCCGAAGCGATGAGGCAAGCAGAAGATGGATGCAAGCGTTGCAACCCGTGACGCCCCGGCGAAAGACCCGCACATGCCGCCCATGCACCGGGCGGGCGACCTGATTGCTCCGAACGCGCCGCAGGATATAGCGGCTGCCGGGCTGGAAGAAGGAACTCTGACCGATCTGGTCGTGAAGCTCACGTATACCGTAGCCCGCTTCACCCCCGAGTGGGTGGCCAAGCGGCTCCATCTGTCGTTGCCGCTCGTTCGTGAGCTTCTGCACAAGCTTGCCCTCGATGGGCTGTTAGAGGAGGTGATGGGCGTCTCTCGCTACAAGATCTCGCCACAGGGCCGTGAGCAAGCGGTGCGGTTGCTCGAGGTCTGCGGCTACATTGGCCCGGCGCCGGTCAGCCTGGAGACTTATACGGCCATGCTGCGCTGGCAATTTGCGAACGCTCCGGAGGTGCTGCCGGAACACGTGGTGGAGGCCCTCTCGAGTTTGGTCGTGTCGCCGGAAGCCGCCCAACTCGCCGGCCTGGCCGTTTCCTCCGGAAGCAGCCTGTTCGTCTTCGGCCCGCCCGGCAATGGGAAAAGCAGCCTGGGCCGGCAAATTCACGCCGCCCTGCGCGGCGATATCTGGATTCCCCACTGCATCAGCGTGGGCAGCAGCGTGATCCGCCTCTTTGACGAGCAATGCCACCAGCGCGTTGAGGTCGTCAGTTCGCGGCCGGGAACTATCGATGAACGCTGGGTTCGGATCCGCCGCCCGTTGATTGTGGTCGGCGGCGAGTTGACCCTCAATTTACTTGACCTCATGTTCAGCCGCTCCCAGCGCTACTACGAGGCGCCGCCGCATCTCAAGGCCAACGGCGGCGTCTTCCTGGTCGATGACTTCGGCCGCGAGCGCGTTTCGCCCGACCAGCTGCTCAATCGTTTTATCACGCCCATGGAATTCCAGATGGACTATCTCACGCTGGAGACCGGTCAAAAGATCGAGGTGCCGCTACGCCATGTGCTCATCATCGCCACCAATCTAAGCCCCGAACTGGTCACAGACCCGGCGTTCTTGCGGCGCATGGGCTATCGGCTCTACCTCGGACCGCCTAACCCGGAACAGTACGCCCGGATTTTCCGAAACTACGCCAAGCGCCTGGGAGTTGCCGTCGAATCCGAAGTGATCGACCGGCTGCTGGATCGTTACCGCGCGCAGAATCGGGACCTGCGCGCGTGTGAGCCCCGCGACCTGATCGAACGCTCCCGCCACATCTGCCACTTTCAAGGCAAGCCTTTGGAATTGACTTCCGAGGTGCTCGACCTGGCCTGGATGGGGTATTTTGGCAATCAGTGAGGTAGGGTCCCGTGCAATGCTTGCACGCACGGATCGATAACGCAATGAATGCCAATCGCAGTCAATCAATGACTCGCCACGGTTAGCAAACGGTGGTAACGGCAATCCGGCAATGAGTGACTTTCAGACCGCGGGGGGAGTTTATCCCCCCAACTCCGCCGACGCCAGAAATCGCGGCGGTTTGCGCGCCTTGGAGACTTGCTCGAAGGCGTACGCCAGTTTGAGGAGCACCGGCTCGCTCCAGGCGCGGCCGAAAAAGGAGAGGCCGACGGGAAGACCGAAGACGAAACCGGCCGGGACGGTGATGCTGGGATATCCGGCGACGGCGGCGGCGGTCGAGCTGCTGCCGAGGGAGCGGTCGCCGTCCACCAGATCGGTCAGCCAGGCGGGACCTTCCGTGGGCGCGACCAGGGCATCGAGCTTGTGCTTGTCCATGACGGCGTCGATGCCTTCCTTGCGTGCCAGCGTGCGGCATTTCTCCAGGGCTTCCAGGTACTCCTTGGCGGTCAACGCTTCCTTGCCTTCGGACTTCACGTGCGTGTTCTGACCGAAGAACGGCATTTCCTTTTTCTTGTTACGCTCATTAAAGGCGATGATGTCCGCGAGCGAGCGCACGGGGGCCTTCGGGCCGAGACGGGCGAGGTAGGCATTCAGGCCGTCCTTGAATTCATAGAGCATTACCGTCGTCTCGAACTCGCCGACCTTATCCATGTTGGAAAGGTCCGCGGGATCGACGAGGACGGCTCCTGCGCCTTTCAGGATGTCGAGCGCGTCCTTCATCACGGCATCCACGGCGTCGTGGAAGCCGAAGTAGTTGCGGGCCACGCCGATGCGGGCGCCTTTGAGCCCTTTCGCGTCCAGAAACTTCGTGTAGTCGGGGAATGACTTGTCCTTTGCGTCCGCCGTCGCCTTGTCGTCCGGATCGACGCCGGCGACGGCACTCAGCAGAATCGCGGCGTCGCGCACGCTTCGCGCCATAGGGCCGGCCGTGTCTTGAGTGGCGGAGATTGGAATCACGCCCGTACGGCTGATGA
>Ga0207158_1107_pt1 | contig 19385 bp, 20 predicted proteins | sample Alteio_BWMinHeat_22_FD_153512 | JGI IMG/M metagenome (GOLD analysis project Ga0207158, IMG submission 153512) | Enriched cells from forest soil in Barre Woods Harvard Forest LTER site, Petersham, Massachusetts, United States -... | ecosystem: Environmental > Terrestrial > Soil > Temperate forest >... | reverse complement strand
AACCTGTGCATTGTCCGGCGAACGGGGCGGTTGCATCTCATCCGCAACCTCCCGCGCATCTTCAAGGGAACTCATGACGAAATGCCGGAAGTGACGCTGGCCACAAGTCCCTGGGTGCGCCTTACCGGGCTGGATGGGCCGTTGCCCGTCGCGCTCGACGGCGAGTTGCCGCGGCTGACGACTCCGATTGAACTGCGGTGCGAGCCGCGAGCCTTGCAAGTAATCGCACCGGGTGTCCCCTAGCACACACCGGGTGTGCGGCAGGCTTGCCCTTCGTCGTAATTCTCATTGACCGGCGCTCGAACGGGGTGCAAAGTGGAGGCGTGCACAGACCCCTTGCTTGCGCTGCGGGCTCGTGTAAGTGGAGTATTTCGGAGGTGGAACCCGCCATGAATGATCCGCTTCCGCGCACGGTATCGCGGCCGATCCAGTTCAAGAACGGCAGCGCCATCGGCATCAGCAACCGCTGGCACAAGGGGCAATACTGCACGCTCCTGACCGAAGCCGGGTTAGTCGGCTGCGGCATCTACGACGTGAAGACGGCCGCGGAGTTCGGCCAAGCGGTGGCCATCGCCCGCGGCACGCCGGAGAATCCACTGGTGGAACCAGAGGATTTGTTCGACGCTAAAATCGTGGACGCCACGCCGCAGGCCAAGGCATTGGGAATTCAGATCGGCATGAAGGGCAGGGAGGCGGTTGAAATACTGCTCGCGGCGTCCGCAAAGACCGCATAGAGACTCGCTCGATCCTCATTCTTCGGAGAATCGCCATGTCACGGAAATCGTCAATCTCTCGCCGGCAATTCGTCAAGGCGCTCGCCGCCGCGGGGGCGGCCGGGCCGCTGTTGCTCACGTCGCGCCTCTACTCGGCCGATCCGCCGCCGAGCGAGCGGATCAATCTCGGGTTCATCGGCGTCGGCACGATGGGGCGCGGGCACCTGGGCTCGTTCCTTGGCCGCAAAGAGGTTCAGGTCCTTGCCGTATGCGACGTGGTCGCCGAGCGCCGCGATAGCGCCAAGAAGACGGTCGAGGATCATTACGGCAAGCAGAAGGGCAAGGATGCCTACAAAGGCTGCAAGGCGTTCAACGATTTCCGCGAATTGCTCGCCCTTAAGGAGATCGATGCCGTGGTGATCGCCACTCCGGACCACTGGCACGCAATCCCGTGCGTCATGGCGGCCCGAGCCAAGAAACACATCTACTGCGAGAAGCCGTTGACGCTGACGCTTGCCGAGGGACGAATTGTCGCCAAGGAAGCGAAGAAAAAACGACATCGTCTTCCAGACGGGCAGTCAGCAGCGGAGCGAGTACGGCGGCATGTTTCGCAAGGCGGCGGAATACGTGCGCAGCGGGCGAATCGGCAAATTGAAGACCGTGCGCATCGGCGTGGGCGACCCGAACGTGCCGTGCGACCTGCCGGAGAAGGATGTGCCGGAAGGGACCGATTGGGAGATGTGGCTGGGGCAGGCGCCGAAACGTGGGTACAACGAAATCCTCTGTCCCAAGGGCGTGCACGACCATTTCCCCGCGTGGCGGAATTACCGCGAGTACGCCGGCGGCGGGCTGGCCGACATGGGGGCGCATCACTTCGACATCGCCCAGTGGGCGCTCGACATGGACGCGAGCGGCCCCGTCAAGATCGAGCCGCCCGGCGGCAAGGAGAAGTCCGGGCTGAAGTACACCTACGCCAGCGGCGTCGAAATGTTCCACGGTGGTCCCAGTGGTTGCACCTTCGAGGGGAGCGACGGCACCATCTACGTGGACCGCGACAAGCTGGAGAGCACGCCCAAGACCATCCTGGAGCAGCCGCTCGGCGAGAAAGACGTGAAGCTTTACCACGCCGACGACCATCGCAAGAACTGGCTGGAGTGCATCGCCAGCAAGAAGGTCACGATCTGCCCCGCGGAGGTCGGTCATCGGTCGGCGTCGGTGTGCCATTTGGGGAACCTCGGCTACCAACTGCGAAAGGCGCTCAAGTGGGACCCGGTGAAGGAGCAGTTCGTGGATAATGAGGAGGCCAACAAGCTGGTGGCGCGGGAGATGCGCAAGCCGTGGAAGTTGGAAGGGTAGGGGGCGTCGCTTGGATTCATTCCTTCCAACTTCCCCACACCCTTATTCGGAGTGGTTGACTTTGAGAGACTTTTACGAGGTCTCAGGGTCGCTTAATGACGCTCAAAGGACGCGATAGTCACACGCCACGCGTGCCCCTGTCGTCATTGTCATCGAAATGCGTTTCACATTCTGGCGGATTCGTTCCATCAGCTGGAGGCGTCAGCTGAGGAAGGAAGCGGCCTGAGGTGGCCGGTGTCAGTCCGGCCGACACGCTGGTGACGTGGCTTGGGAAATGATAGGCTGGACGACGAAGGCACCGCTTGGGTGACTGGGAGGCGACGTTCCCGATGGGTCCGGTTCACGAAAAACTAGCGCTACTGAATCCGCGCAAGCCGGACCTGCAAGCCGTTGAGGTGGATGCGCTGGCGGACTCAGGGGCCGTGCATTTGTGCATCCCGCCCCACGTGCAAATTCAACTCGAACTGGAGGAGACCGCGAAAAAGGAAGGCACCCTGGCCGACGGAAGCAAGAAACTCGTTCCTTACGTGGGGCCGGTGGAACTGCGCTTCAAGAATCGGATCGGATTCGCCGGGGCCCTGGTGCTGGGGGACGAAGTTCTTCTCGGCGCCATTCCGATGGGGGACATGGACCTGGTGATTATTCCGAAGACCCGGGCCTTGGACGTAAACCCGGGTAGCCCCAACGTGGCCACATCTGTCGCAAAGTAGCTGCACAAGATGTTCGTTCGCCGCGGACAAGCGCGCGGCTGAAGTGCTTCGTTCCGAATGGACTGCGAAAGGTTGGCAACCGGCAGTAGAATGAAGTAAAGGCCGATCGCGCGGGATTGGTCGCATCCCTTGAAGCAAGAGAGAAAGTCCATGTCGTTAACCGTGGATGCCATTTACGAGCAAGGCCGCCTGCGTCCCATCGAACCCATTGCGCTTGAGGAAGGGACGGAGGTGCGTCTCATCGTCATGCCAAAGACATCGCCCGCGAACGGCACGGCCGGGCAAAATGCGGCGGCAATCCTGGCAACCATCGCAGCTATTCCGCGCGCGAGCGGACGACAAGAGGAAACCGCCAGCCGCGACCATGACCGCTTTCTTTATGGGGAGACCGGCGCTCGATGATCTTCGTGGATACCGGCGCCTGGTTTGCCAGCCTGATCGCCACGGATATCAATCATGCGGCCGCCACGGCTTGGTTGAGCCAGAATCAGCAACCACTCGCGACAACGGATTACATCGTCGACGAAACGCTGACCTTGTTCAAAGCCCGAGGGGAACTCGCGCATGGCCTGGCCCTGGGAGGCCAGTTCTTTCTTGGTCAACTGGCATTCGTGCATTACCTTTCACCCGCCGACGTGGAAGCGGTCTGGCAAGTTTTCCACCAGGTCAAGGACAAGGAATGGAGCTTTACGGATTGCACGAGCAAGATCGTGATGGAAAACCTCAAGATTACCCACGCCTTCACGTTCGACCACCACTTCCGGCAATTCGGATCGGTGCAGGTCGTTCCCTAGTAAATCCTCGATCGCCTAGACCAAGGCGCTTTGTGGTTTCGTTCGGATCCTTTCCATGAACCAATCTCCGCCATCTCCCGAAGCCGCCGCGCGATCACAACGGATCATGTGGGCAGTGCTTGGTGTCCTAATCGTGCTGCCCTTGTGCGCGATTGTAGGGACTTCGTTCTACCAATCCTACGAGAACGACAAGAATGCGCGGGAGGCGGAAGCCGAGGCGAACCAGGAATTAAACGAAGCGATCGCCGAGACCGAACGTTCCGATCCGCGTTGGCGGCTTGAGGACGTGGAAGCCGGGAGGGCCGTGATACCGACGGAGCGGAACTCCGGTGAGGTGACGATGGCGGCGACGAAACTTATGCCGAAGCGCTGGCCAGCGTGGGATTGGCCATCCGAACTGGAACCGCCGGAAGCGGCGCTGAAGCGTGAGGCACTGCGGCAGAGCCTTTGGGACTTGGAGCCGCAAGAGCAGCTTAGCCAGGAACAGATCACTGCCTTGCGCGTCGAAATGGAAAGTGCGAAGGCGACACGGGACCAGGCCCGCAAGCTGGCGGACCTGAGCGAAGGGCGCTATCCGATCCATTACTCCGACGATTGGGTGGGAACGCTGATACCGCACCTTCAGGGTGCACGAGAGATCACCAACCTCCTGGCCTGGGACGTGATGTTGCTGGCTCAGGACGGGGACGCCGACCGGGCGCTGGAGTCGTGTCGCGCCATTGTCAACACGGGCCGGTCCATCGGCGACGAACCCTTCATGATCTCGGAACTCGTGCGCATCGCGATCCGGGCCATCGCCGTGGGCAAGATAGAACGGGCGCTGGCACAGGGTCAACCGTCAGACGCGCCACTGGCCGCGCTACAGCAACTGCTGGAGAAGGAAGAAGCCGAGCAACTCACTATGAACGCCCTGCGTGGCGAACGGGCGGGATTCGATCATCTCCTGGAGGCGTTTCAGACCGGCAAGAAGGCGCTGACCGATCGCGATCTCAAAGGCCTGTCGGGACTCAACCGGTCTTCGGACGAAGACCGCGAGCAGCTCGATGCCATGGATTTGCGGTCGCCCGGCCTCATCCCAGCCCAGAGGGCGGCGATGCTGCGCTACATGAACCGGGGCGTGGAAATCGCGAAACTCCCCCTGGAGCAGCAACAAGGGCAGTTCGAGCGATGGGAAGCCGCGGCCAAGGACCAACCGCCGTTGGTGCGCCTGTTCACACCGGCGGTGAGCAAGACGTTTGCCGCCGATCAGCGCGTCCGTGCCCAGTTGCGCTGCGCCGCCGCAGCACTGGCCGCCGAACGCTACCGGCTGAAAAGGGGAAGTTGGTCCACGGGATGGGACGCGCTCGTGGCGGCAGGGTGCCTGCAAGAAGTGCCGGTCGATCCTTACGACGGGAAACCGTTGCGGCTGAAGCGGGTGAAGGACGGATTGGTGATTTACTCGGTGGGTCCGAACGGAGCCGAAAACGGCGGGAATGGTCGTCGCATGAACCAGACGCCGAAGGGGAAGGACATTGCGTTTCGGATGTGGGACGTGGGGAAGCGGCGGCAACCGCCGGCGCCGCCGAAACCGCCGGAGGTGTTAGAACGCGGGCTGTGAGTGCGGACTTCGAAAGAAGTAATTCGATCAGTCCGCTTCAGTCAAAGGCTTATACTCATCGCAATCTCTGTTTCACACCGCGCTATGGCTTCCCCTCCGGCGGCAGCCGTTTCTTTAGCGCTTCCAGCTCCTTGTTCAGCCGGTCGATCTTCTTCTCCAACTCCTCGATGCGCTCGGCGTCCTTGGCGGGGCTGGATGGCCGCGTAATTTCGTCCGACCGGCGTTTGGCTTGCTTGAGGCGGACTTCGGCCTCCGCCAGTTCTGCTTCGCGGATGCGAACCTGGGCCTCCTTGGAACGCACGTCGGCCTCTGCCTGCGCGTTCTCAGTTTCGGTGACCACCCTGCCGGCTTTTTTCAGGTTGGCGAGGATCGCCTTGGCCGTTTCCAATTCCTGCCGCGCCGCAGCACTCCGGGCGCGCTGCACCTCCAAATTGGCCTCCATCAGCTCGACTCCATCACGGGCACCAGCGGCTTGCGGAGGCAAATCTTTTCCTTCCGCCGGCGTGGCGACAGGCGTTCCTTTCAAGGCGCGAAGCGCGTCGAGCCGGCGGGTGGCCTGGCGCACGCGAATCTCGGGTTCGACAATTTCCGCCTCCTTGATGCGCACTTGAGCGAAGGCGGCGTCGGCCGCGGCGCGGGTTTTCTCGAAGTCCTCCCGGCTCATGGCGGCGGCTTTCAACAACTCGCTAGCCCGCTTCACATCGTTCTTGGCCGCATCGGCCGTCGCCTTGGCGGCATCCAACTCCGCCCGCTTCGCGGCCAACCGCGCTTTCATTAGCTCGACCTCGTCCTCCGCGTCCTGAATAGAGCCGGCTGACACGAGCGGCACACTCGGCTCCGCGGCTTTCTCCTTCTTTTCCTTCTCCGGCGCATCCGGATCCTTGCGTGGGGCAGGGGGCCTCCCTGTCGCTTCGTCAGTCCCTAGCGCTTCGCGCAAGGCGACCAGCCGGCGGTGGGCCTGGCGCACGCGAATCTCCGGCTCGCGAATGTCAGCCTCCTTGATGCGAACCTGAGCCATGGCAGACTCGGCCGCACCGCGGTAGTGCTCGACTTCCTCTTGGCTGATTGAATTTTTTTCCCTCAACTCAAGCGCGGTGCCAAGTTCGACCTTGGCATGCGCGGCCTCCGCCTTGGCCGCCTCCAGGTCCGCCCGTTTCGCGTCCAGCCGCGCTTTCATCACCTCGTACTCGTCCTCCGCGTCCTGAAGGATCGCGGCGGCGGACAACGCATCCCGCGGCTTCGCGTCTTTCCCCTTTTTCTCTTCCTCCTCCGGCGGCCTCGCAGGCGGCGCGGGCGGTTTTGGATCGACGGGTCCGACGATCTCCCGGCGGCCGCCCTTGTCACCAAAGTCTCCGGCGGGCGCGACCGTTTGCCCCACCGATGGACCTGGCCCTGGTTGGGCCGCCGTGCTTATGACCAGGCCGGCGCCAAATCCCGCAGCACTCACGGCTAGGACCAGCGCGGCCGCCACCTTGAGTTTCGTTATCCACATGGCTCGTAATACTCCTTCGGTCAAAGCGGCGACTCGGGGCGAAATCGAGCCGGCCGTGGAAAATACTGTTGCCGTGCGGGCGGCGGTCGCCCGCACCACGACGCCGAGCAATTCCGAGGACACCGCGGCCTCTGCCTTCCCCGCCGCGAAGAGGGCGCCGGCCGCGCCGAGGGCCAAACCGCGGCGCACCAACCGGGAGCGCAGCCGCTCTCGCGCACGAGAGAGGCGCGACGCCACGGTTCCCGCCGGACAGCCGAGCAATCGGGCAGCCTCCTCGTGTGTGCGGCCCTCCAGACAACACAGGATGAACACTTCCCGAAAGCGCTCCGGCAGACGTGCCACCTCCGCGTCCAGCACCGGCCGCAGGTCGCGCCAGAGGGCTTCGGTATCCGGATTGATTGCCTCGGACTTGGCGCTGAGCTGTTCGTGACGGTACCGCCGTGCCGCATCGACCTGCACGCGCAGTGCCGTCCGCCGGGCGACGCCGAACAACCAGTTGGCCAAGGAAGAGGGGTTGCCGACGGCGCGGGGCCGCGCGGCCAAAACGAGGAACGTCGCCTGGAAAGCGTCCTCGGCATCGTCCAAGTTCCCCAGCACGCGCCGGCATACGCCCAGCACCATCGGACCGTGGCGTCGCACCAGCTCGGCGAAGGCCGCGTCTTCACGCCCATCGCTGTAGCGTTCGAGCAGGTTCACGTCGGACGAGGCGCGCGCCTCCTCCGCCCTGCCTAGTCGGCGAAGGTAGCCCAGCACGGTCGCCGCTCTCGCCGCGTTCATGAAACACATCCCGGTTCAGTCGGCCTTCTATAGATACTGCCGCGCGGGGGGTTGGTTCTTCCAGTTATTTCTTGCGTGGAATAGGTTTCCGTTTTCATCTGATCACGCATGCAGAGTGGTTCTGATGTTCGATCTTGTTATCCTGCTGGCGTCGCGCCCTTTTCGCGCTTAAGATAATCTTTCGACCCGCCTACGTCCTTCCTCCCGCCCGCTTCGTCAAAGGAGAGGGAACATGCGATACGGTTGTCTCCTCATCGGATGCCTCGCGCTGGCCCTAGCCGGCACGGGAAGCGTTGCGATCGATGAAGCGAAAAAACCGGCCGCCGAGGTGCAGAAAGCGGGCGAACCCCGAAAGATCCCACAGGATTGGGCCTACCACGCTCCCAAGCGACCGGACCTGCCGGTCGTCAAGGACAAGGACTGGGACCGCAACGAAATCGACCTGTTCATCTTCGCCCGCCTGGAACAAGAGGGCTTGAAGCCGTCCCCAGAGGCGGATCGCGTGACGCTCATTCGCCGGTTGAGCCTCGACCTCATCGGCTTGCCGCCGACGCCTGAGGAAGTGGACGCGTTTGTTGCCGACAAGAGCGGCGACGCCTATGAGAAGCTGGTCGAACGAATGCTGACCTCGCCGCATTACGGCGAGCGTTGGGGCCGGCACTGGCTCGACGCGGCGCGCTACGCGGACAGCGACGGCTTCGAGAAGGACAAGTCGCGCCAGGTATGGTTCTACCGCGATTGGGTGATCAACGCCCTGAACAAAGACTTGCCGTTCAATCAATTCATAATCGAGCAAATCGCCGGCGACCTTCTGGAGAAGCCGACGCAAGACCAGATCGTGGCCACCGGGTTTCTGCGCAACTCGATGATCAACGAGGAAGGCGGCATCGATCCAGAGCAGTTCCGCATGGAGGCCATGTTCGACCGCATGGACGCCATTGGCAAGGGCGTCCTCGGCCTGACGATCCAGTGCTGCCAGTGCCACAATCACAAGTTCGATGCGTTCAAACAGGTCGAATACTATCGCATGTTCGCCTTCCTGAATAACGCGCACGAGGCAAACATCGCCGTCTACACGCCCGAGGAAGAGATGAAACGCGCGGAAGTGTTCCGTGGCATTCACGAGATCGAATCCGCGCTACGCGAGCGCGATCCGAAATGGCGCGAAAAGATGCACGCCTGGGAGGAGACCGCCAAGAAGGACCAGCCAAAGTGGACCGTGTTGCGGCCCGAGGTCGACGAACTTTCCACCGGGGGTCAGAAGTATCTGCCGCTGGACGACGGGTCGTTCCTGGCATTGGGCTACGCGCCGACGAAACACACGGTGAAGATGGGCGTCAAGACCGACGTGAAAGACATCACCGCGTTTAGGCTGGAGGTGCTCTGCGACCCGAACTTGCCGCTCAACGGCCCCGGCCGATCCATCTACGGCGCGGGCGCGCTGACGGAATTCAAGGTCGATGCCGCGCCGGCCGACGATCCCGAGAAGAAGGTCCACATCAAGTTTGTGAGGGCCACGGCCGACGTCAATCCGCTCGACACGCCCCTGGCCTCCATCTTCGACGACAAAAGCGGTAAGAAACGCATCACGGGCGCGGTGAGTTATGCGATTGACGACAAGGAAGAAACCGCCTGGGGCTTCGACGTTGGGCCGGGCCGCCGAAACCAACCGCGCAAAGCCGTGTTCACCCCCGAGAAACCGATCGGGTTCGAGAAAGGAACGATTCTCACGTTCCACCTGAAACAGAACCACGGCGGCTGGAACAGCGACGACAACCAGAACAACAACTTGGGGCGCATGCGTTTGTCCGTCACAACGCAGGCTGGCGCTGAGGCTGATCCACTACCGGACAACGTGCGCACAATTCTGGATATTCCGCACGACAAGCGAACGCCGGGTCAGGAGGCAGCCGTCTTTAGCTACTGGCGAACTACCGTATCGGACTGGAAAGACGCCAACGACAAGATCGAGGCGCTGTGGAAACAGCATCCGGAAGGCGCATCGCAACTGGTGCTGAAGGAGCGGGACAAAGGCCGGGAGACACACGTGCTCAAGCGCGGCGACTTCTTGAAGCCGGGTGCGTCGGCTTCTCCGGGGGTGCCGGCCGTGTTGCACCCGCTTCCCGAAGACGCGCCGCTCAACCGGCTGACCTTCGCCAAGTGGCTGGTTGATCCCGCGTCGCCGACCACGGCCCGCGCCGCCGTCAACCGAATTTGGCAGCACTACTTCGGCACCGGCCTCGTTAGCACCAGCGAGGATCTCGGCATGCAAAGTGAGCCGCCGTCGCACCCGGAGCTGCTCGATTGGCTCGCCGTCGAATTCATGGAACGCGGCTGGAGCCTGAAGAAGCTGCATCGGCTAATCGTCACGTCGGCGACGTACCGCCAGGCTTCCATCGTCACGCCGGAACTGCGGACCAGGGACCCTTACAATCGCTTGCTGGCACGTGGGCCGAGATTCCGGGTCGATGCCGAGCTGGTCAAGGATATCGCGTTGTCTGCGAGCGGTCTGTTCAATCCCAAGGTCGGCGGCCGTAGCGTATTTCCGCCTTTGCCCGGCTTCATGGTGGAGCCGCCCGTCAGCTACGGCCCCAAGATCTGGCCCGAGGACAAGGACGCGGAACGCTACCGGCGGGGCTTGTACACGTTCCGCTATCGCTCGATTCCCTATCCGGTCCTCCAGAATTTCGATGCGCCCAATGGCGATTTCGCCTGCGTCCGCCGTGCTCGTTCCAACACGCCCCTTCAGGCGCTGACCACGCTCAACGAGCCGATCTTCGTCGAATGCGCCCAGGGCCTGGCCCTCAAAACGCTGCACGACGGCGGCAGAACAGATGGGGAACGCATCGTGTTCGCCTTTCGCCGCTGCGTGTCCCGTCGGCCGACGAACGCGGAAACGGACGTGTTGTTGAGCTTGCTGGAGAAGGAGCAAAATCGGTTCGCCGAGCCGGACGCAAAACCCTGGGAAGTCGCGGCGCGCGATCCAGCCAAGCCGCCGAAATTGCCGGAAGGTGCGACGCCCTCGCAGGCGGCGGCGTGGACCGTGGTCGCGCGCGTGATGTTGAATTTGGATGAAACGATTACGAAGGAGTAGTTCACCGCAGAGGCGCAGATTACGCAGAGGAAGAGGAGAAGGGAACGACAAGAAGAGGCAGTGTTGTGTTGGTGCTCTGCGTCCTCTGCGCCTCTGTGGTGAGTTCTGGAGTCGCTATGAATTGCCAATCGCACGTCTATCGGAATACGGATCCGCAGCTGGTGACCCGCCGTTGGTTCTTCCGCGATTGCGCGGTGGGCCTCGGCGCACTCGCATTGGCGGAACTGCTGGGCGCAAAGGTTGCCGCCGGGCCGGCCCCATTGGATGATCCGCTGTCCCCCAAGAAACCGCCCCACGCGGCGAAAGCCAAGCGCGTCGTCTACCTCTTCATGGCCGGCGGGCCCAGCCACCTGGAGATGTTCGACAACAAGCCGCAATTGGCGAAGTTCAACGGCACCCTGCCGCCGCCGGAGCTGCTCAAGGGCTACCGCGCCGCATTCATCCCGCCCACCGCCAAGCTGCTGGGGCCGAAGTTCAAATTCGCCAAATACGGTCAGTGCGGCATGGAACTCTCCGAACTCCTGCCCCACTTGGCGAACGTGGCCGACGACATTGCCGTCGTCCGTTCGCTGGAAACGGACGCATTCAACCACGCCCCGGCCCAGATCATGATGAACACCGGCTCGCAGCAATTCGGCCGGCCCAGCTTCGGTTCATGGGTGACCTACGGCCTGGGCAGCGAGTCGCGCGATCTGCCCGCGTTCGTCGTCTTCAACTCCGGCAAAAAAGGCCCCAGCGGCGGAAACTCGAACTTCGGCAACGGCTTTTTGCCCAGCGTCTATCAAGGCGTCCCCTTCCGCGGCAGCGGCGATCCCGTGCTCTACCTCGGCAACCCGCGCGGCATCGACAACGACGTGCAGAAAGATTCGCTCGACGCCCTCCAGAGACTCAACAGCATGCGCCTCGACGCCGTCGGCGACCCGGAAATCGCCACGCGCATCAACTCCTTCGAGATGGCTTATCGCATGCAGTCGAGCGCTCCCGAACTGATGGACCTCAGGAAGGAGCCGAAGAAGGTGCTTGACATGTACGGCGCCGAACCGGGCAAGCCGTCGTTCGCAAACAATTGCCTGCTCGCCCGCCGCTTGCTCGAACGCGGCGTCCGCTTTGTGCAACTGTTCCATGAAGCCTGGGACCAGCACGACGGCCTGGTTCACGATCTCAAGAAAAACTGCGAGGACACCGATAAACCCAGCGCCGCGCTCGTGAAAGACCTCAAGCAGCGCGGCTTGCTCGACGACACGCTGGTCCTCTGGGGCGGCGAATTCGGCCGAACACCAATGGTCCAGGGCGGCGACGACGGCCGCGACCATCATCCCAACGTCTTCTCCATGTGGATGGCCGGCGGCGGCGTCAAGCCCGGACTCACCCTCGGCGAAAGCGACGAACTCGGCTTCAACGCTGCCGCCGACGCGGTTCACGTCCACGATCTGCACGCCACGCTCTTACACCTGCTCGGCTTCGATCACACCAAACTCACGTTCCGCTTCCAGGGCCGCGATTTCCGGCTCACCGATGTGCATGGGAAACTGGTGGAGAGACTGCTGGCGTGAATCTCGATTGTCGTTTCGCACTCTCACCACCCAAAAGAGGACCACTTCCATGGGCCGTGTCATTCACTTCGAAATCCACGCCGAGCAGCCCGAGCGGGCCGTCAAGTTCTACACCGCCGTATTCGGCTGGGAGTTCAACAAGTGGCCCGGCCCGATGGATTACTGGCTCGTCAAAACCGGCCCCGACGGCCAGCCCGGCATCAACGGCGGGCTGATAAAACGACACGGGCCCATCGACGGCCAAGCGGTCCTCGCCTATGTCTGCACCGTCGACACGAAGAATGTGGATGATGCCGTGAAGACCATTACCGCCAACGGTGGCACGATCGCCCTCCCCAAGATGCCGATCCCCGGCGTGGGCTGGTTGGCGTACGCGAAGGACACGGAGGGGAATATCTTCGGAATCATGCACGCTGATCCGGCCGCGAAGTAACCTCTGTTCCGCTGCTTGAGCCGCCTGCACCAGGGAAAAATCGAAACTCCGATTCCGACATTGCCAAAGTCCATGTCCCAATGCGATCTCTCCCTCCCCGAGGCCCGCCGACTCGCCCTGGCCGCGCAGGGTCTTGATCGCTCACGTCCACCCGGCCGTGTCGACGCGCGCCACGTCCGCCGCACGATTCGCCAACTCGGTCTGCTTCAGCTCGACTTCGTCAACGTCCTCATTCCGTCTCACTACCAGGTGCTCTTTTCACGGCTCGGTCCCTACGAACGCTCGTGCCTTGACGATCTCGTCTACCGCCGGCGCGAGTTCACCGAACACTGGGCCCACGAGGCATCGATCCTGCCGGTGGAGAGCTGGCCGCTGCTGCGCCACCGCATGGAGACGCGGCGGGTCCGTCCCTATGGATTCGAGAAGTTCCTGGAAGAGCAGCCGGCCTACGTGCAAAACGTGCTCGACCAAGTGCGCGCTCGCGGACCGCTGACGGCCGACCAATTGGCCGCGCCTAACGGCATTTCTCGCCGTCTGGCTGAACTTCCCCCCTTTTCCCTCTCCCTCTCTTCTGAATCGTGGTTCGGCACCATCCCTCGCGCGGTGCTCGAAGCCCACTTCGCGCGGGGCGTGCTGGCCATCGCAAACCGCCTGCCCAACTTCACGCGAACCTACGACCTCGCCGAGCGCGTGCTTCCGCAGGAGCATCATGCCCGCGTGGTTGAAGGGGAAGAAGCACAGCGCGAACTGCTTCGGCAGGCCGCCCGCGCCCACGGCGTCGGAACCGCCGCCGACTTGGCCGACTACTTCCGCATGCCGAATCCGGTGGCGCGCCCGCGCCTCGCCGAACTGGTCGACGCGGGCGAACTTCGTCAGGTGCGCGTCGAGGGCTGGCGCGAACCGGCCTATCTGCACCCCGCAGCGCGCCTGCCTGGCCGCATCGACGCCTCAGCCCTGCTCTCGCCCTTCGACCCCGTCGTCTGGTTTCGCCCGCGCGCCGCCCGACTCTTCGACTTCGACTATCGCTTCGAGATCTTCACCCCGCAAGAGAAGCGCCGGTGGGGCAGCTATGTGCTGCCGTTCCTTCTCGGCGACCGCCTCGTAGCGCGCGTAGACCTCAAGGCGGATCGCGCCGGCAGCCGCCTCCTCGTGCTCGCCGCCTACCTGGAGCCCCACGCCAAATCGGCCGCCGTTGCCGAACCCCTCGCCGCCGAACTGCGCACGCTGGCTTCCTGGCTCGATCTCGACTCCATCACGGTCGCCCGCCGCGGCGATTTCACGCGCCCCCTCGCCGTCGCGCTTCGCTCCTGACGGCGGCAACGCGTGGCCAAGGTCGCCCTGAAACGCGGCATTTGGCCGTAATGTTCGCCGCCAGCACCCGCTCGTTGTAACCGCATTTATCCGGTCCAAACGAACAGCGCACTCAAGACCTTAGGCAGAACCGACGGATTTCGCACCAGACGTGCCGGTCGGCTGCGGTCGTCCCTAGAGGCCCGCTCGCTCCATGAAGGCCGGCACCGGCTCAGTCGGCAAAGCCAATATTGCCCGGCGATACATCCTCCATGTAGATGCCTTGCGCTTCGAGAGCCCGAAGAATCGCCAGAACCTCCGGCCAGCGTGGTCCAAACTGCTCTTCCTTGTCGGCTCGCCAATCGGCGAGGACTTCCTCGGGGAAGTCCGGGGCCTGGTCCAGATAGGCCCCTGCAAAATCGAGGACAAAGGGACGCACGACGATGGTCATTTCAATGATCCACGAATCATTGTCGTAACCGATCATTTCCGGCACGGCACAACCGCGGATCTCGGTGGTGCCGTGATCGAGCAGGCGCAGATAAATATCGCGTTCCCGGCAGTAGTCGCGTTCCCGTTCGTGAACCTTGATGGCAGCGCGGCCCGGTTCGGTCTGGCTTTCCACGGCGAAGACGATACCATGGACCCCAGACCCAAGTTGTTTGCCGAGCGCGCGACCTGTTCGATTGGCATAGGCCTGCGCCCGACGAACGAGTTCTTCTCGACCACTCATGAGCGCTCCCAAATTGCCAAGTTCCGGTCATTCTGCCGATATTCGCATCCAATTGAGCGTCAACGGCCACGTTTTGCCAGTTGCTCAACTCGGTCCCGACTTTCTCGTTCTCAAGAATACCGTGACGCACCCACCCGCCGTAGCTGAAATTGCCATGTGGATCGACGGCCATGAAGCCCGCTGGCAGGTGCGGTTGGTCGATGGCCTCATAGCCGGGCAGCGAAAAGCCAGAATCGGCCGTTGCGGCTAAGCGATCACAGCGCCAACCCCAACCTCTGACGATCGCGTGCCGTATGGCGCGCGCCGACCCATCCTTCTCCACTGCTCCCAAGGGTACTCGACCATGATCCGCGGAACCCTCCTCACTCTCTCCCTCCTCCTGGTCGCCACCGGCTGTGATCGCTCCAATTCCGCGAAACCACCTCGCATTGAAACCGATCCCGCCACGTCTCCCGCGGCCGACAAGCCTCCCCTCGCCCTCGTCGACACCGCGCCGAAACATGCCGACAAACCGCTGCTCCTCAAACCCGCCCGCGTTTTCGACGGCATCAACACCGCGCCGCACGAAGGCTGGGTCGTCCTCGTCCGCGGCGAAAAGATCGAAGCCGCCGGCCCGGCCGACCAGATCAAAACGCCGGACGACGCCCAAGTAATCAACCTGCCCGGCATGACGCTACTGCCCGGGCTGATCGAGGCCCATTCGCATCTCTTCCTGCACCCCTACAACGAGACGCCGTGGGACGACCAGGTCTTGCGCGAATCCCCCGCCCTCCGCGTCGCCCGCGCAACCAACCACGCCCGCGACTCGCTGCTGGCCGGCTTCACCACCCTGCGCGACCTGGGCACCGAAGGCGCCGGCGATGCCGACGTCGGCATGAAGCAAGCCATCGACCAAGGCATCATCATCGGTCCCCGCCTGATCGTCGTGACGCGCGCAATCGTCGCCACGGGCAGCTACGGCCCCAAGGGATTCGCCCCTCACGTCCGCGTGCCCCAAGGGGCGGACGAAGCCAGCGGCGCCGAGGCCCTGCGCCGCGTCGTCCGCGAGCAGATCGCCCGCGGCGCCGACTGGATCAAGGTCTACGCCGACTACTACTGGGGCCCGGAGCGCGAAGCCCGGCCAACTTTCTCGCTAGAGGAGCTGCAAGTCATCGTTGCAACCGCCCGCGACGCCGGCCGGCCCGTCTCCGCCCACGCAACCTCGCACGAGGGCGCCAAACGGGCCACGCTCGCCGGCGTCGAAACCGTCGAACACGGCGACGGCGGCGACGCCGCGCTCTTCAAACTCATGGCCGAAAAGGGCGTCGCCCTCTGCCCCACCCTCGCCGCCACGGAAGCCATCCAACAATACCGTGGCTGGAAGAAGGGCGCCGACCCCGAACCGCCCGCCGTCAAGTCGAAGCGCGCCGCCTTCAAAGCCGCCCTCGACTCCGGCGTCACCATCGCCGCCGGCAGCGACGTCGGCGTCTTCTCCCACGGCGACGAGGCCCGCGAACTGGAACTCATGGTCGATTACGGCATGAAACCCGCCGACGCCCTGCGCTCCGCAACCTCCGTCAACGCGAAAGTGCTGCATCTCAATGCGAAGATCGGAGCAGTCAAACCGGGATTGCTGGCCGACCTGATTGCGGTGGAAGGCGACCCGACACGCGAGATCGCGGCGGTGCGCAGGGTGAAGATGGTGATGAAGGGCGGCGTGGTGCACCGAGCGCCGAGGCCGTGAGGAGAATGGAACTTGTTGCGTCCGACGTTGATTCGCCTCATAATGCCAGCTGCAAGCGCGACTGCGCCTCCTTCTCACGCGGAGCGCGGAAACGCCTTTTCGGGACGCTTTGCGTCCGGAATCGCACTGCGGAAGCCGATTCGTCCACCGATCGGCGGCGACGCGGAGCGTTGCGGCGGTGCATTCCCACCCGGAGCGCGGGAACGAGAGGAATCTGTTTAACCACGCGCGAAAGGAGGGCGGAGGAAGTGGCTGCACCAACTCTCCCTGTGTTCTATGGGAGACTCAGTATCCCAGTAATCGTCGGACTCATCGCAGTATGTATCGGATGTTCGGGATCTTTCAAGGGATCAGACACGCGCGGTGTAAGTATAGAGAAGCGAACGGAGCGCCGCGCGCCAGCGAGCATCGAGAACGCCGATACGTACACTTCAATTACGAAGGAGGATTGGACTTTGGAGACATGGATGGAAGCTAAGAAGGTTTTTGGAAGTGGCGAGCAGATTCACCTGGTGTTGAGAATAACGTCCGATAGCAAAGCAGAGACGGCCCAGCCCTAAATAGAGGTTCTTCTAAAAACAACTCGTTTAAGGGACAGAGTAGTGGTAGGTGACATTAGATTGGAACCAGAATTATATGTATTGGGCAATGAGCGAAGAAACATAATGACTCCTGGTGAAGACGGCCGACTGTGTAACCTCATGCGTCAGAAAGATCCAATGAAGAAAAGCTGGGAAGCGATCGTATCAGACGTGCTTGGTAGAAGACTTGTAAAGGGAGGGAATGTCTTGTTGGAATTCGGTGATTATTCGGTCGATATGGAGGTGTCAGTGAATCACAGCATCACATTCGCAAACAATAACAAAGTACCGTTTACGATTAGTAGAGACGCTGAAAAGGAGGGCCATTAACAGACGCTGTTGTGGCTCGGTCTCCTGACCGACCCACTACGCCGGACCAAAGGTCTCCAGTGCCGGCGGTAATCCGGGCCACGGCAGCATTTCCTATTTCGCAACGGAGGCACCGGCCCCGGACACCTGAGTCATTGCAAAGAGTCGTTGGTGCCTTGCCATGAAAACACCAAGCCGGCTGATTGTAGACGGGCTAATACTTGTATCCATAGCAGGCCAGGCTGCTTTGTTAGCCTTCTTGGTCATGGCCGCGCCCGGGCGTAGGCCTATATCGACCCATAAAGAACTGATTCCGATAGAAAACGAACGCGATGCAAATCTTGTTCACGCGGTGGAGAGAGCCGTCGCGAAAAAGATAGAGCCGTTAGAGGTCGAAACATTCGTAGGCTCGAAGGTGGCTGTGAATACGATGAAAGGTAATCTTGCGCTTGAATTCATTGACATTGTGCCGGAGAATCCGGAGGACGATCCACCCCCCGTGCATTCCGCAAGCAACGTCGTATTCTGGCTCCGACCAATAGAGGGCAAGGCTCGCAGGGTCGTCGGAATTACTTGGGATGATGAAGGAGAACCAACTATCTTTAGTGGCTTTGCGATTCACCGATAACGTTCGGCGACTGTTGTGGCCCTGTCTCCTGACCGGGCCACTACGCCGGACCGAAGGTCTCCAGTGCCGGCAGTAGGGTGGCCGGGGCCTTTTCTGCCGGCGCACCTAGTACGACTCAATCTCCCCCGGCCCAACCCCAAGCCGATCGGCAATCCGCCCAAGTGTCGGCCCGTGCGGCTTGGCCACCTCCCCGCGCTCGATCCTGGCAATAGTCTTCGGCGGCAGCGGAGTGAAGTCGCTTTGCCGCAGTCCCCGCAGAATGCGTAGCCGACGAAGACTTGCCCCGAAGGTCTTCTCTTCGTTGCGAAGCCTTCGGCGAGTTCGCTTCCGATACTCCGAGTCGCACTCATAAAAAATCGCATCCGCGGCGGCCTCGTACTTGCCAAAGCGGATAGCATGGCCGTTGTCGATTACCTCGAAGGCGTCGAAGTCTGGTTCAACGCCTGCCCCACTTGGTTCAAAGATCGAAAGCGGAACAATCAGCGGCGTAAAGTTGGCGCGATAGAGTGTGAGACTACCCCCCGACCCGTCGACCATGCCGCCAACAATGAACTCCCTTGGCTCGGCAGCATTGAGCACTTCGAGCAGTTCATCCATCGGCAGCCAGTGTTTGCGGTCATCCGAAATCTCAATGATTTCCCCACAAGTGAAGGCCCACGCGTTCCCACGCGGAACGTGGGAACGAGAAGAGTAATCAAAGGGCCGTCCAGTCTTCGACGGACAGACCCGGCACTTGCCGGAAGTCCCGGAGATTCCGACTCAGGAGCGTAGAACCTGTTGCCAAGGCAATGCTGGCAATGCGAAGGTCCAAGGTCTTCAGGCGCGGACATTGGCGTTTCAGTTCGGCGAACTTGGCCTGCGCCTCGGAGCTGTAAGACAGCACATTCATCTTCAGAAACCAGCGCCAGATGGTTTCGAGCTTGGAATAGGAAGCGACGACCTGTTCCGGTTTGCGTGCACGGTTGAGGAAGGCAAGCCAACCTTGCACTTGTTCCTGGAAACTGACGATGCTGGTGGCGATATCATCGGGTGCAAGTCGATCCAACCGTTCAAGCAACCGGTTGCAAGCGGGCTGCTCTTTCCATTCCAAAATGGACAGGTGGTCCGTATCGAGGAGCACAGGCACCAGCGATCACCCCTTGAGCTTACCCTGGCGAATAAGCCGGCCAAGGCGAGTGATCTCGGCAAAGTCCTCGTCGCCGGCAAAAACGCCGACGATCTCACGGTACCAGCGCCTCGTCCGCTTCCCAGCAAACGCAGCCTTGAGTTCCGCGAGTTCTTTTTCGACGCGTTCCAGGCGTGCTTCGAGTTGTCGGGTGGTTTCCGCCATGTTGCTATTGTCCGTCAACCCGCGCTTGGGAGCAAGATGAACAAAGTGGACCCATCGAACCATCAACCGCCGTTCCGCGCGTCGGTCGGCATCGCTCAACCAAAATACCCCGCCAAGGTCTATGAGCGTCAATGTTGACCGTTGGTGATCGATGCGTCTCTTTTCATGTCATTCCGAGTCAATGACCTCCGCCGAGTGAGGCCCAACCCCGCCAACACATTTGACGGCACGGTTGCTGGTCAAACTTTGACCACCCTCTTGACCCAGGTGAC
>Ga0207158_1115_pt1 | contig 20071 bp, 12 predicted proteins | sample Alteio_BWMinHeat_22_FD_153512 | JGI IMG/M metagenome (GOLD analysis project Ga0207158, IMG submission 153512) | Enriched cells from forest soil in Barre Woods Harvard Forest LTER site, Petersham, Massachusetts, United States -... | ecosystem: Environmental > Terrestrial > Soil > Temperate forest >... | reverse complement strand
GCAACAGATAATACCTCTCAAGGATAGTGCATCGAGAGCCCGCGACTCCGCCTCAGGCAAACGAGCCCAGACAGGAAGAAAAAGAGAATCGGCCCCGAGGAGACCTCAGCGCAAGAGGGGATGACCGAGGCCGATTCTAAGCAAACTCTCTACGCCGGCGGTGTATCGGCGCGACGTGCACGCGGTAGAGGCATCCCGCCTGGTGGTAGATGACCCACCGACTCGGGCTTCGTCAACACCTTGCGAATTTGCCGCGCAACGATCAGCTCCTCACCGGGCTGCAGCATCCACGTGGTCACCACCAGCGCATTCGGTGTGGGAGCAGGCATACCCTGCGAAGCTCGCGCACTGCCGGTATGCGGATTTAGTTCGATGACCGGTTTATCCGTCAGTAGCCGTTGCCGTGCCTCTCGAGGAGTGACGTGCAGCGTCGCCGGATCGTACGTCAGCACCAGATGCGGAATGTGGTTGGCGATAGTTGGCACCACAATGCTCGCCTGCAGCGTCGGAACATCTTTGACGATGCGAATGATCGTGTCGCACCGCCGGCGCCACTCTTTGTCCAGACCTTCATTCGTCTGTGAGAGAAGCCAGTCTATCGCCGCCACCATGCCGACGAGCTGCTCCTTTGCAACCTTCATGCCGCGGCCGATCGCACCGTCACGCGGATTGTTATTTGCCTGCGCCAGATCTGTCAGTCGCTTCTTGCCCAGCAACAGTCCCGCGTTCTGCGGGCCGCGAATTCCTTTACCGCCCGAGAAGCTCACCAGGTCGAATCCCATGCCGGTGTACTTCCACAGGTTTTCAATCGGAGGCATATCCGCCGCCGCGTCCATATGACACGGCACGTTATGCTCATGCGCGACGGCGAGCCAGTCTTCACGGCTGATCTCACCTGCCTCGGCCGCGTTGAAGAATTGAGTCATCACCGTGTTCGGTGTGAAGGCGCGCTTGTATTCCTCCAGCGTGGTGACCATCACCAGCTTTGCGCCGCACATGTAGAAGCAGTTGTCGTACTCGTAGCTGTGCGCCTTCTGAACGATGATCTCGTTCTTTTGATATTTGTCGGTGCCGATCAGATGAGGAATATCCGTCGGACGGCAGCCGTTCGCGGCCTGAATGCAGGCTGCAGTCGCCAGCGTGATGGCAGACGTCGCTCCGCACGAGATCAACGCGCCTTCGCACTGCAGACGTTTGGCAATGTACGCGCCCGCGTTGCGCTGTAGCTGCGCCAGATTGACGGGATGCTTCGCAGCCTGCGCAACGGCAGCCTGCACCTCATCCGGCATGACCGCCGAGGTGAGATCGGTGTAGGTGCCAGCCGCGTTGACGATCTTATCGACGTTTAGCTTGTCGTAATAGTCGGGAACTGCGGCTGCGTGTTTTGCGGTGGCTTGGGTCGAAGCAGCAGCACCAAAGGCCGTGATCGTGGCTGCTGGTGTCGCCGCTACAGCAGCAAGTGCTGCTTGCGATTTGAGAAACCTTCTTCGCGTCAGTGCGGCTCGCGCTTTGGACTCCGGCATGGCGTACCTTCTCCCTATCTCGAACGTTGTTAGATCGAATTTGCAGCATCAGCATAGCCTCCGCGTCTCGCGCCTAGAAGATGTATTTCAAGGCGAGCTGCAGCTCGCGGTTGTCGATGCTGGTGGAGGTAATTTTTCCGAAGGAACTCGATCCCTGACTCGTGTTCGGGTTGCCAAACTGCGGATGATTTAGCGCGTTGAAGGCTTCCAGGCGGAAGTCGATGTGCTGACCTTCGAATGGAAGATTGAAAGTTCTCTTGATGGCGAGCGTTAGAGGGTTACGGTAGTGGCCCGTCCATGCGTTTCTAGGGGTGCTGCCATAGTGGCCAAACGCCTCTGTGAAGGCCGCAGTGTTGAACCACTGCGCGATCGAGCGGTTCGACGATGCAAGCGGTTGACCCGTCAGATCAGGCCGCTCGTTGCCGTTGGCGTTGTTTTCGCCGTCCTGCGACTGCTTGATATTGATGGCCGTGCCGCTGGTGTACTGGAAGATGCTGTTGATGCCCCAGCCGTTCACGATGGAGCGTACCGCAGCGTTGCCGCCGTGGAGCTTCGGCAGGCTGTAGACGAAGGCGACAGTCAGAGCGTTGCGCTGATCGGTCGAACCCGTAGCCCACTCTCTGCCGAACGGCATCTGCGATGTGCTGCCGGAGGCGTTGATGTCCGCTCCGCCGTTGTCCAGAATGTGCGACCACGAATAAGCAGTCGTGAACTCCAGGCCATGCGAGAAGCGGTGTTGGAAGTGGACCTGCATGCCGTTGTAGCGCGAAGCCGCGTTGAAGTCGACCAGACGAATCGTGCCGAAGGTCTGATATGGACGATCAGCCTGCGCCGTGCCCGAGGCCTGTGGAGGGCCAGAGTTGAAGTTGCCGAACGAGGTGTCCTGATGCGTGCCCTTGACGCCAACGTAAGAGATGTCGAGCACGTTGTTCCAGAACTGCTTCGAGATCGTCAGGTTGTAAGTCTGCAGATAAAGGTCAGGATGCTGATCGTTCGCAGGCAGCGTCGCCACATTGGCGTTCGCCGGAGTCAACGAAGGCGAGACCGGATGATCGATCGTGGAAGATGGAGCCGGGTTAAGCATGTTCGATGGCGTAGGCCCGGTGGGGTTGTTGATCGAGAAGCTCGGATCAGCGGGAGGATTCAATTGGAGAATATTGATGTTGTCGAACTGACCACCATAGAACGAGATGCCGTACGCGCCGCGAACCACGATCTGATGCGGCAGGCTGTATGCAAAGCCGAGGCGCGGAGAGAAATCCTTATGCGTAATCTTCCATAGCGGATCGGGAAGCGGCACAATTGTCGGCGGGTTGGTGGCGAAGTTCAGCGTGCGCGACGTATCGAGCAGGTTGTGCGGCGGGGCCCACAGGTCATAGCGCAGGCCGAGATTCACGGTCAGCTTTGAGCTGGCCTTCCAATCGTCTTGCACGTACAGGCCCGTGCGCCACTGGCGCGCCATCGTGAGCGGCACACCTTCTGGGGTGATCACGCTCGACGTCGGCCCCAGCATAAAGTCTGCGCTGGCGTTGCCGGTCATGGAACCCGAGAAGCTAAGCTGGCCGAACGGAGTGTTGTTGGTGGTGGCGTTGTCCTGCGCATGACGAAGGTCGGCGCCGAAGATCAGCGTGTGACGTCCGCGAATCCATGTCAGGTTGTCGACGATCTGGTACGTACGGCTGTCGTCGAGGTTTGAGGCCGCTGTGCTATCACCCATGCCCACGACACTTGAGATGGAGATCGTAGGGAAGCCTTGCTCGGATGGTGGCCAGGGTGCTCCACCCGGCATGACAAATCCATTGATGCCGATAGAGGCGGCAGTGAAGCTGGTGTTGGTGCGCGTGCTGAGCTGCTGCACGTGTTCGAGATCGGCGCCGAGCCGCAACTCATTCACCAGCGAAGGGCTGAACGTGTGGATGTACTGCAGTCCAGCGTTGTATGCGGGATACGTTCCCGTGAAGGTGAAGAGAGGATCGAGCGCCGCAGTAGGAAAGTTGCGGTTCGCGAAGATGTAGTGGATCGTGAGCTGATCTTTATCGGTCAGCTTGTGATCGATACGTGCGATGTACTGATTGACAGTCTCATTGCCAGAGGTAAAGCCGGAGTAGTTTTGCCCATTCTGGTTGGTGTTGGGCAGAGGCATGTAGGTGTTGACAATGCTCTGCGATACCGGATTCACCGGGATTTGATTGTTGGGATAAAACACGGTGGTGTTGCCCGGTCCAAGCATGTAAGGGTTGCGAAGTTTTGTCGTAGTCGTCGAAAAATCGCCGTTCCGCTGCGCAGCCGTCAGCACGCTGGTCAGCGAAGCAGTCTGCTCCACCGAGCGGATGCCTTCATAGCTGACAAAGAAAAACGTCTTATCTCTGAAGATCGGCCCGCCCAGAGTCGCGCCAAACTGATTCTGCTTCAGCACTTGCTTAGGCAGAGGCGCGATGCGGAAGTAGTTGCGTGCATCCATCGCCGTGTTGCGCACGAACTCGAAGAGATCCCCATGCCATCGGTTGGTGCCGCTCTTGAGCTGGATGTTGGTGATGGTGCCCGCGCCGCCGCCATACTCCGCGCCGTAGTTGCCGGTCAGTACGTTGAACTCCTGAATCGCATCGATCGACGGAAAGATGTTGACGTACGCGTGGCGGTTGTTGACCATCGACACGCCGTCAATGTTGGTCTGCGCCCAGGTGACCTGGCTGCCGTACGCGTTGATGCTCGATCCGGCGGTGGAGGAGGAGTGGTTATCCGGGTCTGACACCGTCACACCCGGAGTGAGCACCGCCAGATCGTCAAACTTGCGTCCATTGAGCGGCAGATTCTCTGCATTCTGCGGCCCGATGACGACGCCCAGAGACGCGTCGGAGCTCTGCAGCAGCGGCTGCGTCGACGCCACGACCGAGACCACCTGGTTGCCGCCGCCGGCCTGCAGCGCGACATCCACCTTGGCCCGCTGGTTGACCTGCAGCACGATGCCCTTCTGTTCCGAGGTGCTGAACCCCGGGGCGGTGATCTTCACGTCGTAGGTGCCGGGGATCAGGTAGTTCAGGTTGTAGTCACCTGCGGAACCTGTCGTGGCATGTTTCTCGGCGCCGGTGGCGGCAGCGGTGACCGAGACCGTGGCCCCGGGAACGACCGCTCCGCTAGCGTCGGTGACCGTACCTTGAATGGCGGTGTCGACGGTTTGAGCAGCCAGCGGCATGCAAATTGCCAGAAAGAGAAACACACGAACAGCAGAGATCAGCTTGCGCATTGCTTGTGACTCCTAAGATCGATATCGAGTGACCCTAATGGAGCACTCAATTCACAGAGCTTTGAAGTACGTAACAGTGCGGAGCACGATTTTTACCCGTTCTTATCCTCCCCTGCGAAGATTGCAAGCTATTGATTAAAATAGGTTTACGGGAAAAGACGAAGAGCTGATTGAGAGCGCCAAAGTCCAGATTTCGGAGGTTTTTTGGCTATGCGAATTGGGAGATTTCGGCGAAAGTCGGAATGGAAAACGGGAGGTTGTTGGTCTTGGACATGCTTTAACAGTGAGTGCTATAGTCCCACTCATCGGAAGTAGTAAGACGGATGCTCACTGAAGACATCACAAAGGAAGCGGCCAACCCGATTTCGCATGACGAGATCCGGGCCGAGCTAGGCCGCATTCTTGAGAGCGCCAGCTTCCGCAGCAGCGCCCGCTGCCAGGATTTTCTCCGCCACGTCGTAGAGCAGACCCTCACCGACGGGGTCCATGGACTGAAAGAGCGCACCATCGGGGTGGAGCTCTTTGGCCGCGCTCCAACCTATGACACCAGCACCGACGGCATCGTGCGCATCCGCGCCAGCGAAGTGCGAAAGCGGCTGGCCCTCTACTATGCCGACGCCGGTAAAACCGCCGCCATCCACATCACTCTTCCACTCGGCAGCTACCTTCCAGTCATCTCAAGAACGCACGAGGCGCCAGATGATAACGAGACGCCTGTCGCGGACGGAGCCGAACCTGATCTCGCACCTAAAGCAAATGAGGATGCGCCCTTTTCGAAGCTGCTTTCTGGGAAGAGGATCGGGAAGGTAATCTTGATCGCGTTGGCGCCGGCGCTGATTATCTTTGGAGTGCTCGCCGGATGGAATCACTTCCTCGCAGCACGCGACGTGAGTAATCTCTTTTGGCAGCCGCTCGTAGGAAACTCCGAGCCGGTACAGGTAGTGACGTCGTATACGCCGGTCTATCTGCCGCCCGCTCGCGCCAATAACGCAAGCAATCCTGCCAACCCAAACGACACGAACGCTGCGCCCTACCGCCTCATGACCGATCGCTACGTCGGCGGCGGAGATCTGGTGGCTGCAGTTCTCGTCTCGTCGATGCTGACGTCGACGCATCACCCGTATAACCTCAAGCTGAGCACGTCGATCACGCTCGACGATCTGCGCGACAAGCCCGCGGTGCTGATCGGCTACGCCAGCACGCAGTGGTCTGACATCACAAAGAACTTCCGCTTCTTCGTCCAGCGAGGCATGGTCACCGATCGCGGACAGGATACGAACTGGCGTCCACTGCATCAGGGCGAAGACAACCACGTGGAAGATGACTACGCGATCATCTCTCGCGCCTACAACCCAGAGACGCACTCCATGATCGTGCTGGTGTCTGGTTGTACTGGATACGGCACCGAAGAGGCTGCGCGATTGGTGACTGATCCCAAGCAGCTTGCGGTTGCGCTAAGCGGCGCGCCCAAAGACTGGCAGCAGAAGAACATGCAGCTCGTGCTTCACATCGAAGTCGTTGCTAAATCACCAGCCAACGCGCAGGTCGTCGCGCAGTATTACTGGTGAAATGCTGGGTATGAATGGTCTGCTGGCCAAGCTGAAAAATGTGTTGACGATCTGGTTGCGCCAGGCGCCGGATGAAATGGATAGAAGGCAAACACAGAACGATATTCAGCCCCTTTTTCCAAAGAAGCCGGACTAAAACTGACACAATACCAACTACGCTGGACGCTTCGTCAGCGTGATGCGATTGGTCTCATCGCGCCGCTCATACTGCACATCGTCAGAGAGCTTGCGCAGCATGTGGATTCCCAATCCGCCGATCTCGCGCCGTTCGACGGCAATACCAAAATCAGGCGTAGCTGCATCGAGTGGATTGAACGCATGGCCATCATCCGTCACGCTCATGGTGAGCGTTCCATCAGCGAGGCCTAGCTCAATGCCAATCATGTGTTCGTTGCTGTCGTCGTAGCCGTACTTGATGCAGTTGGTGACGAGCTCTTCGATGGCGAGAATTGCGAGATAGGTCTGCTTCGGTGAGGCTTCGTTCGTCTCAAGCCAGCCCTCTGCCTGGGCGGACGCCGGTGCGAGCGCATCAAGGTTGTTGGCAACCTCAATCCTGAATCGTTGACCCTCGCTCATCCACACCTCTGCCGATCTCTGGAAGCTGATTTCCCTGAAATTATAGTCGGGCTGTTTGTCGCTCAGGCTACGTTCTTTGACGCCCACGTTAACTTACAGATTCCCTTGCATTTCCTACCGCAGACCTATATCGTTCTCACTCAAGCCCCGCATCTGGTTTTTCTCGTTTCTGCTGTCTCCCGGCTCTTAAGGAAACAGCCGTTCCGAAGATTGTTGTTTTGCGTACATCTGCCATGGTTGCTGTCCTCAAAAAGCTCGTCCTGGGTCTCGCTCTGATCGCTGCGTCTGCGGCGGTCCTGCTCTATTCCGACCTGGGTTCCCGTAAGAGTGGCGGAGCGCTCACCAGCCGCGCCAACCGCCAGGTACGTGTCGCCATGGTGCAGCACGTCTCCGTCGCGTCGCTCGACGACGTTATGACCGGAGCTCTCGCCGCACTCAAAGAGCGCGGATACGAGTCCGGCGGACGCATGGTCTTGAAGCAGTACAACGCCCAGGGAGACATCGGCACCGCCAACGCGATCGCCAAAGAAGTAACCAGCGCGGACTTCGACCTCATCTTCTCGGCGTCCACCATCAGCCTGCAGACCATCGCCAACGCCAACCGCTTCGCAACTCCGCCACGTAAGCACGTCTTCGGCGGCGTCAGCGATCCGTACGCAGCAGGCGTGGCCATCAGCCGTGACAATCATCTGCAGCATCCTTCTTATATGACTGGCTACGGCAGCCTTGCCCCGGTCGAAGATGCATTCAAATTAGCTGTTGAGCTGAACCCGTCGCTCAAGCGTGTCGGCCTCGTCTGGGATCCGGCGGAGACGAACTCCGTTGTGACCACAGGCATCGCGCGCGAAGTCTGCAAAAAGCTCGGCATCACATTGGTCGAGGCAAACGCGGAAAACTCCACCGCCGTCACTGAGGCCGCAGCCTCGCTTACTTCGCGTCAGGTCGACGCCATCTGGATCAGCCCCGATCTGGTCGCCTCTAACGGTCTCGGTGTCATCGTCGGCAAAGCCAAGCTCGCGCATATTCCAGTCTTCACCTCGATCCCGCGCCAGACCATCACCGGAGCATTGTTCGAACTAGGCGCTGACTATCCCGCGATTGGTTACGACGCCGGCCTGCTTGCAGCAGACGTGCTCGACGGTCGCGATCCCGCGCAGATTCCAGTTGAGAACGTCATGCCGGTCACGCTGCAGGTGAATCGCACCATCGCGTCGACTCTGAAAGACAAGTGGAACCTCTCCGACGCAGTCTTGAAGCGTGCCAACGTCATCGTCGATGAGACCGGACGCCACGTGGTGAAGCCCTCTGAAGGCGCAGTCGATACCGCTCCCGCGGCTGGGGGCACCAAATAATGCAGATCACCACACACCCCGGAGCAGGCGTGGTTGAGTTGCGCGTCGTCGGACGCCTCGACGCTACTTGGGCCGATCATCTCGGCAACACCATCGAGAGCACTGTCCGCTCCGGCGGCCATCGCATCGTGCTCAACTTTGCCGGAGTCGACTACATCAGCTCGCTCGGCATTCGCGTTCTGCTGGTGCAGTACAAGCTGCTGAAGTCAGTGAACGGCAGCCTCGGCATTAGCCATCCCAGCGAGTTCTGTCGTGAGTTATTCGACACCGTCGGCCTCAACGAGTTGCTCGTCGATGATGCAGCGGTTGTGACCGATGTGGCGGTAGCGACTCCCAAACAGCGACGCGGAGCCGCAGACTACGAGATATATCCCCAATCCGTGACCAGCCCGCTCTCCTGCAGCCTCGTCGGAGATCCGGCCAAGCTCACGACGACTGGCTTCGCGCAAGAAGACTGCCGCAAGCTCACCTTCTCCAACAACACCTTCGGAGTCGGTTTGGGAGCGTTCGGACAAAGCTATGCAGATTGCGCCGATCGCTTCGGCGAATTTCTAGCAGCAGGTGGCTGCGCCATCGCGCTACCGACCAACGAGCAGCACACCCTGCCTGACTATGTTGTCGAAGAGGGCCAGCTCGTTCCTCACGTCGAAACGCTCTATGCCCTCGCTGGCGAAGGCGAGTTCTCCACGATGGTGCGCTTCGACGCAGCACCTGATGGCCCTGGCAAAGTTGCGATCTCAGAGTTGGTCGATAGTCTTCTCGATATCTCGGCTGCTGACACGATTGGATTTGTCGTACTGGCTGAGGCTGCGGGAACCGTCGGCGCAAAGCTGCACAAGTCGCCCGCAGGCCGTCCACTGGTGCAAGAACTTCCTGGCGTCCGCGAATGGCTCTCTTTCACCACGGAGCGCTCCAGCGACAAGACACTCTGCCTGATCGTCGGCGTCGCATCGCGCTCTGCTAACACAGAGACGCAAGCGTTCCTTCGCCCCATTCAAGCGGGTTCGGCGACGGCTGCACACATTCACGCGGCGGTCTTTCCGTATCGTCCGGTACAGCGCGGCGAGCTGCCCTTCGGCAAGACGGTCTCTGATCTTCTCGCAGCGTCCAGCCCCAACTCAGTCGTCCATCTCATGGCAGACATCCGCCGCTTCGAGGGCGTCGGCGAGACCGACCTCACACGTGGCGCATGCTGGTTCGGCCCCCTGGCCACCATCGGGAGGAGCAACCAATGACCCTGCTGATCGGCGCTCTCACACTCGGACTTATCCTCGCCCTGCTCGCGCTCGGCGTGTACGTCAGCTTCCGCATCTTCAACATGCCGGACATGACGGCTGAAGGCAGCGTGACCCTCGGCGCCTCCGTAGCCGCTGCGCTGATGGTCCACGGCTACAACGCTTTCCTCGCAACTTTCGCTGCGGTCCTCGCAGGCTGCTGTGCTGGCGCGGTCACCGGCCTGCTCGCGACCAAGTGCAAGATCAACTCATTACTCTCCGGCATCCTGGTGATGACCGCACTCTACAGTGTGAATCTTCACGTCATGGGCAAGAGCAACGTGCCCCTGCTTGAGGCCAAGACGCTTTCGAACTACGCAACCGACCTGGGCGAGAAGGTCTTCGGCCACGCATCCACCATCGACGTAGCCGGTTGGGCCGTCAGTGTTCGCGATGCCTCGATGCTGATCTCCGTCTTCGGCTTCGTAGTGTTTGTCTGCCTGGCACTCTACTTCTTCTTTCGCACCGACATGGGCACCGCGATGCGCGCCACCGGCGATAACCCCGCCATGATCTGCGCACTCGGCGTCAGCGTCGATGGGGCCACGGTCTTCGGTCTGGCCATGTCGAACGGCCTCATCGCACTCTGCGGAGCACTCATCGCGCAATATCAGGGATTCGCCGACGTGCAAATGGGTATCGGCATCGTCGTGTTGGGCATCGCCAGCGTCATCATCGGTGAGGCGTTGGTCGGCAGCCGGGCGGTGGGTCTGCTGATTGCAGGCACTGTGATCGGCTCCGTGTTATTCCGCCTGCTGGTAGCGATCGCCCTCCGCTGGGGACTCAACCCCAACGACCTCAAGATCGTCACCGCACTCTTCGTATTCGCGGCACTCGTCGTGCCGAATCTGGGTCGCAAGTATCAGGCGAACCGCGCTCGTTCGCGCCAGCTCGCTGCTGCCAATGCTCAGGGGGTGGACGCCTAATGCTCCAGGCCGAACGCATCACCAAGACCTTCAACCCTGGCACACCCAACGAGGTGCGCTCGCTGCGCGGCGTAACGCTCACGCTTCCGACCGGCTCGTTCCTTATCGTGATCGGCACCAACGGCTCTGGTAAGTCGACGTTGTTGAATGCGATCGCCGGAACCTTCATCGTCGATACCGGCTCCATCAAGATTGCAGGCGAGAACATCACCAACTGGCCGGAGCACAAGCGCGCCAAGTTCGTGGGCCGCGTCTTTCAGGATCCTTTCCGCGGCACCGCACCAACGATGTCGATCGCCGAGAACCTGGTGCTCGCGTCTCGTCGCGGCAAGCCACGCAGCCTGGGCTTAGCATTGAGCCGTCGCGCGAAAGACGATCTCCGCGCACGCATTCGTCCGCTCAACATGGGGCTCGAAGACAGACTCGACAATCCCATCGGCAGCCTCTCCGGCGGACAGCGCCAGGCGCTCACGCTCTTGATGGCCTCGTGGTTGAAGCCAGAACTGCTGCTCCTCGATGAGCACACCGCCGCCCTCGATCCGAAGACAGCCGATCAGGTGATTCGTCTGACGCATGAGATCATCGAGCGCGACAAACTCACCACGCTGATGGTGACGCACTCCATGCAACAGGCAGTCAATCTAGGCGACCGCATCATCATGATGCACAAAGGCCAGATGCTCCACGACCTGCAGGGAAGCGAACGCGCCCGCGTCCGTCCCGAAGACCTGCTAAGCCGCTTTGAAGACGTACGCCGCCGCGAACAACTAGACGGCTCCGTAGCCGAAATGCTGACCGCCTCTTACGTGTAATGCCCAACGAAACGCAATGCTGCCGTCGGATTTTTGAGGCGGCACTTTGTTTGTCATTCCCGCAGGGAATCTGCGTTTGCCTTTGCTTTTGCTTCTGCCGTTGCCTTTGCCTCTCGCGCGAAGCGCGGGCGGAGCAGCACCCTTTAGGGTGCGGTAAAGACATGAGAGGAATGCGGGCTTTAGCCCTGGCCTAGCCGCCTCATACATCGAAGGCGCCTCTTTGGTTGTCATTCCCGTAGGGAATCTGCTTTTGCCTTTCGCGCTAAGCAGGCCTCGCAGGCCGCGGCACATACGTCCCAACCGACTTCGGATCAGTCAAAGCCTTACGCAGACGCTTCGCCACAACATACTCATCCCCCGGCTCCATCATCCAGGTCTCAACGATGATCGTGTTGACCGATGAAGGCAGCCCCTGCGGATTGCTAGCCTGCCCGGTATAACTGCTAAGAAAGATAGGCGTCGTATCAGTCTGCAGGCGCAGATAAACCTCGCGCGGCATCACCCCAACCACAGCGGGGTCATACGTCAGGATCAGGTGCGGCACCTGATTCTCCGCCGGCGGAATCATCACACTCGACTTCATCGTAGGAATATCTTTCACCGCATCGCTGATCACGTTGCAACGCCGCGTCCACTCACGGTCAAGACCTTCATCGGTCTGCGCCAGAATCCAATCGACGGCAGCGACCATGCCGACGAGTTGTTCTTTCGCCACCTTCATGCCGCGGCCAATACCTACACCCGGATTATTGTTAGCCTCGGCGAGATCGATGTACTTCTTCTTGCCAAGCAGCAGTCCAGCATTCTGCGGCCCACGAATTCCCTTACCGCCAGAGAAGCAGACCAGATCGAATCCCATGCCAGTGAACTTCCATAGATTGCTGATCGGCGGAACATCCGCTGCGGCGTCACAATGACAAGGAACTCCATGCTCGTGCGCGATGCGAATCCAGTCCTCCATCGGGATCGACTGGTCCTTGTAGATGATGCCGAACTTGTTCAGATAGTTCGTCATCACGGTGCGCTCGTTGAAGGCACGCTTGTACTCTTCGATGTTCGACACTTCGACTAGCTTGATGCCTGCGAGATACATCGCATGCTCATACTCATAGCGCTGCGACTTCAGCAGGATCACTTCGTTCTTCGGGAACTGCGCGGTGCCGATGAGCTGCGGAATATCTCCCGGCTTGCAGCCATTGGCCGCCTGCACACATGCAGCAGTCGCGAGCGAAAGTGCAGAAGAAGCACCGCAACTCACCAGCGCGGCCTCGCACTTCAGCTTCTCAGCGATGTAGCGCCCACACGCGCGCTGCAACTCAGCGAGCTGCACATGCTGCTTCGCAGCCAGAGCGACGGAGGCGATCACCTCAGGCGGCATGGTGGATGCGGTGAGATTGGTGACCGTGTCATAGGCGTTGATGATCGGCTTCACGCCAAGTTTGGCGTAATAGTCGACGCCCTGCGGAGGAAGCGAAGGTTGCTTCGCTGCAGCCACAACCGGCTCTACCACAGGAGCGAGACCCACCGCCGCCATCAATCCTTGAGACCAGCGCAGAAACCGCCGCCGCGTAACCGCCGTTCCAAGCTCCTCAGCCATCGCTCAATCCTCCCATGTCGAACAGGCTCACCATTATAAGGAGAGCCACAAAATGGGAGACAGAGAAAAGAACTGACTATTGCTGTGCGGGTGGTGCGTCGGGTTTCTGCGCTGGACTCTGAGGGGCCGCCGCCCCAACCGGCGCAATAGCGGGCTTTGTCTCCGCAGGCTTGTTCGCCGGCGGAACCGTAAAGCACGCAGTAGGCAGAGACCCAAGATCTTCGTGTTCTACCGAGAACGTCAGCTTGCGATTCGACTTGCCGTCGGTGATACGAAACACGTAGATCGTCTCGTAGTCGGAGTTCTCCCAACTAGGCACGATCTGACTTAATCCAAACGCAGTCAACATCTGCTCGGCAAACTTCCTCGCTTCGAGATGCTCCCACGCAACAACTACCAGAGCATGAGATAGCTCCGGCTTGAGCAACTCGCGCTGCAGATCGCGAATGTCGCCCGCGGCGATCTGCGCATTCACCGGCATCCCCCACGCGATCGCATACGGTTCGATGGTCGCCAACGGCCGCACGTAGGAGTACTTCGTCGCCCACGGCAGAGGATTGCCCTCGGTCGTCTCCGAAGCAGGATCAGCAGCGAAGATTGCAGCCGGCTTACCGAAGCGCGCCAACACCGTGGGCAGCGAGAGCGCACGATTCAATCCCTGGCAGCTCAATTGTCCACGGGCCTCGGGCATTGGCTTCTCTCCATGCCGAACCATAACGATGGTCTCCGTCCCAGGCTGAATCGCAGGCTTATCCTCTGCGACCGGCTTCATGGCAGCATCTTGCTTGGCTGGGTCCTTGGGAGTGGAATCCGGTTTCGCAACCGTACCCGGTTTACTGACAGTAGGAGCGTCTTGATTAGCGGGAGCATCCTGAGCACGCAGCTCAAGCTGGCAATAACAGAGACAAAGCAGGGCCGAGATGGAGAGGGCGCGGAGAACTTTCATCAGACTCAGAGTGCGCACAATATAGGTCTGCGCTCTCGGGTTAGACGGGGATTTCACTCCCGGGGTTGAATGGAGTCCCTCAATATCTAGACCAGTATCCAGCGGCACTTTAGACCACTTTTTGCGCGCAGTTATCCTACGTGGAAGCTCTATAGGCAGCGATTCAATCTTGCCGCGACCTCGCGATCTCAAGGTTTACGAAACTGAAGGACTAGCGCATGACACTTTTAGTCGAAGGAATGGTGGTTGCGGGCCTCGTCATTCTCCTCGCAGGCCTGATCCTTGCACGCGGGAGAGTTGCGGCAGCATACGGAATGGAGAAGATCGTGATCCTCGGGCCGGTCTTCTATGCCGCAGCCCTAGCAATCTTCGGTGCGGAGCATCTTATCGACCCGAAAGACGTCGCGACCCTTGTGCCGCACTGGATTCCAACACCGGTGTTCTGGACCTACCTCGTCGGAATCGCACTTATAGCGGCGGCCATTAGCTTCATCGCATGGAAGCATGTGCGATTGTCAGCTGCTTCTTTCGCGCTGCTGATGTTGATCTTCGTCGCGACGATCCATCTCCCAAATCTGCTGAGCAATCTGCACCAGCGTCTCTTCTGGACGCTCGTGCTGCGCGAGAGCGGATTCGGCGCAGGAGCATTGGTGCTCGCAGGGTGTTTTTCGGGGAGCCGCGTGGCCGTTCAGATTGGCCGTCTGGTGATTGGCATCGCGCTCGTCTTCTACGCGGTCGAGCAGTTTCTCTTCCCGCACTTCGCACCCGGAGTTCCCCTGCAGAAGCTGACGCCCGTCTGGGTTCCAGCCCCAATAGTGCTGGCCTATATTGTCGGGCTGGTATTCCTCATCACAGGGTTTGGTCTGCTGCTCCGAGCTTCGTCCCTATCCATCGCTCGCATCGCCGCCGCAGCCGCGGGCACGGTGCTTCTACTGCTGACGGCTTTCCTGTATCTGCCAATCTTCCTGATGGAGATGCACGCTCCGCTGGCAGCAGAGGGGATGAACTATATCGGCGACACGCTCCTGTTCGCCGGTGCCGTTCTGTTGGCGGGCTTCGACACCGATCTGACTGGGACGAGGGCGTGAGGTCAATCCTGAGAAGTGCCTCTAGCGTCCTCGTCCCAGTCAGTACCAATCGAAGCACGCCAACAGCGGTCTTTCGGCATGTCTCGACACCAAAGCGACGACTCATTCATCCAGATGGATGCAATCTCAGCGCCGAATCTTCGATCTAAGCCAAGAACCGTCGAAGACAACGTCCAAAATCTAAACCTCAGCGAATCAGTAATTTGCGTGGGCTAGGCACGACGATTGAAACCTGTATCAATCGTCGATTTACACCGTTATGCACTTCAAAATCGCCCGGCGTCGATGATTCAGTGGAGATACGAGGCAAGCGATCTAAGGATCAACCTTGCTCCGGCGAACTGAGGGCAGAGGCGGCTGCATCAGAGTATCGGGTGCCGCATAGAATTCACTTTGACAGGACCGGCCCTGCCAGTCCTAACGCATGGGACGCTCCTCGGGGCCGGTTCTTTTTTTGTGAGTGAGGTTAGATCGAGATGCTAAGTCGACGGCGCTTTGTAGCGGCAACGGCAGCTGCCACTGCGATGACACGGTTTGGGTGGAGCGCCGCGGCCACACGGCAAAGTGTCTGGTTCGGCTCGTGCGCGCGAAACAGCACGAGCAACGGAATCTATCACTGCTGGTTCGACGCAGTGAAGGGAGTTCTAAGCGAACCGACGCTGGCAGCGCCGACCGAGCAACCCTCGTTTCTCTGCACCATGCGCGACGAGCGCAAGAGGCTGATTCTCTACAGCGTGAATGAGATAGCGCGCCGCGAGGGAGCGGTAGCTTCGTTCGTGGTGGACGAAGTGGCCGGAACACTGATGCCGTTGAACTGCATCGGCATCAAGAACGTAGGCCCTACGTATATTTCCGCACGTCCTTCGACGCGGACGCTCTACACCGCGAACTATACGGGAAGTAGCCTGTCGGTACTACGCGCTGATCCCGATGGACAGATAGCCGAGGTCCTGCAGAGCTTTGACACAAAGGATCCTCGCTTCGGCACACCCGGCATACACACTGACCAGGGAGTGTCTCATCCGCACTCAGTCACGCTCTCTCCTGACAAGCGGTTTGTGTTAGTGAACGATCTCGGCGACGACTCAATCGATATCTTTGCAGTGCAGAAAGATGGCAGGCTAAGTGAAACTCCTTTGCTGGTGAAGGTGCCAGCGGGATCAGGGCCTCGACATCTCGCCTTTCATCCCAATGGTCGATGGGTCTACGGCCTGAACGAGCTCGGCTGCGCGCTAAGACAGTACGCCTGGGTCGAGCGCAACAGCGGTGCGGAGCTTCGTTACTTGGACCGTAGTATCTCGGCAGTCGACCCTACCCAGCAGCCACCCGCAGGCACACGTGTCAGTGCGGCTGAGGTTGAGGTCTCCTCGGACGGCCGATTCCTCTACGCCAGCGCGCGCGGAGTCAACGCCATCACAGTGTTTACGATCGGCCGCCACGACGGCGCACTGACCTTCAAGCAGAGTGTCTCCTCGGGAGGCAAGGCTCCGCGCCACTTCAAACTCGACCCCACAGCGGAGTGGCTGATCTGCTGCAACAACAACTCATCAGACATGACGCTGCTCCGGCGCAATAAGACTGATGGAACTCTGACCGAGCCACTACAAACGGTCAAGGTTGATGGTGGCGAATTCGCACTCTTCACTTAACCGATTCAGCTGGTTCCTTCCTGTCTTGTTGATCGTTCCCCGATAGCAAAATCCCCTTTCGCAATGTAGTCGCTCGTGCTCGGGATGAGCGGAGCGCAGCTCTGTCTGCAGCACTTTTCTAACTCATTGCAAAATCGACGCTTAGCGCGCGGCATGACCCGATATGAACGGGGTGTGAATCGCGATTCACACCGTTATGCACTTCCGCGCTAACGGAAATCAATGTTCACGTGGGCCATTCAACTTTTCTGCCGTCACTCGTATTCAACGATTCGACCTGACCGAGAGTGCAACGGGACCAAAAGCTTTCCGGAGGAAGACCATGATGCTGTTTCGTCGTCGCGCGACATGGATCGCGCTTGTGTTGATACTGCTTTCAGTAAGTCTCGCCCATGCCGCGATTACAGGCGTGATCTCAGGCACGGTGACCGATTCAACCGGAGCGGTCGTGCCTGGGGTGCCCGTCACGGCGCTCAACCAAGAGACCGGCGTCAGGCAGACCGCGGTCACAGACGATAAGGGCTTCTATAGCTTCCCGGTGCTCGACGTAGGTATCTATACCGTCAGCGCAAACCAGCAGGGCTTTCAGTCTTACAGTCTGAAAGGCGTCCATATCGACGCTAACTCGTCCGTTCGAACGGATATCACGCTCCAGATCGGATCAGCTTCGCAGTCGGTCGAGGTCACCAGCAATGCGGTGCAGGTAGAGACGCAAAGCACGCAGATCGGCGAAGTAATCGAAGGCAGCCAGATGACGGCGGTGCCGCTCAATGGTCGTTCCTACACCGATCTTCTCGCACTGCAGCCGGGCGTATCCCCTTACGCCGAGACCGCAGAGGGCGCTTCCACGAGCGGTGGAAACAGTACACTTCCCGTCTCTGGCAATTTGAACGCGGGCATGATGTCCATCAACGGAGGCCGCGAGTCCTCCAACGGATTCATGATCAACGGCGGCAACGTAAACGACGGCGTGCAGAACGGCGCCAGCATCGTCCCCAATCTTGATTCGATTGCTGAGTTCCGCATCCTGACCAGCAACTTCGACGCTGAGTACGGCGACTACGCCGGTGGCCAGGTCAACGTTGTGACCAAGAACGGCACCAACCAGTGGCATGGCTCTGGCTTTGAATTTGTTCGCAACACAGTGCTCAATGCGCGTGGCTACAGCTTCTCCAACCCTGCTCCGCCCAAAGGGGCTTATAACCAGAACATCTACGGCGGCACCTTCGGTGGACCAATCCACCGCGACAAAGCCTTTTTCTTCGCTGATTTTCAAGGAACCAATCAATCCATCGGTGCAACCGATTCTCCTCAGGTTCCAACCGCCGCAGACCTCACCGGAAATCTCTCTGACCTCTCTTACCTGATGACCCTTCCTGTCACAGGAACTGGTTGGGCCAAGGTACTGAGCAACAGGCTGGGATATACGGTCAACGCAGGAGAACCGTACTACAGCGCAACCTGTAATTCGACCAGCCAATGCGTCTTCCCGAATGCGATCATCCCAAAAGCAGCTTGGGACCCGGTCTCAGCCAATCTGTTCAAGTACTTTCCAGCCGCCAACGGCGTCATCCCCAGCAGTGGATCTCCGACAGGAAATCTACCGGCCTTCGTCTCGACGACACTGCCTAATACTCTGAATGACTACAAGGAAGGTTTCCGCAACGACTTCAACACTCGTGTTGGAACTCTCTTTGCCTACTACTTCCTCGATAACTACACCGTGGGCAATCCATACGGCGCCGGAACGACGCCTGGATTTGCCACGGTATCGACCGGACGTTCGCAGCTAGTGAATCTGGGTCTGACTACAACCTTCAAAAACAACTCAGTCAACTCCTTCCGCGCCACCTACATGCGCATGGCGTCGCATACGACGAAACCCAGCTACACCGTGCCGGGCCCTTCACTCGCCTCACTGGGGTTCGTTACTCCGTGGGGACCGACCGGCGGCATCGACAATGTCATTCCCGCTCAAGCTGGTGTGCCGAATATCTCCATCGATGGCATGACCTTTGGCACTCCCACTGGCCAGGTGAGCCACTACGACAACAGTTTCCAGTGGCTCGACACGTACATGAAGGTTGTTGGTACCCACACGTATCAGGCGGGAGCGACGCTTCACTACGACCAGATCAACGAGCGCAATCTCTATCAGATCAATGGCTCGTTCGGGTTCAGCGACAGCCAGGAGACCGGCGACGGGTTCGCAGACTTCTTGTTAGGTGCTCCCTCGAGCTTCACCCAGGCCTCTCCGCAATATCTCGACTCGCGCAGCATGTACGTCGCTGCGTTTGTGCAGGACTCATGGCGCGCTCGCTCCAGCCTGACGCTCAACTACGGTATCCGCTATGAGATCTCGACCCCATGGTGGGAGGCTGCTAACCGCATCCAGACCTACAATCCCGGCCAGCAGTCCTCGCTGTTTCCGGGTGCGCCGAAGGGATACGTCTTCCCGGGTGACCCGGGCATCCCCAGAGGTGGCGCTCCGGTGAAGTACAACAAGTTTGCGCCACGCTTCGGCTTTGACTATGTGCCTACCACTGGATGGCTCGGCAAACTTGGCGGTGGTGGCAAGCTTGCGATCCGTGGCGGTGTCGGAGTCTTCTATACCAACTTCCAGGACGGAGTACTGTTCTCGTCCATCGGTGATGCGCCGTTTGGTCTCGCCTACGGCTCGTCGACGCCTTCCATGTTCTCCACTCCTTACGTCGATCGGGCCACGCAGAACATTGAGATCCAGAAGTTTCCCTTTGTGTTCCCGCCTAAGAGTGTCTCTGCATCGAACCCAGACAACAACATCAATTGGGCTGCTTTGGAGCCACTCAGCGGAGACCCCGGAGCCGGCATTCACAACACGCTTCCTTATCTGGAGAGATACTTCTTCGGGTTCCAGAGGGAGATTGGGCGCTCGACAGTCTTTGGCATGAACTACGTCGGCAGTGAGGGACATCATCTGGCGAACGGTATCAGCATTACCCCGGCGGACCCAGCGATGTGTCTCTCCTTGAATGCGGCAGCGCTTGCAGCAGGACAGACTCCTTGCGGGCCGAATCTGGAAACGAACAACTTCACGCTCAAAAGTGGAGCAGTAGTTCCCGGAACACGTAGCCTGAACCTTCAGGACAACTGCCTTTGCTTCGGAAGCGACACTCTCTACGCCACCGAAGGCACCTCCAATTACAACGCCCTTCAGGTAAACCTTAAGCACACCAGCAAATATTGGGATGTGCTGCTCGGCTACACGTGGGCGAAGTCTTTTGACCAGGGGTCTGCGCAGAGTTCCATCGTCTATGCGTATAACCCAAAGGCCAGTTACGCTCTGTCGGCATTCAACGTGCCTCAGTATCTTGTAGCCAGCTATAACCTGCACCTTCCGTTTGCGGACTGGTCGTCGAACTCTGCGGTGAAGCATATCGTTGGGGGCTGGTCCATCGCCGGCATCTCGAAGTTCGCGGCTGGAACTCCCGTGACAGTAACGGAGAGCGATGATAGAGCTCTGTGCAACTGCGGCGG
>Ga0207158_1114_pt1 | contig 20162 bp, 16 predicted proteins | sample Alteio_BWMinHeat_22_FD_153512 | JGI IMG/M metagenome (GOLD analysis project Ga0207158, IMG submission 153512) | Enriched cells from forest soil in Barre Woods Harvard Forest LTER site, Petersham, Massachusetts, United States -... | ecosystem: Environmental > Terrestrial > Soil > Temperate forest >... | reverse complement strand
GCTAAATGAAAGAGGCCGGGACAGTACAGGGAGGCCCCGGCCGATACGCCGGGGCTTCTTTGTTTAGGCTCCGTTTATATGACCGTTTGGAGGTTTCGTATTAGCCTTTACAAACAAGCCGCCGGTCACAGCTGACAAGCCTTAACATCGAAGAGTCTTCGCGATGGGCTATATCGAAGGAATCCTGCAGCCCGGCGAAGAGATTAAGCACGTGAGCCGTCTAACCTGGACTCTCTATTTGCCAGGCTTTGGGTTATTGATTGGAGTCTTCGTCGCTCTGATTGTATTGGGGCCCGAGCGAATCAATCTATTTGTTATTGCAATCGTTGTAGTCGTTACTGGCTTGGGTATGGTCAGTGTTTTTCACGCTTGGTTTCGGCGATGGACTACCGAGATTGCCGTAACAAATAGACGCGTCATTTATAAACGCGGCTTTGTTCGTCGCCACACAATCGAGATGAACATGGACAAAATTGAGAGCGTTGATGTTGATCAGTCGATGACGGGTCGGCTTTTTAATTACGGGACAATTACGGTTCACGGCACGGGTACTGGCATCGAGCCTCTTTATAGAATCGATTCTCCTATAAAATTTCGTAATAACGTGACGGCGCAATAGAATATTCTATTGCCCATATTTTCGAGGTCGGAGACCCACTGCTGCGGAGTAGGGAATCTGCCTCATAAGTCCAGCAACGGCGCACTATTGAAGGCGCAGTTCTCATCCCCCGGCGTGGTCGGCGATCACGCAGCATTGCTGGAGGATGGCCGAAGCGACGCTCCCCACCGAATGAGGATCGGATGCCTTTGCCAAGCATGGAGTGCCGTCGCCGTCAAATGACGCGCTTACTTCAGGCCAGAACCCACACCGACCATCCGGGTCTGAATCCGGTGGACACTGGTGGCGGCTGTTACATAGAGCACGTTATGTTTCGGCCCGCCCTCTGCCACGTGCCAGGTGTGGAGACGACGCGCGCCTAGCACCGCGAATGCAATACTAGGGCCGATTTCCCGCCGTGACGGCAGCCCCCGGATGCAACTGTCAACGCCCCTTGCCCGGTCCGTTGACAGCTGCGCTCACGTCGATCCGGGGAAGCCGTAAAGAGTTTGCGGGTTGTGCACTAGGATGCGATTGCGTGTCTCTTCGTCGGGTGCCCAGGCCAGGAGCAGATCAAATAGCTGCGCGTCGTCTGGCTTCTTCTCCTGTTCGCTCGGGTGCGGCCAGTCGCTGCCCCACACCATGCGCTCCGGTGCCATCTTGATATAGGCGCGGGCGAGGGAAATCGTATCTGTGTAATCGGGCGGCCCGACCTTGGTGTTTTGATAGGCGCCGGACAACTTGATCCAGGTCTTACCCTTGTCGAGAAGCTTGCCGATCGTGTGGAACGTCGGATGCTCAAGTGGGTTCGGCTGCGGGACGTGTCCCAGATGATCAAAAATGATCGGCGATGAAAGCCCCATCAGCAGCGCTTCGTTGGCGACGATTTGGTCGGACGACATGTTGAGCTGAACATGCCAGCCAAGGTCATTCACACGCTTCGACAATGGTTCCAGCATGTCGATAGTCGTCGCGCCTGCCTGTATGAGATTGAAGCGGATGCCTTTGACGCCGAGATTATTCATGCGCTTTAGCTCCGCGTCGGTGATGGTCGTGTCGACGACGGCGACGGCGCGTGCCGAAGCGCCAAACTGCGCCATGGCATCGAGGGTGATGCGGTTGTCGGTTCCGTAGGTCGACGGCGTTACAATCACATTGCGACTCGTCCCGAGCCGCTTCTGCAGTAATTTATAGTCGTCGACGGTTGCGTCCGCCGGCTTGAGCGTCGCCTTGGGCGAGATCGGATATCGACTGTCGTAGATGTGGTGGTGACAATCGCAAGCATTTGCTGGCGCCTTGAGTTTGGGTAGTTCAGTGCCCGACGACCAGGGAACCTGCTGGGCAGCGGTACCACGCGCACCGGCCGTGGTTGCAGCGGCGGCGAGCGACATCGCTCCCGCGGTCTTCAATAGTCGGCGGCGATCGATCAACGTGCGGTGCATGAACGTCCTCCCTTACTTTATGCGGAATTCCCCAGATTATCTCCAAAATGGTGTGAATTTTAGCGCGATTTGAAAACCGGTCACTAGCGATAGAAAAAGGCCAGTAACGACTATCCGATCACTTTGCACAAACAATCGTGACGTGGACGACTGCAGAGTTCGCATCTTGACCGCATTTAGCACCATTGCCACTCGGCAATAACGGGTAGTAAGTCCATGATCCCGAGCAATATGCGCTGATCATTTTTTCGTCCGCGTTGCACTCAGCTGCGGCTGACTGTCCGCCCACTATGCGAAGCGCCATTCCTGGGCCGGCTGGACCCACAGGTCCGGCTGGCCCCATTGCACCGTCTTTCCCAGGCGCACCGTCTTTCCCTGGTGTGCCGTCTTTTCCCGGAGGACCAGGATCGCCTTTCGGTCCCTCGAAGCATCCCGCCAACGTGAGTGAAAGCACCCCCGCAACTAGAATCTTTGCTACGCGCATGAGATATTCCCCCAACAAACATTCCGGCATCTCAGTGTGTCGAACTAACCACGCTAGTCAACCCTTGCGGTAAAGGGACGCCTCTGGGGCTTAAACCTACTTGTCCGCTCCCTAAGGACTACATGACAAAGATGTCGCTTTCTGATCATTTCGACGGCGATCGCTACTTCAACCCGACCTTGCCGAAATGGCATTCGCCTTCACTACGTAGCACCCTCAAAATGTTATGTGAACCACGCTGCCGGTGGCCGGTGTGGGTCGAGAACAAGGGCGTGCCCCGGCTGAAGGAGCCGCTCGCGGCGGACGAGGTCGCAATTACATTCGTCAACCACGCGACTTTTTTAATCCAGACGGGCGGCATCACCATTTTGACTGACCCCGTCTGGTCGAAGCGCGCAAGCCCATTTCGTTGGATCGGTCCAAAGCGAGTGCGCAGGGCAGGTGTGGCGTTCGAAGACCTGCCGAGGATCGATGTCATTCTCCTCAGCCACAACCACTACGACCATCTCGACGTCGCGACGCTGACGCAACTCCGGCATAACTTCGCCCCAACCGTACTTGCTGCCACCGGCGACGCGCGAGTCCTCGGGCCGATTGGATTCGAGGACACGCGTGAACTCGACTGGTGGAGCGAGACGCAGATCAATGACACCCTCAAAATAACGTTCGTGCCTGCGCAGCATTTCTCCGCGCGCGGCCTGTTTGATCGGCAAAAAAGCCTCTGGGGCGGCTACTTGATCGAAAACTATGGACGCCGCATCTATTTCGCTGGCGACACGGGATATTCAATCCATTTTTCGCAAATCAAAAGGCGGTTGGGCCCACCCGATATCGCGATGCTCGGAATTGGCGCTTATGAGCCGCGATGGTTCATGAAACCGATCCACATGAATCCAGCCGAGGCCGTCTGCGCGCATCGAGACCTTGCCTCAAAGCAAAGCATTGGAATGCATTTCGGAACGTTCCAGCTAACCACTGAGGCGATCAACCAGCCGCAGGCAGACCTCGAACGTGCAATCTCTGATAGCGGCATTCCGCAAAGCGAATTCGTGACGCTGCATGAAGGCGAAACGCGCATCTATTAAGCAGGTTGGCCAGCGGCTATCCTGATGCGGTCCGGTTGCCGGTTTTTATGATGACTTGAGCTAGGTCGCATGGTTCAGTATCCGCCGTCCAATTGAAAATGAGGAAGCCCGTCCCCGTGCGAGGCCTTGCTGCAGTATTTATTTCCTTGGCAACAGGTTCCTTCGCGGTCGCTGATCCTGGCGATGCCGAAAAGGCGAAGGAGATGCTTGCGCGTGTTGTCGTCGTCGTTCAACGGGACCAGAACGCAGCGATGCAAACGTTTAACGCGGGCACAGATGGGTTTAGGGATGGAAATATCTACCCGTTCTGTTTCCGTCTTTCCGACGGGGTCGTTATCACTGGGCAGACTGCCGGTTCAGATATCCGGGCATTTCCAGGCAGTGGGCGACAGATATTCGAAGCTGCCCAAAAACCCGAAGGCGAAATCACCGAGATCACCTATTTGGCCAAGAGGCCACCGCCTGCCGAGGCTACTCCAGTAAAAAAGGTCAGTTTGGTACGCAGGATCGGACAGATCGGGTGCGGGGTTGGATACTATCCGTGATGGACCCTCACCGCTTAGGTGCTGTTTGAAGACCTAGTCCGCATATGATGCTGTGGACGAGGCGCACAACCGGCCTAGGCCTCGCGAGGAGCTTAGGTAGAGCCTAGGCAATCTGAATTCTAAATTGTTTGATATTTTGAGAAGTGGTGCGTTCAGAAGGGGTTGTTTTTGCCCGGCAGCGTGAACGGACCGGGCAGCGCCGATTGATTGGAGCCGGCTGCAGTATTATCGAGGACATCTGACGGGTGTTGACCGGGCAATTCCATGTAATCCAATTGATGGCTGCTGCCTGGCAGAGCTTCCGGCCCAGGATCGAGATAAGACCGCTTCTGAATAATTATTCGGGTGTGTGTCCGCCCGTCCTCGTCGCTGCTCGTGAATACTGTGTCCCCACGTGTATCGCTAACCGCTCCCTTCTCCGGTGGACCGGCGTTGGCGTTTCCGGCCGCCGCTCCTGTGAGCGACACGGCGGCCACAAAAGCTATTGTGATCTCTTTGAGAGGCGGGTGCATTGCGATGTGCTTTTTTGTTAGGGTTATCTACGTTAATGCGCCACTTTCTCCGATGTTCCCTATCGGTCTACATGGAATCTAGAGCGGAATCTCCGCCCATGGCAAAACGATCGGCCAAATTGCGGCAGTTTATCACTGCGTTGGCGGCGATAGTGTCCTTCCTGCTGGCCAGCAATCTTGTGCATAGTGCCGAGCTGACGGTGTTGTCGCCGCAAGCAATGAAGCCCGCATTAAGCGATTTGATCCCGCAGTTTGAACGCTCGTCAGGCAACCAAGTCACGATTTCCTATTCATCCACTTCAGCGCTCGTCACGGAGATCCAAGCCGGAAAAATGGCTGACTTAGCGATCCTGGATCCCAAGCAAATTGAGCAACTTCAGGATGAGGGTAAGATCATCGAGGATAGTATCGCTCCGATCGCAAAGCTCGCATTTGGCGTAATCATTCGGAAAGGAAACACAAAGCCCGACGTGAGCAGGGTTCACGGACTGAAGCAGGCGCTGATTAACGCAAAATCGATAGCCTCTGGGGATCCTGGAAGTAGTGCCAGTGGCAGGTATTTCGCCAGCTTGATTGAGCGACTTAAAATTGCCGACGCGATAAAGCCAAAAATCAAGGCTTTCTCGTCAGGCACTGCAGCTCTAGAAGCCGTCGCAAACGGCGAGGCCGATCTAGCGATATGGGTAATCAGTTCTGCAAATGGACCTAGCACGGAACTGGCGGGCGTTTTGCCGGCTCAGGCTCAGAAGTTTAACTCGTACGCAGCGGGAATTCTTACGAACAGCAATCAAATACAGGCAGCAAAAGCTTTGTCATCGTTTATCTCGTCACCTGCTTCGTTGAAGGTTATGAAGTCGAAGGGTTTTGACGCACCTTGATCTTTGCTTTCGGAGACAAGCTCCATGCGATCGTTGTCGGCGATGCAATTCAGTCCGGTGACAAGATCGTGCTTTCCCCAGTCGTATCCGAATGGACCAAAGCTTGATCACACTGATGATGTCGCTTTTTGGCACTCAGCGGACATTGAACCTTTTTCCGCTTCCGTACGACTCACTAAAGCGGCATGGTGGCTGCATTGGGGAGTGATTCCATGAAATCTCGTCTTTTATGCGCGGCTTTGGCCGCCACGGCCTTGGTCTGCCAATTCACGTCGGCACAAGCCAACTGTGTCATTTCGCCGGACCATAAATCCATCGGCGTTGTCACCGATAACGGCGCCAGCGATGAGAAGACCTGTTCGGTAAGCTGCAAGGTCGACACCAAGGTTGGCGTGCTTCAGGTCGGCTGCGGCGGCACGACGCCCCCGCTCGCCAAGGGCCATTCGCTGTGCGGCTTTGACAAGCCCGAGGCGTTCTACAACAAGGTCGTTTCGTCGGAAGACAGTTGCAAGGGCGGCGAGGCGGAAGCCCCGACTGCGGTTGCGCCCGTTGCCGCGGCGGTTCCCAAAGAAGGCTTCAGTTGCCGGATTTCACCGGATGGCAAAACTGTCGATGCGATGATCGCCAATCCCTACAAGGGCGAAACCAGTTGCCAGATGGACTGCCATATGTCGACGACAAACGCCGGCACCAGCATGAGTGTGTCCTGCGCCGGCCCCGTGACGCCCGGCGTCGGCCAGGTCGTATTGTGTAGTCATGCCGTCGATAAAGGCCGGGCCGTGAAGATGATCAGCGGCCATGGCGATTGCACCCGGCCGTTGGCGGAGCGGACCGATGCCGAGAAGGCCCAGGAAAAGAAAGCTGCCGACGACGAAGAGGCCGAGGTCGACAAGCTCATGAACCGGCCGATGCCGGAGCCTTCGGCCGCCCAAAAGGCCGCGAACAAGGCCGACGAGGAAGAACTGGAAAAAATTGGCAACGATTCGGTCAAACTACGAGAATATATGGACAAAAAAATGAACGACGCGATGCAGAAGGCTATGAAGCAGATGAATCAATAGCGAACGTTATTTCGCTGCGACCACTTTGATTCCGCAAAACGCTGATGCCGCTGATCTCGATTTCCACCGTGTAGCCCGGCTTGATGTTTTCCAGTGCGTCGTCGAGGCCCAAACGCCAGTGCGTTTGGGATTTCCGCTATTGGCAGATCGCTGCATTCGCTGCGCCGCAAAAATTTGGTCGCTTCACTAATCGGCCGTTAGGGTCAAGCACTTTCAGACTATCCGCCACCACTACAATGTCGATGTCGCCCGCGGGCTCGTGATTCTCTTCGGAATCGGCACCATGGCCCTTCCAGTATGGGATTCGAAGACGAGGCGGAACAATCTATTGGACGGCCTTATCCGAGCCGCATAAAGGAAACTTGCGAAACCGGAGTGTTACGCGCCGTGGCTAGCCGGTCTCGGAGGAGTTTGATGGGGCACGATAGAAATTTGTTCGTTTTCGCACCGGGAGCAAACTGAAATTCGATTGTCAAAGCCCAAAATAGGGTTTGCAGATTTAATTTGTTTTAGCCGCAATTCACCACCGCAGTACCGGCAGTGGGGTGACGCAGGCGGTTCTACAAGGGGACGCATGCAAATACAAAGCGGCTAGTAGAGTTTTGTTCCATACCGTACCCGTTGCCCCGAAAACGAACATTTGTCGGTGTGTTTGGCGTGTTCGTTATGCATGGGGCTAAACCGGCTTGTTAAGGGCGACCAGTTCTTGTCTGAGGCTTTCAAGCACTGAATAGACCCCAGGCGGAAAAGATCCGTCATATCGAGCTTCAAGCTGAGCGATCTCAGACCGCAACGTTTCCGCACGCTCGCTGAGCGTCAAATTTTTCATGACCGTCCTGTCCGTGCGTGGGCCCGTGTCGGTTCGTTATTCGTTAAAGTCATCAAAACACCGAATTGGATGATGTGTTCACATCCGATCGTGCTTATATGGGAACAACTAGGCACCAAAGCCAGTTTTATCCTATCATTTCTTACGTGCCCTCGCGATTTTCCGAGGTCGCGAGGTACCATTGAACGGACCATTCTCATTAAATACGTCGCCGGTTCCGTCTTGGGCCGACGAGGAGGCAATCCGCGAAGAGCTTTTCAGCGTCGAACGCCTTGAACAGCACGCGGAGAGTCTGGCCGAAGCCCAGTCCGTCAGTTCGCAGCCGGAAAGAGGACAGCCGCTTGCGAAGCGAGTTCGCGACAACGATGCAGCGCTTCTTGAAGCTTATCGTGTAATCGCCGCTGTCGTTCGAGAAAAGCGCCTCATAACCCCGGCGGCGGAATGGCTGGTCGATAATTTCCATATTGCGGAAGATCAGATTCGTGAAATCCGGAACGATCTTCCTCCAAGTTACTATCGTCAGCTTCCAAAGCTCGTCGAAGGCCCGTTTAAAGGGTATCCGCGCATCTTCGAAATAGCGTGGGCTTTTGTTGCTCATACTGATAGCCGCTTCGAAGCTGAGATGCTTCAACGCTTCGTATTGGCCTATCAGCGTGTTCAACCGCTCACGATCGGCGAGCTCTGGGCGCTTGCCATTACAATTCGCGTTGTGCTGGTGGAAAATCTTCGGCGTTTGGCCGATCTCATTGTTGGTAGCCAAAAATCACGCGACGCCGCTGACGGCTTGGCCGACAGGCTGCTCGTTGCACGAGATAGGTCGCTTGACGCCGACGACGTAGCGTTGCGGCCGTTTGCAGATTTGCCCTTGACGCGAGCTTTTGCGGTTCAACTGGTTCAGCGTTTGCGTGATGAAGATCCGGCGACGACACCAGCACTTCTGTGGCTCGATAAGCGCCTGCGATCCCAGGCCACAAACGCCGATGATATCGTGCGTGAGGAACACCGTAGGCAGGGCGCGGCGAACGTTACTATCCGCAATATCATCACCAGCATGCGGCTTATATCGGAGCTGGACTGGGCTGAATTTTTTGAGAGCGTCAGCCTCGTCGACGAGATATTGCGCGTGGGCAGCGATTTTTCCGACCTGGATTTTCCGACGCGCGATCGTTATCGCCGCGCAATCGAACATCTTTCGCGCAATTCGGTTCACTCGGAAATCGATGTCGCGCGCGCGGCGGTTCTCAATGCAAAGCGCGCGGGCGCTGACCTTCTAATTGAAACGGCAGGGTCGGATCCGCGCCACCATGATCCTGGTTATTACCTGATTGGACCGGGTCGTCGCGTGTTCGAGAAGAAACTTGGCTTTCGTGCGCCGATGATGGACTGGCTGGTGCGAGCTAACGAGGCCGCAGGCGTCTCAGGTTATCTCTTGATGATCACGTTAACCGCGTCGCTCTTTCTTGCCACGGCATTACTGCTTGTCGGCGCCGCCGGGGCAAATGGCTGGGTTTTCTTGCCGCTGACCATCATTGCGCTATTCATTTCGGCAGATGCCGCCATCACGCTGGTGAACCGCGCGGTCACCGATGAGTTCGGGCCGGCCGTGCTCCCGGGCCTCGAACTTCGCGACGGTGTTTCAGCTGAATTCCGCACCATCGTGGCTGTGCCGACGTTGCTCACAACGAGCGCAGCGATCAGTGAACTAATCGAACGATTGGAAATTCATCACCTTGCTAGTCCGGACGGCGACATTCGTTTTGCGCTGTTATCGGACTGGACCGACTCACCGACAGAAACCGCGGCTGGCGACGAGGCGCTCTTGGGTGAAGCGATCGCTGGAATCGATCGGCTCAATGAGCGGCATGGTTCGGCGGCTGAGGGGCCGCGGTTCATTCTCCTGCATCGCAAGCGAGTTTGGAACGAAGGGGAGGGCAAATGGATCGGATGGGAACGTAAGCGCGGAAAATTGCATGAATTAAATCAGCTACTGCGCGGGGCCACTGACACCACCTTTCTCGCGCTCGGCGGAAGACTTCCAGTGGTGCCGCCCGACGTTCGCTATGTCATTACATTAGATGCCGATACGCGGCTTCCGATTGGTTCGGCAAAGCGCCTGATCGGTAAAATGGCGCATCCGCTTAACCGACCAAAGTTTGATCCCGTTTCGCGTCGCGTCGTCGAGGGCTACGGCGTGCTTCAGCCAAGGGTCACACCGTCACTGCCAACTGCATCTGATGGCTCGATCTATCAACGTGTGTTCAGCAGCCCGACCGGCATCGATCCTTATGCGGCGGCCGTTTCCGACGTCTATCAGGATCTTTTTGAGGAGGGCTCCTACAGCGGTAAGGGTATCTACGAGGTCGATGCTTTTGAGGCCGCGCTCGCGGGTCGTATCGCAGAAAACAGCGTCCTCAGTCACGATTTGCTGGAGGGTATTTTTGCGCGTGCCGGATTGGTTTCCGATGTCGAGGTTTTCGAAGATTTTCCGTCGCGCTATGACATTGCTGCATCGCGTCAGCACCGCTGGGCGCGTGGCGATTGGCAATTACTTCCTTGGATCGTTGGTAGAGGGTCAGCTACTGGCAGTGGGGCAACGGATATTCCGTTGCTTGGACGCTGGAAGCTTTTAGATAATCTCCGCCGCAGTCTGTCGGCGCCGGCAAGTTTCCTTGCTCTTATGGTCGGCTGGCTGCTGCTGCCCTCCAGCGCGGCTTTACTCTGGTGTGGATTTGTTTTTCTTCCTTTCTTGTTGAGCGCGTTCCTGCCTTTGGCCGCGGAGGTCGTTCCGCGCCGCGCAGGGATATCAACCGGCAGTCATTTCCGTGCGTTTCGTATGGATCTCCGCATCGCCGCGGTGCAGTTCGGCCTTCAAGTGGCGTTGCTGGCGCACCAGACCTGGCTGATGGCCGACGCCATTATACGGACTATGTCGCGGCTTTATCGCCAGCGTGAATTACTGGAATGGATGACTGCGGCCGCGGCAGGCTCCGATCAATTACCTAGCCTCGGCGGATTTTATCGGCGGATGACCGGCGCGGTCGCATTGGCTGCCTGTGGCGCGCTTGCGATTGCATTTGCCGACCGCGCCACATGGTTGATCGCCGCTCCCTTAGTGGGCGCATGGATGCTGTCACCGGCAATCGCCTGGTGGGTAAGCCGGGCGCCACGCTCGAACCAGACGTCGCTATTGAATGCCGAGCAGGAGAGCCTGCGCCTTACGGCGCGGCGCACCTGGCATTTTTTTGAAACATTCGTGACCGCAGAAGATCATATGCTTCCGCCAGATAATTTTCAGGAGGATCCAAAGCCCATTCTGGCGCACCGGACCTCGCCGACCAACCTCGGTCTTTATCTTCTCTCGGTGCTGGCGGCGCAAGATTTCGGTTGGCTCGGTATTGCGTCGGCAGCCGATCGGCTAGAAGAAACGCTTCATACCATGGGCAAGCTGGAGCGCTTTCGGGGCCATTTTTTTAATTGGTACGACACGCGCGACCTGCGACCGCTCGATCCCAAATATATATCGTCGGTCGATAGCGGAAACCTTGCAGGGCATCTGTTGGTCCTGCGCAGTGCTTGCAGGGAGATGGTGGCGCAAGCGTTGATCAGACCGGAATCGCTTACTGGAATCGCCGACACTGTAAAACTTGCTCAGCTCGCCCTTGGTGAACTGAATGCGGCCGGCGGCGATCCGACCGCGCGCAAACAGCTTAAAACGGCGCTCGATTCGCTGGTGACATCATTGAATTTACCTAAGGGGTCGGCGGCGGACTACGCCGCTCGGTTGGTAGACGCGCGCCAACAGGCCGAACGACTGCCTGACTTGGCGCGGACCATTGCCGAGGACGCGAAAGCTGACAGCCTTGGCGCTGCTGATGTGCTGATTTGGACGCGAGCCATAATTGTATCCGTGCAACACCATCACCGCGATATTGAGGACTTGCTGCCGTGGATTGGTCTGGCGATCCCCGATGCTTTGCCTGGCCCCGCGCTGACCTTGGCCGGATTGCCGAACTACTGTCAGACATTGATCGATTCGCTGGCGAAGCGGCGTGCCGGTCTGAATTCAGATACCGGCAATGATCAGGCTGCTCACATTGGCATGCTGGTTGCGGCGTTGGAGCGATCTGCGGCGAATGCCCAAGCACTGGTGCGGCGCATCGAAGAAATAGACGATCTTGCAGGAAAAATGTTCGATGAGATGCAATTCGAATTCCTAGTGGATCCGGCAAGGCAGTTGCTCTCAATCGGGTATCAATTTGCCGAGGGTGTCCTGGATCCTAGCTTCTACGATCTACTCGCATCCGAGGCCCGCCTGGCGAGTTTCATCGGCATCGCCAAAGGCGACATCGCGCCAAAGCATTGGTTCAAATTAGGCCGCGCGGTGACCCCGATCGACCGTGGCTCAGCTCTGATCTCGTGGTCGGGCTCAATGTTTGAGTACTTGATGCCGACACTGGTGATGCGCGAGCCCGAAGGTAGCCTATTGCACCAAACGGCCAGGCTTATCGTCAGCCGGCAGGTCGAGTACGGCCATCAGCTTGGCGTTCCGTGGGGCATTTCCGAGTCCGCATATAATTACCGCGATCTCGAACTCACCTATCAGTATTCCAACTTTGGCGTACCGGGTCTCGGCCTGAAGCGCGGGCTGGGTGAGAATATGGTCATCGCGCCCTATGCAACGGCGCTGGCGTCGATGGTGGACCCCGCGGCCGCGGTGCAAAATTACGCGCGTCTGGCCGAGGTAGGTGGATGTGGCCGCTACGGCTGGTATGAGGCGTTGGACTACACGCCGGGACGTATTCCGGAGGGAAAAAGCGTTGCTGTGGTGCGCGCCTATATGGCGCACCATCAAGGCATGAGCTTGGTCGCAATTGCGAACACGCTTCGCGGTGGCGACATGCGGACGCGCTTCCATGCCAACCCAATTGTGCAAGCGACTGAACTTTTGTTGCAGGAAAGGCCGCCGCGCGATGTCGCGGTCAAATGGGTACGCGCCGAAGAAGTAAGTCAGACCACGCAGGTGCGCGAATTGGTGCCGCCGATGTTGCGCCGGTTTGGATCGCCGCACGATCGTGTCCCACGTAGCCACCTGCTGTCGAACGGCAGCTATGCCGTCATGATCACCGCTGCCGGGTCAGGCTACAGCCGCTGGGGCAATCTCGCGGTATCGCGCTGGCGCGAAGATGTCACCTGCGACCCTTGGGGTTCGTATGTCTATTTAAGAGACGTCGAAAGCGGATATTTGTGGTCGGCGGGATATCATCCTAGCGGCGCCAAGCCGGATAGTTACGAAGTGACATTTTCAGAAGATCGCGCTGAAATCGCACGGCGCGACGGCACCCTCACGACAACCCTCGATATCGTCGTTTCGCCGGAGGAAGACGGCGATGTCCGGCGTGTATCGATCTCAAATCTTGGTGCGCGAACTCGCGAAATCGAGCTCACGTCTTACGCCGAGGTCGTGTTGGCGCGCGCGAGCGACGATACAGCGCACCCGGCATTTTCAAAATTGTTCGTACAAACCGAATTCGTGCCCGAGTTGGGTGCTTTGCTTGCCACTCGCCGAAGGAGGGCTCTGGATGAACCGGAAGTGTGGGCGGCGCATTTGGCTGTGGTGGAAGGCCAGGCCACTGAAGCGTTGCAATTTGAGACCGACCGCGCCCGCTTTCTGGGGCGCGGCAACGGTGTCCGCTCCCCCATCTCACTCGTCAGTGGCCGCCCGCTTTCAAACACGGTCGGCACAGTCCTCGATCCGATTTTCAGCATCCGTCGGCGCGTCAGCGTGCCGCCTGGCGCGACCGTTCGCGTTTCCTTTTGGACGCTGCTCGCTCATTCGCGGGACGAAATTATCAGCCTAGCCGACAAGCATCACGATATCGCAGCGTACGAACGCGCAGCCACGTTGGCCTGGACCCAGGCTCAAGTTCAACTTCATCATCTCGGCGTAACGTCGGATGAGGCGCATCTTTTTCAACGTCTCGCCAACCGCATTCTGTACTCGGACCTGACACTGCGGCCGTCGCCTGAAATTCTAAAGCGAAACGAGCTCGGACCGGCGGCGCTCTGGCCGCATGGAATTTCTGGCGACTTGCCTATTGTGCTGTGCCGGATCGATGAGGCCGACCATCTGGAAACCGTTCGCCAACTAATTCGCGCCCATCACTATTGGCGGATGAAACAACTCGCCGTTGACCTTGTCATTATCAACGAGAGAAGCACATCTTATGTCCAGGACTTGCAGTCCGCTCTGGAATCCGTCGTTCGCGTCAATATGTGGCGATCGCCTGGCGGTAAAGACCGTGTGCCAGGCAGCGTGTTTCTGTTGCGCGCCGACCTGTTGTCGGGCGAGGTGCGAAATCTCCTGCAGACAGTCGCGCGCGTGGTTATCGTCAGTCGACGTGGTGGGCTCGCCGATCAGGTCAAGCGGCTGCAGGAAACGACCCCGGCTGCCGAGCCCCCGCGCCTAATGCCGCGGGTTGTTAGCCCGCCTGAGTTTGTTGCGCCACCGCCACTCGAGTTCTTTAACGGGATTGGCGGGTTCGATAAGGATGGCCGCGAATATGTCACCATCCTGGACGGGGATCAGGTGACGCCGGGGCCATGGATAAATGTCGTTGCCAATCCATCGTTCGGGTTCCAAGTATCGGCCGAAGGCAGCGGTTACACTTGGTCGATCAATAGCCGCGAGAACCAGCTCACACCCCGGTCGAACGATCCCGTCAGCGATAGCCCTGGTGAGGTTATTTACGTCCGGGACGAAGATAGTGGGGATGTCTGGACGGCGACGGCACTTCCGATTCGCAATGACGCCTCCCGATACATTGCGAGACATGGCCAGGGCTACAGCCGGTTTGAGCACGTATCATATGGAATTGCGCTTGATCTTCTGCAATTCGTGCCGCTCGACGATGCCGTCAAGATATCCAGATTGAAAATCAAGAACGTCTCGGGCCGCCGCCGGCGACTGTCGATAACAAGCTATGTGGAGTGGGTGCTTGGGCCGCAGCGCGCTGCTTGCGCACCCTATGTTGTCACCGAGAACGATCCCACGACGAACGCGTTGCTCGCACGAAATCCGTGGCGCATGGAATTTGGCTCCCGTGTCGCCTTTGCCGATATGGCCGGCCGCCAAAGGTCGTGGTCCGGCGATCGCACGGAATTCATCGGTCGAAATGGTTCATTCGCTTTGCCGGCCGCGCTTGCGGATCGCAAGCCGCTGTCCAACCGTGTCGGCGCAGGTCTCGATCCGTGTGGCGTGTTGCAAACCGCGGTCGATATACCAGTCAATGGCGAAGTCGAAATCACATTCCTTTTAGGCGAGGCAACGACGCGGGCGGAGGCCCTCACCCAGGTCACGCGGTATCGTGCAGCCAATCTCGATGAAGTCTTTGGCGACGTGGTCAAGTTCTGGGATGGCACGCTTAATGCGGTGCAGGTGTGTACGCCTGACCGCGCAATGGACATCCTGCTGAACCGCTGGCTTTTGTATCAAACGATCGTATGCCGGATGTGGGCTCGATCGGGCTTTTACCAAGCCAGTGGTGCTTATGGCTTCCGCGATCAACTGCAAGACGGCATGGCACTCTGCGTGTCGCAACCGGCGCTGACTAGAGCACATCTGCTGCGGGCAGCGGCCCGACAATTTACCGAAGGCGACGTTCAGCACTGGTGGTTGCCGTCTTCGGGCAAGGGCATACGTACGCGCGTGTCCGATGACCTTATTTGGTTGGCATACGCGTCGGCGCAATATGTAATGGTAACCGGCGATCTTGCGGTGCTCGACGAGCAGATAGTGTTTCTTGACGGAATGATCCTTGCTCCCGACGAGCATGATTCATTTTTCCAGCCTATGTCGTCGGATGAAACAGCGACGCTTTTCGAACATTGCGCGCGCGGTCTTGATCGCAGTCTTGGCGTCGGACGGCACGGGCTGCCGCTGATCGGCGGCGGAGATTGGAACGACGGATTGAACCAGGTCGGTGCGGCCGGGCGGGGCGAAAGTATTTGGCTAGGTTGGTTTCTTTACGCGACCATCGAAAAGTTTGTGGCCTTCGCGGAGCAGCGGGGTGAGCAGGATCGTGCCGCTGCCTGGCGCAAGCATGCCATGTCGCTGCGCGCTGCGCTTGAGAAGGATGGTTGGGATGGCGACTGGTACCGCCGCGGCTATTTTGACGACGGAACGCCTTTCGGCTCCGCTTCAAACAACGAGTGCCGCATCGACTCGATTGCTCAATCCTGGGGCGTTATCTCCGGCGCTGCGGATCCGGCCCGCGCAAAACGCGCCATGGCGGCGGTCGACGAGAACCTTATCTCGCGCGCGGATGGACTGGCGCTGTTGTTCACGCCGCCGTTCGACAAAACCACCCTGGAGCCTGGTTATATCAAGGGCTATCCACCGGGAATTCGCGAGAACGGCGGCCAATATACGCATGCTGCCATCTGGTCGGTGCAGGCGCTTGCCATGCTCGGCGATGGCAACAAGGCCTTCGAACTGTTGTCGATGCTTTTACCGATCAACCATTCGCACACCTGGGCTGCCACCCAGCGCTACAAGGTGGAGCCCTATGTAGCGTGCGCTGACGTCTATTCTACCGGGCCGCATGTCGGGCGCGGCGGCTGGACCTGGTACACCGGTTCGGCCGGATGGATGTATCGGGCAGGCTTAGAATCAGTGCTTGGTTTCATCGTCGAAGGGAGCAATCTGCGGTTCGATCCATGCGTGCCAAAATCGTGGAGCGGTTTCGACATCTTGTTTAGTCATCGCACCAGCCGATATGAGATTTCAGTCGAAAATGCTGCCGGGGTTTGCGGGGGCATCACTCGCGTGGAACTCGATGGGCAAGCATTGCCTCTAGGGTCGTGCCAGATAGCCTTGGTGGATGACGGCGTTACTCACCGTGTCCGAGTGATACTTGGATGATCCCATCGGCTTGCCTCGCCGGCTTCGCCTAATCTGCATACGGTAGCGATGTGAACGTTAGCGCAACGTCAGCAATTGGCACATCGCTGCATTCGCTGCGTCGCAAAAATTTGGTCGCTATTGGACTAACAACGGACAAACGTCGGCACCAGGCCTCCACCGCTTGTACCCAGTCGTCCGCTGAGCTGGCGAGCGCACGTCAATACGAGAGGTCTGCACTCGCGCAGCCTTTGATGCGTCATGCGTTGTTTGGGGCCAATCGCACTTATGGCCATGATGATTTCGCCGCTTTCGTTGAATACCGGTGCGGCCACGCAGCGTACACCGGCGACGAACTCCTCATCATCCACCGCATAGCCAGAGGAGCGGACCCGCCGCAGTTCGCGCTCGAAGGCGGCGCGCTGGATGATGGTTTTTGGCGTGTGTTTTTTGAGTTGCAATTCTGCGACCAAACGTGACCGCTCCAATGCCGGAAGCCAGGCAACAAGTACCTTACCAAGACCGGTACAATGAATTGGCCGCTGCGCACCGACCGACTGCACCACACGCACCGGTCCCTCGGTGTCGCGTGTCGCCACAAGCGTGACAGCGTCGTCGCGGAATATTCCAACGGCTACGCTTTCATGGGTGAGACGACTCAACTCATTGAGAAATGGCATGGCCGTGGTTGCGATCTGCTCGCTATTGAGTGGATGGCCGGCGAGCCGAAATACTTTCAAGCCGAGTTGGTAGCTTCGTTCGTTGGGTTGCTGGTGAAGATAACCATGCGCCACCAGCGCTTGCATGAGGTAATGCGTGGTGCTGCGTGCCAGGGCCGTTCGTCGCGCCACGTCCGCAAGGGTGGCGCCACCGCTCAGCGCTGCCACGGCTTCGAGAACGCGCAAGCCTCGGCCGAGCGATTGATGGGTCGACCGCTCGGCGACGGGTTCTTTAATTCTGTCGACCATATCGAATAGCCTATTCCACTCATTCGGTAGAGTAGACTAGCCTTCCGGTCGGCTTGTAAAGGCCATGCTTTTGTAAGCCGCCGGGGGGACATGAAGCAGACGTCAAACGGGGTTGATCTTTACTACGAGATCCATGGCCGCCGTGACGACGCCAGTCGTCCATGGCTGGTTTTTAGTCATTCGCTCGCCTGCAGCGTTGCGATGTGGGCGCCGCAGTTGGCGGAATTCGCGCGGCAATATCGGGTTTTGGCCTTCGACACGCGCGGGCATGGATCCAGTGACGCGCCGGCCGGTGCCTACACGTTCGATGACCTCTCGGACGATCTGCGTGGCCTGTTGCGTGAGCTGGAGATCAATGCCGCGCATTTTATTGGACTTTCCATGGGCGGAATGATCGGTCAGGTGTTCGCTCTCAAACATCCGGGATTGTTCAAAAGTCTCACTATCGCTGACTCGACTAGCCGTTGGCCGCCGGAAGCAATTGAGCTGTTCGCCGGACGGGCGAAAACGGCGCAAGCGCGAGGAATGGAACCGCTGGTGAAACCAACTCTCGATCGCTGGTTCACTCCGCCCTTTCATAAAAGCCACCCAGTCGAGGTTGCCAATATTGCCGCCGCTATCCGCACTACGCCGGTCGCCGGTTATGCCGGCTGTTCGCACGCAATTCCGCGCATCGATACGACCCGTCGACTTAAGGAGATCGATTGTCCAATTCTCGTGATAGTGGGCAAGGACGATCCGGGGACGCCTCTTGCGATGTCGCAGGAGATTCATGACAACGTTCCCGGTTCTGAATTAGTGGTAATCGAGAACGCCGCGCATATCTCGAATATCGAGCAAGCGGAGAACTTCAACCGCGCGCTATCTGGTTTTCTCGCTCGCTGCGAGTAGTGGGAGAAAATTAATCGCACCGGCCTTTGTAAGAGGCGCCGGCATAACGGAAAAGGACCACAATGATTTTAACGCTCAAGCGTATCGCTGCGTTGACCGCACTCATGATCGCGCTGTCTGGTTCGGCCTCAGCGCAAACAATGACACTAAAGCTCGGCCATGTTTTGCCCGGCGGGGATCATCCGTATCAGCAAGGCGCATTGAAATTTGCAGACATCGTGCAGTCGCGGACCGATGGCCGAATCAAGATTGATGTCTTTCCCGCGGGCCAACTCGGTGGCGAGCGAGACATGGTGGAAGGCCTCAAGATAGGCACCGTCGATTTCGTGATCGCGGCCTCGCCGGTCGCAGGCGCGGTTGCCAACGATCGCAAGGTTTTTCTTCTTGATATCCCTTATATTTTTAAAGATTACGAAGCGCTGACGCGGGTGCTCGAAGGCGACATTGGCGGCGAGATGACGAAGAATTGGCCGAAGGCCGGCTTCCGCAGCATTGGCTACTTCATCGCCGGCTTTCACCAACTCGCCAATTCAAAGCGCCCTATTGTTAAACCGGAGGATATGAAAGGCCTTAAGATCAGAGCGATCCAATCTAAATCTTCAATCCTAATGATCGAGTCGCTCGGCCCAACCGCCGTGCCGATGGCATTTCCGGAAGTTTATACCGGCATCCAGCAAGGCATTGTCGATGGATTCGCGAACTCGCTGACGACGCTTTACACCGCAAAATACTACGAAGTGGCGCCCTATATCTCGATCACCAATCATCTCGTCGGCATGCTCAATCTGGTGATATCGGAGAGTGTCTATCAGGGACTTTCGCCATCCGATCGTAAGATTGTCGAAGAAGCTGGACTAGAAGCTGCGCGTTTTCAACGTAGCCTCTACAAAGAGGGCGATCAGAAATTCCTCGTTCTACTCAAGGAAAAAGCCAAGGTGAACACCGACGTTGATGTCGCGGCATTCCAGCGTCAAGTCGAGACTTATATTCCGAAATTTGTCGAACTGGTGAATGAGCCGGGCACCAAGGAATTGGCTGATCGATTGATTCAAGAAGGTCATAAATGAGTGGTAAGACAGTCGCGGCGCGAATGGTCAAATTACTCACAGCATTCGAGCGCGTTGCGATTGCCGGACTAATGGCGAGCATCACGGTCCTGACGCTGGCACAAGTGATTTGGCGATACGTGCTTGAGATGCCGTTGCAGTGGAGCGAAGAGGTCGCCCGCTACTGTTTCGTCTGGGTAACATTTCTCGGCGCAGCTGCGCTTATGCATGCTCGCGACGGTCATCCTGCAATAGATGCTTTGTATCAAAGCGTCGGTCCACGCTTTCAAAAGGTGTTGCGTATCGTCCGTCGTACAATAATCGTCGTCGGCAGCCTAGCGATTGCGGTCGGCGGCTTGCGCATGATGCAGCTTCAGTGGCAGCAGTTATCCCCTGCGGTCGAGCTTCCGATCGCATGGATATATCTGAGCATGGCGATCGGGCCGCTCATCGGTATCTTCTGGGTTCTCTGGTGCGCGCAACACGGCTTCTTGGATGATGCCCCGTGATTTTTTTGGTCTTCCTGACGTCGTTTATCGTCCTGATCGTGATCAGCGTACCGATATCCATTGCGCTCGGCGTCGCGGGTTTGGCGATGGCCGCCGCTATCCCCGGTCTATCGATTGTGACGGCGCTGACGTTGTTCGCGCAGCGCATGTTTGTCGGTATCGATGTGTTTCTGCTTCTCGCTATCCCATTGTTTATTCTTGCGGGCACGTTGATGGAAGTCGGAGGGACTGCCCGACGTTTGGTCGATTTCGCGTCGGCGATAGTGGGCGGCTTTCGCGGCGGGCTTGGGCATGTGACGGTTCTGACTTCCATGTTTTTTGCGGGAATCTCGGGATCAGCTTCGGCCGATACCGCCGCGGTTGGCTCGGTTATGATCCCGGCGATGAAGCGCAAAGGCTATGACGGCCCATTCGC
>Ga0207158_1109_pt2 | contig 20198 bp, 15 predicted proteins | sample Alteio_BWMinHeat_22_FD_153512 | JGI IMG/M metagenome (GOLD analysis project Ga0207158, IMG submission 153512) | Enriched cells from forest soil in Barre Woods Harvard Forest LTER site, Petersham, Massachusetts, United States -... | ecosystem: Environmental > Terrestrial > Soil > Temperate forest >... | reverse complement strand
GGATGTTCGCCGTCGCCGAGATGCCTGCCTTGCCCGCCTTGAAGACCGCGATCTCGAAGCGGCCCGCGCTTACTCGGCCCGACAGCCTCTTAACTTCCAGACACGCCGGGAACTGTACCAGCGCTACCTCGACCGCCATCCCGACGGCAATCTCCGCCAGGAAGCCGCGGAGGCCCTGCACGCCATCGAAACGGAGTGGGACAAGAACGACTTCCGCGCTGTACGCGATCACTTTGTGGCCCATCCCGGTGAGCTTTCGGAGCTGAACGCCCGCTGCCAGCACTACCTTGCCGTCCACCCCCACGGCAAATTCGCGCCGTCCGCCCAGCAACTACTTCGCTGGAGCGAGAGAGTCGCCTCGCCCGCCGAATATCGGGTCGTCCTCAAGGGCGGAGAATTCGATCGCAAGATCGCCTTCTGGCTCAGTCGCGGTCCTGATCTGTCCGTTGAAATCGAGGTGAACGGCGTCCGCTACGGGCCGAGCCAGGTCGTCAAGAACCAGTACAGCCCCGACTGGGATTACGAGTTCCCGCGCCCCGTCCGCTGGAAACTCGGTGACTCGGTTCATGTCCGCGTCTATGATCACGATTACTGGAAACGGAAAGTCGTCGAAATCGCCTCGGACGACGGCGACCCACTCGCCATCCGTCTCCTCACGGGCGAAGCCTGGTCCGGGCCCAATCACGTCACCTTCGAATCGGATTTCGCGTTGCCAACCTTGCCTCGGATTGAATAAGAAAAACTCACGCAAATCACTAAGAAGACCCATAGCGAGTCGTCAGAGTTGAACGAATCGGTTGGAGTTCCGGCTTTAGCCAGAGCAGACCGGCTAAAGCCGGAACTCCAACCTGTCAAGAATTGACGAAACACCAGTTTGTCGATCAAGATAGTGAACGTTCCTTTCATTAATCTCAGCTGTTTCGTTTAATCGGAGCGTTAAACGAAACGTTTCGTTTAACATCAAGGCTATGAAAAATAAGGAGTTACGCATCGCGAACAGTGTGTGTTAAACGATTAAACGAAACGAAAGCGTGAGGCCTACTTCATGCAGACCTTTTCAATCGAACATGCCCTCTACGGCAGCCAACCCGGCGGCGGCTATCGCTTCCTGGCCACCTCACCGGGGTTTCTTGACGATTGGTTGCCGCTGGCGGAACGGCTGTGCATGGGCTTTGGCGAACGGCCGCCGGGTGTGGTGTGCCCGGCGTGCGTCTTCGCGCAACAGCTCGGCAAGCGGCATGTCGCCGTCGTGCACGCGGCCGATCAGGGCAACGACGACGCCGGCCGGCCCGGCGCGCTGGCGTTTTTCCTGATCGTTCTGCCGCGCGCTGCCTATGAGGCCTGGGGCGGCGACCCGTTCTCATTGGCCGATCGATTCCCGCCGCCCTGGCGAGCACGCGGTGAATTGCCGTCCTTCACCGACGCCCTAGAATCGCCGCCGCCTCGTAGCGTTGCGGACGTGCAGCGCGCGCTGAAGCGGGACGACGGACCCGACTTGCTCGGCGCGACCCAGGCCCTGGTCGATGGCGGCCGCGTCGTCTTCGAACGACAAGCGCCAGACACACCCTTGCTTCGCGACCTTTGGCTGCTGTTGCCAACAAGCACGCGAGCGCGCCTCTGGCCGGCCAGCTTCGCGTTCGACAACGACCTGCATTTTCATGCCGTCGTGGCGCCACGCCTGAATGATGCGTTTGCCGGTTATGTCACCGAGAAGCAAGCCGGCGAATACCCCGAAGGCCGATATGAACGCGACGTGCAGATTGCCGCGGAGGCCGGCGACCAGCGCGGACTCGATGCTCTCCTTAGCCGCCCCAGCCGCCAGTACATGTTGCGGCTCGCACTGGCTCTGCTCGTTGCAATGGTTCTGCTTTGGGGCGTTTCGAAGTGGTTCGGGTCCGTTCCACCACCAGATGACGATCCCGTCGCCATTCCCAACCTGCCCGCGCGGGAACTATTCCAAACTCCCGATGAGCGGGTGCGGAAGGAGGCGAAAACGCAACTGCGCGATTTGGCCGTCAACCTGGGTCTAAATCCGGCGCCCGACGCGACGGCCAAGGACATGATCGAACAAATCGACGCGAAACTCGGCACGCCCGACCCGAAACGCTCACCGGGCCCGTTGGATCGCTACGGTCCGGAGAGCGAGCGCGAATTGCGTGTCTTGATGTGGAAACAGGGCGTGGAGCGCTACGACGACGTGAACCTGAACGCCATCGAACTCGTGGAGCATCTGCGTAAGAAGGTCGATCCGAAGGAGCAGCCGTGAATGACGCCGCCTCCGAACGCGTGCTGGTTGTACCAACCGCCGTGTTTCACGCGGCCGGTGTGTTTCATGGCTTCTGTTCCCGCGTCGCCGATTATCTGCCCCGCCTGCTCGATCCCCAGGTCCTCTCGTTCCGCCCGCGCTCCGAGGTTGAAACCGATCCAACCTACAAGCAGATTATCCCCTACGTCGTCCTCCGCTGTGGCGAACAGGTGTTTCACTACACCCGTGGCCAAAAAGGCAGCGAGGCACGGTTGCGCACCCTTCGCTCCATCGGCGTCGGCGGCCACATTAGCGAAGCCGACGTTTCCCTCTTTGGCGACCTCTATCGCTCGGGACTCATGCGTGAATTGGAAGAAGAAGTGCATCTCGACAGCCCGTACACCGAACGCAGCGTCGGCCTCATCAACGACGACCGCACCCCGGTTGGCCAGGTGCATCTGGGCATCGTCCATGTCTTCGATCTGGCCATGCCCACCGCGCGCCGCCGCGAGGCGGTGCTGACCCACGCCGGTTTTGCACCCTTGGCGGAATTGCGGCAAAAGGCCGGCGAGTTCGAGACGTGGTCGCAGTTCCTGCTCGCGGCGCCGGTCTTGGTTTAGACGCGAGCCTCCGGCGAGCGCGGACCCGCGACCGGTCCGCGCTCGCCGCCAATCAGAACTCACCTCCCAACGCGCAACGACCGCACCCGCGCCTTGTCCGCCCCTCTCACGTCATGCTCGCACGCCCCATCTGGATGGTCCAAGTCGCCGAATCTCCTGCAATGTTCCAAAAGCCGCTCGCATTTCACAGTAGCTGCCGCCTCGCCTTCCTTCTCCTTGCCCGGCGCCCGACCCCAGAGAATTCGCGAACCATTTTTCGTTGTCAGAACCACCTCCCCGCTCGTGGACAGCGCCGCTGCCAGGTGCATTCTCTCTTGATGCGGCCGCAACAGTCCCGCCACTTGCGCCGCGCCTTCCAGCGCCGCGTCCCCCCATCGTTCTCCCGCCTTTCCACCCGGCAGAACGCTGTGGCCGCGCCAAATCGGCAAACCCGTAACGTTCGCGGTTGCCGGCAGCAATACGCCGTTTCCGTCCACCGGGCATGTGCCGTCCGCGAGAGGCACCACCAGTGCCGGCATTCGAAATCGCAGATGGACCTCGATCCTCCGATCCCGCCCGACCTGAACCTCTTCCACCTCCTCTACCCAAGGATGCTGCGCAAACGCCACCTTCAATCGCCCGGTCAATTCTTCGTCCAACACCGGCAATCGTTCCGGCAGATCTGCATTCCGGCGAACTTCTTCCAAGAATTGCGCCTGCTTCATTCCCTCCGGCGGCGTGCACTCAATGTCCGCGAATGCCGTCGTGTACCGATCATGTTGCCTGAGCTGCGACCGCAACGCCTGCCCGCCATAGATCACTCCGGCCAGCACCAGCGCTGTCCCGCCTAGCGGCAGGAAGATAGGAACGATCCATCGTCTCATCGCTGGAACTCCGTTCCCCAAGCGTGACGAGGTTGTGAGGTCGTGAGGTCGTGAGGTGGTGAGGAGGCTCTAATTCATCACGTCACCACCACTCCACCCCGCTACCACACCCCAATCTCCAACTCCAACTCCACATGAAATCGCTCGCGCACACGGCTGCGCAGCAAATCAATCAGCCGTAGCACATCCCGAGCCGTCGCGCCGGAATGAACAACAATGGAATTCGCATCCCGATCGCTCACCTCCGCCCCGCCGACGTGCGTGCGTGCCAGCCCCGCCTGTTCGATCAGCGCCGCAGCATTCAGCCCCGGCGGATCCTGAAAAATGCGCCCCGCGGCCTGAAAGCTGAACGGCTGCCGCGCCTTACGGGCGATCCACGCCTTCCGCATCCGTTTGACCAGAAAATCGGGATCATCAGGCTCCAACGCGAACGTGGCGGCCAAAAGCACCGGATCGTCCAGGTTGCTGCGGTGCGGCCCAAAGTGCAGTTCCTCGCGTTCGCGCACTTGCAGCTCGCCTCCGCTATCCAAAACTTCGACCGAGCGTACAAATTGGCCAATGTCGCCGCCGCGGTCCCCGGCGTTCATGCGCAGCGCCCCACCCACAGTGCCGCGAATGCCGACCAGCGTTTCCAGTCCCGCCAGGCCGTGCCGCGCCGCCTCCGAGATCAATGCCGAAACCGATGCGCCTGCCCCGCCCGTGACGAGCCTACCCTTCACCTCGACGCGCGTAAACGCCGGCTCGGTCAAACGCAAGACGACCCCGCGCACGCCTTCGTCGCGAACCAGTAAGTTGCTCCCGCTGCCCAGCACGCGCAGCGGCAGTTTCTCCATCAGGCACCGTCGCACCACCGCCGCCAGTTCCTCCCGCGAACGCGGTTGCACGAGATATTCCGCAGGCCCGCCCACTTTCAGGTACGTAAAGGGCGCCAACGGCTGCTCGCGCTGCGTGATGTCCGCAAATTCTTCGAGGCCGGCCATGACAGTTCCCTCTCGGCGAGAAAGATCGGCCGTGTCATCATAAGTTCGACGCGGTGCGCAGGTCAACGCGAAGGCGGCCGTCTACTTCTCGACCCTCTCGGATCGGAGATCGCTCCACCAGCACGTATGGCTAATAGCTGAGAGCTAATCGCTGTCAGCTATTGCCTCTTAAAGGGAGAAGCGCCAGCTGGACAAAGCCGACTCGCACAGTGACCAAAGGCATCGAAAGTCGCTCTCCGTCACCTCATCAAGTGGAACGAATCCGAGCAAATGTGGAACGCATTTGGATGACAATCCGCAGTCTCATTCCATTCCGCATACCGTTGATGCCCTTTGGGCGACATTGAAAGATTATTGGGCCCGCGCCGTGTCTTCCATTGGCATCGACGCCGAAACGGGGTGTGGGGCATGTGGAAGGAATGAATCTTGGCTTATGTACATCGGCCCGTCGCGACCTTCATTCAAAATTCCCCCACCAGCATCGAATGCACCTCCAACGGCGGCAACTCCACCACCGCCGCCTTGTCCTCCCGCGTCACCCTCGGCACAAGATTCCCCGGCTCGACATGGAACGACTTCGGAATCTCCCCCTCAAACCGCACCCGGATGCCATGCACCGCCACCACTTCCTCCCGCAACGGCACATCCGTCGCGGGCAGCCCGTGGTTCGCCGTTGTGTTGCCGCCATTGAAGAAGTGGATCACCACGCGCGGGCCTTCCTTGTCCTTCTGGGTGAAAAACGTGGATTGCACGCACATGGGCGCCGTCACGCTGATCGGAAACGCCTTGTCCGCTGCCCACTCCAGCGCCCGCGCCAGCAACCGCCGCTGATATGGATAGGCATACGACCATAGCGCCGCATCCAGCCCTGCCGCGAAGTACGCCACCCGCCCCTCTCCAAACTTGCGCAGAATGGCGGCCGGCAGCGGAACCTTGTCCCCCTCGGGCGTCATCCGCAGCGCGACTTCTTTGGCGTCCGCCGGCGCGCTCACTTGCACCAACGGCCCCTTGAACGTCGCCGACTTCTGCGGCACCAACTGATTCAAACGTAAATCGCGCACCAGCACATGATCGTCCCACGCCAGCGTCGCTACTCCCGTGCGTTGCTTCCAGTAATTCTCATCCACCGTCACCGCGAAGTTCATTTCCAACTCCGGCCGTTTCTCCGGCGCCTTGGGACTACCCTGGTAACGCACGCCAAACAGATCAGCCAGGGCGAAATCATGTCGCGGCCTGCCCAACTCGTCGCACAACGACGTTTCCGCCGTCGCCACCAGCCCGCCGCCTTTCTTGACGTACTCGCGCGCCGCCTCTACTTGCCCCTCCGAAAGAGCCGCCGCGTTCGCTAGCACCACCACCTTGTACCGCGCCAGCTCTTTTGGATTCAGGTCCCAATCGTTGATGAGATTCAAGGGCAAATGCTCTTCCTGAGCTGCGCGGAAGGCGCCAAACACATGCGGCAGAAAACGCTCCGCTATGTCCTTGTACGCATAGAACTGTCGCGTCTGCTCGCTCACCAATAACGCCGCCCAGGGCATCTGCTCCGTCCGCGTCAGCCAGCGCTCCCGCTTGCCGATCTCCTTGAATACCTCGGCGGTCGATTCCACGTGGCCCGCCCAGCCGTACGCTTCCGGCGCCACTCCGCCGTTGGTCAACACCAGCATGATCCGCGTCACCCGTTCATGCTTCGGAAAACTGTCCGTGCCGTAGGGATTGCCGCGCGACATCAAATACGGCTCCGACGCGTTCGGCCGCCCGCCTGTCGTGGCTCGCAAATACGCCGCCCCGAACGCCGGTGCCACGCTCGCCCCAAAATTTGTCTCATCGAGCCACCATTCCTGCATCGGCAAGTCGAACAGCAGGTTCACCCGCGTTGGCATCGCCCTCGGCGAATACAGGAAATGTCCGTACCTGCCCGCATTCACCGTCCACGACATCAACACCGCGTCCGGGTTGAGTTTCTTGATCCGCGCCTGCATCCGCCGATAATGATCCTCCAGCCGTTTCCCCCTCCACAAGAGGTATTCACGATACGCCAGATCATCGAGGTTGACCTTCGCCGGCAACGCCCGGTCCATGTCCTCCTTGTACGCCTTTTGGCACGCCGGGCAGAAGCACAACGGCGGGTGATAGTTCCCGTCGAACGAGTAGCCGTCGATCTTGTAGTCCTCGACAAGCTCGGCACAGATATCGATCAAGTAATTTCCCCAAGGACCAAGGTTGCAACCCACGCGCGTGCCCAGATTGTCCTCACGCGGCTCGACCTTCAGGACCGCCCCAGTATCGTCGGGATGAATCCGCCAGTCGGGATGCTTCGTTACCAGCGCCACATTTGGAAACGGTGGCAGCCCGAGTGAGAGCTTCATGCCGCGCTGATGGCAATCGTCCACCAGTTGCCGCAACGTCTTGCCTTCAGCCTCGGAGAGTCCACCCCCGTCCTTCCGCAGCGGAAAGTACGGCCATATCGTATTCGTATGCACCACCTGCACCCCCGCCTTTGCCGCGTCCGGAACCTGGCTCGGCACCAAGTACGCCATCCGCGTGACGCCATGGACCCATTCCGGTATCTCGATCGGCTCGAAAACCGGCTCCTTCGCCGCTTCCGCGGCCGGCAACCCCGCCAGCGCAAGCCCTCCCACGGCACTGGCGGCGAGGAATTCTCTGCGGGTGGTATGAGAAAAGGAGGAATTGGAACTCATCGGTGAGACTCCATCGGTGGGAGGAGCATGGAGGGCAGGATCGCCAGAGCATAGTGGCGGCAGTGCGGCTTGTCGAGTCCCCATAATGGTTCAATTGTTCCGCCATCCACCGCTCCTACAATAGTCGAGATGCAATCGGACCCTGCTACCGCCGACCTTCCCTCCCTGGCCGACATCGACGGCCCGCTTGCCATTCTTGTCAGCGGCGGCCTCGACAGCGCCATCCTCGTCGGCGACGCCCTGCGCTCGGGGAACATCGTGTACCCGCTCTACGTCCGCAATGGCCTCTTCTGGGAATCGGTCGAACTCGAACACCTGCGCCGCTTTCTCGACGCGTTGCGCTCACCGAACCTGCGCCCGCTGTACACTCTCGAATTGCCCGTCGCCGACATCTATCTATCTCACTGGAGCCTCACCGGCCGGATTGTGCCCGACGCCGACACGCCCGATGAAGCTGTCTTTCTCCCCGGCCGCAACGTCCTGCTCCTTGCCAAAGCGATCCTCTGGTGCCATATGAACCATGTCCCCGCCGTCGCGATGGCGCCCTTGGCCAGCAATCCGTTCCCCGACGCGACCCCGGAGTTCTTTCGCGCCTATGAATCCATCGTCAATCAAGCTGTGGAGGGAAGCGTCCGCGTCCTTCGGCCTTACGCCACTCTGCACAAATCCGACGTGATGCGTCGCGCCGGAGAACTGCCGCTCGGCCTTACGTTTTCCTGCATTCGCCCCATTGGCCGTCTCCACTGCGGCCGCTGCAACAAATGCGCCGAACGCCGCCGCGCCTTTATCGACGCGAAGTTGGGCGACCCGACCGAATACGCGAATAAGAGCTAGTGAGGAATGACCATGTTCCGCGTTACCCGCGAAATCACCTTCTGCTACGGCCACCGCCTGCTCAACTACGACGGCAAGTGCCGCCACCTTCACGGGCACAACGGCAAGGCCGTCCTCACGCTCGAATCTCCAGAACTCGATAACCTCGGCATGGTCATGGACTTCTCGCGTATCAAGCGCGTCGTGCAAACTTGGATCGACGACAACCTCGACCACCGCATGCTCCTGCACCAAGACGACCCCGTGCTGCCCTTCCTCCGCCAGCAAGGCGAGCCGGTCTTCGTCATGGACGTGAATCCCACCGCCGAGAACATCGCCAAACTGATTCACGATTACGCCGCCGCCCAGGGATTCCCGGTGACCGAAGTCCGACTCTGGGAGACGGAAAGCTGCTATGCCACCTACAGCCGAGAATAGTAGGAACGAAGTCATGTTTTTCCCATTTTCTTCCTTGACATGGCGACCAGTCCATTTCTAATATGAAGCGTACGCCCAAGTTCGCTGCACCCTATCTGTTTGCGGTTCCTTCTTTCATGTGTTCGTCGGTTGACCCGGGGAAAGCTTGGCGTTCCGCCACCTAAAGTTGGCGCGGTCCCTTCTCCCCTCGATTCGGAACGAGAATCGGCCATGATGGCCCACGAAACCTCGACGCAAGTCGGGGGTTATTTCCTTCTGACGGCTTGAACCAATCCCGCAAGGGGTTGTTTAGGCACCGAACCTTCCGGAAGCGGCGTCGGGTCCCTAGCCCCCCTGGGACTTGCCCGCTTCCGGATGTCTTTTTGCGCACTCTCTCTTTCTTCCAATTTGCAATTTGCATTTGGCAATTTGCAATTTTCAATTCTCAATGTTTCCCACACCGTCGCCTCTGTCTTCCCTCTGCTACAATGCCAATTCCTGCGTCTCTCGCCTGAGGTGTTCCCGTGTCCTCACCCCGCCACCACAGCCCCGAGCTTCTTGCCCCCGCCGGCGACTGGGAAGCTCTGCGCGCCGCCGTCGCCAACGGTTCCGATGCCGTCTACTTCGGCCTCTCCAACTTCAACGCCCGCCACCGCGCCACCAACTTCACGCTCGAGGAACTGCCGGAGGTCATGCGCTACCTCCACGACCGCGCCGTCCGTGGTTACATCGCCTTCAACACGTTGATTTTCACCGATGAACTCCCCGAAGCCGTTAAGTTTATCACCGCGATTGCCGAGGCTGGGGCCGACGCCGTCATCGTCCAGGACCTCGGCCTCGCCCGCTTGATCCATCGCCTCGCTCCTGCTCTCCCCATCCACGCCTCGACGCAGATGACGCTCACCGAACCGCGCGGCATCGCCTTCGTGAAGCGACTTGGCGTCGAGCGCGTCATTCTGGCCCGCGAGCTGTCGTTCCAGGAAATCAGCCGTGTCGCCGAACAGACCGACGTTCCGCTGGAAGTCTTCGTCCACGGCGCCCTCTGCGTCGCCTACAGCGGCCAATGCCTCACCAGCGAAGCCCTCGGCGGCCGCAGCGCCAACCGCGGCCAATGCGCCCAGGCCTGCCGCCTTCCTTACGAAATGGTGGTCGATGGCCAACCCCGCGACCTCGGCGACCGCGCCTACCTGCTCAGCCCTCAGGACCTCGCCGCCTACGATTTGATCGACGATCTCGTAAAGCTCGGCATCGTCTGCTTCAAGATCGAGGGCCGCCTCAAGAGCGCCAACTACGTTGCCAATACCACGCAAACTTATCGCGCCGCCCTTTCCGCCGCCCTCGAGCATCAATCCTTCGCCCTGCCGCGCCAAAGCCGACTCGATCTGGAGCAGAGCTTTTCCCGCGGCCTGACCCACGGCTTCCTCGACGGCGTCAACCATCAAGTCCTCGTACAAGGCCGCTTCCCTAAGAGCCGCGGCGTCCGCGTCGGCACCGTCGTCGAGACTACCAAACGCGGCGTCATCGTCGAGTTAGCGGAGAATGATCCAGACCGTGTAAAGCCCGGCGACGGCGTCGTCTTCGACGCCGGCCACCCCGAACAAGACGAACAAGGCGGCCGCGTTTATGAAATTCATCGCCTTGCAAGCCCACGAGCTGCGTCCCGTGGGTCGCCTCTGCGCGTCGAACTTCTCTTCGGCCACGGTGCCCTCAACCTCGCCTCCATCTCCCCAGGCAACCTCGTCTGGAAAACCGACGACCCCGCCCTCAACAAACGCCTCGAACGCTCCTATGCCTCCGACCGCTCCGCGCGCCGCATCCCTCTCTCCGTCCACATAACCGGTCGCATCGGTCAGCCGTTGCACCTAATCGCCCACGACGACGCCGGCAATGAAGCATCCGTTACCTGGCCTGGTCCCCTCGAACGCGCGCTCAAACACCCGCTCACGATCGAACTCGCGCGCGAACAGTTCGGCCGCCTCGGACAGACGCCCTTCGAACTGGCGGACGTCACGCTCGATGTGCCCGATGAAGTCCTGGTTCCCAAGAGCGTCTTGAATGACCTGCGCCGACAAGCCGTGGCCCAACTGTCGGAAATCCGAATCAACTCAACGCGCCGCTTCGTCTCCCAACCGGACGCACTCCACCAACTCCGCCAGAGTATCCCCACGCATTCTGGCTTTAAGCTGATGGCTGACAGCTGTCAGCTAACTTTTAACATCCTCGTCCGCGCCCTCGATCAACTCGACGCCGTCCTCGCCTGGACGCCGTCGCCCCCATTGCCTCGTCCCGCTATGGTGTATTGCGACTTCGAAGACGTCCGCCGCTACCGTCTCGCCGTTGCCCGCGCTCGCGACGCCTCCATCCCCATCGGCCTCGCCACCCTGCGCATCGTCAAGCCCGGCGAGGATTCCTGGCTCCGCATGGTCGCGTCCTTCGAGCCCGACGCGGTGCTGATCCGCAATCTGGCCGGCCTCACTTTCTTCCGCGAACACGCTCCCCACATCACCCGCATCGGCGACTTCTCCCTGAACGTCGCCAATGAGCTGACCTCCGACCTCCTAATCTCTGAGGGCCTCTCGCGCCTGACCCCCAGCTACGACCTCAACTGGGACCAACTCAAGGCCATGACCGCTCGCATCGACCCCGCGCTCTTCGAGATCGTGGTCCACCAGCACATGCCGATGTTTCACATGGAGCACTGCGTCTTCGCCGCGTTCCTCTCCAACGGCAAGGACCACCGCGACTGCGGCCGACCCTGCGACCATCACAAAGTCGATCTCCGCGACCGCGTCGGCGCTGCTTTCCCCGTCGTCGCCGACGCCGGCTGCCGCAACACCGTCTTCAACAGCGTCGCCCAGTCCGCCGCCGAGTTCCTGCCGCGCATGCAGGCTCTGGGCCTGCGCAACTTCCGCGTCGAACTCCTTCGCGAAACCCCCGACCAGGTCGCCCCCCTCCTCGACCGCTACGCCCGCGTCCTCGCCGGCCTCGACGACGGACGCGGAACGTGGCGGAAGTTGCAGGCGCTGAATCAGCTGGGAGTAACGCGCGGAACGTTGCAGATGGTGTGATGATTTCTTGACCAACAGGGGAAAGATGAAAAAGAAGCGCGTCTCGAAACCCTACTGGGAAATGAATGCCCAGGAACTAGCCGAAGCGACGGCCGAGTTTGATCGTGAATTTGTGGCCGATACTTGCACGCCACTGACGCCCGAAATGAAAGCCCGGTGGGAGGCGGCGAAACGCAAGGGCACTGGTTCAAAGAGGGGCAAAGGCTGGACGGTTATTTCCGTCCGCATCGAAATGGACGTGCTCGCCCGCTCGGACGCCCTCGCCAAGAAGATGGGCATTTCTCGCGCCTGGTCATCGCCGCGGCCTTAGAACCGTGGTGCCTGCGGAAAGCCAAATCTGATTGACGGCAGTTCTCGGTCCGCTCATACTAGATCCGTTTCCAAGACCCTTTCGGCACAACTGACGCACCGGAACCCTAAGCGCGTCCCTGCTTTTGCGGTCGGGTCATCGGCGACCTCCGAGGAACGCCAGGGGAGGTTCTCCCATGCACGCACTCTGCGCGACTTGGCTCGCCGTGTTCCTGGCCAGCGCGACTATTTCCGCCCCTGCCGCCGAGGATTCGTGGGTTGGCAAGAGGATTATGACCAAGAAGGGTCCGATCGATCTACGCGTCAAGGACGAAAACGACGAATGGAAGGTGGTCGGCAAGCTTTTGGATGCCGCAGTAAGGGTGGAAAAGGACGACGGCCGGTGGATCAAAGTTCGCTCTGAGGGAGTCGCTGGCTGGATTGACAAGGGCGACGCCGTATTGGTGGAAAACGCACGCGACTATTTCTCGGATCGGATTCGCCTAGATGAGAAAGATGCCATTGCGTACCAAAAACGTGGGTGGGTTTCGCACGAAAAAGGCGAATACGACGACGCCATCAAGGACTACGACGAAGCGATCCAGCTCGATCCGAAAGACGCCGTGGCCTTCAGCAATCGTGGCTTGGCCTGGAATGCAAAGAATGAGCACGACAAGGCAATCAAAGACTACGACCAGGCGATACGGCTCGACTCGAAATTCGCCATGGCATTCAACAATCGTGGTTGGACTTGGTATTTGAAGAAGGACTATCAGCGGGCGCATAAGGACTTCGATGAGGCGATTCGACTTAACCCACAATCACGCTTAGCACTTGCCAATCGAGCTAGGTGCTGGTCCGACCTTAAGGAGTACGACAAGGCGTTCAAAGACTATGACGAGCTCATCCGGCTCGACCCAACCGATGCAAGAGCGTTCTACACACGGGCTGTGGCTTGCTTCGACAGAAAGGAATTCGACAAGGCGATCAAGGACTACGACGAAGCGATTCGCCTCGACCCAGGACTGGCCGAGCTTTTCCACAACCGGGGTCTGGCTTGGTACTGGAAAAACGACTACGACAAAGCCATCAAGGACTTTGGCGATGCGATTCGGTTGGATCCGAACGACGCGATGACGTTCAACGATCGGGGCTGGACTTGGTATATGAGGAAGGAGTACGACCGCGCTATCAAGGATTTGGACGAAGCGAATCGGCTGGATCCGAAACTCGTCCTTCCATTAATCAACAGGGCCGCGACGTGGGAACAAAAAAAGGACTACGCCAAGGCCCTCAAGGACCGCGAGGAGGTGATTCGGCTCACGCCGAACGACGCCGATGCTATCGGAGTCCTCGCCTGGTCCTTAGCAACCTGTCCGGACGAGAAATACCGCGACGGCAAACGCGCCGTCGAATCGGCCAAGAAGGCCTGCGAGTTGTCAAAATACGAGAAATCCCATGAACTCGACACCCTTGCCGCGGCTCACGCCGAAGCCGGCAATTTCGACGAAGCAATCAAGTGGCAGAGGAAGGCGATAGAGTTTCCCGGCATCGACAAGGAACGGCTCGAAAAAATGGGCCAGCGCCTCAAGCTCTACGAGGCCCGTAAACCCTACCGGCAGGAATGACCGGCCGGCGTTCAACCTCGGTCCAGAGCTCTGCTCGGGTCCGCTCGCCGTAAGGCTCTTGCTCGCTTGGAGAAGAGAATGGTGGCAGAAACCCTCTCCAGCCTCGGTTTTCCTTTCCACGCTTGGCGTTGCGAGTCTATGAGCGACTACTTTAGGGTCAAAGGCCTCGATTGTCCTCGAAATGCGTTCGCACTGGTGTGAACGAATCGGCCATTTCCCCGAACGCATTTCGTGGACATTGAACGACGCCCCTCATTTTCGTCTGTCAATCACCGCCATTGCTGGTCCATGAGCGACACGGCCTCCCTCTCAAAGTCGCTCATTGACTTCCAACCATGCAAGAGGGTGTGCGGCGCGATGGGTGAATGAATTCCGGCTGGTGCGACCGGTCATAGTCCGTGTCTCTCGCCAAAAAGATGGGCATTTCCCGCGCCCGGCTCATCGCTCGCGGCCTCAAAGCCGTGCTGGCCGCGAAAGGCCAAATCTAGACGCCGCACTTTCGGAATACCCTTTCGGTCGGAACCAACCCGGCGCGAACCGTGAAATCTTGCAGCTGGTTTGAGCTGTCAGCCGGAATCACGGAATCGTAAAGCGATCGATCTTCCAGGTCGTCCCTTCCTTGGCAAGTTGAAGCGTGAAGGACATCTGTGCCCCGTTTTGGCCAAAGATGGTTCCGGTATAGATCGCCAGTCGAGGGCTAAACGTTGACTCGTCGAGAGACTGAGGCTGATAGCTCCTAAGCCCGGGGTTCTTGGTCACGAAGTCGCGGAACTGCGCGAATTTGAGGCGCGTTTGGAATTCCTTGGTCGTGCGCGCGTAGGCGTCGTTCAGCCGATTGGCGGCAACATCCTGCATGAACGCATCGGCGGCCATCTCGGCGTCTTCCTCGTCTTGCATCTGTTGCTGCGCTTGCGCCGTGGCGCTTTGCACCGCGTCCCTGAAGGACCGCATGCCGAGAAAGAAAAACCCGCCGCAGACCACCAAACAGATGCAAAGGAGGCAACCGCCGAGCCCAAAGATGATGATGAGGGATTGGTTTGAGGAACGAGGATGGCGTCGTCGGTAGTCTCGATCATCGTCGTCGTCGTAATACCTGGATCGAGCCATGGTGCACCAGCGGTTGGCATGCTGTACCGGAACCTCCCGTCCATGATATGGTTGATAATCCGTCAATGCCTCCAAAAAGTTCCGGCGCAGCCGGTTCGGTCTCGTGACTCCGCGCAACCTGCGCCCCCTCCTCTCGCGAAATCGCGTCACCCGCCTCCAAAGTGAGGCCGCCCCGCCGAGCAAGACGGGTCATCGCGCCAATTGTCAATGAGCGTCGCAGACACCCTTGGGTGACCCATTGGTAGATTCCCTCGTCAAGGAGCGACACGGAAGGAGAGGGTCATCGGGCCAAGTGAGGGGGTCAACGTGCCAATGTCAATGAACGTCGATCCCGCCCTTTCGTGTTCCATCCGTCCTTTTCCCCGTCAATGGGTGACAATGTGAAGGGGGTCATTGGGCCAAGAATAGGGGGTCATTGGGCCAAGCGCGGGGGGTCATTGGGCCAAGCATGGGGGGTCATTGGGCCAAGGTCAATCAGCGTCATTCAATGACGCTGACGCCAGATCGGTCGTTATGGAAGTCAATCGAACCGGAGGAGGGGGGTCATCGGGCCAAGCAACGAGGGGGAGCCCCCGTCACTTGGCCCAATGGGTCAGGGGGGTGGCAAAGCGCGAGCCTCTCGTGACCTTCCGCTCTCCTTCTCTTATAATCCCAACATTTCCATGCTCCTTCGGGAAGGGACTCGACATGGCCGAAAAGATCACCACCCGCGCCGCCGACTACTCCCAGTGGTATCTCGACATCGTCAACCGCGCCGAGATGGCGGAGAACAGCGCTGTCCGCGGCTGCATGGTCATCAAGCCCCACGGCTACGCCATCTGGGAGAAGATGCAGCGGGCCCTCGACCGCCTCTTTAAGGACACCGGCCACGTCAACGCCTACTTTCCCCTCTTCATCCCAAAATCGTTCCTGGCGCGCGAAGAAGAAATGGCCGCGGGGTTCGCCAAGGAATGCGCCGTCGTCACCCACTACCGCCTCAAGGCCGGCCCCGGCGGCAAGGGCATCATCGTCGATCCCGAGGCCAAGCTCGAAGAGGAATTGATCATCCGCCCCACCTCCGAGACGATAATCTGGAACACCTATAAGAGCTGGATCCAAAGCTACCGCGATCTGCCCTTGCTCATCAACCAGTGGTGCAATGTCGTCCGCTGGGAAATGCGCACCCGCCTCTTCCTCCGCACCGCCGAGTTCCTCTGGCAAGAAGGCCACACCGCCCATGCCACGCAAAAAGAAGCCGAGGAAGAAGCCCACAAGATGCTCGATGTCTACCGCATCTTCGCCGAGGACTGGATGGCCATGCCGGTGCTGACCGGCCGCAAGAGCGAAGGCCAGAAATTCCCCGGCGCCGTCTACACCCTCTGCATCGAGGGGCTGATGCAGGACAGGAAAGCACTCCAGGCCGGGACCAGCCACTTCCTGGGCCAAAACTTCGCCAAGGCTTTCGATGTGCAATTCCAGAACCAGGAAGGCAAACTCGAATACCCTTGGGCAACAAGCTGGGGCGTCTCCACGCGCCTGGTCGGCGGCCTTATCATGACCCATTCCGATGACCAGGGCCTCGTTCTGCCCCCACGCCTCGCTCCAATTCATGCGGTCATCGTTCCGATCTACCGCAAATCCGAAGAAAAAGCCGCAGTGCTCGCCGCCGCCGAGAAACTGGCCGCCGCCATCCGCGACCTGCCCCTGCGTGAATGGCTTAACTACGAACCCGTCTCCGTCAAAGTCGACGACCGCGACCAATACCAGCCCGGCTTCAAATTTAACGAGTGGGAGCTGAAGGGCGTCCCGGTCCGCATCGAACTCGGCCCAAAGGACCTCGAAAAGAACGCCTGCGTCCTCGCCCGCCGCGACCTCCCGGGCAAGGAAGCCAAGGAAATGGGCGTCCCGCTCGACGCCGCCCCCTCCCGCATCGGCGTCATCCTCAAAGAAATGCAGTCTGCTCTCTTTACGAAAGCGCTCCAATTTCGCGAGGCCAACACGCGCGAAGTCAACAGCTACGACGACTTCAAGAAGCAGATCGAAGAACCAGGCGGCTTCCTCCTCGCCCACTGGGACGGCACCCGCGAGTCCGAAGATCAGATTTCCGCCGAAACCAAGGCCACGATCCGCTGCATCCCGTTCAACCGCAAGAAGGAAGCCGGCAAATGCATCATCAGCGGCAAGCCGTCCGAAGGCCGCGTCGTCTTCGCCAAAGCCTATTAATCACATGCTCGTTTAGCGGCGAGCCAACGGCGAGCGGGCACCCATGCAATCGATTCATTTGAAGACCGCCAGTCTGCTTGTCGTCGACGCCCAACAGGGTTTCACCGAACTCTGCCCCCTCGAACTCCCCATCCCCGGCGGCCTGCAAATCGTCCCCAACGTCAACCGCCTCCTCGACCTCCCCTGGGCGCGCATCGACGCCAGCCAGGACTGGCACCCACCCGATCATTGCAGCTTCCTCGGCCGGCGTGACAATCTCTACCCGCCCCACTGTGTTGCCGGTACCCCCGGCGCCGACTTCCTACCCGGCCTGCACACCGCCCGCTTCCACACCATTTGGCGCAAGGGTTACCATCGCGACGCCGATGCCTACGCCGTCACTGCCCAGCATCCCGGTCTGCCCGCTCTCCTACGCCAGACCGGCATCACAACGGTCGTCGTTTGTGGCCTGGCCACGAACATCTGCTGTTTCTACGCCGCCCGTGACTTACGCCAAGCTGGTTTCCGAGTTCTGATCGTCGAGGACGCCAGCGCCGGTATCGACGTGCCGGCGGCCAACCTGTTTCAGGTTCGCACCAAGAATGAAGGGCAGTGGATGGGCATCGAATACGTGACGACGGCAGACCTGCTCGCTGCCGTCGAATGAGCAAATGTCCGAATCTCAACATGCCTTGGGGCTTCTCCCCCTCAGCCGTCGCCGGACATGGCCTAGAATCTCCCGATGATCAAACGCCAACGCCGGCGGCCGTTGCAGGCTAAACCAACCCACCTCGCCCGCATCGTCGCCGGCTTGCGGTCTCACCCGTTTTTCATCTACCCGAGTCAAATACGCCACCGCGATCGTCCGCCCACGCGGGTCGCGCCACGGATCTCCGAATGTGTAGAGTTGCTCCAGTCCGTCCACCGACAACCCCGTCTCCTCTTTCAGTTCCCGCCGCGCCGCCGCTTCGAGCGTCTCGTCCATTTCCACGAACCCGCCCGGAATCGCCCACCAACCCGCGAACGGATCATGCTTGCGCCGAATGAGCAGAACTCTTGGCCGCGGCCCGCGCGTAACGACGACAATGTCCACCGTCACAGCGGGACGCGGGTAATCATACGTGTATTTCTTCGTCATGGGTCCTTCGTCCTTCCGTGCCGGCCGCGCCATCGTACCGCGCTCGTGCCTTGGAACGTGGACCGATTCTGATCAACTGGAAACTTCCTAAGTCTCAAAGACTTCGGAAGTTTGAGGGAGAACCAATGACCCATGACATCGTGCCGGTGAATGTCCTTGTCGGACCCCCCTGCCGGCTAGTATCCTTCCTAAAACACGTCCCCTCGCCGGAGAGCCGATTGTGAGCGTCGAACTTGCCGTACGCGAACCGAAAACCATGGTCTGGACGCACCGTCATTTGCTCGGATTGGAAGAGTTAAGCCGGTTGGAGATCGAGACCATTCTCGACACAGCCGAGGAGTTCGTCGACGTTGGCCAGCACGACCGCAATAAGCGGACCGACCTCAAGGGTCAAGTCGTCGTCAACCTCTTTTTCGAGCCGTCCACCCGCACCCGTGTCAGCTTCGGCCTGGCCGCCAGGCGTCTCAGCGCGGATACGATCGACTTCACGACGGGCGGTTCCAGCCTCAGCAAGGGCGAAACATTCATCGACACCGCCAAGAACATCGAGGCGCTCGGAACGGACATCATGGTTGTTCGCCACTCTGTGCCCGGCGCGCCGCATTTGCTGGCCCAGCATTTGAATTGCAGCGTCGTGAACGCCGGCGACGGAGCCCACGAACACCCAACGCAGGGCTTGCTCGACATCTTCACTATTCGTCGAATTCGCGGCCGGCTTGAAGGGTTGACGGTCGGCCTTGTCGGCGATATCGCCCACAGCCGCGTTGCCCGCAGCAACATCCACGGCTTGCTCAAACTTGGCGCTCACATCATTGTTTGCGGCCCCTCGACGCTTGTGCCTTCATGTATCACGCGCCTGGGCGTCGAAGTCGCCCACCGTCTCGATGACATCCTGCCGCGCTGCGACGTGATCAACGTCCTGCGCATTCAATTCGAGCGTCAACGAAGCGGTCTGTTTCCGTCGATCCACGAATACGCCCGGTTGTTCGGAATGAATCAGGAGCGCCTGCGCCGGGCTAAACCCGATTTGCTGTTGCTGGCCCCCGGCCCGATCAACCGCGGCGTGGAATTGACACCCGAAGTCGCCGACGGACCACACTCCGCGATACTGCAACAAGTGACGAACGGCCTGGCCGTGCGCATGGCGGTCCTATCTCTACTTTGCGGCCGTGCTGTGGATGAGGAATGACGCCGAAACCGGTTACTTCTTCTTCGCTCCGCGCGGCGCCTGTGCCTCCTTTTCACCTTCTACGATCCGCCAATAACGGTCAACCTCCAGGTTCTTCCATTCCTGTTCCTCGCCGCTCGACCATTTTACGGTGACCTTGTCGATCTTCTTATTCGAACCCAGCCCGAAGATGTGGCGTGGATCGCTCGCCGAGAGATAACTTCCGCCCCCCTGAGCGAATCGCGTCCGTTTTTCCCCGTCCACTTCGACGGTAATACGCGCGCCGACCACGTCGCGGTGTTTCTTGCCGGCGAGTTCGATGCCGATCCAGTGATTGTCCTTGCCGGCGCCATTGTGCAGGATCGTCACGGGTTCATTCAGGTGAATGATGACAAGGTCCGGCCGCCCGTCGTTGTCGAGATCGCCGACCAGGACGCCGCGGCCGACGTGCTTGGACGAAAAGTAATCGCCCCCGTCTTCGGTCCAGTTCTTGAACTTGCCCTTGCCCATGTTGCGGAGCAATACCGGCTTCTGTGCGCGCGGGCTCTTACCGGTCGGATTGCGGATGGCGTGCCCATTGGCGACGAAAATGTCTTCCCAGCCGTCGTTGTCTACATCCAAGAACGCGGTGCCGAAACCGACGTAGATTTGACCGAGCGCGGCGATGCCGGACTGCTGGGTGGCGTAGCGGAACAGCTCCCTGCCGGGCTTGCATTCGTTGTGATACAGCGCATGCATCTCGTTTTCGTAGTTCGTCACCCAAATCGATGGCCGGCCGCAACGATCGTAATCGGCTGCCGCGAGGCCCATGCTGCCGTTGGGCGCGCCACGGTCGTCGCGCGCCGTGCCACTCGCTAAACCGACCTCCCGAAAGCGGATCTTTCCCTTCTCGCTGACGTTGATGTAAAGGAAGTTGTCCACGGTATCGTTGGCCACGTAAATGTCTGGTTTTCCATCGCTGTTCACGTCTACCGCGATAACGC
>Ga0207158_1113_pt1 | contig 20239 bp, 15 predicted proteins | sample Alteio_BWMinHeat_22_FD_153512 | JGI IMG/M metagenome (GOLD analysis project Ga0207158, IMG submission 153512) | Enriched cells from forest soil in Barre Woods Harvard Forest LTER site, Petersham, Massachusetts, United States -... | ecosystem: Environmental > Terrestrial > Soil > Temperate forest >... | reverse complement strand
ACTTCACGACTTCAAGATTGTTCGTCACCTTGAAGACGCCCGGGACGCCGTTCGCACGAATGCCCGCTACCTGCTTGTCCATCGCGCTGTTGACTGCGCCTTCCAGCGTGACGTTGCCGTTGATCACGACGATACGAATCGGCTTCGCAGGATCGATGGCATACCGGTTCAGGTTCGGCGCGCCATAGACCGCACGGTAGACCGCTACGCGAGTCTGGTCGTCCATCAGCGAGACGGGCGCCACCTCGATGTTGTCGATCACATCACGAACGCCGGGGAAGTTCGCCACATCGCTAACAGCCGCGTCCTTATCGACCGGACCGTAGACTGTTCCACTCAGCTGCACAACGCCGTTGTTCACAGCGATATGGATCGAGTTATAGGCCGTCGTACCGTAACCGACGCGATCGTAAGCGATCTTCTCAGACAGCTTTCTTGCGAGCGTTGCGTCTTCGACGTTAGCTACGCCCTGACCGCCGACTTCGATCTCGTTCTGCACTGCCTGCACACCGTGAACGTGATGCACCTTCTTATCGGCGTCCTCTTTCGCACTGTAGAGACCGACGTTGCCCTGCAACACGACGACGCCGTTATGAACGTCGGCATGAACGCCCGAGAACCGTGAGTTGCCGAGTGCCTTGGATACCTCTGTCTGAATCTCAGCATCGCTTTTCTGGGCAAACGCCTGCGAACTAACGCCAAGCGTGAGCGTAGCTGCAAACATCAACATTCCTGCAAAATTCAACTTACGCATAAATAGTCACCTCGCAAGCCGCTCTTAGAAGCCCTAGTACGCTGGGCGGCCCTGCATATATTTAGATGCGCTTCTGAAGAAAAAGTCGTGGTATCGCGAGACCATTCGGACAGCGTAACCGTCACACTTTTGTCTCAAGTGTGTTGCGGCGCACGTAGAGTTCTTGCGAGCGTTAGCGGTAGCGCTTGCGGATCTTATAGACGATGCTGAACACGCCACCTTCGTCTCGGGTCATCACGATCGACTGGGTGGGGTTGAGCTGGTATTGCAATTGAATCAACTGCTGCGCCGACTGATTGATGTTGGTCGCAAAGGTCAGTGTTAGCTGACGACCCAAGGGCTCCTGCACGGTGATGCGCGCGGAGGAGTTACCCAGGGTTCCTACAAAAGCCGGATCGATCTTTACGCTTCCCTGGCCGAAGAGTTTGCTGACACGGCTGCTCACCGTTGCATTCAATGCACCGCCGAGTAGCGCGCTTGTCGTAGGATCGGTGCCCGCCTGGATCTGTTGCTGCTGATAGAGCTGCGCCTCTTCCTGCGTTCTGCCCAAGGCAAGCAGGTTGAAGATATCTGCTTCGCTCAACGGGGGTTCAGACCGGTAGGTCGGCTTGATGGCAGTCGTTGTTCCATGCAGCCCGACGGTAACGTCGTAGTTCTCTACGCGAGCAGTTACGTCGAGATCGATGATCGGATCAATTCGCACCGGGTTGGTGAAGTAGATGTCGCCGCGCTGCACCTGATACTTCGTTCCAGCAAAGGTCGCGCTGCCATCGGTGATCTGAATGCGTCCCAACACCGAAGGCACTGCTGCGGTTCCGCGTACGTTCAGATCAACGGTGCCTGCAAGCTTTGCGTAGGAGTTCTGGAAGTCCAACTGCGGCGAGCTGACGACATGCACGTCGAGATGAATCTTGTTCGCGGCCGAGTCCGGATCAGGCGGAGCGCTCACGCCACCGGCTCCAGCAAAGGCAGCGAAGTCTACGTTCGCGCCCACACCGAAGCGTGTGATCAGTACATTGCCATTCAGCAGCAGACTCTGCGGTCCACCGGTCAGGCTGAAGTTTGCATTGGCCGTTGCGCTCAACCCATACAGACGCACACGAACCGTCTCGCCCGTCGCGGTAAGGTTTGCGTACAGTCCACCGTTCTGCAGCGTCAGGAATCCGCCGATCTTCAACTGACCGCCGCCAGTAGTCGCAGTGAGTTGCTGAACCTGCAACCGGTCCTGCGTGAAGACCAGCGTGCCGTTCATGTTGTTCAGTCCGTTGGGCACGCCATCCATCGCGAGGTTAACGTTCTCGAACTTCACCTGGCCGGTCATGGTCGGCTTCTTCAGCTGACCGGCAGCCGCAACGGTAAAGCTCACTCGTCCGCTCGACGTCAGGTCTTTGTCGAAGGTGTGCGCCAGCGCCATGCTAATGCCGCCATCGGCGTGCAGATTCATCGTGCCGCCGTTCGGGTTCGTCGATCCGAAGAGCTGTGCCGTTCCCGACGCCTTTAGATCGGTATCGTCGCCAGTGATGTGCAACTGTTCCAGCGTCGCAATGCCATTCTTCAAGCTGACCCGTAGAGGCTCGACGGACTTCAACTCAATCCCTTGCAGCTTCACGTCGACGCTGGTCAGTTCAGCCTGCCCGCTTAGTGCTGTGGGCTGCTTCAGCGGGCCCTGGACGTTGATCGTGCCTGCAATCGACGAAGACGCTTTGACCTTGTCGATGTTGAACATCTCCAGCGGCTTGCCGATATCCGCGCCACTGAGCGTCAGTTTGGCCTGGGTCTGATAGTCGCCGTTGAGTTGGGTCTGGCCCTCTGCCGAGATGCTCGCGCCTACAAGCGTAGAGGTTGCCGTGTAGTACAGCAGACTGCCCTGGCTGTGAGCCTGAATGGAAGCATCACCCATCGCCTGGCCGTCGTAACGAATTCCGCCGACCTTCACATCGGCTTTCAGATTTGGCTCGTCGATTGTTCCGTCGGCGTCGGCATTCAGACTCAGCGTCGCATCTGCGTTAAGACCTTGCTTCTGCACCGTGACGAACTTCGACAGCACCAACCCACTGCCCTGCACGTGACCGTGCAGATGCTTCGATCCCACGTCATAACCGCCGCGGCCTGCGATGTTCATGCCGTGCAGTGTCGCAGTGGTGCTGCTTACCTCAATATCCTGACCAGCTACGGTCCAATTCACATTCACGGACTGATACGGTTCACCGTAGACCATACCGTTCGCGAGCGCGATGCGCCCAGAGCCGTTCATCTGCTGTATGGTTCCCTGCACATGGCCGTCGACGTTGATCGTTCCCGATACCGGCAGCTTGTTCTGCTGCCCGGCCATCTGCATCACGTCCTGTACCTGCGCGTCGGCAAGCGTCACCTGCGCATCGACGTTCACGTTCTCGTCCCACACATAGTCGACACCATGCTTGAGCTGAACCGTTCTCGGAATGAACGTGCCACTAACATTCAGTACCGCGCTGCCGCGTTTGATGGTCGAGCTCGCGATAGCAACGTTCGAAGGAGAGTAATCGACATCTCCCGCTGCCGAGTCCACGAGGAAGTCTGCCACTGTGCCAAACTTCGCTTCGACCTGCTCGGCATCGACATGGCCTTTGACGCGAAGATTCTTTACCGCTCCCGAAGCAACCACGTGCAGGTTCGCCGCGCCATGCAGCACCACGGGAATGGCATCGCTGCCCTTCTTGCCATTCGATTCAAAGCCGAGGGTCTGCAGCAACGAGTCGAACTCACCCAGATCATGCAGCTCAAGGCCCGCACGCAGATTGGTGAGCGGATCGCCCTTGTTCACGCCCAACACGCCGTCGATATTCATGTTCGACTGCGGCGTGTGAACATCCATGCGCTGAATGTTCACCACCTCTTTGGTGCCGTCGTAGTGGGCCAGCACACTGCCGGTGACTGGTATATTCTGCAACACGCCTTTACGCCGGCTTCCGGTCGGGGTGAACTTCAGATCACCATCAACCTTAACCGAGCTCTCGATGTCCGTCGCGGGCCCGCCCCACTCCACCTTGGCCGGACCGCTGACTGCGGTGTCAAAGCCGAGATCACCATAGTGCTCGGGGCCAGTGATATCCATCACAGTGCGCAGCGTGAGACCGCTCAGCACGACTTCCATATAGGCATGAGCCGGAAGCGTCGATGGCGCCTTCAGACTAGTGATCGGCGCCTTCGCACCGATGTTCTTTGCAACGGTGTTAGTTGCAGTCGCCGCACCTACCGTCGTCGCAGATCGTGCCGGAGCATCCACCGGCACCTCGCCCAGCCAGTTCTCGATGCGCAACTGCCCAGCGATCTTGCCGCCCTCAGGCAGCTCGCTGGTGAGCGCACTAAACAATAGCTCAACGGGAGTGACATGGAGTTCAGCACTCGCGTTGACGCCCGCGACCCGCACGTACTCGTCACGGAACCCGGCGTTGCGCGCCTTGATGCCGCCTACTAATAGATATCCGCCGCTGCACTCAGGGTCAGGAGGAATTGTCTTCTTCGCGCCCGCGGCATGTTCCTTCGCCGCCTGCTCTCTCTGCCAGAAGTGCGGTTTCTTCTGCGCTTCGACAGGTGCCTCGGCGCAGCTATGACCCTGCACGTTGATATCGAGTTGGCCACCGGTGAATCCATCTGCTCCAGACAGAACTGAGACCTGCTTCAGTTCCATTAAGCCAGTTGCAGAGACCTGCCACACCGGTTTCGCGAAGTGCTCCAACTTACCTGAAGCAGTCAGCCGCGAGTTGGCACCCGTGTGCAGATCTAGCGCCTTCAACTCTGCGATGTCGCGACCTACTTCAACTTCAAGACGTAACTTTGATTGCGCCTCAACCTCTTTGTCGATCTGCGTACGCAGGTCGTTCATATCCAGCGTCGCGCCATAGTGATCGGTCTTGCCGATGTAATGGACGTTCGCCTCGAACTCGTGCGCGGCCATCTGGAATGGAACTGCTTTGTCATTGATGAGCGCGACACCGTTCACCACCTCGACCTTCTTCGCCTCAAGATCGAGCAACGTATCCATCACCGGAGTGGTGCTGGTGCTCGGCTTCCGAGGAGTCGGCTGATTGGTCTTGCCGTCCTTATCGATGATCAGGTGCACCTGTGGATGCTCGACCCGCAGCCAGTTCAATCCGATGTGCGAGCCCGGATCTTCGGCCCACGACGCACCCGTCGCTCGCTTCAGGAAGGTGTGAATCTGTATCCGCACGAAGATCTTGTCCGCAGCGAGATACGGCGCTTCACCCGGCGCCTCAAGCCCATGGATCGTCAGCCCGTCTACTTCAATCGCGAGGTGCCACAGGTCAAACCGCAGATGCCCCATCTCGACGCGTCCGCCGATGGAGTCTTCAAGCACCTTCACGACCTGGCCACCGACGCGATGCTGGAAGTCGTCTGTCTTCGAATACCAATTGATGCCCAACAACGCGAGACCGATCACGCCAACCACGATCAAGACGCACCAGATCAGCCCACGTGTGATGTGGATGGAGATGCGCTGCCACAGAGGACGCAGACGGCGAGCAGCAGCCTGCTCTACTCGTTCGAGCGGAGTCTGCTTTTCTGGCTCACCAGATTGTCCGGGCTGTCTCGTCTCGCTCAAGGAGCCATCTCCCCCGGCTTCATCATTACTACGCTGCCCTGCGAACGCAGCGACTTCAACCAATCCTGCAACAGCGCCGTCACCTGCTGCTGTAGCAGTACCTCTTCAATACGATCTGAGATTGAATCCAGCGGCGGCGGTGTCACGCCGCGCTTCTGATACTCCGGCAGCATGCTCTTTTCGAAATACTCACGCACCTGCTCCGGCGTAATCTGCACTCCGCTGCGAAAGCGCACCTCGATGTAGTGCAGCACCTCCATGCGCTGGCGCCAGAACCGTGTGAGCTCCGCCTGACTGAGACGATTCTGCTTCAAATATGCTGCCCAGCCAGCATCCGTCTCACAGTTGGCCACTTTGCATGCCGGCAGTTGTTTGCGCAGCGTCAGTAGCTGCGTCTGCACCTCGGCATCGGAGACATCGGGCTCGGCCTGCAACTTTGCCTGTTGCAGAATCAGTGTTCTATCAATGAGCCGTTCAATCGCCTGCGACCTCGCCATCTCACCCGTCGGATTGCCGACAGGCTGCAGAACTGCCATCCGCTGCTCTTCTGCAACATCGCTCTCCAACACCAGTTCGCCGTTCACCGTTGCGATCAGGCGATCGATCGCCTGCCCAGGCTGCGGCCCTTCCGGAGCGTCCCTCTTAGGAGCTGGCGTAACAGTCGTTACCGTCGCTGCCGACTTCGCGCCACTCGACACCGTAGGGATCGACGACGGATTGGTCTGTACCGGCGGTAAGGGAGCAGGGGTCTGCGTCGGCTTCTGCGCGTGCATCGAGACACACAACAAAACAGGGGCGCACAGGAGCTTCGCACCCATTAGCCACAACCCGTTTTGCCGACGACCCGTCTTCACGCTTGCGTTCCTCATTCTTAGAATGCCTGCCCGATGCTGAAGAAAAAGTTGAAGTGACTGCCGTGGCCAACGTACGGCAACGAAGTGGTGTAGTCGTAGAAGACCGGATACGTCGGCGGGTTGAGGTTATAGCTGAAGTCCACACGGATCGGCCCGACCGGCGTGTTGTAACGAGCGCCGCTGCCGATCGCATGCGAGTAGTAGCTGAAGCTGCAGGTGCCTACGCCATTCTGTTGTGACACACCTGGCGCGAGCGTTACGTTCTCGCACACCTTCTCGTTGGGCTGGCGGAAGTTCTTGATGCTCTTAAACATCTCATCGGGGTGCTGAAAGACGTTGCCCATATCGTGGAAGACGACGAACGAGATGCTATTGCCCACGAACGGCAGCGTCGGCGGAGGCAGACGCAGCTCAATCGAATTCACAATCGCCGACGATCCACCGACCGGATATCCAGTGGTGAGATCGCGTGGCCCGGCGGCATTGATTCCGAACCCGCGATGCGAGGTCGAACCGCCCGCATACAAACGCTCCGGCAGTGGAACTGGATTGCAGGTGGCGTTCGTCGTGAGCAACGTGCCGGTGCAGTTTGCCAGCCCGAGGTTCGGGTTGGGGCCGAAGCTGTCTTCGAAGCCGACACGCGTGTTGCGCGCGAGCACATACTTCTTCAGCTTGCCGAACTGGTAGTACGTCGAATACGAGATATCGGTCTTGTTGAAGTCAGTCTGCGAGCCGAACTGCGTGGAAGCGACAAACTCCTGAATCGAGAAGTAACGGCCCTTGTGCGCATCGAGCGGAGTGGGCTGGCGTGTGTCATGGAAGAAGGTCACAGCGGGGCCGCCAACGCGCACCGGCTCCGACAACTGTGGAATCAGGTTTGGTGTGATCTCGAGGCTGTTCGGATCGACCTTTACCTCGCGGTACTGGAAGTCATAGATAAAGGTGTCGGCTTTCTTCACCTTCTGCGTCACTCGCAAATCAACCTGCGCGGTCGACGATGCGAAGGTCGTAATGTTCTGCACATTCGAGTAGCCGACGGAGAACGTTGCAGTCAGATTCTTATGTCCCAGTAGTTGCGGATTGTTGAAGCTCAGTGTCGCAACACGCTCCAGCAAGCCATACGTCGCGTGCAACGTGATGGACTCCTGCGTGCCACGGAAGTTGATGCGCGAGATATCGAGCGTCACTCGCGGACTGGCTCCAGCCTTGCCGTTCTGCGCCGCAGTCTGTCCGCGCGTTTGTCCAGGCACCGTGCCGGGAGTACCCGTCTGAGTCTCGAAGCCCGCACCGTAGGTTACGTCCCAGCGCTTCGCTTCGGTCAACTGCACCAGCACATCCTTTTGGGTCGCCTGGCCTGTTGGATTCTGCACGGCAGCATTCACTTCGTTGAATAGTGCGAGGTTGTAGAGGTTGCGTTGGGTCTCGAGCAGAGCGCTCTCATCCAGCGGGTCTTCGGCCTTCACCTTAATCTCGCGCCCTACGACCTTCGGCCTTGTACGGCGAATGCCCGAAACCAATACTTCCTGAACAAAGACCTGCTGCCCTTCCGAGATGTTGAGTGACACATCGATGTTCGCGGCCTTTTGATCGGTCTGCGGCTTGATCTCCACCTTGGCTTGATCAAAACCGTGGCTGAGGTAATACGACAGCACGGCATCGCGGTCACCGGAGAGCGTAATCAAGCTGAAGGGCTGACCACTCTGCGCATTCAGCAACGCCCGCACCTGATCCATCCGCTTCGCATCGACTCCGTTCAGAGTCACAGTGCCGAACTTGTGCTGCTCACCCTCGACGATCTTCAGCGCAACCAGGATCTGGCCGGTCTTTCCCTTGTCCTCATCTTTGACGGTAGTGGTGACCTTGGCTTCGGTAAATCCGTTCGACCGGTAGAGCGCAGTGATCGCCTCGCTATCAGCCGTCAACAGTGAAGAGCTGTACTTGCCGCTACGCTGATAGGCATCGGCCTTCTGCACCTGCATGTGTTCACGCAATAGATCGGTATTGAAGTACTTGTTGCCGGAGATATCAACAGTCTCGACCTTATGCTTCTTGCCCTCATCTACGTCGAACTCGACTGTGAGGCTCGGCGTTCCTTCACCCTTCAGCTTGACCGACGAGGTGGCATCGAAGAGCCCCTTCTGCTGTAGATATTCGCGGATGTTGTGCGCGCTTTCATTCAGCAGATCGTTGTCGACGGTGCCCTCTTCATAGATCGGTACCAGCAGCTTCAACCGGCTCGTCGAGAGCTTGGTACCGACGGTGACGATCTTTACTGTCGGCCCCTGATTCGCACGGAAGACATAGTCCACCTGTTTGCGCTGCGTGTTGTACGTCGAGCTCTGCAGCGTGACGGTGGCTTCGAGACGATCACGCTTCTGGTAGTACTTGCGCAGATTCGCGAGTGCATTGCCGGTCGTGTCGCGCGTGACCTTGCCGTGCTTCAGCTTCGACTTGCTGCGAAACTCATCCGGCGTCATGCCGAAGTCAGTACCTTCAACCGTGACGTTGCCGACGCGGGCCTGCGGACCGATATCGACCGTATAGATGACGTTGATCTGCTGACCGGCCTGGTCTTTTTCAGTAGCAACCTTAACCTTCGGTTCAAAGTAGCCGGCCTGTGCTAGCACCTGTTTCACGCCGTCGGTCGCCGCGGTTAGATCTGAATCGTTGAAGACCGTTCCGGGCTGCAGCTTGGTCGCGAACTCCACCAGCGAGCTGAGCCGTTCGCTCTTGATTCCATCGATCTCGATCCGGCCAACGTAGTACTGCGCAACGCCACCGAAGATCAGCGTGACTTCGTCGCCTTCGCGCTGGCCGCGCACCTCAATGTCTTTGTAGCGTCCGCTGGCAAAAAGCCGACGCAGGCTGGAGCGTACTTTTTCCGCATCAAGCGGCTCACCGATCTTTACTTCGAGCTCGTCCGGAAGAGTGTCCTGATGGGCGAAGGTCACGCCGAGAAACTGAATCGCCTTGATGCGTAGCCCTTGGAAGTCCCACACGGTCTGCGCCAACGCTGCCGGAGCCTCGCTGGCCTGCACGACGGGATTACTGGAATTGTCAGCACCGTTTTGCTGCTGGACCGCTTCGTTGCCCGCCTTCTTCTGCTCGGCCTCGGCGGAGACGACCTCACCAGGGCTGATAGGAGCGCTTTGAGCCGCTGCGGGGCTTGCGACGGAAACCGAACCGCCGGTGGCCGGTGCCTGGGCCGGAGAGTAGGCAACAACGAAAGTCAGCGCAGCATAGGCCAGACCTGGAGTCAGCCATGTACGCCGCCACCGCACCCTACCGTTCTGGCCGAAATGCCCTAAAACCACTCGCTAAACCTTCCATCACTGCCCTGCTGGCCTGCCCGCGCACACTCAGACTCGCGTTGCTTTTTGCTCTGTTGGATGCTGAAACCACAGGGTACGTCAACCGGCCTTACCCCTGCTAACCCACAGACATACAGACTGATTCGCTTCAACAATAGGTCAGTACCTATACTACTTTTGTCGATATGTCTGACGCAGTTCCCCTAAGCGACCGTTATTCCAGGCAGATCCTGTTCCCCGGCATCGGCGAAAGAGGCCAGCAGGCCCTCGCCCGCGCTCACGTCGCCATCGTCGGCGTAGGCGCTACTGGGGCCGCTTCTGCTGCCCTGCTGGCCCGCGCCGGAGTTGGCACGTTGACGCTGATCGACCGTGATTTTGTTGAGCCCTCAAACCTGCAGCGGCAGGTGCTCTTCGACGAAGAGGACGCCGAACAATCCCTGCCCAAGGCCGAGGCCGCCCGCCGCCACATCGCGCGCTTCAACTCTTCGGTTCAGGTACACCCGCAGATTGCCGACCTCGTTCCGGCGAATATCGCCGAATTGCTCGCCCCTGCCGACCTGATTCTCGACGCGACCGACAACTTCGAAACCCGCTACCTGATCAACGACTACGCCGTTCGAGAGACGAAGCCGTGGATCTACGCCGCGGCCATCGGCGCCTATGCCGCCACGATGAACATCCTGCCTCGACGCGCGCACAAGACCTGCACCCCGGGCTTCACATCGGAACCGTGGCCGCCGACCGCCTGCCTCGCCTGCATCTTTCCGAAGCCGCCCAGCGGCCCCGTAGAGACATGTGACACCGCAGGCATTCTCTCCACCGCGGTAAATCTCGCGGCCAGCATTCAGGTCAACGAAGCCCTCAAGTTGCTTACGAACCAGCCGCTCCTGATGCGCCGCACGCTGCTCTCGCATGATCTCTGGAGCAACGAACGTGCAGAGATCAAGGCCGCCGCTCCTGACCCGAACTGCGTCGTCTGCGGCCAGCGCAAGTTCAGCCATCTCGCTGGCGAAGGACGCCCCCACATCACGCTCTGCGGTCGCAACTCCGTGCAGATCCATGAACATCATCGCCCGGTCGATCTGCCCGCCATGGCGGAGCGCCTCGCCCCGCACGGCCGAGTGCGCCACAACGATATGCTGCTGCGCTTCGACCGTCCCCCGCACACGATCACCCTCTTTCCCGATGGTCGCGCGGTCATTCAGGGAACGACGGACGTGATGGTGGCCCGCACACTCTACGCGCGCTATATCGGTTCCTAAGCCTCAAAAACGTCAGTCCCCGTACGAGTTCCTGTCCCCATCGAACAACCCTACCGGTACAACTTACATCCAAAGAACCACTCCCCCTTTGCGCAGTTGCGCTAGTCTTGGGGGATTACAAAAGGCGAGACACCCGGTGATTAACGCACGTTCAACCCAAGGTTCGAGCCTCCTGCCACAGCAAGGCTTACCCAAACTAGGACGCCCACGGAAAGACATGCCAGCTACGAAACCTAATACGGGACTGTTTAAACGCAATCCGCCCATCGCGGGAGAGGCCGACGCCATCGAGCGGGCCAAACAAGGCGATGCTGATGCCTTCTCAAAGCTCTATGCCCTGCACAAGCGCCGTGTCTACACCCTCTGCCTGCGCATGCTTGGCAACGTGTCTGAAGCCGAAGACATGACGCAGGAGGCCTTCCTGCACCTCTTCCGCAAGCTCGGTAGCTTCCGCGGAGAGTCTGCCTTCTCCACCTGGCTGCATCGCCTCACGGTCAACCTCGTGCTGATGCACCTGCGCAAGAAAGGCCTGAACCTTGTCTCGCTCGAAGAGACCATCAACCCGTCTGACGAGGACGCGCCAAAGCGCGACTTCGGTGCACGCGATCCGCAGCTCGCCGGTTCGATCGACCGCGTCGCGTTGGAGCGCGCCGTCGCCTCGTTACCTCCCGGCTACCGCATGGTCTTTGTGCTCCACGACGTCGAAGGCTTCGAGCATAATGAGATTGCCTCTATGCTTGAGTGCTCTACTGGAAACTCGAAATCTCAGCTTCACAAGGCTCGTCTCCGCCTGCGTGAACTTCTACGTAACCCGGAGCAGCTTGAACCGGCCCCCGGCGAGTCAGTACTCGCAGCGGCCGCTCTGCTGCAGGGAGGTGCACGATGAGCGAAACGAAGCCGATTCCCCCTGAGATGTCCTGTGCCGAGTTTCAAGAGCACCTGCCTGAACTTTTTGCCGGCCCCGACGGCGGTCTACCCAAGTCAGACCCATCGCTGGAGCTGCACCTCAAGACCTGCGCCAACTGCGCCGCATTGGTTCGCGATCTGCAGTACATCGCAGAGCAGGCACGCCAATTGATGGAGCCCGCACACGACGTCGATCCCAGTGATCAGGTCTGGGCCAACATCCAAAACAAGCTCAAAGAAGATCCCGGTCCTGAGGCCTGATTTTTACTGACTAATCTTCGATCCTAAAAAGATCAGGCACCCAATGTGGGTGCCTTTTGTTTTGTTCATCGATCATCTAGAGCAGGCCGAGCAGCCAGAAGGTCACCATCGCGACAGCCGCCATCAGGAAAGACTCTTTCGCGCGATGCGCGAGCTCAGTCTCGCTGACGCGCTCCGCGTAAATCGCGACGTAAAGTACGCCCACGCTCATCGCGCTAAAGCTCAGCAACATCGCAGACAACACCCACGAGCGAAGCACTGGGGCCTGGTAGCGAAGCGCAGCTCCAACACCAAGCATGATCGCGAAGATGCCGTAAGCAAGCGCGAGGTAGAACAGCTTGCGCATCCGTTTCAGCGGAGCTGACTGGCTACGCAGGAACATGCTCTTCTGCAGAAATGGGATCGTCGCGGCGATCAGAGAGATTGTCAGTGAGAGAAACAAGCCGGCCAGAAAGAGCGACTGATCGAAGCCTCTACCCACCCCGAAAATCACGAGCAGGTTTACGACGAGAGCTACGCCGCACAACAAAAGTGCAAGGGCCAGCAACAGGCGCGAATAGAGATGGGCGAAGCGAGCGTCCATCTGTGTTCGCATGTGTACCCGGCTGGTGCCGGCCCCTTTCCAAGCTGTTAAGCCTTCACTGCCTCCCCCGCTGCTCGCAGGTTCGCCAGCTTCATCTCCGAGTACTTCCGCGAGAGCAAGACGCCATCGGCCCCACCACGGAAGGCTGCGGCCACCGCCGCCTTCGTCCCCTCGGGCGTGCACTTCGAATGTCCGTTCGCCGTCGGGATGTCGATGTCGATTCCAGGCCAAAGCTTTGTCTGTACTCCCTGCAAGGCTGCGCGCGCCCGCTTGGTCTCGCGGTACACGTAATCTGCCGAGAAGCCGGTCTGGGCCAAATCAGCCATACCCTTCTCTGCGCCGTAGTCTAGCAACCGATAATGAAAATCAAGTAACTGCTGCTTCGGCACATCCGCAAAGTATGAACTGCCCACGGAGTTGATGTACTCCACCATGCGCTCGCCGGCGACGTTGTGATACATCACCACCTTCAAGAAGTCAGAGTACGGGGCCATCTCGGCCAGATCCTGCTCCGCGCGATAGATAGGGCTGAACGAGTTGTTGTGCCAGATGTGCCAGCCGACTCCGAGTTGCGGATTCACTCGCTTCACGCGGGAATAGATTCCCTTCTGCACGTCATGCAGGCTATTCGTCCACAGACTCTCCCACGCGAGCAGTTCGGGATACTTCAGCATCAGACGCCAGAACTCAACGTAATAGCCATCAACCGGGCGCTGCTGTTTGCGTGAAGCCGCGACAAACTCCGCCAGCTTCAGATGACCAGCCTTAGCGCGCTCGGAGTCGATGCCTAGGGCCTTCGCCTTCGCGTTGCAGAACTGGCAGAAGCAGGTCGCCGTCATCGGCTGAATCGGCGCATGCCGCGAACCCAACACATTGGCGAATGCTCCCTGCCGCTCCGAACCCCACATGATGCCGTCGATGTCGTACGAGCGCGACCAGTCTTCGGCAATGTCCATCAACCAGTTGTGGTACTCGGGATTGTTGAAGCAGAGCGTGTCAGCGTTCTGGCCGTTGAGCGAAACCTCCTGCAGCTTCTCGATGCCCGGCAGATCACGGCGGAAGACATCTTCATACCAGCAGATCACCTTCATGCCGCGCTTCTTCGCCGCAGGCACCACTGCTTCGAGCACATCGAAGTTGCCGAGATCAGGCGCGCGGAAGTTCTTGAACGTTGTGTCTTCGTAGTACTTCGGAGTGATGTTGGTATACGCGCCACCGTAGAACGTGTCGGTGTCGTACTTCTGGCTGCCGTGGTCCGGCAGAGGCTGTCCGGGGATCTGGCGCCCTGCAATGCCGCGTCCATAGGTGAACGTGGCGATGAAGAGCGTGTTAATGTTGGCGCGTTGCATCTCGTCCAACACCTTGTCGACGCCCTCATCGACGAACGAGACCGCTCCGATCTGAATGCCGATCATGCGGTCCTTGTTCGACTGCGCCCACGCATTCACACCCGAGGCCAACATTGCCGCGCCCGCCACACCAGCCGCTCCCTGCAGAAACTCACGCCGATCCATACAGCCCTCCTGAAAGATTCCTCCCACTATAACTTTTGCGATTTAGTTAGTGTGGTTAAGAATCTCTTCGATTTGGGTGAAGTGATTCAAGTCATGCCCAGCAAGGAAACCGGAGATGTCGCGCACCGACTCGCGGCCACGTTCTGCGTGGATCCCGGCGTGCTCCCACTCTTCAGGAGTGAGCGCTTTCAGTAGCGCCAGATTTGCCGCACGCAATTCGCGAAAGAGCGCGAGCGATGTTTGTGCGGCAATCTGCGAATAGCATCCATCCACCGCCCAGGCATCCTGATCGAAGGCCTGAATCGCACATCCCGGATCGGAGAGCGCCATCCGCATGCGAAAGCCATTCACGAGTTCAACATCAGCGAGGTGGGCCACGATCTCATTGATCGTCCACTTACCAGGAGCAGGTGGCTGAGAGAGTGCAGACGGTTTCGTGCGTGCAATAAGTTCGGTTAGTTTGTCGGAGGCGACAGCTAACAGCCCCAGTGGCTCACGACCCTGCAACTGGCTGAGGATTCGTGCTTTGTATTGTTGCGGAGTCTCTGTCATAGGCGATGATAACTTAGGGATCCTTAGTAAGTGCAATAACTCTTCTTCCGGCATAGTTTTTCTTGCAACTTTCCCCTGCCATGCCTACTCTTAATCCTCAGGATGACGACGCACCGTCAATTCGGCTTCTTTAGCTACTGGTATCCGGCCAGCGGCTCGGTGCGCCTCTCTGCTCAATAAAAACCAGAGACTCCACCCGATACGAGCCGCGACCTTCAAAGTCGCGGCTTTTTAGTTTTGGCAGCAAAAGCGACTTGCAATAATGAATGGAGATCGAGATGAACACGCAAATTACCACCGAGAACGAGACGCACCAGCCTCAGGTGATTCCAACCACCATCCGCCGCATCGTGCTGGCCGGATTCATGGGAGCGGGCAAGACCACCATCGGCCGCCTGCTCGCTGAGCGTCTCGGCTGGACGTTTGCCGATCTCGACCACCTCATCGAGGCGCACGCGGGTAAAACCGTCCCGCAGGTCTTCGCCGAAGATGGTGAGGAAAAGTTCCGTCGCCTCGAGTCCACCGTGCTGGCTCGTGCACTCTCGTCTACCAACACGGTACTTGCGCTTGGCGGCGGCGCACCCGAATCGCTGACCAACCGGCTGCTGCTGGAACAAACCCCAGGGACGCTGGTCGTCTTTCTCAGCGCGCCCTTCCCCGTCCTCTTCGACCGCTGCATGCTGGAAGAGCTAAATCCGCAGATCCCCGGACAGACCCGCCCGGTGCTCGCCGACCCAGTCGCCGCCGAAAAACGCTTCGCCACCCGCCAGCCACACTATCGCCGTCTGGCAAAGATCACACTCGATACCACCGAGTTCGATCAGGCAGCAGCGGTGAACTCATTGGTGGAGAAGATTGCGAGCTTGTAGATAAGCAGCTTCTAGCTCTTAGCTTCTAGCCGTTAGCTAAAGAGGGGCGACACCGATCAGTGTCGCCCCTCTCGCCATTTGGCCCAACTTTTGTTGTCATTCCCGCAGGGAATCTGCTTTTCGTCTAGTGCGCCGAAGCGCTACAAGCTCTCGAGAATCTAGCTAAAAGCTAAGAGCTAGCAGCTAAAAGCTGCCTTCCCTACTTCCGCTCCACAAAAAACTCCTGCAAGAAACAGCTAACAAGCACCGCACTAGGGACCGCCACCAACGCACCAACGATGCCAGCCATCGCACTGCCAAGCAATAAAGCAATCAGCACCGTCAAACCCATCAGATCAACATGGGCCTTCATGATGCGCGGAGTCAGCACAGCGCTCTCAATGTTGATGTAGATCACATAGAACAGGAACACCAGACCCATCTTGGTCCATGAGTCCAGCGCCGCGACACACGCAGCGATGAGAATCGAGATGATTCCGCCGGCGACGGGGATGATGTTGAACAATCCCATCAGAAAGCCCAGCAGCACGAAGTAACGGAGATGCAGCAGACCGAAGACGATTGTGCTGGTGACCCCAAAGGTCAGCATCAACATTCCCTGCCCCAGCAGCCACCTGCTCATGCGCGTCTCCGCGTTGGCCATTGTCTGGTGAACACGGATACGGTTGTCTTCCGTAAATAAAGTGAGGAACCAGCGGTATGCATGTTCGCCTTCGATCATGAAGTAGAGGCAGAGCACGAAACCCATCACCACATTGAAGATCGCTTCCATCCACTTGGGGAAGCTGGTGAACATATAGCTGGCAGTCGCAGTTGCCGCATCTTCGGCACGCTGCACCATCGAGTCCACTCCGAGCTTGTCTGCCATCGGCAGATGATGGATGCGGGCAACGATAGCGGGCACGCGGCCCGGAAGGTCCACGAGAAACTCATGCAGATCGCGAATCACTGGCGGTAGCGCAAAGAAAAAGAACAGGGATAGCGTCACAAACACCGAACCTACCAGAGTCACGATCGCCCACACCCGCGAAAGCCTGTGCTTCCCGAAGCGGATATTCGTCAACCGCGTTACGAGAGGAGTGAGGATCACGGCAAAAAGCCCGCTCACGTAGATCAGCTCCAGCACAGAGCGAACCCGCCACGCCACCGCAAGCATGAGGATGACAAAAAACGTAAAGAGAATATGGCCACGAATGGCCGATTCGCGCCGGGTCTCGCGAGACTCATGAACTGGCTCGGGGGTGTTCGGTAGGGTGCTCAGCGTACTGGCTCCTTCGTAAGTCGTTCCGTAACTGTGTGATGCGGTAAGTGTGCGCTGAGTAACGCGAAAACACAATCACCGTATCGGAAACAAAAACGTCCTCTATGACCGATTTTCGCCTGATTACGAATCACGCTGACTCGCTGACCTGCTGACTCGCTGACTTGCTAGACTTAAGACGTGGCCCAAGCCCTCACCTCCGAAACCCATACCCGCGCCGCCGAGCGCTCCCTAGTTGGAGACTACGTTACGCTCTTTAAGCTGCGGGTCTCGGTCATGGTCGTCATCACGGCGGCTGCGGGCTTCTATCTGGGTAGCCTGAAGAGCGGCATCTCGCCCTTTCATCTCCAGGCCATCGAATTTCTCTTCGGCATCGCCGTGGTCACCTGCGGCTCCAGCGCATTGAACCAGGCACTCGAACGCCGCACCGACAGCCGCATGCGCCGCACCGCCAACCGGCCCATGGCGCAGCATCGCATCTCGCTGGCGCATGGTCTGATCCTCGGCTTTGGAGCTGTCTTCCTCGGTTCCCTCTATCTAGCGTGGATCTCCTCCAGCCCACTCACCGGCATCCTCACGCTCGTCACAGCGATCAGCTACGTCGGCATCTACACGCCGCTGAAGCGCGTGACCACCATCAACACCTTCATCGGGGCCTTTCCCGGAGCGCTGCCTCCACTGATCGGCTGGACCGCCGCACGCGGTGAGATCGAGTGGCCCGCAGTCGCACTCTTCTCAATCCTCTTCGTCTGGCAGTTCCCGCATTTCATGGCCATCGGCTGGCTCTATCGTGACGACTACGCCAGCGCGGGTATTCGTCTGACTCCAACGCTCGCCGACACGCAGTATGCCGCCCGCTCCACCGTGATCCAGGCGCTCTTCTATGCCGTGCTGATGATCCCCGCTGCGCTCTGGCCAAGCCTGCTTCACGTCACTGGGCTGCCATACGCCATCGCCGCAACGATCCTCTCGCTCGGCTATCTCTGGTACACCATCCAGTTCGCACGCATCACAAAAGACCCCAACGGCCCCGAATCGCGCACGCTCGCCCGCAATCTGCTCAAGGCCAGCGTGATCTATCTTCCACTGCTAATGCTCGCTCTCGTGCTCGACGCGCAGGGGCGATTGTTCTTCTCATAACGATTAGAAAGATCTATGCAAGACACACCCGTTCCCGGCTATCGCACCCCGGCCAGCATCATCGCTGCCATCATCCTCGTGAGCCTCGTTGCGAGCGCCTTCCTCGCCTGGCTGGTCTACTTCCACGCGCCGACCGATGTAGCGAACACGCAGCTTGCGTTTCTACCCGCGCTGAATGCTGCTCTGAATACCGCCTGCACCATCGCGTTGCTCGTAGGCCTCGGCTACATCAAAAAAGGCAAGATGATCGCACATCGCAATGCGATGTTCACCGCGTTTATCTTTTCGTCGCTATTTCTCGTGGCCTACATCACCAACCACGCACTGCACGGCGACATGCGCTTCTTAGGCACAGGCACGATTCGACCAATCTATTTCTCGCTGTTGATCTCGCACATCCTGCTCTCGGTGATCGCGCTGCCGATGATTCTGATTACCTTCTTCTTCTCGCTGACAGGCCGCTTCCCGACGCATAAGAAGATCGCGCGCTACACCTATCCGATCTGGCTGTACGTCTCTGTTACCGGAGTGATCGTTTACTTCATGCTGGCGGCCTACCGCTAATGCCCATGCAAAAAGATACCCGCCAACTTCTCACCACCGGCCTCTCCATCTTCGGTACTGGGGCCGTTGCCGCTGGGCTCATGCTCACGGTCTTCGGTGGAGTCACCCGACAGGGCCCCCAGAACAACAGTGGCTGGCTTGCACTGATCGTCGCCATCGGCTGCCTGCCGCTTGGCGTGCTGACCCTATTGCTCGCGGTGGCCAAGGTTATCGGGGATCGAAAGAAGCAGTAAATTCGCAGTGTTTAGCCGATTTTCTGGTCCGCTGACTCGCTGACTCGCTCGCGCATCTGCTATCCTTCCTCAGACTATTAGGAGCCCTCACACATGGCTAAAGGCGTAAATAAAGTTCTCCTTCTCGGCAACGTCGGCAAAGACCCCGAGATCCGCGCAACCACGGGCGGCACCACCGTCGCCAGCTTCTCCCTGGCCACCGCCGACCGCCAGAAGGACCAGACCGGGGCATGGCAGGACAAGACCGAGTGGCACAACCTCGTAGCCTTCAACCGCACCGCTGAGATCGTGCGCGACTACGTCAAGAAGGGCACGCAGCTCTATATCGAAGGCAAGATCCAGACCCGCTCGTGGGACGACAAGGAATCGGGCCAGAAGAAGTACCGCACCGAGATCCTCGTCAACGAGCTGACCCTGCTCGGCGGCCGCGAAGGCGGTGGCGCAGGTGGCGGCGGCGGACGTAGCAACACAGCCAGCTTCGACCGCGCTCCGGCCCCTCAAACCGGCGGAGATGATTTCGGCGGCCAAGGCATCACCGACGACGATATCCCGTTCTAGTAAATAAGCATTCAAGGAAAACGGCCTCCCTGTGAGTCTCTAAGGAGGCCGTTTTCCTTGCTCACTTCAAATTTCCCGTGAAGCAAGAACGGAAGGGCCTACCTTCAGGTAGGCCAATAAAGGTGCGCCGTTAGGCGCATTCCTTTCTGCCGAAGGCCGGAGTGTAGCCAAAGGCGAAACGACACAACTGATGTTTGTTGTGGTGGTATCAGCAGAGAAGAAGCAATTCCGTCGTTGCTGCTCCGCCTTCACTCCAGCCTTCGGCAGAAAGGAAAAGCGTTGGTAAAGAATCCGTCGACGGCCTAGCTGAAGCTAGGCCCTTCCGTTCTTGCCTCGGCGACATTCCAAGCGAACGCAACCCTCAATGCCCTCCACCACCTCCACCCGCAGGCCGAAACTTCTGAATCAAAAACACTAGCGGAATACCCGCAGCAGCCACCACACCTAACACCCAGAACGCATCGAAGAACGCCAGCAACCGCGACTGCGCTTCGATCTGCTGCGTCAACAGCGCCTTCGCCATTCCCATCGCACTCGCCGCTGAAGCTCCACGCACGGTCAGCACTGCCGCGGTGTTGTGAAGCCAGCCCTGCACCGCACCTCCACTACGCGTCATCGCATCACCCAACCGCATCTGGTGCATCTGCGCCCGACGAGTCACGATAGTTGTCACAAACGCCACGCCAAAGCTGCCGCCCCAGTTGCGCGCGAGGTTCGTCAAACTCGAACCTTTATTGTTCTTGCCCGGAGGCAGATGGCTATACGCCAGTACGCTCACCGGCACAAAGAGAAACGCGTAACCAAAGCCCTGCACTGCACGCGCCAACGCGTAGTGCTTGTAGTCCGTCGCCAGCGTAAAGCTGCCGTAGTACCACATCGATACTGCGACGACGGTAAAGCTAAATGCGATCAGCTTGCGCACGTCGAGTTTGAAGCGTTGCAGCGCCTGCGCCACGAGCGGTGTGACCACCGTGATCACAAATGCTCCCGGCCCAAGCACCAAACCCGCGTCCG
>Ga0207158_1112_pt1 | contig 20319 bp, 20 predicted proteins | sample Alteio_BWMinHeat_22_FD_153512 | JGI IMG/M metagenome (GOLD analysis project Ga0207158, IMG submission 153512) | Enriched cells from forest soil in Barre Woods Harvard Forest LTER site, Petersham, Massachusetts, United States -... | ecosystem: Environmental > Terrestrial > Soil > Temperate forest >... | reverse complement strand
TGGATTCCTTTGAAAGCAGGTATTTCAACGCAGACATGGTCAACGGGGCGGTTCCGATCTGTCATCTCGGATGTGCATTGCGAGAGTGGCTCGTCGTGACGGGGCCAGAGGCCGGAAATATCTGGTGTGATTACCGGGTCGACCACAAGGGTCTCTACCCCTTGCAACAGGTCGATGCCAAAAGGGTGTCGTTCATTCGCTGGTATCGTGCGTGGCTGGACGAAGCACTTAGCCGGCTGGAAGACATGTAGGAATGTAGTAGTCGTAGCGTGCGTCAAGCGTAGGCGCGCGGACGCACCCGCCAGAACGATGGCATGTGGTTCGGCCGGGTGCGTCGCTTGACGCACCCTACAGTTTTGTATCAGTGGAGTTCCAATATGGCCGTTCCCTTGCAGGTCCGCACCGTCCGCGAGGCCCTGTTTCAGGCCGATGGTCATGCTACCGGCGAAGGCGAACCGTCTACGCTTTTGCTCGGCCGCTGGTTTCATGAGATCTTCGCCGACCTGCTCGGTCCCTCGATCAAGGACGATCTGCTGGCCCTGCTGGCGGACGCGGAACCGGGGCGCGAGGCATGGCAGGCGGCGCTGGTGAGCCATGTGTACAGGCAACAGGTTGCGGGGCGTTTGTCGGAGCATCAAGCGGCGCTTCAGGGGGATGCGCAGGCGGTGTTGAGCTTCTGGCGGGCGGCGAGGGAGATGTGCGTGTGGGTGACCGAGTTGCTATGGACGGCGCGGGAAGCGGGCGCGGCGGTGGTCGTGGAGACTTTGTTTAGCAGCGAGCATGGGATCGATTGCGAGCTTCGAGAACCGGGCTGGACGGACGCCGTGCAACTCACGGGCGTGGCCGACCTTGTGTGTCGGCTGCCTGGCGTGGCGTCGTGGTGTATCGTTGAGTTTAAGGTGGGGAAAACGTCGCCGGCGGCGGATTTGGGGCAGGCGTGTCTCTATCACATGATGGTGGCGGAGGTGAACGACCAGTCGACTCTGGCGTTGGTCAGCTTCGAGCCGGAGCGGCGGGAACGGCTGTTTTCCACGGAAGAACTGCGGGGAGCGCAGGGAAAGCTGAAGGAGCTGATTGGCCGGCTGGCGGGAGTGCTGCCGGAGCAGAGGCGTGTGCCGTCACGACCGGCGAATGGCGAGCATGCCGCGCTGGGCGGACGGTTAATTGAGGCGTTTCGCGAATACGGCGTGGTGCTGCAACCGGACGGTGAACCGGCGGCGGGACCGACGTTTATTCGGCATCCGTTCCTCCTCGGACGGGGCGTGAAGTTCGATGCGGTGGTGAAGCACGCGGAGAATGTGGGGCTGCGGTTGCAACTCGACAAGACGCCGGTCGTCGGCAAGGAGGACGGGCGAGTGGTGGTAGACCTGAGGCGGGAACCGCGAGAGATCGTCACCTTCACGCAGATTCGGTCCCAGCTTCCGTTCCATGGCACGCACGGCGGGTGCTCGCGCATTCCCATCGGCGTTGATCTGAACGGGAAGCTGCGGATGGCTGACTTGAACGAACCGCACAACGCTCACCTGCTTGTCGCCGGCACCACGGGGAGCGGCAAGAGCGAATGGCTGCGCACCGTCATCGCGGGGCTACTCGCGACCAATAGGCCGGAAACGCTACGATTGCTGCTCATCGATCCGAAGCGCAACGCTTTCTCTTGGCTGAACGGGTCGCCATTTCTGCTTGAGCCGCTTGTCTTTCCCGACGAGCAGCCGGCGACAGAGGTGTTCCGGCGACTGGTCGAGATCATGGAGGAGCGTTACCGCACCTTCGGCACGACCAAAGCCGATACGCTGAACGACCACAACGTCCGGGCGGCCGAGGCACTGCCGCGCATTGTTTGCATCTGCGATGAATATGCCGATCTATTGTTGCGCGATCGGAAGCAACGGAAGGAGCTGGAGGAACTGATATCGCGACTGGGCGCGAAGGCCCGCGCGGCGGGCATTCATTTGAACCTGGCCACGCAGCAACCGAGCCGGGAGATCATCAAGGGGGTTCTCGATACGAACATTCCGGCTCGCGTTGGCTTGATGATGACCAAGGCCATTGAGTCGCGGATGCTGCTGGGCGCGAGCGGCGCGGAGCACTTGCTCGGCAAGGGCGATCTGATGTTCAAGGACATCGGCGATCCGGTGCGGTTGCAGGGGGCGTATTTGTCGGATGCGGAACGCGAGGGGGTGGTGGCTACCCGCGACTTGACGGGTGCGCCGGCCATTTGTTAGCCTTGGGTAAAGCCCGTGTACGCCTTGGTGGTTCCTGCCTTTCATGTCCCTGCGGAGGAAGCTGCGTGTCTACCGTAGATGCTCCACAAGAACAGCGCTTCTTGATGCGGAATATCGACTGGTCGAAATACCGATCGATCGCCGACGATCTCGGCGAATCACACGTCCGCCTTACCTATGACCGAGGGAACCTGGAGTTTATGACCCTTTCACACGGCCATGAACGGTGGAGCAGCTTGTTGGGGCAGTTTATCGAAGTGTTGACCGACGAGCTGAGCATGCCCCGCCAAAGCGGCGGTTCAACCACGTTGAACCGTGAGGATGTGGAACGCGGTATTGAGCCTGACAAGTGCTACTATCTGGAACACGAGCCGGAAGTGCGCGACAAGGACCAGATCGATTTAACGGTCGATCCGCCGCCTGATTTGGCGATCGAGGTCGAGATTAGCCGCAGTTCCCTCAGTCGCATGGACATTTATGCCAAGCTACGCGTTCCTGAGGTATGGCGGTACGACGGCGAAGTCCTGCGGGTGTACCAATTGAGTGAAGATGGAAGGTACATTCAAGTCGCGCGCAGTCCGCACTTTCCTTTCTTGCCGCTGGATGAAGTGCAAGCCTTTTTGCTGCGGCGCAACTCCATGGATGAAACGAGTTTGATCAAGGCATTTCGGCAGTGGGTGCGCGAACTGTTGGCGCGGCGCGGCGATGTGGCCTGATTCGTCAACCGAGCTGATTTGCTAGGCGAGCGTCGATGCGTGCGCCCGACGTGGCCGGGGTCAAATCCACGTCGGGCTTACGCCGCGACGCTCGCCGGCTAATCCTTCTTCTCCGTCACCTCATCGATCGCGGTCAGGAGGAACTTGGCGGCCCGATTGTTGCGGATGAGTCGAACGGGGCCACGGCCGCCGCCGCCGGCCGGCCCTCCGGCCGCGAACGCGACGTCAACGTCATTCCATGTTCCGTCGAAGCGGCGGGTGGTCCAGGCGCCGTCGTAGAAGGTCAGATAGATCACCAGAATCTCGTCGGACGCCGGCGCCTTCTCGAGGGTGCCGTTTTGGTCCCTGGAAAGGGCTTCCAATCGGACCGTGAGCTTGGCCTCGGTCGGCCCGATCAGGCGCAGCGACTGGACGGTGGCTTCATACTTCATGGACCAGCGCTCGCTCTTGTTGACGGCGTCGGTCAGAGTCTCGGGCAGCTACTTCTTGAGGGTTTCCAGCTTGGCCTTGGCAAGTTGTTCCTCGGTCGGCGCGGGCGCGGTTCGCGCGGCAGAGCCGAATGCCAGGACGAGAATGACAGCGGAGGCGATGGTCGTGAATCGCACGGGCCAGCTCCTTTGGGTAGCGTGATGTGGATATTGCGATGCCCAGTCTAATCGATTTCGATGAGAAGTTCATTAGAACGGGAGGGGAATCGGGCAATTGACACCGAGGAGGAAATCCGCGAAAAGAGGAGGCAAGGCACGGCGGATGCGACCGCGAAGCAATTATTAGGGGCAATTCGATGGCAATCGCGCATTTGACGTTGGCGACGCGGGACGTTCGCCGCACCAGTGCTTTCTTCACGGCGACGCTTGGTTGGAAGCCGCTGAACCGGCCCAACAACATTCCGATGGTTGCCGCCTGGCTGGAGATCGCACCGGAGCAGGAACTACATCTGGTGGAGGTCGCCGACTTCGCGCCGTCGCCGTTCGAGCGCGAGTTTGGACGACACATCGCCATTGCGTATCCGGTTGCCGGCTTCGCGGGCCTGAAGGAGCGGCTGGAAGGGCAGGGGGCCGAAGTGATCGCGCCCCTGCGGCCGACGCCGTTCGAGCGGTTTTTCTTTCGGGACCTGAACGGCTACGTCTTTGAGGTGGTGCCTGCGGAGCGGAAGGCGGAAACGGGCACGACCTAAGGCGTGGGTCAGAATTCATTCATTCACTTTCCCCCCACACCCCCTTTTGGAATGAATGACAATGTGGACACGGCCCTGTCATCCATCGGTGCTCAAAGGACGTGATTGGCAATTGACAATGAACGCCGTTGGATACGTGCGCTTATTGTCAGCGAAATGCGTTTGCGTTTTTCCGTGATTCGTTCACCACCGGGCCGCCTGCACCACGAGAATGGCCGAGCAGTTGCTAAGTAAATCCTTAGCGCGGGTCGGCCGGCAGACGCAGCGTGGTGCCGCCCGGAATGGGGAAGTCGGCTTTCCAACCAGGGTTGAGCCTGTCGATTTCGCGCCAGCGGTCGCCGCTGCCGAGTTGGGTGCGGGCGATTTGAAGCATCGTCTCCCCGCTGGTGGCGACTTGGTAGATACGGGTCGTGGCGGATCCGGTCTTGGGAGTGGATGGCGACGGTAAATCGTTACGCGGCGCATCGCGGCCGATGGGCGAGGGAGCGCTCGGCGGCGACTCGACGCCCTGGATCACGTCCGCGTGGCGTTTTTCGAGGATGTGGATGGGCGGGATGTAAACCGCCTGGCCGGAGAGGGCGGGCGGATCGCGGCGGATGCCGTCCGCGGCGCGCGGGTGCTCGCGGTTGAACTGAAGCAGCGCTTGTGCGTATTTCTCCGATTGATAGTAATGCTTGCTGATGCTGGCGAAGGTGTCGTCCGGGCGGGGGCGGTAGGTTTCCTCGTCGTAGCTTTCGACGCGCGGGCCCGAACTGGCGGGCTTGGCCGGGACGCGCGACACCGGCACGCCGACCGTCGGCGTGGCGGCACGCGGCGGCTCGCCCACGCGCGGAATACCGCGCGGCGCGTCCGGCTCGATCTTGCCCAACGCGACACGCGTGCCTTCGTCATCCAACCCGTCGCTGGGTTTCGGCCTGACCTTGCGATCCGGACCGACGCCCTTGGGGACCACGGTGATCGGCGTCACGTCCGACGGCGTGGTGGGCTTCTCGATCACGGCCGGAGGTGAAGAAGTCTTGCCGTCGGGATTCGCTTTGGCAGGCGGCGGCTCGATGGGCAGGGAATCCGAATCGCTTTTCTTGGGGCCGTCTTTCACGGGCGGCGTATTCGAATCGTCGTCGCCCGTTTTCGCGGGCAGCGTGTCCACACTCAGGTCGGGCGCGGACTTGTCCTTATGGTCGCGGTTCTTTTTGTCCGGGTCGTCCTTCGATACGCGCGCGGGCGGTGACGGGATGTCGGGAAGCACATCCGGGTCATTCGTCGCGCGGTCGGTCTTTTCGGTGGCTTTCGGCGGATCGGTCGGCAGGGGCGGCAAATCGATGGGATCGTCGCCGCCCTTGTCGCCCGTCTTCTTGGACGGATCACGATCGCCGGGACGTGTGACGTCGACGGGGTCGCTTACAGAAGGCGCCGTTTTTTCGTTGCCACCGGTCGGCAACGGCGGCAAAAGGTCCGGATCCTCGCCGGCCGTTTTCATGATCGGCTGAAGCGACGGCTTCACGCCCGCGGGCAGTTCTTCCAATCCCGGCTGTTTCTTGTCCGGCCCCGCCTTATCATTGCCCGCGTGCAGTTCCTCGGCGGCTGGGTCTTCCGGGGGCGAATTGCGCATCGACTGGGTCAGCTTCCCGCCCAGCACCAACCCCACCAGGCACAGGAACGAGCAGGCGACCACCAGCCCGACCTTGGTTTCGCGCGTCATCATGGCTCGCTCCTCTGTTCCACGCATGGGCGAGCCGGGAGCGTAAGCGACTGGAGTAGAGCCCTACTCCGGTCGCTTACCCTCCCGGCTCGCCGCTGTTTTTTACAGTTCCTCGTGACTATCCGCGGCGGACGGTTCCGGCGTCTCGCCGCTGGGCGTCGGCTGGCTGACCTTCTGCCAGCGCTGGGCGTCCCACAATTCCAGGTGGTCGCCGACGCCGATTAGCACGGCGTCCTGCTTCAGGCCGGCCGAATCGGCCAGCGCGGCGGGCAGGACGATATGGCCGGCCTTGTCCACGGTGACGCGCTCCGTCTGAGCGAAATAACGGCGACGAATCACTTTCGTCTCGTCATCAACATCGGGCGTCTTCTCCAGCCGGTCGGCCAGTTTTTCCAGCCCCGCAGCCGTGGTCACCCAGACGGAATGATCCGTGCCGAGCGTGACGAACAGCACGTCCTGTTCGCCAAGCTGGTCGCGAACTTCCTTGGGCAGCGTCACGCCGTGGTCGCGGTCCATTTTGCAAACATGCGTGCCGGTCATCGGCAGCATTTTGGCCTTGCCGGCGGGCTTCTTGATGACCGGCGTGACCTTGGCGGATTCAGGGGTCGTCGGCGATACAGGGACGACGCGCGCGTGCGGAGCCGTATCCCGGTCCGCCGGTAAGGTCGTAGGCATCGGGGAAACCGACGGTTCAATCCTTCCGGGCTGCGTGACCACCGGCGGCTCCGGCGTCGGGGTCCTTATCGGCGGTGGCACCGTGTCGGACGGGGCCGCCGAGCTCGGTGGCGGCGGTTCCGGGATGCCTACCGATTTGGACGGCGGGTCGATCGGAGCGCCTGGTGGCGCGATCGGGGTTTTTTCGGGCACGTCTTTGCCCGGAAGTGCGGGCGGAGCAGATAACTCACGTTTCGGACTCGCGTCATGGGTCCCAGCCCGTGGTGACGGTGGCGTATCAATCGCGCCAACCGATGGCGGTGGGGGTGGCGGGGTGTCTACCTTCGCGTTCGTTGCCGGCTCTTCCACGTTGACCGCGACGATCTCACTGCGGGGCATCGGCTTTCCACGGGGCTTTGCGCTTTCCCGGTCCGTGGTCTCGGTTACGGACGGCGGCGGCAATGGCGGCAACGCGTCGGGGTCCTTGGCATCCATGAGCTTCGCGGGAATGCTTGTTTCTTCCTTGGCTGTTCCGGACGGTTCAGTGGCGGGCAGAATCGGCGCCGACGGCGGTGTTTCCACCACGGCCGCGATCGTCGGCGTGTCCTTGGTTTCGATCGCCGGCTTCGAAGCGCCGCTGTCCGTGATAATCGGCGTTGGCAGGTCCGGCGGCTCGATGGTCATGGGCGTGTTTTCCGCGGCCGCGTGCGAGCGGTTGCTCAGGCGCGCGCCGAGAAAGACGCCGGCGCAGCAGAGCACGCACGCCGCGGTCAGCAATCCGATTTGGGTCTTGCGTGTCACCTTTCGGGTCCCTCCATGAGTACGATCACGCACCCACCCGACGCAGCGGGTGGGCGTACCAGGATCATTCCATTTCCTTTCGCACGGCCGCCCGCAACTTGGCGCTCCGCGCCCGCGGGTTGTTGCGGACTTCGTCCTCGCCGGCCTGGATCGGCTTGCGAGTCAAAGCTTCCCAGATCGAGCGTTCGCGGAACGCCTGCTTCACGCGCCGGTCCTCCAGCGAGTGAAAGCTAATGATCGCCGCCCGCCCACCTGGTTTCACACACCCCGGCAGCGCCGCCAGCAAGCGGTCCAGCGCGCCGAGTTCGTCGTTCACCGCGATCCGCAACGCCTGAAACGTCCGCGTCGCCGGATCGAGCGGATGCCGTTGTCCTTTCGGTCGACGCACGCAGCTGCGCACCAAATCCGCCAGCTCCTCGGTCGTTTGCAGAGGCGACCTCTTGCGGACCTCCACAATCTTGCGGGCGATTCGGCGGCTGAATCGTTCCTCGCCGTATTGGAAAATGAGGTCGGCGAGATCGCGTTCGTTCAGCCGTTTCAGCAGCGCCGACGCCGGCTCTCCCTGCATCGGATCGAGCCGCATGTCGAGCGGCCCCGGATGGCTAAAACTCAAACCGCGCTCCGGATCATCGAGCTGGTCGGAGCAGACGCCAAGGTCCGCCAGCACGGCATCGACCTTCTCGATGCCCAGTTCGTTCAGCACGTCGCGCAGGCGGTCGAAGTTGGCCTGCACCAGCGTGACCGGGAAGCCTTCCACGCGCGGCCGGGCCAGATCCAGCATGGCCGCGTCTTGATCCAGGCCGACCAGTCTTCCCGAGGCTCCGATCCGTTCCGCGAGCAGCCGGGCATGGCTGCCCCCGCCGACTGTGGCATCGACAACCACCTGCCCCGGCGCGACAGCCAAGGCGTCGACAACTTCGGCCGGCAGCACCGGCACGTGGCGCGGCCCCGCGCCCGGTTCAGAACCGCTCATGGGTCACACGGTGAAAAGAGGCGAGGAGGTCCAACGAGGTGCGTTCTGTTCCGTGCGCGCTCGTCGATTAGGCGGCGTGGGCCTCCCGGGAAAGGAGGCCCACGCGGGAACTTCCAGGAGACCATCGGCCCGCCGGCGTCTGCTCACGCCGGTTGGCCTATTAGCCGTCTCCTGTCGGTGTCAGTGATTCCTTTAGTGCGACCGTGGGAACGCGCCCTCGGCCACCGCATCGAATCGCGGCGCATTCGCCGTCAAGTACTCCTGCCAGCGCGTCGCGTCCCACAACTCCAGGTGATCGCGAACGCCGATCAGCACCGCGTCATGCTTCAACCCGGCGAATTGAATCAGCCGGTCCGGGATCAGAATGCGGCCGCTGCGATCAACGTCGACCGCCTCGGTCTGAGCGAAATAAAGGCGACGAAAAACACGGGCTTCGGCGTCGGTGGCCGGCGACTCGTCGAGTTTGCCCGCCAGCTGCTCAAGGCCGTCCTGCGTGTAAAGCCAAAGACAGCCATCGGGACCGGGCGCGACGAAAAGAGTATCCGGTTCTTGAAGCAATTCGCGGACCTTTTTGGGCAGCACGATCCGTTTTTTTTCGTCGAGGGTTCGTGGGTGGGTCCCGGTGAGCAACATGGTTCAGCCTGTTTCCCACTGTTTCCCACTTTCACCCACAAGCTACCACAACTATACCCGACTTACGCTTGGAATCAAGGTGGAGTCCCACCGGAACTTCGCTGGCAGGTACATCCAACACCCACCCTTCTCGAACGCGCTCTTGCTCTCCGCCGCTGCCCCCGCTATACCCGCCGCCCTGTGTTCGCAGAAATCGGATCGCGGGACTGAGAGGGAGGGGCGAAGGATGCGCGCGTCCAAGAAAGATAGGCGAGTGCGGCTGAGCTGGCGAAAACTGGCGCTCGGGCTTGGTTGCACCGGCGCGGCTGTCGCCGGCATCGTCTGGGGCCGCCAAGCGATGAGCACCGATGCCACGGCCTCCCCGCCCGCTTCGACCACCACCGAATCCGCGCCCTCCGCCGCCGCCACACCCCAAGCCGCGCCGGTGAGCGAAGACTGGAAACAACCGGTTGCCTACATTCATGGCAACATGGCCATCACGCGCGAGGAACTGGCCAATTACCTCATCGCGCGCTACGGCGAAAAGCTCGAACACCTCGTGGATTCCCGCATCATCGAACGCGCCTGCCGCGAACGCGGAATTACGATCTCGGAAAAGGACATCGACAGCGCCCTCAACGAGCACTTGAAAGACCTCAAGGTCAACAAGGTCGATTTCGTGCAGAAGGTCCTCAAGCGTTACGGCAAATCGTTGTACGAATGGCGCGAAGACGTCATCCGGCCCAACCTGAGCAAAGCCAAGTATTGCCAAGACCTGGTCACGATCTCCGACCGGGAGCTGAAGGAAGAGTTCGACAAGACCTTCGGGCCGAAGGTCCACTGTCAGATCATCGTCTGGCCCAAGGACAAAAAGGGCGACGCCCTAGACTGTTACGAGGACATCCGCGCCGGCAATAAGGAATTCGACTCCGTCGCCCGCATGCAGCCCGACCCGGACCTGGCCGCCAGCGCCGGCCTGATTGCGCCGTTCGCCCGCAATTCGATGCAGGAACCCGAGCTGGAAGAAAAGGCGTTCCGCCTCAAGACGGACGAAATGAGCGAGCTCATCCCCATTAAGGACGAGGGCCTGATCCTCCTCAAATGCCGCAAACAGATTCCCGCTCAAAATGTGAAATTGGAAAGCGTCCGCGCGCAACTGGAGCAGGAAATCAAGGCCCGCAAAGTGCAGGACGTAATCAAAAACACCTTTGACGATCTTAAGACAAAGGCGAAATGGGAGAACCTCCTTTCGAAGGACGCCCGCGCCAACGAAAAGGGCGCCGCGAACCTACCGGTCGCCTACGTCGGCGGCGTCGCCATCACCCGCCAAGAATTCGGCGACTACCTGATCGCCCGCTATGGAGCGGATCGTTTGCAGCACCTCGTCAACAAGCGCATCATCGAAATGGCCTGCCAAGAGCGCGGCATCACGGTCAGCGAACAAGATATCGACGAGGATTTGAAATCCCTCAACATCCCCGCCAAGGATGTCGCGGAGTATGTCCGCAAGAACTACGGCAAAACCATGTACGAATGGCGCGAGGACGCCGTCCGTCCCAAGCTCTACATGGCCCGGTACTGCAAGGACATGGTCAAGGCGGAAGACATGGTCAAGGACTTTGATATCGCGTTCGAGGCTTACCACGGCCCGAAAGTCCAGTGCCAGATGATCCTCTGGCCGCCCGACCAGAAGAACATTGCCTACAAAATGTACGACCAGGTGCGCAAGGGCGGCGCGGAATTCGACCGCATTGCGCACATGCAAGCCAACCCAACGCTCGCGCACGATAGCGGCCTGATCCAACCCTTCGGCAAACACCAAATGGGCAACGACGAACTGGAACGGGTCGCCTTCAGCCTCAAGCCCGGCGAGGTCAGTCAGCTGATCGAGACACAGCAAGGCGTCGTCGCCCTCAAGTGCGTCGAGCAGATCCCCGCCCGCTCCGACGTCAACCGCGCCGACGTCCGCGCCCAGCTCGAAAAGGAAATCCGCGCCCAGAAGATTGCCGCCCTGATACCGCGCGTTATCCAGGAGATGCAAAAGAAAGCCAAACCGCTCGTCTTCCTCAAGAACGGCTACACCGACAACGATGTCCGCAAACAGGTGGAGAGCGAACTGCAAGTCGACGCCGGCAAGGGCGACAAAATCAGCTCACCGCCGCAGGGCAACTAGCCGGCGCGTGGCATGATTGCATGCCCCGGAAACGTGCGGTTACATAGGCTCGTCACTGAGTGGCCACTGAAACGCTTTCGAGAGGATTTTGGCCTCACAAGCCTCGCTACGCTCGAATAGGAATGAGCGCTCGCGTCCGGGAGTCGCGCAAGAAAAGCCCTCCCCAGATCAGCACGCCGAGAACCAGCGGCACGACGAACTGCATTTCGAGCAGCCGGACGTGACTGGCGATGGCGCCCCCCAGATAGCCTGTGAGCAAGATCGCGCCCAGGACCGCAGTGCGCGGGATCAAATAGACCAACGTACAGCCAACTTCGACTATCGCGATGGCGAGAGCGAGGTCCGCGGAAAAGCCCAGGTGCTCCATTTCCTCTGGCTTGACCACCTTTAGGCAAGCGCTCAAAAGGAGCATCAGTGATGGCAGAACGCTCAGGAGCCAGCCGGTCCAGATCATTGCTTTCGAAGCAGAAACTTGCCTGACCGTTGTCATGATTCACCTCCAAGTTCAAGAGTTCGCCTCATTGTGCGGTAAAGCCGCCGTCAACCAGCAGACTGTGGCCGGTCACGAACGACGACTTGCTGGACGAAAGCCAGATGGCCGCGTCGGCGATCTCTTCAGACTTGCCAATGCGTCCGATCGGGTGCAGGGCGGTGATCTGCGCGCGGAACTCAGGCTTCTCGCCGGCAAAGCGCTGAAACATGTCGGTGTCGATCACCGCCGGCAGAACCGCGTTGACGCGGATGCCTTGTTTGCCGAACTCCAGGGCGGCCGATTTCGTGAGGCCAATGACCGCATGCTTGCTGGCCACGTAGATTTCCATGCCCGGCATGGCGATCACTCCCAAGCCCGAAGAAGTATTCACAATGGCGCCGCCGCCCGTCTTGAGCATGGCCGGGATTTCATACTTCATGCTCAGCCACACCCCCTTCACGTTGATGTCCATGACGCGATCGTAGGTCTCCTCGTCTTGCTCGAGAAACGGCGTAGGCTCTTGCTCGATGCCGGCGTTGTTGAATGCGAAGTCGAGCCGGCCAAACTTTTGCATCGTCCGTTCGACGAGCTCCTTGACCTGGGCCGCCTTCGAAACATCGGTGGTCACGAAAAGTCCTTCGCCTCCCTGGGCCCGGAGGAGCCGCACGGTCTCTTCACCTTCGGCCGCTCGTCTGCCGGCGACAACGACCCTGGCGCCCTCCCGCGCATAGGCGACCGCGGCAGCTCGGCCGATTCCTGAGGTCCCACCGGTCACAATCGCCACTTTGCCTTGGAATTCGTTCATGATCGTTCTCCTCCACGTTCAAAAGGATCAATGGCTCCTTTGGTGATACCCTGGAAAATCCGTGTACCCTTTCGCGCCAGTGGGCGAGTACCAATCGGACATCGGTGCCAGTTCCGCGAGCGGCCAGCCGTTCCTGAAGCGCTCGACAAGGTCCGGGTTACTGATGAAGGGTCGCCCGAAAGAGATCAAATCGGCGTCTCCCGCGGCAATTGCCTTCTCTGCGGTCTCCTTGGTGTAGCCGCAGTTGCCGATGAGCGGCCCGTTGAACACCTTGCGGAAATCGGCCAAGGTCATCGGCTCACCGAGCTTGTGAAAGCCGAAGGCCAGCCCGTCTACGAAGTGCAAGTACGCCAGCCCGAAACGGTCGAGTTGACTGGCGACGAGTGTGAACTGCTCCCGGAAGTCCAGCGAACCCATGTCATTAAACGGCGAGTTGGGCGAGAGATGCACGCCAACTCGGCGGGCGGACCAAACGGACGCGACCGCTTCAATCACTTCCTTCAGGAAGCGATAACGATTCTCGACGCTCCCGCCGTACTTGTCCGTGCGGTGGTTCGTCTTCGACTGGAGGAACTGGTCGATCAGGTAGCCGTTGGCCGCGTGGAGTTCCACGCCGTCGAACCCGGCTTGCTTCGCGCGCTCGGCGGCTCGCCGGTAGTCCTCTACAACCCGTGGAATCTCGGCCGTTTCCAGCGCCCTTGGGACTTCGGTCGGCTGCTTGCCGGTGGGCGTGTGGATTTCCGGGTCGTTGCTTTTGATCGCCGAGGGAGCGACGGCCGGCTTGCCGCCGTGGAAACTGCTGTGGGAGGCCCGTCCGGTATGCCAAAGCTGGAGGAAAATCACTCCGCTCTTTTCATGCACGGCCTTGGTGGTGTGCTTCCAGCCTTCGGTCATCGCGTCGGTGTAGATGCCGGGCGATTCGCTGTGGCCTTCTGCTTCCTCGGAGATGCTGGTCGCTTCGGTAATCAGCAGGCCCGCCGAGCTGCGCTGGGAATAGTAATCGGCCATCAGGCGGTTTGGCAGACGAGCGGCCCCGGCCCTGGACCGGGTCATGGGGGAAAGGACGATCCGGTTCCGCAGGGTCAGGTCGTGCAGGCGGAAGGGTTGAAAGAGAACGCTACCCATGTGTCTACCTCCTCCATTTAATTTGCCTAAATGACCGTGCGTGATCGTGCAGCGCACAAGCCTGACGCGCCAGCGAAGGAGCCAGCCCTTCGCTGGCGCGTCAGGCTTGTGTGCTGCGGAATCCTGCACCCTGATTTAGCGACGGCTTCATGCACTGCCGGCGCCATTGGCCGTGTGCGGGCTAGTACATCCTACGCAGGTGGTATATAATGTAAAGAAGGCACCAAGAAGGGAGATACTTACCAATGCGTAACCAACAAGCCAAACGGATACCAGAGCACGGCGAGTTCTGCCCCACCCAGGCGACGATCGCCGCCATCGGCGGGCGTTGGAAAATCGTCATCCTCTGGCACCTTTACGGAGGCAAGCTGCGGTTCTCCGAGTTGAGGCGGAAGATGCCGGGCATTTCGCAGAAGATGCTGACGGAACAGTTGCGGCAGTTGGCGGGCCACGGCCTGGTGACGCGGACGGTCTACGCCGAGGTGCCGCCGAGGGTGGAGTACGCCGCCACGCCGTTGGGTGAGAGCCTGCGCCCGGTCATCACGGCGATAGGTGACTGGGGCCGCACGCACGGTAACAAGATCACGAACATGTCGAATGGCGATGCAAGCAACGGGCCTGGCCGTTCAACGGGAGAGCGGGCGCGTCGAGGATAGATACCGCGTTGCCTGGGCCCTTTTCCGCATGACCAGTTTTGCGAGTATAATGGCGGGAGAACAGGAGACGATCATGAACGAAATCATGGTTGAAGCGACGGGTTTGCCGCTGCGGTTTCCCGATCCGCGTGAGGAGGCCTACGCCCGCGCTCAGGAGTTTCGCCGTTTGTCGCCGCAGCAGCGGCTCGAATCCTTGCTGGATGTTTTTGAGACGGGAATGATGCTCATTCGGCAATCGCCGAAGCGCCAGCTCTTAGACCAAATGTACCTCAAGCGCGAGGACCAGTGGCGACGCATCCAGCAGGAGTTGTTTGCCCATGCCGAATGAACCTTTCGAGCATCCTCCTCCGCTGCTCAATGCGACGCTGGAACTCGCGAGGGCGCTGAACCAGTTTCAGGTTCGCTATGCGTTGATTGGCGGTCTTGCAGCTGGTTATCGAACTCATCCCCGGTTTACCCGCGACCTCGACTTCCTCCTGAACGTCCCCCAACTCGTCCTCCCGCAACTCCTGGAGGACCTGAAACGCCGGGGTTTCGAGTTCGACACTCAGGATACTATTCGTGAGTGGACACAGCATCATATGGTGGTGCTTTCGTTCCACGGCATCCGTGTTGATTGGCTCAAATCCCTTATCCCAGCCTATGTTCACGTTCTGGATCATGCCACCGAAGAGACCTGGCTCGATCAGCCGATCCGAATCGCGTCGGCGGAGGGCCTGATTCTGCTCAAGCTGCTCGCGTTCCGGCCCCAGGACCAGGTCGATATCGAAAATCTGATTGCCGCCCAGCGCGACAGTCTCGATCTCGACTGGATCCGCGCCGAGTGGCAGACCGTGATGAGTCTCGACGATCCGCGCATGCTCCGTTTGCTGGAATGGGTGGGTGCGCCGCCATGATGGTCGGCCATGCGTGCCACCCAACGCCAACAACTCAACTCATAACGATAACGAAGTAACGCACGGTCGCCCCACCCAGCGTCTACTTCTTCGCGAACGACCGCACATACTGACGCCACTTGTCGCGGTCCGGGTTGCTGCTCCAACCGACCGCCTTGTGGTCGCTCGCCACCCAGACCACCCAGTCGTCGTGCGTGGTGCGGTTCTCGTCCCGCCAGGTGAAGCGGACCCGGACCCCGCAGGCCGCGGACCTATCCGGGGCCGACTTCGCGAGTTGATCCCTGGGGATCTTGGGGATGGTGGCGTACTCCGGTTCTTCGTCGAGAGTGATATCGAGAGTGATAGCCGGGTTCGAGTAGCAGCTTCGGATGTACTCCCGCGCCGCGTCGGTGTCGGGCTGGGACGAGGTCCCGCACCCGACGGCGAACAGGGATGCTAGGGATACAAGGGCAATGGACCTTCGCATGATCGTCCTCATTTCAATTCCTTGAGGGCCTCCGGTCCGCCCTTGACCTTTTGCACACGCGTTTCTTCCTTGAGCCATCCTTGTAGAGCCGCCTCGAAATCCTTCTTATACTTCTTTTCTACCTCGCCAATCTCCGTAATATCGACTCTGCCGAGCTTACCTTGTCTCGAATTGACGGCATCGAGCTTGGCCTTGAGTTTCTTGAGTTGTGGCCGGCTTTCCTTGGCGCTAGATTCATCCTTGATATTCTTCAGAGCATCGGTTATCTCATTGGCGGTTGAAATCCACTCCTTCTTGAGCGACTCGTAGCTGTCCGCCGCGCGAACGTTGGTCGTCGCAAGCAAGACGAAGGCCAAACCAGGCGCGAAAGCCCATTTCATGATTAGTACCCTTTCGCTTGTGAAAACGTGAGCCATGGGGCGCTCAAGCTTAGCTCAAGATCGGGCTTGTCGGCCGACTCGGGAAGATAGAACGGGGTCCGTTTCGTCGGCCCGAATCTCTTCAGAAGGGCGCCGGCGATACTCTTGAGCATGATCGACCAATTTCACCATAACCCGGTGCGGCGGGGCTTGGTAAGATGGCCAACGGATTGGCCGTGGTCAAGTGCCCGGTTTTAGGCCGGCTGGCACGGTGTGCTTCTCCGAATGGACCCGCTTGCAGTATTCGATGGCCAGGGGTGAGTCGCGGGCCGAAGCATCCTTTCGAGGCTCCATGTCGCTGGCAGTGACAACGGAAGTCCAATACGGGCCTCGAAAGCAGGGCACGCGGCGTAGTTTTTCTCATGTGCGATTACGTTGATTGCACCGGATGGGAGCGGCGAGATGATACTTGGTCTGATGACACTTGGCGTTTCGTTGCAGATTTGGACAAGTGCGGTTGATTGCTATGTGGCTCATCTAATGATTGAGCTAAAGGGTGAGCGATCCAAGGAGCGCCTCCACGCGGTAGATCAACTTGCCGATCTTGGTGCACTCGCCAAAAAAGCTGTCCCATCGCTTCTCATGACTCTGGACGACCCAACCGCCGCAGGAGCGGACCGAGCTTGTCTTGCGCTTGAAATGATTGGAGCCGATGCCGTTCCGGAGCTTTCCAAGGCCCTCGATTCCAAGAACGATGTAAGAAAAAGCAAGATACTCACAATCCTCGGCAATATAGGATCGGATGCCCGAGCTGCCGCTCCGATGATACGAAAGGCGCTAGAGAGTGAAGACGTGATTACTCGGCTCGATGCTGCAAAGTGTATGTCGAGAATCGACCCGACTGACAAAGACGCGACGCGCGTGCTTGTCCAGATGCTCAAGCAAAAGGAGCGAACTCGCAGATTCCGAGCGGCCTGCGCGCTGTCCCGCATGAAGCACGATGGTGAGCAGGCGATTCCAGTTCTCTTAGAAGCGATTCAAACTGAATATGAGAATAACATTGATCGAGAATATCAACTGCACGAGGGTTGGATTGCTCTCTACAGAGTCGCAGGCAATGCAAGCAAATTCGCCAAGGATCTTGAATCAATCTACTCCAGCTATGGAGACAAGGAAGAACAAGGGGGTATTCTTTTGGTCTCAAGTTGCGCAATATCGAAGATTGATGGTGCGAACAAACAGGCAATGGACCGTGTGAAAGCCGGTTATGCAGAATTAGCCAAATATGCACGCTCAAACGATGAATCGTGGGCGAGGTTTGGATTCGAGGTCCTTCAATCAATGGATCTGAAGAACCCTGAAGCTGCTGCGGTGGCAAGGGACCTAATTCATGACACTCTCCAAAGTCGACATTCGTTAGTTCGAACGCTTTCTCGAAGCCTACAAAGGAAACTAAGCGGAAATGACTGAAAGTTGTCTTTGTTCGTCCCGAAAATGCCGCCTCGTAGAAGAAAAGGATCGGGAGTCTTTCTTAACCAATCGCCCACTTTGAGCGTCATTGAGTGACTCTCATTCCCCGTTCCCAAACCGCCGCCTGCTCCACGCCTCACCCCACCCCGGGTCGTTTCCCGCTTCCGTAAAACGACCCATTTTCGTCGCCGCAACTCCTTGCCGTTCTTCGCTGTCCAAAACCGACCGGGGGGGAGGGAGGTGTGAAACGACCAACCTCGCGCCGATGCGTGCCAATAGGTCACTCCCCTCCCCGCCAACGTCGATGGACACCGGCGGTCCAGGTCGCTGGTCAAACTTTGACCACCCTCTCCGCCACATAGCCGACCCTCTCACCCACATGCGCGACCCTCTCACCCACATGCGCGACCCTCTCACCCACATGCCGACCCTCTGCACCCTCGGCAAGGGGGTGAGAGGGTGTTCAATAATCGTACACTCACGCCACCGCAGGTTCATTGTCACCCATTGGCCGGCATCCCGTTTCTCACGCGTTTGTGAGACACGAGATTTCCACAGCAGTTAACCCCAATCGCCCCAACCCCTTCCGTCCCAACCCGTGCCTATGCACATGCGTGAGGCGCGGCGGGCTGCCACACCAATTCCCTCTCCCCTGCCAATTCCATATATCTCACTTCAATGTCCCGTCTCTGACCACGAATAGTAGGTAGCGATTGCCGGCGACGCTCTTGAGGGGCACGTGCACGCCCCCGTTCGCCGGCATTGACCCCGAATCCTCTTTCCAACTCCGTTTCCCAATCCCATTTGGAGGTGGTGCATGCGAGGCATCCTAACGGCGGCAACGATGGTCGGACTGGTCCTGGTCGCGCCGCGCGTGGCGCGCGCCGACGACGAAGCCGACATGAAGGCCCTGATCGAAAAAGCGGTCAAGGCCCACGGCGGACTGGAGAAGCTCAGCAAAAACAAGGCAGTCACGTCGAAGTTCAAGGGCAAGTTCTACGGCATGGGCGAGGGCATCGATTACACCGCCGACATGTCGGTCCAAGGGCAAACGCAGATGCGCTTTGACCTATCGTTCGACGCCGGCGGCATGAAGATCACCGTCGTCAACGTCCTCAACGGCGACAAAGGCTGGTCTTCCATCAACGGCAAGACCGAGGAAATGTCGAAGGAGGCGATCGACGAGGGAAAGGAAGGGTTGTACTTCGGCTGGGTCTCCGCGCTCTACCCGTTGACCGAAAAGGAATTCAAGCTGGCTCCGCTCGGCGACTCGAAGGTCGGCGATAAAGAGGCCGTCGGCGTCAAGGTCTCCCGCAAGGATCACCGCGACGTCAATCTGTACTTCGACAAAAAGACCAACATGCTCCTGAAAATGGAACATCAGTCCAAGGATGTGATGGGCGGCACCGGCGAGTTTAACCAGGAAACCTTCTACGACGACTACAAGGAAGTAGCCGGCACGAAGCAGCCGCACAAGCTGGTGATCAAACGCGACGGCAAGGACTACGTCGATGCCGAAATCACCGAGACGAAACCTGTCGAAAAACTCGACGACAAGGTCTTCGACAAGCCGAAGGATTGACGCGCGGCAAGGCTATTGCATGCGTCATGGGGGCGGGATCACCCGCCTCCTTTCATTGGCAGCGTCAATTGCCGGTCGGCCGCCAACGCATACCCCCAGCGCAACCGAACGAGGTCCGTCTGCTGGCACGCCCATTGAAGCCAGTCCGCGATCTGCTCCGCCGTAGGCGGAGTTTCGCTGGAAACGCACACGAATGCAGTCCCGGACTCGGCAATCGCATGGAGCGTGCCGGCAGCCTTTAGTTGATTCTTCACCGTCGCCGTCGGGTTCCACGCGCTAAGACCCACCGATCCCATGCTTGGTTGCCATCCGCCGACCGGAGAATCCAGCTTGACGTGCAGGCGCCGCGTCAGCCCCTCTGTGCGCAGGACGTTTTGAAGCCGCTCGACGATCCGTCGCGCCATGTCCGTCCCGCCCGCGTCACTAATGCTTGCACCGGTAAACGCTTGGACGACTTCCTCCAGACCGATCGGCACGGCCACAAGCCGGGCGCGATCGAGCAAAAACCCGCGCGTCAGGGCCGGTCGTCCGACCGCGACGCGCCGCAGAAAATCACGCTTCTGCACCCCGGCGCTCAGTGCCAATCGCGCCAGGCTGCCAACCTTCTGCAAGAACAGCGTGGGGTCATGGCGAACGCCGGGCTGGTCCAACAGCCGCGCCAGATGCAATCCCACCGAGAGCAACACCGCCGGGTGTTTCCGGTCCATGCCCTCCGCCAGGGCAACGGGTTGTCGGGGCCGGTCAAACACGAACGCCATCGCCCCTTGCGTCGCCCATTGCGCGGCGCGCACCAAGCGCTCGCGCCATTCGGGTTCAAAGTCCCGTTCGCAAAGGTGCCAGTCGACACGAATCGAGGAAGCTCCGACCAGGGTTTGGAGCAACGAATCGCTGTGCGCCGCCAAGTGCTGAAAGTTCGCTGATCGGCGCTGCTCGACGAACAATGGCCCCGCGGCCAGGTCGTCGGCCCAGGAAGGCGGTCGGGCGACGTTGAGATTGACGACCAGGCTCAATCCCGTAATCCGCCTACCCGACTCCAGGTCGCGCGCCAGCCCCTCGACGTCCCTCTTCTCCGGCGCCGCCGCTTCCAGGGCGTGTTCCAACCCTTCCACCGCCGCCACTTCACCGGCGAGGGCGCGGGCGTCCACCAGCGCTTCCAGCCACCCTCCCACCGCCGGTCTTTGCACGCCACAGCCCGCGAGTTCTTCGGGCGTCTCCAGTCCGGCTAGCGTTAACAGCCCATCCGCCTGCGCGGCCGCGACATCGCGCGCAAATACGGTTCGCAGCGCGTACTCACGCACGCACTCACGAACAACCTCTCGCAATTCCTTTCCCGGCTGTTCGGCGACCGCTTCTTCCGGCGGAACCTCTGCCCGCTCCACGTCCTTCCGCTCCGCCCCGGCCGCAAAGGCTTGTGCGAGCGCCGGTTGCCCGAGTTCGCGCACCACTTTGACCACCGTCTCG
>Ga0207158_1108_pt1 | contig 20335 bp, 20 predicted proteins | sample Alteio_BWMinHeat_22_FD_153512 | JGI IMG/M metagenome (GOLD analysis project Ga0207158, IMG submission 153512) | Enriched cells from forest soil in Barre Woods Harvard Forest LTER site, Petersham, Massachusetts, United States -... | ecosystem: Environmental > Terrestrial > Soil > Temperate forest >... | reverse complement strand
TTCAAGCAGTCCTCCGGGCATATTGCCGAGCGTAATATTTCCGATAGGTCGGGGAGCGATGCAAAATCGGCTCCCACCAGGACCGGTGGTCACGATACCAACCAATTAAGTCGTTTAACCCTTCGGTAAACCGGATTCGCGGGCTCCAGCCGGTCTCACGCCGGATTTTTGAAATGTTCATCGCGTAGCGGCGGTCATGTCCCGGACGATCTTTTACAAAACGGATCAGACTGTTCGGTTTTTGGAGGTGTCGTAAAATCGTTCTTGCGACCGCCAGATTCGAAAACCCGAGGCCTGTCCCTATATTGTAAATTTCCCCGATTTTCCCCTTCCGCAACACGCGGTCGATGGCCTCACAATGATCGGTGACATGCAGCCAGTCCCGCACGTTTAATCCGTCACCGTACAATGGGAGCGGTTGATCTTCGAGAGCGTGCGTAATGAAGAGGGGCAGAAATTTCTCGGGATATTGATATGGACCGTAATTATTCGCCGCGCGCGTGATAATCACCGGGAGCCCGTGAGTGCGGTAATACGAGAGGGCCAAATGGTCGGCGGCTGCCTTGCTGGCTGAATAGGGGCTGGCAGGATCGAGAATTGTCGTCTCTTTCGCGGTTCCTTTGGCAATCGATCCATAAACCTCATCGGTTGAAATTTGGATGAATCGTTTAACCCCGGCATTTCTCGCTGCCTCCAAAAGCACTTGCGTGCCCACAACGTTGGTATGGAGAAACGGTGCCGCATCCTGAATCGATCGGTCCACGTGCGTTTCAGCAGCAAAATTGATGATCGCATCAACACCCCGAACGAGACGCTCCACCAGGACAACATTCGCGATATCTCCCCGCACAAAACGGTAACGCCGATCACCTGAAAATTCACGAAGATTGTCCAGGTGGCCCGCGTACGTTAACTTGTCAAGATTGATGAGAAGCTGAGTACCCGGCCGTTTCATCGTATGCCGGATGAAATGCGAGCCGATAAAGCCGGCGCCGCCGGTGACGAGAAGTTTCATATCTTGTTAAACCAATCCCACGTGCGCTTTAAGCCTTCCTCAAGCCCCACCAAGGGTTTGTAGTCCAGAAGACGTTTCGCTTTGCGGATATTCGCCCAGGTTTTTCGCACGTCGCCGGCCCGAGCAGGGCTATGCTGACGTTGCAGTTTATGGCCTGCCAATTTCTCGAGCACCCCGATAATATCGAGGAGGGAATAATTTTTGCCGTTCGCTATGTTGAACGATTCGCCCGCGGCTTTGGGATTGGATGCGGCCAGCAGATTGGCCTGCACGACATTCTCAATATAAGTGAAATCACGCGACTGCTTGCCATCCGAATGGACTTCGAGGGGTCTGCCGGATCGTGCACATTCCATAAACTTGGGGATGACGGCGGCGTATTGGGATTCCGGATGCTGCCGCGGTCCAAAGACATTGAAATATCGGAGCGAAACTGTTTCCAGGCCGAAGGTGCGCGAAAAAACGATGCTGTAATGCTCTCCGCCTAATTTTGATACGGCGTACGGAGACAACGGTGAGGTCCGCATGTCTTCGACTTGAGGAAATGTCTTCTGGTCCCCATAGACCGAAGACGAAGAGGCATAGACCAGACGCTTGACCCCCGCCTGCCGCGCCGCCATCAGGAGACTCAGCGTTCCGTCAATATTCACCTCGTTGCTAGCGACCGGATCATCGATGGATCGCGGGACCGACCGAAGTGCCGCTTCGTGAAAAACGACGTCCACTCCGCTCACGGCACGCGTCACATCGTTTTTCTCACGAAGATCGCCCTGAATAAATTCCACGCGCTGTCCGAAGTTGGCGATATTCTCACGACGTCCCGTGCTTAAATTGTCGAAAATACGGACAGTATCACCGCGTTTGACCAGCGCTTCAGCGATATGCGAACCGATAAAACCGGCGCCACCGGTGACAAGGCATTTCATCTCATCAATTTTACAAGTTTAGGTTCAATGACGCGCAGCGACACCCCCGCGCGGTCTTTATCGGAAAGCTGGGGGTTTTGAATCGGCCATTGTATCCCCAGGTCCGGATCATTCCACAGGAGATGCAGTTCGTTGGAGGGGTCATACACGTCGGTGCATTTGTACTCCATTTCGGCGATGTCGCTGAGCACGCAGAATCCATGAGCATAGCCGACGGGGATATAAACCTGTCGCGGCTGCTGGGCGGAGAGGTGAATACCGTACCATTTCTTGTATGTCGGCGACTTCGGGCGGATGTCCACGGCCACATCCCAGATCTCGCCCGAAACAACGCGGATAAGCTTCCCCTGAGGATGCGTCAATTGAGCGTGCAGACCGCGAAGGATCCCTTTGCTGGATCGAGAAAAGTTATCCTGCACGAAAGGTCCGGCGATGCCTCCGTCCGAGTATTTTTTTTGATGATAAGTTTCCAGGAAGAAGCCGCGGGGATCGGGGAAGGAATTTAATTCAATCAGGATAACACCCGGCAAAGGCGTGGTAGAGAATTTCATGGAACCAGGCGCAGCAAATGCTGGCCATAGTCGTTTTTCTTCATCGGCTCGGCCAGGCGCGCCACGTCAGCAGCGGTGATATAACCCTGGCGGTAGGCAATTTCTTCCAGACAGGCGACTTTCAACCCTTGACGTTGTTCGATCGTCTGGATGAAATTGGACGCCTGCAGAAGTGAATCGTGCGTTCCGGTGTCCAGCCAGGCAAACCCACGTCCCAGCGCTTCTACACGCAGCTGCCGCTTTCGCAGATAGACGCGAAGAACGTCCGTGATTTCCAGCTCGCCGCGCGCCGAAGGCTTCTGTCGCGAAGCGATCGAAACAACATCATGATCGACAAAATATAACCCTGTCACAGCAAAAGACGATGTGGGACGTTGTGGTTTTTCCACAATAGAAGTCGGCCGGCCCTTTTTGTCGAAAGAAACCACTCCATATTGGCGGGGATCCCGCACCTGGTAGGCAAACACCGTGGCACCGTTTCTCTGCGTTCGTGCGCTCTTCAAACGCTTAGTAAATTGGTCTCCGTAAAAAATGTTATCGCCGAGGATTAAGGCCACGCGATCTCGGCCGATAAAATCAGCGCCGATGATAAAAGCTTCGGCAATGCCACGCGGGCTGCCTTGTGTCGCGTATGAAATATTGATGCCAAGCCACCGCCCGTCCTTCAACAACCTTCTGAATCCTTCCTGTTCGTGCGGAGTCGTAATGACAAGGATGTCACGGATGCCCGCCAGCAGCAGCGTAGACAAGGGATAATAAATCATGGGTTTGTCATAAACCGGAACAAGCTGTTTGCTCACCGAACGTGTAAGCGGGTAGAGGCGGCTGCCGCTCCCACCCGCGAGAATTATGCCTTTCATCGTGCAGGAACGATAACAAACTTCGACGGAGAGGTCAATTCAGCTGAGGGGGGATCGTTAGTTTACAACGAAGTTTTTTGTTATGGAATCTTCTGCTCGCTGCAGCTGTTGCCGAACCGCGCTTTCTTGATCTGGCGTGAGACGACCTTCATTGGCCGATGCGTCTGATCGGACTTGTTTGTCAATGCGGTCAAGATACGCCGCCATTCCATCGTGCTGCGCCTTTGTGATGTCGGCATCGGCGAGTTTTTTATCGAGCAATTTGCGCAATTGTGCGATGCGATTGATTGTGGGTTGAATTCCGTTTCGGGAATTCACAATCGAGGTTCGGGATTCCGGCGCGGAAGGCGTTTCCACGGGCTGAGCGCCGCTGTGGAGCTGCAGCAGCAGGTCATTCTGTTGTTCCGTGGTCAGATAGCCGCCGTTTATTTTCGCTTCTGAACGAGCGGTCCGCTCAATCAAATAAAGCCGATGGATTTCGGCATTGTGCTCCGCCTTACTGATATCTCCATCGCTGTATTCATAATCGACAAAATCGCGGGCTCTGGCAATGTGATCGTTGAGATATTCCAGACTATGTCGCGTATTGTCCTGATCCGACTCCTGAGACGGCGGATACTCTGATTCTACAGGCGCATAAACGGGAGGAGCACCATAGGAGTAATCGTAATACGGGTCGTAGTAAGGTTCATAATAAGGATCATATGGATAGCCCCACCAGTATGGGCCGGGCCCCAAATAAACTCCCACACGCGGACCCCGAAACCCAACACGAAACCAGGCCGAGGCGGGCGAGATAGTGCCCGCCAACAGAAGCAAAGAGAGGAAAAACACCCACCTGTATCGATTCATATGGGCATCACCACCGGAAACCAAAAGTTATCGGAATAATCTGCGTACCGCTTCCAGAAGTGAAGAGATAGTGATAACGGGCCTCCACAAAGAGTTTTGTTCCCCATCCCAGATTCCAGGTCAGTCCGCCTCCAATATTTACACCGCCTGTATCATCATATTGGCGGACGGTTTGCGTGCCGGTTTCGAAGAACCCTCCACTAAAGCTCGGAATAAATACCTGGACCGGCTCATCAAACCGTTCTTCGCGCTGATAATATCCCCCCCCTCCAATGATATAACCGCCCACCGGTCCGGCAATGCGGAATCTCCAGATGGGATTTAAAGTAACCGACCAAATGCTGGCATCGCCATCGATGGCCCCGTTCTGCTGAAGCGCGTTATCAGTTACCCCCAGCCATGCATTCATGAATTCCAGCACAAGTCCCACGCGCGGATTGAAGTTATAGCCGCCGCCAAATTCAAAATTAGATCCGCCGTTTAATTGATTGTTTGACCCTGAAACCACGGTGGGACCACCACCAAAATCAAAATTCCATGGCCAGGGCCCAAGTGCTGCCGCGGTCGGTGATGCCCAGGCGGGCGCCTGATACGCAGGAACTCGTCTGTAGACGGGCACTCGTCGGTAAACCACGGGCGCCGGAGGTTGCTGGTCTGGTTGGTTTTCCGGGGTAGAGCTATTCGAATCGGATTCGGACGGATAGGCCCCGTAATAGTAAGGGTTGTTGGACTGGGCGAAAGTCGATAACGTCAGAAAGCCAAGAATAAGCGGCGTGATGACCAGAAAGCCAGGGGTGCGCATAATAAGCCTCTTACTATTAGACGTGAATGGGTAGGAAAATGTTTCAATTAAAAAGTACTCTTTGTTCATGAAAAAGATCGTTTATCGACAGTTTTTAAATTGGAGCGTTTGGGTTGTATGCACCGGGACCGCCTGGGGCAGCATCGGTGTGTATACCTGGCATTATGACAATGCGCGCACGGGTCAAAATTCGCATGAAACGGCATTAACTCCTTCGCGTATGAACCCGGAGCGATTTGGAAAGCTCTTCTCTTATCCGGTTGATGGAGCGCTTTATGCACAACCGCTCTACGTTCCCGACGTCGCCCTCCCGGGTCTGGGCCGACGAAACGTCATTTATGTCGCAACCGAGCACGATAGTGTTTATGCCTTTGATGCGGATCGTGAGGCCTCCGTGCCTCTCTGGCATGTGAGCTTTCTGCGCGGTCAATCCACCACTCCGGCAACTTCCGAGGATCTCCAATGTCATGACATCACGCCGGAGATCGGTATTACCGGTACCCCTGTGATCGATTCATCTACGGGAATTCTCTATGTGGTAGCCAAGACCAAAGAAATAAACGGATCTAAAACGATGTTCGTCCAGAGGCTCCATGCTCTTGATATCACCACGGGTAGCGAAAAACTCGGCGGACCGGTGATCATTGATGCAAGCGTTTTAGGGAAAGGGGAGGGCAACGATGGGCACGGTCACGTTCTCTTTAATGCCCGGCGAGAAAACCAACGGCCGGCTCTCCTGCTTTCACGGGGTATCATCTACGTTGCATTTGCCTCGTACTGCGACAAAGGACCCTATCATGGCTGGGTTCTGGGGTATGACGCGGCCACATTGAAACAAGCGTTGGTTTTTAACGACACTCCGGATGGAACTGAAGGCGGGATATGGCAGAGCGGCGCGGGCCCGGCTGCGGACGCTGGCGGGAATCTTTATTTTGTCACCGGAAATGGCACCTTTGACGCGGTTTCCGGCGGACGTGACCTGGGAGACAGCTTCGTCAGACTTACATCATCCGGTACCGTGGTAGATTACTTCACTCCACACGATCAGCAATCGCTGTCAGAGGCAGACTTGGATATCGGATCGGCGGGACATATCCTTCTGCCCGACCAGTTCGGTCCCCATCCGCACCTGATCATTTCAGCTGGAAAAAATTCCGCGCTTTATCTCGTCGACCGAGACCGTATGGGCCATTACAATGCCAATAATGATGATCAGATTGTGGAATCGATCCAGGATGCTTTTTCACCGGAAGGGTTTGCCGGCGGTGCTTTCACTGCGCCGGTGTTCTGGAACGATATGATTTACTTTGGCGCCGTCGGTACACCGATCGAGGGGTTCAGGCTGAAGAATGGGGTGTTGACTCGAACACCGGTCACGCATTCCGCCGCTAATTATCCGTTTCCCGGAGCGGCCATGACTGTTTCAAGTAACGGAGTAAGAAACGGAATTTTATGGGCTGTCGAAATGTCCACGAGCAGCGCTAAACCGACTATCCTGCATGCCTACGACGCGGAGAATTTACAAAAAGAACTCTATCGTTCGGACCTGGCTGGATCGCGGGACGAATTGGACGTCGGCGTCAAGTTCGCAAGCCCCATGATCGCCAACGGCAAAGTCTATGTCCGAGGACAGCATCGCTTAACGGTCTTAGGTTTTCGTTAAGTTTTTTTGCAGGGCATTGATCAACTTCGACGCGGTGGCTTCGGCCGCGGATGAAATATCCATACCGTCGACTGTGGCCGAGCCGCTCCAGAGAAGTTCCCCATTCTTGACGCCGACCATGCGCGCACTTAAACCCACACGCGCGGGCAGCGTTTCCGTTTCAGGAACTGACTGATCCGTCGTAATCGTCTGTGTACCCGTTTGTTCTGTGATCGTCCGCAGACCATGTCGGCCCTGAATGACGACATCCTGATAAACGGGTTCGGTTTCTTCCTGCGGAATGTCTACCATGACAGTCTGTTCGCTGGTATCGGTCAGCTCCGAGATGCTGCCCGAGATTTCAGCGTCGTGGGGCTGGCCGGGGTCCACGATCTGATAGCGCAGATTAAAAACGTATTTTTCAAAAATATCAGCCACCATCTGGCCGGAACCCGCTTGACCTGGATAGTCCGAAAACCCTACAACCGACACCCGCTGGATATGTTGGGATGCATAATCCGGGCTGACAAAAATGACCGCTGGCGTTGCGCAACCTGTCAACGCGGTTAGGGTGCTTACTAAAGTCCAGTAGACAATCCTTATTGGAGAAAGCGATCTCATGGCTTCTCCTCGATGCTCCACTTCTGCACTCGACCATGCGCATCGGATAACTGCGCCGCGTTCAGATGAGGTTCCAGACGGGACAGCGCTTCTTTCGCCTTGGTGTTACCCCCCTGAGCAGCCAGCCAGTACCACGCATAGGCTTCGACTAGATCTTTTGGAGTCCCCCACCCATGTTCATAGAGGCGGCCCAGCTTCATTTGAGCATGAGGATACCCCTTAGCAGCGGCTTTTTTGTACCAAGTCAGAGCTTCCGAATAGCTGCGTTTGGCGCCGGCCCCATATTCATACATTTCGGCCAAATTCCGCTCCGCGTAACGATGCCCGCTGCGGGCGGCTCGTTCGTACCAGTGCAGAGCTTCATGAAAATCCCGCGCCGTACCCAGGCCGTGTTCGTACATAAATCCCAAATTATTTTCGGCGGTGACATTTCCCTTTTCAGCGGATTGAAGATATAAAGCCAAGGCTTTTTTCAAATCCTTAGCCACCCCATCACCGCGGTAATACATCGTTCCCAGATTGCACTGCGCCATTGCGTCGCCCTGCGCGGCCGCTTTTTCGTACCAACGAATGGCTTCGGCAAAATCTTTAGAGGTTCCGCGACCGGTGTAGTAAAGTAATCCGAGGTTGTTCTGCGAAGGAGCGTGGCCGTTTTGAGCGGCTGAGCTGTAGAATTGAAATGCCTTCGTTTCGTTCTGGGTTATACCGGCAGAGGGTAGGCCTCCCTCGTAAATAACGCCCAGTCCGTATTGCGCTTCCGGGTTACCGCGGGCAGCTTCCTGTTGAAGGAGTACTACGGCCTCGGATGCGCGACCCACCTTAAAGTCGTTTCGGACCTGATCCATGAACGTATCAGCGGCTATCAACCGTAACGGTTTGGCGAATATTGTCATGGCCACAAACGAGGTCCAGAAGAGTGTTTTGAAGAAAGGTTTCATCTGATAAAGATTAGCATACCCTAAGGAGCGTAGGTATAGGCGCGCCAAGGGTAAAATTCTGATTCGAGATCTTTGTTTTCAATGTCGCGGGCGACCGCTACGCCGAATTTCAAATTAAAGAGAAGCGAATATTCGGTCCCGAACGGCGGACGGCTGCGGTAAACGAATTGCGTCTGCCAGCAATGCATATCGCGCGTCACGATAAATTCGGTGTCGATGAAAGAGGAATTCTGGATCGCGGAGTAAACGCTGGTCTCAGGCACGAGACCGTGAACCACGGCATCTAGCCGCCATCCCGGGCTGAAATAAATGCCGAGACGCTGGTTGACCGTCCAGGTTTCTGCCTGGCCTCTATTGTAGAGAATGCTCGTTTCAACAATCGTTTTATACGGTCCGTGGTAACGCCACGTAGCCTCTGAGAGCGAGGTTGAGGTCGGATAGTATCCGAGCGCATAGCGGAAAAAATATTCGTACGGTCTCCGGTAGGGCTGTAGAGTCAATTCAGTCGTCCAGGGATCCACGCGGCGCTGATTATAGAAATTCGGGTCCTCGTCAGCGATATGGCGCAAGTCATACCCGGAAAAACTCCGCACAAGAATCGTGCGGTTCGGCCTGTAGTCAGCCAGCCAGGTGATATGATTCGTTTCAATCCCGCCATCCGCCAGCTCACGATCGAGTTGCGTCCCATTGGGCTCCATCCGTGCCGTGAATGCGTAGGTCTGATCAAAACTTAGAGACGATAGCGGGCGGAAGCGCAGCGTGTCGGAGGTCCCCATGCGTCCCTGATAACCCCGGAAGGTTCCCACCGGAATCACGACGGCTGTCACGGTGGAACCCACCGGAGGAGGCGGCAGAGGATTGAATTTGTCCTGCCATGAAAGCTGCGGAATAAAACTCGGATTAAACGACCAGCGCCGTGATAATCGAATCGAATCGCTGAAATTGAGCGCGGTATTAGCCGTAGTATGCGTAAGGCCATCCACACGTGAGTATTCGTTGCCGGCCGTGCCCGTCATACTGAACATGATGGGGCCGATTTTATTCGGTGGAACTAGCGCAAGAGCCTGCGTGCTGCCGCCCGTAAGTGCAGCCGATGACACCGCCGGCGGTTTGCTTGCCCCCCAGAGTGGCATCTGATAAAGCGTGAAGTCATAACGCGGGATCGAGGCGCTCTGCACATGAACGGAAGGGAACGTACTGACATCCGTCGAGTCGGGAGCGTCGTTTCGCTCGAAGACGAGACGCTGGCTAAATAGTTTCTTTTGCTGCGTCAACGCAATGGAGCTCGTAATATCAGTCACCGACTGGTTCGTATCCTGTGGAAAGTACTGATCGTTAAACGCCACGTTCTGGCGCAGATTGGAATTGGATTGTAGAGTGACAGTAGGACTTAATTGTTGCCAATGATAGAAGCGCGTCGTGTATTGAGGAGCCGTCGGCGCATCCGTGAGATTCGGGTTGGCGCGCGGGTTGATGTAATAGCCGAAAAGGGATCCTTTCATCTTTCCTGGGATCTGATAGTCGAGCTCATCACCAAAGCCGTTGCCCGCTATTGAATAGTGATCAAATAGAAATCGGTCATACACCTGGTCGGTAAACCGGAACGTGGTCACCGTTTTCGCGAACGCACCGCTCACCGTATCGTTGCCCGGCTGCGCCTGGAAGACAATGCGTTGCTTATCCAGATACTTGTACATGAACGGGGTATAGAAGACGGGCAGATTATCAACGTAGCCTACATTGTTCCAGGCCCAGAACATTCGGTCAGGAATAAAGTGAACCCGGCTGGAGCGGACATGATAATGTGGATCGATCAAATCGCAGCTGGTGAAAGAAGCCTCTCGTCCGAGATAGTAATCTTCTTCTTTTTCCCATGATTTGGCTTGCATGCGCCAGGGTGCCACGTAGCCGCCGCCTTGATAGAGATTTCCTTTTTCAGTCGTCATGTCGTAATCCAGCCGGTCTCCAACCATGACTTTGTCTAGTTCCCGGAGTATGACGTGGCCACGGGCTTCCATATGATTGGCCGTACGATCGTACACCATGTAATCCGCCGACAACGTGGAGCTGTCTTGAACGACCACAACATGTCCCTCGGCCGTCATTTGCTGGCTGGCATCGACGTAGTCGATCATATCGGCCGAAATATCAAAGGGCCGATGACTGTTAAAAGCGAATGACAGAGCCGGTATCAGGGAAAAGGCGAGAGCTAGAAGGTAGGGCTTACTTTTGAAGCTCATGAGCCACAAGGCCCGCTCCGACCATCCCGAGATCTTGATCGAGCCTGGACACCATAAGTTTGACCGCGCGCGCAGGTGTCGGAAAACTGCGCTCACGGAGAGTGCGGCGTAGCGGATGCAGAAGCATCCGCCCGGCCCGCGAGAGTCCACCCGCCAAGACAACACACTCGGGGTTCAGAACATTCACGAGGGAAGCCAGGCCGATCCCCAGGCGTTCTCCCGTCTGCTCCCAAAGATGAACCGCCAGCGAATCTTTCCGATAGGCTGCCTTTTGAACAATCAAAGGCTCGATGCGGCTCAGATCGTGATCGACAAGATCTGCAATCAGGCTGGCTTCTCCCGTCTCAATCGCACGTCGAGCCTCCTCGGCCATCGCTCGAGCACCAACGTACCGTTCCAGACATCCCTTATTGCCGCAGGGGCATGGGACCCCGTCAGGATATAGCGTGATGTGACCAATTTCCCCTGCGCTGCCTGTCGTGCCGCGATATAGTTTGCCATCCAGAACGATGCCGCCGCCGACGCCGGTTCCCAGCGTCACGCAGATCAGATTACGAACTCGCCGATGAGACTCCACGACGTAAGCCGCCCAGGCCGCTACATTGGCATCATTCTCAACGGTAATCGGATATTTGAGGTAACGTCTGAGAAGCGATTTCAGCGGCACGTTGCGCCAGCGCAGATTCGGCGAAATCCGAACGACCCCCGACACAGGATCCACGTCGCCCGCTGAACCAACGCCAATCGCCCGAATCGCCGAGCGCCCGACCGTCTGGATCAGCCTGTTCGCGTGCCGAATGATCAAGGCAGTGACTTCCCTTGGATCGGTTTTGGAAGGAGTGGAGACGCGTACGGTCCGTTGGAGTTTTCCTTTCGGATCCACCAGCGCCATTTTAATCCCGGTACCCCCAAGATCGATCCCGAGCGTTAGTTTTTTATGCATAGACAGCCGCTTGCGCCATTGGTTTTTGGACAGCCTGACATTCGGCCCATAACATCCCCACCAATGCGAGTGATCCGGTAATCATTAAGAGATGATCAGGTGGCGTTTCGGCCAGAGCCAGGTGCAACGCCTGCTTTGGAGTCTGCTGCATGACCACGGGCTTTTGCGTTCCCTTAAAAGCGGTAGCGAGATCCGCCGCCGGCAGCCCGCGTGAATTGGGCAGTTGGCAGACATAAATCCGTTCGGTCAATGGTTCAAGCAAGCGAGCCATTTCGGGGTAATTCTTATCAGAATACGCGCTGAAGACCAGAGTTTTGGGAACGTGACTCCAAGGTGATTGCCGTAAAGTGCGGATAAAACTCCGCATGGCTTCCGGATTATGAGCGCCATCGAGTAGAATCGGTCCCTGACCGGATCGCCGGATCACGGAAAACCGGCACGGCCAGAAAATCCCGTTGAGACCATTCCGAAGATGCTGGTCACGGATACGCCACCCTGAGCGTTGAAGATGGCGTATCGCTGTGACCGCGAGGGCCGCATTATCCGCTTGATGCGCACCCATCAGTCCGAATTCAAAAATCGAATCTTCGCTTCTCGTGCGGTACCGAAAGACCTGTTGGGCCGTCTCCCAGTGCGTTTCAATGACCTGAGTTCCGAAATCACGACCGATCTGCGTCAAGGGTGCCTGATGATCGAGCGCAACCTTTTCAATCACCTGCCCGGGAGACCCTCTTACTCCGGAGATGACACGGCTTCCAATCTTGATGATTCCCGCTTTCTGCCGGGCGATGGCCGACCGCGTCGAACCCAGCCATTGCACATGATCGAGCCCGATGGACGTAATGACGCTTATGGACGGTTGCCGGATGGCATTGGTTGCGTCCCAGAGACCCCCGAGTCCGACTTCGACGATCGCCAAATCCACGCGGGCTTGTTTAAATGCGATGAACGCCATGGCTGTCAGATATTCAAAATACGTCAAGCGGCTGCACGTGGTGGATTCCACTTCAGAGACGACCCGGGCCGCCTCCATGAAAGCTTCAGAAAAAACCGGCTGGCCGCTAATCTGAATGCGTTCACGCAAATCCTCGAGGTGGGGTGACAAATAAAACCCTGTTTTATATCCGGCCTGCCGGCATACGCTTTCAATGGCCGCAGCCACGGAGCCTTTTCCATTGGTGCCGGCAACATGGATCGTCGGGTAAGTATCCTGAGGATTTCCAACATGGCGGAGTACCGCCCGGATCCTATCGAGACCCGGTTTAATCCTGAACATGCCCCGCTGATTAAGACGTTTTTCGAATTCCGATTGATTCATCAAACCTTCGCGTCCGTCTTGATGGGTTCGCCGCCGAAATACACCAGGAGATTCGCAAGGTACTTCCGCAATTGTGGCCGCTCAACAATCGCATCGATCATCCCGTGGTCGAGTAGGAATTCCGAGAGTTGGAAACCTTCGGGGAGCTGTTGACGGATCGTCTGTTCAATGACGCGCGGACCGGCAAAAGCAATAAGCGCCTTGGGTTCCGCGAGAATGATATCCCCGAGCATCGCGAAAGAAGCGGTCACACCGCCGGTCGTGGGATCGGTCAAGAGCGAGATAAATGGCACGCGGGCTTCGTGAAGCCGCGCCAGAGCGGCACTGGTCTTGGCCATCTGGATAAGTGACAGGATCGATTCCTGCATACGAGCTCCTCCGGAAGCGGAGATGATCAGCAGCGGCGTCCGGTTCTTGATAGCGCGCTCGATGGCTACCGTTACTTTTTCACCGACGACACTTCCCATACTCCCCCCCATAAAATCAAAATCGAGCAGGGCTGCGATGAGCGGATGACCTTCAATAGCGGTTTCTCCGGTGATGCAGGCATCGTGCGAACCCGTCCGCTTCTGCGTCTGAATAATGCGAGTGCTGTAAGGCTGAATATCCGTGAATGACAAGGAATCCATCGGGAAGATATCCCCCCCGAATTCGACGAAACTTTTCGGATCGAAAAGCTGAGCGATTCGTTCCTTGGCGTTCAAGCGAAAATGCGCACCGCACTTCGGACAGATCTTGAAGTTTTCTTCGAGTTCTTTGTTATAAATGATCTGCTCGCATTTATCGCATTTGGTCCATACCCCCGCAGGGATGGCTTTTTTGCTGTGTCGCGAATGTTCAAGAGGCATGTAAGGCTCCTTTCAGATGACGGACGAATCGTACGGCGTCGCCAAATCCGTTGTTATGAGACTTCTCAATTTCACGGATCAAGGCAGACCCCACAATTATGCCGTCGGCGTGCCGGGCCGCCGCGCGCGCCAACGCCGGCGTCGAGATACCAAAGCCGACAGCAATCGGCTTCCGGCAAACGGCTCTGATCGATTTCAAAAAACGTGGAAGTTCGATGGGTAAAACGCGACGCGTTCCCGTCACACCCGTCAATGAAACGGCATAAAGAAACCCATGAGTTTGCGCGGCGATCATTCGAATACGCTCTTTAGGCGTCGTCGGCGCGGCCAGATAAATCAGATCCAGGCCATACTTCCGAGCCGCATGGGCGTAATCATCCGCTTCTTCAGGGATCAAATCTGGAAAGATCGTCCCATCGACACCCGCCGCGGAGGCGGCCTTGAAGAAACGTTCAATCCCCATGGAATAGACTGGATTGCAGTATGTCATTAAAATAAGCGGTATCTTTATACCGTTTTGACGAAGACGCTTTACTGATGTCAGTACCCAGCCGAGCGTCGCGCCTTGTTGCAGAGCGACCTGTGACGCATGTTGAATCGTTGGACCGTCCGCAATCGGATCCGAGAACGGCACCCCAATCTCAAGAATGTCGGTGCCCGCTTTCTCCAGCAGGCGAACCAACTGTGGCAAATCACCGCGCGTGGGAAAGCCGGCCGTGATATAGCCAATCAGCGCCTTCTGGCGGCGCTTTCTCAGCTGAACGAAGGTTCGGTCAATTCGGTTTGTCATGAAATACCTTCTCCAAAATCGGCATATCCTTGTCACCGCGTCCCGAAAGGCCGACGATCACCAGATCGTCCTTTTTGAGCCTGCGAGCCAGCGTCTTCAGATAGCCGATGGCATGCGCCGGTTCGAGAGCCCCGATAATTCCTTCCGTCCTGCACAACAGTTCAAACCCCGCGATCGCCTGTTTGTCGCTGGCCGACACGTATTCCGCGCGACGGCTTTTCTTATAGAACGCATGTTCAGGTCCGACGCCCGGATAATCCAAGCCCGCGGAAATCGACTGCGTGCCCATGACTTGACCATGGCGATCCTGGAGCAGATAACTGATTGCGCCATGAAGCACACCGGGCTTGCCTTTCGCCAGCGATGCCGCATGTTTCCGAGTCTGCAGACCGCGGCCCGCCGGCTCGACACCGATCATGCGAACCGATCGGTCATTGTAAAACGGATGAAAAAGCCCGATGGCGTTAGATCCACCTCCGACGCATGCCAGTAGATAATGGGGCAGGCGTCCTTCCGTCTCTAGAATCTGCTTGCGCGCTTCGGTCCCGATCACTGACTGAAAATCACGCACCATCGCGGGGTAGGGATGCGGACCGACAACGGAGCCCACAATATAGTGCGTTGTGCGGATATTCGTAACCCAATCGCGCATGGCCTCGTTGATCGCGTCCTTCAGCGTCCGGGTGCCGGATTTGACCGGAATGACGCGCGCGCCGAGACGGTACATGCGGAACACATTCGGTGCCTGTCGTTCGATATCCTCCTCGCCCATGTACACATCGCATGGAAATCCAAAGAATGCGGCTGCCGTCGCCGTGGCGACGCCGTGCTGGCCGGCGCCCGTTTCGGCTATGAGACGCTTCTTCCCGAGATGACGTGCGAGCAGTGCCTGCCCCAGAGCGTTGTTAATTTTATGAGCTCCGGTGTGGCACAAATCTTCCCTTTTCAGATAAATCCGTCCTCGACCGACCGCCTTGCTCAACCGCTCGGCATACATCAGCGGAGTCGGCCGTCCCACGAACGTGTGCAAGTACCCCATCCACTCTTTGCGAAACTTGGGATCATGAATCAGCGACTTGTAGGCGCGCTCCAATTCGAGTAGAGGCGTCAGAAGCGTTTCGGGGACGAAACGCCCCCCAAACGCGCCAAAGTAGCCGCGCTTGTCCGGCAGCATTTTGCCCTTCACTTGAAGGCCTTCACGGTCTGGATGAATTTTTTCATCGCTTCAAAATCCTTGCGCGTGGGCAGACGCTCCACACCGCTGCAGACATCAACAGCCGGGGGATGCGTCTGCTTGACGGCTTGGGACACGTTGTCCGGCGTCAGGCCGCCTGCTAGAAACCAGGGTTCATTCAACTGCGGCGCCGTCTCAAGCCATTCCCAGGCAAAAGTCTCCCCAGTCCCACCCGGCGCGTCATCACTGAACCGGTCAAAAAGAAAGAAATCAACCGCATCGGCAAAAGCTGTCGCCTCTGCCAGCTCCAGAGGTTTCTGCAGGCGAAACGCTTTAATTACTTTGATGCCCAACGCCTTGACAGAGCGGCAATAGTCCGGAGATTCACCGCCATGCAGTTGAACGGCTTTCAGAGGCACGGATTTCACGAGCTTGGCAATTACCGCCGGATCTTCATCAACAAAGACGCCCACGGTCGTGACGAAGGGCGGGAGTTGTCCGGCAATTTCTTTAGCATTCTTCGCTGAAACCTTGCGTGGGCTTTGCGAATAAAAATTAAGCCCGATATAATCAGCGCCCAGGTTCGCAGCCCACAGGGCATCCTGGGCATTTGTGACACCGCAAATTTTCACTTTAATCACGGGTTTTCACCTTCCCGCGGCCGGCCTGTACAAATGAGCGCACGATCGCTTCCGGATCGGGGTTTCGCATCAGTGTTTCTCCTATCAGAACGGCATGAGCACCCCATTGTTGAAAACGAGCAAGCTCCGAGGGATCTTTGATCCCGCTTTCCACAACGACCGTTTTTCCCTTCTTTGGAATCAATGGGACTAAGTGCTTGGCGGTGGAAATATCCACGCGCAGCGTGCGCAGGTTCCGGTTATTAACGCCAATCAGCGTGGCTTCTGCACTCAAAGCGTTCTCCAGGTCATTCTCGTCATGAACTTCGACCAACGCTTCCAGATTCGCCGCGCGGGCCAGCATCAAAAATTCCTTTAAGCGTGCATCGGGCAACAAGGTGGCGATCAAAAGAATGGCATCGGCACCCATGCTTCGCGATTCATCGATCTGATAAGGGTCAATAATGAAATCCTTTCGTAAAAGCGGAAGCGTCGTCTGCCGCCGCGCCGCTTCCAGGACGTGCGGCGAGCCATGAAAGTAATATTCTTCCGTCAAAATAGAAAGCGCTGCGGCACCGCCCCGGGTGTAGGCACGGATGCGCTGTTCGATATTGGATTCTTGTCGGATCACTCCGGCCGAGGGCGACGCCTGCTTCAGCTCCGCAATGAGGCTGATGCCGCCGCGGCGCATCAGCGCTTTCGAAAAAGGTCGAACCGGCTCCGTATCGCGGAAGCGTTTCCGTAATTGTGGCAGGCCCACTTGTTTTTTCTGAGCTTCCACTCGCTGCTGCGTACGCGCAACGACTTCATCGAGAAAATCGGTCATCGCGGCGACCCGCTGAGCGCATCCTTCAAGGCCTGCAGCTTACCGAGCGCCGCTTTGCGATCGATTGACTCTTCAGCGATTTTGTACCCGTCCTGGAGCGAAATTGATTGCTTCTTTCCGTGGGAAGAGCGGTACGCCGCCTGAATCAAGGCGGCGGAATTCATACAGACCGCTTCACGATAGGGTCCCTTCTCCCCTTCCAGGATACGCCGAAGAAGGTCTGCATTTTCCTGTGGCAGCCCCCCTTCCAAGAGCTCGTCATTCTGCGTCTTGAGACCAAAATCTTCCGGCGATAATTCGTCCAAATGAAGTTCACCGTTTTCGATTTCGACCACTTGGGTCGGGCCCGACAGCACGATCTCATCGTTGCCCTGCCCGTGCACCACAAGCCCATCTTTCATTCCTAATTGAACCATGACCTCTGCCAGAGGCTTCAGCCAGATCGGGTCATAGACGCCGATCAACTGGACATGCGGCGACGCGGGATTCGTGAGTGGCCCCAAAATATTAAAAATGGTGCGTACGCCGAGCTCCTTGCGGATGGGCATGGCGTATTTCATCGCTGGATGAAAGGCTGGTGCGAATAAAAAAGCGAGTCCGATCGTTCGGAGGCAGTTCTCGGCGACTTCAACGTTCGTCTGCATAGGCATCCCCAGCGTTTCAAGCACGTCGGCGGACCCGCAGCGTGATGAAATGGACCGGTTGCCGTGTTTGGCGACCGTCAGTCCTGCGCCCGCGACTACGAAGGCGGCCGTTGTGGACACATTAAACGCCCCCAGACCATCGCCGCCCGTTCCGCAAGTGTCCACAATGATCGCATGATCGCTGTGAACAGAAATCGCGGCGGCGCGCATGGCCTGGACCGCGCCGACAATTTCATCGACGGTTTCCCCCTTCATTCGCAAAGCGGTCAAAAATGCGGCGATCTGAACGGGCGTGGTTTCTGCTCTCATCAGTGAGCCAAAAACATCGCGCATATCGTCGCGGGACAGTGATTCTCGGGCCGTCAGCTTCTGAATAGCTTCGACCATGGTCATGATTTTCGCACCTTCAAGGACAGGAAATTAGCGAGAAGTTTCTTTCCTTCGGTGGTTAGAATCGACTCCGGATGAAACTGTACACCTTCCAGAGCCGAAATTGTTTTATGGCGCAATCCCATGATCTCGCCTTCTTTTGTCCACGCGCTGATCTGAAGGCAGGACGGTAGCGTTTCGCGTTCGACCAACAGAGAATGATAGCGCGTGGCTTCAAATGGATTCGGCAGCTTATGAAAGATAGATTTGGTGTCGTGCAAAATGGGAGAGGTTTTCCCGTGCATTAAACGTCCGGCCCGTACGACGCGCCCTCCGAAAGCATAGCCCAGCGATTGATGTCCGAGACAAACACCTAGGACTGGAATTTTACCGCCAAAATACTTGATCGCTTCGACAGAAATCCCCGCATCGGTCGGATCGCCGGGCCCGGGAGAGATCAGAAGATAGGACGGTGACAGCTGCACGATCCCCTGGACGGTGATGGCATCATTGCGGAAAACCTTCACATCCCGCGCCATCTCCTGCAGATATTGCACGAGATTGTAAGTAAACGAATCGTAATTATCGATAACGACGATCATGTCAGTTCTCTTGTTTTCTGCACGGCCGCAAATAGAGCAGCGGCTTTCTGTTCACATTCCCGGTATTCACGCGCCGGCACCGAATCCGCCACGATTCCGGCACCGGCCTGTAGATAGGCATTGCCTTTAGTGAAGACCAAGGTACGGATCGTAATCGCCATATCCATATTGCCGGTATAGGAGAAATATCCCACCGCGCCGGCATAGGGTCCGCGGCGGACTGTTTCCAGTTCATCAATAATCTGCATGGCGCGGATTTTAGGCGCACCGGCGACGGTTCCGGCCGGAAAGCAGGCCTGGAAAAGATCAAAGGCATTGGCCTTGGAGTCCAGTTGTCCGGTGACCGAAGACACCAGATGCATCACATGAGAATAATTTTCAATGGTCATGAGTTCCGGTACTTTGACGGTGCCCGGCTTGCAGACGCGGCCGAGATCATTGCGCCCAAGATCCACCAACATCAGATGTTCGGCCCGTTCTTTCGGATCGCGGCGAAGGTCTTCCGCCAGACTCAGGTCTTCCTCGGGCGATTCGCCACGTCGTCGCGTACCGGCGATCGGGCGCGTTTCCGCCCTATTGTTCTCTTTGCGCACGAGCAATTCCGGCGACGACCCCACGATATCCAGATCCGGATAATGCAGAAAATACATATAGGGCGACGGATTAACCATCCTCAGTGCGCGATATACCTGGAAGGACGAAGCGGGCGGCTTTAAAATCCATCGCTGAGAAAGAACCACCTGAATAATATCGCCACAACGAATGTATTCTTTGGCCTTCCGCACGGCTTCCATATATCGTGCCCGGCTGACCACAGGTTTTGGCGGCGGAACCACCCGCGCAGACCCTGAACGCGTGACGACAGACCGGTCATGGATACGCCTGATCTGTCGTTCGATTGACTGCAAGCCCTGCCTGTAGAGCGTGGAAAGTGCGGAGGCGCTGCGTTTATGCTTTGGAATAAATACGTTGGCAATCACGCGTGCACTCTGCGACATCCGGTCGAATACGACGATTTCACCCGAGAGCTGGAACGCGCCCGTCGGCAGACCGAGCATATCAGGTTTGCCGTCAGGCAGTCGCTCAAAATAGCGCGCCGTATCGTAATCCCAGTAGCCGACAGCGCCCCCCCAGAATCGCGGCAGGCCCTTCAGAGGCGCGGCCGAGATTTCTGAGAAAATCGCTTTCAGGTCCTGCACGGGGTTTCGGGTTTTCCAAGTGCGTAATCGCTTGCCTTCCCGGTATGTCGCTTGATTGTTCTTACACTGAAAGATGGCCCGCGGACGCTGCCCGACAAACGAGTAACGGCCAAACCGTTCGCCACCTTCGACGCTTTCCAAAAGAAAAGCGTAATCCTCTCCCTTCCGCAATCGTTCAAAAACGGAAACCGGCGTTACCTCGTCCAGCACGATCTCGCGGCTAAGCGGAATGAGATTATAGCGGCGCGCCAACTTCTTAAATTGATCGAACGTTGGAGTCATCATGGAATCTGTAACAATTTCCCTTTAATATCTTGATCGTTTAGAAATGGAATCGGTTCCCCAGTCCTCGGGTCTTTCCATACACTGGAATCATAAGATTCATCTCGATCGTCCCCTAGCACAAACACATCATTTGCCGGCACCGTCATAGGACCTAGATTATCTCCGACTAATCGTTCGGAAACGCGTTTATGAATCACGTAGGGTTCATCTAGAGGTTTTCCATTCAAGATGATCTGTTTAGCGCGAATTTCGACTTGATCACCCGCGACT
>Ga0207158_1111_pt1 | contig 20387 bp, 19 predicted proteins | sample Alteio_BWMinHeat_22_FD_153512 | JGI IMG/M metagenome (GOLD analysis project Ga0207158, IMG submission 153512) | Enriched cells from forest soil in Barre Woods Harvard Forest LTER site, Petersham, Massachusetts, United States -... | ecosystem: Environmental > Terrestrial > Soil > Temperate forest >... | reverse complement strand
ATTTAAGGACTCTCATCCACCGATGCAAACGGCTGTTAACGGTGATTGTGACAGGGATTGGCAACGAAAGGCAGGTAGCATAGTTCCTCACTCCCCCAAGCTCTTCAAAATCGTCTCCGCCACGAACTTGTTGCCCGCGTCGTTAAGATGAACGCCGTCGCCGGTCAGGACGCCCTTCTCCGCGTTCTTGTCGTTCTTGTCCTTGAGGTAATCCTGAAACGCCTTACGGAGGTCGCACACGGGAATCTTCAGTTCCTTGGCTACCGCGCGGCTGATGTCGGCGTATTCGTCGAGTTTGGCGTCATTCTTGTTCTTGCCGTCGGTCTTTTCACCGATGACGCTGGGCGTGCATAGCAGCACCTGGCCCTTGGCGTCTTGAATCTTGCCGATGATTTCCTTCAGGCCCGCCTCGAATTTCTCCTTGGAGGTGCCCTTGGCCGGGTCGTCCTGGCCGTGCCAAACGTCGTTGATGCCGATGTAGATGACGACAATGGTCGGCTTCTTGTCAAGCACGTCCTTTTGCAGGCGCTTTTGCAGATCCGGCACCTTGTTGCCGCTGATGCCGGCGCCGATGATCTCGATGCCGAGGTCCTTGTGCTTCTCGGCTAGCGTGTTCTTGATGAGCGTGACGTAGCCCTTTTCGCCGACGCCGGCCTGGGTAATGGAATCGCCCAGGAAGACGATGCGGTCGCCTTTCTTGAGCGTGATGCCTGGTTCCGCGGCGAAGGCGAAACAGGCAATGGTCAAAGCGGCGAACGACGACAGGGCGGAATTGCGCGAGAACAACATGGAATGCTCCTGTGGTTGGACTCAAGGCCATCATGGTAAGGGTTCAAAGAGAATCACGAAAGCACGAAAGGGCGAAAACACGAAAGAGAATGGAATGCGAACGGAGCCGCGCTTGGTCGCCTATGAACTCTTCTTCGTGCTTTCGCTCTTTCGTGTTTTCGTGATTGCCTTTTCTTACTCCGGCAACGGCGACCGGTGAAAATGCACGTGCCGCCATTTCCCCTGCTGTTTCTGCCAAACGCGCGTTTCCTCGAAGCCGCGGGTCTCCGGCACATTGTCCGGGTTCACGCGCTGGCTGAGGCGCACGTAGGCCACCACCGCCACGTCGCCCATCACTCGCACGCGCGGCGAACAGAGCGTCGTCTGCTGGTTCCGCTGCATACCGCTCAGGTTGAAGTAGAAGTGATGGAAGTCCATCCCCTCGACGAGTTGGCCCTTCGCTTCCGGCTCGAACGACGTCAGCGTCGGGTCGCACAACTCCTGATAGGTCGCCCAGTCGCGCTCGGCGATGCTCGCCAGCAATCGGCGGGTAAGCTGCAACAGTTCCTCGGTAACGGAATCGGCCATTTTATCTCCAAGTCAGGCGTTAGAGTTGAACCGACGGGTTGGAGTTCCGGCTTCAGCCGGTCTCGCCCGGCTGAAGCCGGGACTCCAACTGCCTTACATACCCTCCCCCGCCAACACTTCGTCAAGCAACGCCGGCCGGCGGTTGAAGCGCGTGATGAATTCGTCGCGAGTTGGGACCAGCCGCACTTTCACTTTGGTCTCATGGTGCAACGCGATGTCCGACAGCTTGTGCTCCAGAAACGGATTGCGAAAACGCTCGAGCGTTTGCCGCGCGAACGTCTCCGGCCCGTCCACCCTGCCCTCCAGCGTTGGCACGATTTCCTCGAACAGCAGCCGGATGAGCCAGGCACCCAACTCGGGATCCTCCACCGCCTCGCGCACGGTGTGGAATCCACGCGGCCGAGCTTTGCACACGAGGGCCGTATGCGCCGCGTTGAGGATGCGCACTTTGCGCAAGAAATACGGCTGAATGTCCGCCGCGCGGACGATCGCCGGGTGCCGGATGAACGGCCCCGCCGTCGGCTTCTCCTGGATCGCCCAGAAGGCGAACGGCTCGGCGGCCGTCAGCAACGCGTCCGTCTGCGAGAGCGGATGATCCGCCGGCGTCGCCGCAACGATGCGGTCCACCAGCGTGTTCAGCCAGACGCATTCGGTTTGGAGCCAGTTCCTAAATGCGTCGGAGAATTCCCAGGTCACGGCCAATCGCAGCACCACTGCCGCCAACCTGTCGGCGTTGTGCTCGAGCAATTCGCAAGGAATGACGGTCAAGCCCGGCAAGTGTGCGTCGAAGCGATCCTTCAAGAGAAGAAGCAGTTTGGCTGGGAACGAGCGCGGCGGCCGATCGCTGGGTTTGTCGCCGGGGTCAAGGTCGTAGCCCGCCTCGGTGGTGTTGGAAAGGACGTAACGCAGATGCCGCCAGCGCGCGAATTCACGGAGCGTTTCCCACTCCTTCTTCGCGGAAAGCGCGCGGCTGATGCTGCCGACTTCCTCGACGCGCTCCACACGAACGCCGTTTTCCAGACCGCGAACGAGGACATGATACCGCCCTTCCTGCTTCGTCAGCGCATCCGCCCGGCCGTCCCCCGTGGTCTGCGCGACCACGATGCGGCCTACCGCCTGACCCTCTTGATTGGCCTGGTGCACAAACAAATCGGCGAACGAGCGCAGGAACTTCCCGGCGCCGAATTGAAGGATGGTTTCCGGAAGAGGGGTCATGCCAACGGCGCCTCCGTCAAATGGTCTTGCTCCTTTCTAATCCGTGGTTGGCCGTTTCGCCAGATGGAGGATGTATCTTTCCTCGACCACCTCGACGCCCCAATGCGTGCCCGGTTTCTCCTCCACTTTCCTGAAACCGGCCGACCGGTACAGGCTTGCCGCTGCGGTGAGTGCGCTGACAGTCCAAAGAAATACGGATTCGTACCCACAGCCCTTGCAGAACGCAACCGCCTCGTGAAGGAGTTTCTTTCCCAAGCCGAGTCCTCTGGCCGATGGATCGACCAGATACCAGCGCAACTGCGCTTCTTTTTCGGAAACGCCCACAATCGCGATGCAGCCGATAATGCGATCGCCGCGTTCCGCGATCCAGAGCCGATCGCGCTCGCTGTGCGTGCGGACAAATTCCGCCAGCGGGCCGGCGACGTAGGCCTCGAATGTCGGATCAAACCCGTATTCACGGGCGTAGATCGTGCCGTGAAGGTGAATGATCGTTCCCAGATCGCCCGGCTTGAGGTCGTGCCGCAAGGTAAACGGTGGCTGTGATTCCAAAGGTGGCACGGCATTCATGGTTGGTCGGGCGCCTTGAAGCCTTCGGACGGCGGGGCAGAAGGCGGGGGAGCCTCCGCCGCGAGGTCCGCGCCTTGCGCTGCGGCCGGTTCGGGCTTGAGCGGAATGGGCATGCCGCCGCGCTCGAGGTAGAGCTCGTAAACCTGATACAAGAGGTGGTAATGCGCATAGGCCATCAGGGCGGCCGCCGGATATAACCCGACGCCGCAGGCTAACATGCCAACCATCGACAGGACGATGCCGGTCCCGAGGAGGAACATCTCCAGCAGGACCATCTCCAACCACATTCGGTTGATGAAGTCCTTTGCGAAGTCCACGGAGAATGCCGGCTTGAAGTCCTGGATCAGTCCCGCCCGCAGCGTAAGAGGCATCATTACAAATGTGACAAGAACGGATAGTACGAAAACCAACAGATAGAAGAGCATCAGGAACAGGAACAAGACGGCTGGATGGTCATTGGCTCCGCCAAGAGCAAAGCCCACGCCGAGACAGCCCACGTAGCCGATCATGATGATGACGGCGAAGGGCAGGCCCACGACCAGCTGCACGAGAAACGGCCAAACTCCGCGCGTCAGGTATTTCATGAGCTGATTCATGTCGAAATCGGGATACGGAGAGCCTTTCCGACGATGGAGAGCCTCGATGATCTCAAAGGCGTATCCCGCCAGCACCATCTGACCGAGAATCGGCACGAATTGGCAAACGACGGCCGCCAGCAGGTTCATCAACCAATTGGGACTCTCGAAGAGGAAGCGGTACGAGTAGATGTACTTCATCAACAAATCCTCGAAAGGCACCGTTGCGAGTGGAACAGCCGCCCATCATGCGGTGGCCGCGCCGCGATGTCAACGAGGAACCCCGGCTGGAGCCCCGGCTTAAGCCGGAACTCCAACGTCCTTTTCCATCGCTGGGCCAGTCGGTACACTGGGTCGAGCCTGACGACATGCCGCGTTCCCTTGCAAAGTGAGTTCCCCGTATGAAGATCACCCGCATCCGCGCGTATCAAGTCGATCTGCCGTTGCACGAAGGAAGTTACAAGTGGTCGGGCGGCAGATCGGTGACGGTGTTTGACAGCACCGTGATCGAAGTCGAGACCGATGCGGACATCGTCGGGTACGGCGAAGTGTGCCCGCTTGGCGCGTTCTATCTGCCGGCCTACGCCAACGGCGTCCGCGCCGGCATCGCCGAATTGGGGCCGCACCTGCTGGGTGAAGATCCGTTGCAACTCCAGAGGTTGAACCGCCGGATGGACGCTGCCATGAAGGGGCACGCCTACGTCAAGTCGGGCATCGACATGGCCTGCTGGGATATCCTCGGCAAAGCCACCGGCCAGCCGGCCTGCACGCTTATGGGCGGGCGCTATGGCGAAGACTTCGTCCTGTACCGCGCGATCTCGCAGGAGTCGCCGGAGGCGATGGCGAGCCGCGTCGCCGGCTACCGCGCCGAGGGGTATCGCCGGTTTCAATTGAAGGTGGGCGGCGACCCGACCGAAGACATCGCCCGCATTCGCGCCGTCGCTAAACAATTGCAGCCGGGCGACCGCTTGATTGCCGACGCCAACACCGGTTGGTTGATGCACGACGCCCTGCGCGTGGTTCGGGCGGTGCGCGACGTAGACGTGTACATCGAACAACCGTGCCTGAGCTACGAGGAATGCCTGACGATCCGCCGGCATACCGACCACCCGTTCGTGCTCGACGAAGTGATTGATGGGATCGACGTGTTGCTGCGCGGGCACGCCGACCGCGCGATGGACGTGGTCAACATCAAGATCAGCAAGTTCGGCGGGCTGACCAAGGCCAAGCAGGCGCGCGACCTGTGCATCTCGCTGGGCGTGGCCATGACGTTGGAAGACACGTGGGGCGGCGACATCGTCACCGCCGCCGTCGCCCACCTCGCGCACAGCACGCCGCCGGAGTTCCTCTTCACCGCCACCGACTTCAACAGCTATGTCACCGTGAGCAATGCCGAGGACGCGCCGAATCGCGTCAACGGCAGAATGGCGGCAGGCACCCGACCGGGCCTCGGCATCACGCCCAAAATGGATGTGCTTGGACGCCCGGTCATCGAAGTCTTTTGACGAGTCCGCGGCGCAGGCTCGCGGGCCGCAACTTTCTCGAATTAATGCTTGAAATCGGGGTAGCCCTCGTCTACGCTTCGTTCTCACTCGGGGTCGGGCATGCGGCCCAACGACCTCGCGACGGTTCGGTTGTTGAAGGATTCACGAAACGCACGCCGGCGTGGTCATCTCCCCCTATCGGTCCATGCATCGCGTTTCACCTTCACTGTCCCTGACAGGCAGACCCACGACGAGCCAGGACGCGGCGCGGGGACGGCATACACAAGGGAGCAACTGACGCATTCTGAATGACTCCGTGGCCCCGTGCACAGCGCGGGGCAATGCGCGCTCCCTAAGGGCGGCGGGGTCCTGGCCGCCCGTCTCAACCCACCGGGCCGCGCCACAATTTGTACGGAGTCACATCATGCTTAGGTCGCTATTGCCTCGCTCGTCGCGCACGGCTGCACGATCCGCCCGCCGCCAACTCACCGTCGAAGTCCTGGAGGATCGTTGCCTGCTGTCCGCAGACGTTGTCCTGGAATGGAACGCGATCGCCCTTGACGCCATGGTCAACGACAGCTTTCTTGGCGCGGCCGCCAAGCAAGCGGGGCCGACGCGCGCGTCGCGCGCCCTCGCCATCGAGCAAGCCGCCGTTTTCGACGCCGTCAACTCCATTGATCGCTCGTACGACCCGTACTTGATTGAAGTGAATGCGCCCCGCGACGCGTCGATCACGGCGGCGGCGGCCCAGGCGGCCCACGACACCCTCGTTGCCTTGTACCCCGATTTCCAGGCCACACTCGACGCCCGTCTCACGGCCGATCTGGCCGGGATATCCTCCGCACTAGCCCGCGACGAAGGCGTGCTCGTCGGCCACATCGTCGCCGAGAGCATCCTCGCCGTGCGCAGCCACGATGGCGCCGAGGTGGCGATGCCGTACACGCCCGGCAATCAGCCCGGACAGTGGCAGCCCGATCCCCTTCACCCCGCGCAGATGGCCCTGGGATCGCTGTGGGGCAGCGTCACGCCATTCACGTTAAGGAGTGCCGAGCAATTCCACGTGCCGCCGCCGCCAGCTCTCAATAGCCAGGCGTACACGGACGCCTTCAACGAGGTCATGGCGGTCGGCAGCGCCACGTCCGCGACGCGGACGGCAGAGCAGACGGAGATTGGCATCTTCTGGGGCTACGATGGCTCGCGAGGCTTGAGCACCCCGCCGCGGTTATATAACCAGATCGCCGAAACGCTTGCGGTGCAACAACACAATTCCGTGATTCAGAACGCGCGCTTCTTCGCCTTGATCAACTTGGCCATGGGCGACGCCGGCATTGCCTGCTGGGACGCCAAGTATGACTACAACTTCTGGCGGCCCGTAACGGCCATCCGCGCCGCCGGCACCGACGGCAACCCCGACACCATGGCCGACCCCAACTGGACGCCCCTGGGCGCCCCCGCCGACAACGGCAGCGGCACCAATTTCACGCCGCCTTTCCCCGCCTACGCCTCCGGCCACGCCACGTTCGGCGGCGCTCTTTTCCGCATCATGGCCGACTTCTACGGCACCGACAACATCCACTTCAGCTTCACCTCCGACGAGTTCAACGGCATTACCCGCGATCAAAACGGCGTGGTGCGGCCGGTCGTCACGCGCTCTTGGGACAGTTTCAGCCAGGCCGCCGAGGAAAACGGCCAGAGCCGCATTTACCTCGGCATTCATTGGAGGTTCGACAAGGTCGAGGGCATCATGCAGGGCACTGAAATCGCCGACTACATTTTCCGCCACTTCCTCCGCGCCAGCCACGACGATGGCCACGGCCATGACGGTGACGGCGGCCGCCACGACAGCGGCCGTGTCTTTGAGGTGAATGCCGACCGCGAGTTGGCCTACGCGGTGAGCATCACCGCGGCAGGTCCCGCCCTCGCGCCGGTTCACCTCCACCGTGATCAGGAGCTGGAAGTCCACAACGACTTCCGGCTGAACAGCGACTCGGCGCCGACGAACCTGGCCGTCAAGGTGGAAACCAGTCACTTGAAACCGACCGCCGACGGTAACCCGGCCCACGACCTCGACGCCGTGCTCCGGTCGCCGGACCTGCTCGACATCTTTGGTAAGCCGTAGGCACGAGTATTTGGCCGCGGTTCGCAGAACCGCTCGGGTGGGCGCGGTCGCCACCCGCGCGGTTCCGCGAACCTTGGCGAAGCACTTTCAGCTGACATTCAGCTGTCAACGATAATCCGCTTTCACACAACGAAACCACTCGTGGCCAACACGTGACGACCACGTTGTCGCTTGACTTTTGCCGGTTATGTGTACATTAGTATAGTTACCGAGGCCATCATGAATTCCGCACGATCCGAAGTCCTTCAGGCTCTTGCCCAGCGCATCCAGGAGATCGAGGGGACCGGCCCTTCCCGCCGGCAGCCGGCGTTGTCGCTGGGCATCGGTCCCGTGGACGCGCTGCTTCCCAACGGACGCCTGCCCGCCGGCTCGCTTGTGGAGTTGCTCTCGACGGCGGACGGCGCGGGCGCCTGGACCTTGAGCCTCTTGATGGCCAAGCATGTCTGCGGCGAATGGAAAGTGCTGGTCCTGGTTGACGGCCAGCGCTCCTTCTACCCGCCGGGAGCGGCGCAGTTGGGAATCGACCTGGAGCGCTCGCTAGTGGTTCGCCCCCGAACGCGGCGGGACTGCTTGCTGGCGACGAATCAGGCGTTGCGTTGTCGCGGGGTCGGTGCCGTGGTCGGTTGGCACGACCAACTCGGCACGCTCGACGCCCGGCGGCTTCAGGCGGCCGCCGAAGCGGGCGGCGGCGTCGGCTTCGTGTTACGGCCTTCGCAGGCGCTCCAGGCCCCGTCCTTCGCCAACCTGCGGCTCCTGATCGGAGTTGAAAAAGGGTCGAAAAGACTCCCGACCCCTTTTTCAACTCGCCGGATACGTGTCGATGTCGTGCGCTGCCGGGGCGGGAGAGACGGGCAATCCGTGCTCTTGGAGATCGGCAATGAACCGGGTGATGTGCGTGCACTTTCCGAAGTGGCCCCTCCAGCGGCTCCGACACGAAAGGCCCGACGTTCGGGATAAGCCGGTGTGTTTAGCCGCGACGCGGAGTCTTCGGAGCGGAGCGCGGGGGGAACCGCGCATCGTCCTCTGCTCCGAACAAGCCGCGCGCCTCGGCATCCGCCCCGGGCTGCCGGTTGCCGAGGCGGTGGCCATTGAACCGTGTCTGCTGATCCATGAGGAGGACTCGGAGGCGGATCGGCGGGGCTTGGAACAACTCGCGGAATGGCTGGTCCGTTTCAGCCCGTGCGTGGGGTTGGAGGAAGGGCCGTCGCCGCAAAGCCTGCTGGCGGACATCACGGGCTGCGCGGCCGTGTTCAAGGGTGAAGACCGGCTTCTGCAACGGGCCGTGCGGGAACTGCGCGCGGAAGGGTGGGACGCACGCGTCGCCATCGCCGACACCGTCGGAGCGGCTTGGGGACTGGCGCATTATGCATCGACGCCGTGTCCTCTGGTCGCTTACGCTCCCGGCTCACCGGGGGAAGCGGAGAAAGCCTTGTCGCCGCTGCCGGTTGCTGCCCTGCGCTTGTCGAGCGAAGCGTTGCAACTGTTATCCGAACTTGGGATCGATTGCGTCGGCCAGTTGCTCGCCCTGCCCCGCGCCGAAATCCCCGCCCGCTTCGGCGCAGGCGTGCTGCATCGGATCGACCAGGCATTGGGCCGTGCGCCCGAAGTCATCACGCCCTGTCGCACGCTTCCGGAGATTCAAGCAAGCCGCCGCTTTGAATATGCCACCGACCGCTTCGACGTCTTGAAGCGTTCGTTGGAAGAGCTTACCGAAGAGATTCACGGCGTCCTGCGGAAGCGCCACTGGGGAGCACGCCAAGTGGCGTGCTGCCTGCATCACGAGAAGGCCGCTCTCTGCGAACTGGAAGTCACGCTGTTTCAGCCAACTGGTTCCCTCAAGCACCTCACGGCACTGCTGCGCACACGCTTGGAGCAGGTTCGGGTGGCCGAGCCGGTATCCGGAATCAGCCTGCGCGTCACCGCCGCCGAGCCGCTTTATCTAAGCCAGGCCGACTTCATGGAAACGGAGCAAACGCAGGGCCTCAAGGAGTTGTCCACCTTGATCGACCGCCTGAGCAACCGCCTGGGCCGCGACGCCGTGACCCGGCCGGCGCTCGTGCCCGACCCGCAACCGGAGTACGCGTGCCGGTTCATTCCGGTCATTCAAACCCCTCACCCCCAACCCCTCTCCCGGAGTACCGGGAGAGGGGCGTTCGTCTCGTTGTGCCACAGCGAGGAGAGTACCGGGAGAGGGGAGATGGTCCGTCGTCCGGTGCGTTTGTGGCCGACGCCAGCGCGGATTGAAGTGCTGCGCGTCATTCCAAATGGGCCGCCCGGGAAGTTTAGCTGGGCAGGGACCGATTACCACGTGACGCGCGCCTGGGGCCCCGAACGCATCGAAACCGGCTGGTGGCGCGGCGACGACGTGCACCGCGACTATTACATGGTCGCCACCGATGCTGGAACGCGGTTTTGGCTGTTTCTTCGGCAGGATGACAACCGCTGGTTCCTGCACGGGTGTTTTGATTGACCGGAAAAACGAATCACGAAAACACGAAAGAAAAGGGAGTCCTGTTCGTGTTTTCGTGATTCGTTTTTGACCCTTTTTCATCATGAAAGGAGAGCATCATGGGACATGCTTTCGAGGAACTGTCGAGCCGGATTCTGGAAGCCGCCGTCGCGGTGCACAAGGCCCTTGGACCGGGATTCTTGGAGAGCATCTATCAAAAGGCCATGGAAGTCGCCCTGACGTACCGCGACATCCCGTTCGATCGGCAAAAGGAAATCCACATCTTCTTTGAAGAGGTCGACGTTGGCCCTCACCGTATCGACCTGGTCGTATGCAATCAGATCATTGTGGAACTCAAGGCGGTCAAGGCCTTGGAGCACATCCACTTCGCCCAACTCAGATCGTACTTGAGAGCGACCGGCCTCCACGTCGGCCTGCTCCTTAACTTCAACGCTCCCACCCTGATCGTCAAACGCGTGGTTCTCTGAATTCGCATCATGAAAGGAAAGCAATCACGAAAGCACGAAAGGGCGAAAACACGAAAAGATAGAACCAGATCATCGAGCGCGTCGTCGTTTGACTCTTCTTCGCGCTTTCGTCCTTTCGTGTTTTCGTGATTTGTATTTGCTTTCCAAGGAAACCAATCACGAAAGCACGAAAGGACGAAAACACGAAAAGATAGAACCAGATCATCAAGCGGGTCGTCGCCTGACTCTTCTTCGCGCTTTCGTCCTTTCGTGTTTTCGTGATTTGTATTTGTTTTCCAATGGCCTACCTTCCTCCTTTCCGCCGTGCCGACTGCTATGCGGAGCTTCGTTGTAAGACGAATTTCTCTTTCCTGGAGGGTGCATCCCATCCAGATGAGCTGGCGACGCGGGCGGCGGAGCTTGGCTATGCGGCACTGGCTATCACCGACCGGAACAGTCTGGCCGGCGTCGTCCGCGCCCACGTCGCCGCCAAGCCGCTGGGTTTGAAACTTCTCATCGGGGCGGAGATCACTCCCGAAGACGCGCCGCCCGTTCTTCTCTACGCGCCCGATATCAAGGCGTACGCGCGTCTCTCTCGCCTCATCACCCGCGGCCGGCGCGCGGCGGAAAAGGGCGAATGCCGGCTGAGCCTCGCCGACGTCGCCGAACACGCCGAAGGGCTGTTGGCCGCCGTGATCCCGAGCCGCGATCCGGAATCGACCGACCTGCGCCCTCTCTCCCAGTACCGCGAAATCTTCCCCGGCCGTTGTTATCTCGCCGCTTCTCTCCACCGCGGCCAGGACGACGAGGCGGAACTCGACCGGTTCGCCTTGCTGGCGCTGCGGGCTCGGATCCCTCTGATCGCAACCAACGACGTGCACTACCATGTCGCCGAGCGCCGCCTTCTGCACGACGTGTTGACCGCCGTCCGGCACGGCGTGACGGTCGCCGAACTCGGCGCGCTGCGCTTCTCCAATGGAGAACGGCACCTGAAATCCCCCACCGAGATGGGTGAGCATTTTCGCCGTTGTCCCCAGGCCATCGCCCACGGCCTGGAACTGGCGGATCGCTGTCGCTTCTCGCTGGAGGAGTTGCGCTACGAATATCCCGAAGAGCTATGCCCGCCCGGACAGACGCCCTCCGAGCATTTGGCCCAACTGACCTGGGACGGGGCGCGCGAGCGCTACCCCAAGGGCGTGCCGGAGAAGGTGGCCGCGCTCCTTCAGCGGGAGCTGGGGCTGATCGAGGAGCTGCGCTACGAGGCGTATTTCCTGACCGTGTGGGACCTCGTGCGCTTCGCTGGCTCCCAAAACATCTTGTGCCAGGGGCGCGGGTCGGCGGCCAACTCGGCGGTCTGCTACTGCCTGGGCGTCACGTCCGTCGATCCCGATCGCTCCGACGTGCTCTTCGAGCGCTTCGTGAGCCGGGAACGGGACGAGCCGCCCGACATCGACGTGGATTTCGAGCACGCGCGGCGTGAGGAAGTGTTGCAGTACATCTATCAGAAGTACGGCCGGGACCGGGCCGGCATCACCGCCGAGGTCATCACCTACCGTCCCCGCTCCGCCGTGCGCGACGTGGGCAAGGCGCTCGGCCTGTCGCTCGATTGCGTCGACCGGTTGGCCAAGACCCTCGACCACTACGGCCGGGACTTCAACCTGACCGAACAGGCGAAGGACGCCGGCCTCGACCCCAACTCTCCCGGCGCGACCCATCTCATCCAACTCGTCAGCGAGATACTGAGCTTCCCCCGCCATCTCTCGCAGCACGTCGGCGGCTTCGTCATCACGCGCGGCCTGCTCTCGGAACTGGTGCCCATTGAGAACGCCGCCATGCCCGACCGCACTGTCATCCAGTGGGACAAGGACGACCTCGACGCGCTCGGCATTCTCAAAGTGGATTGCCTCGCCCTCGGCATGCTGACGGCCATTCACAAATCGTTCGACCTGATCTCCCAACACCACGCGGTCGATTGGACGCTGGCCACCGTTCCGGCCGAAGACCCCGCGACCTACGACATGATCGGCCGCGCCGACACGGTCGGCGTCTTTCAGATCGAGAGCCGGGCGCAGATGTCGATGCTGCCGCGCCTGAAGCCCCGCTGCTTTTACGATCTCGTGATTGAAGTCGCGATCGTGCGGCCGGGGCCCATTCAGGGCGGCATGGTGCATCCCTACCTGCGCCGCCGCAACGGCGAGGAACCGGTGACCTACCACGATGCGACCATCGAGCGCGTCTTGGGCAAGACGCTGGGCATCCCAATTTTTCAGGAACAGGTCCTGCGTCTGGCCATGACCGCCGCCGGGTTCAGCGCCGGCGAGGCCGACCAGCTCCGCCGGGCGATCGGCGCCTGGCGTCGGCCCGGACTGCTCGACAGCTTCCGCGTGAAATTCCGCGACGGCATCCTGGCCCACGGCCTGCCCGCGTCGTTCGCCGACCAGCTTTATGAGCAGATCAAGGGCTTCGGCGAATATGGCTTCCCGGAAGCGCACGCGGCGAGCTTCGCCCTGTTGGCCTACGTCTCCGCCTGGCTGAAATGCCATTACCCCGCCGCGTTCGGCGCCGCCATCATCAACAGCCAGCCGATGGGCTTCTACGAACCGGCCCAGATCGTGCGCGACCTTCGGGAACATGACGTGACCGTCCGCCCCGTCGATGTCAATCACAGCGAGTGGGATTGCACGCTGGAGGGGAACGCTCCCGCCCTTCGCCTTGGCTTCCGGCTCGTGCGCGGTTTGCAGCAGGCCATGGCTCGCAGAATCACTGACGCCCATGCTCAGGGCCCGTTTCGCTCGCTGCTGGATTTCGCCCGCCGCACGCGACTTAGCCGGCCGGTGCTGGCCCGCCTGGCGGCCGCCGACGTCTTCGGCTCTCTCGGCCTCAGCCGCCGCACGGCCCTGTGGCACGTGCTCGCCATTGAAGAGGATTTGCCGCTCTTTCCTGAAATGGAACTGGAAAGCGACCCGCCTATGCTGCCGGAGATGTCGCTGCAAGGCCACGTCCTTGCCGACTACGACAGCATCGGCCTGTCGCTGAAGGCCCACCCCGTCAGCCTGATCCGTTCGGAGTTGACCACGCTTCGCGCGCTAACCGCGGCCGACTTGGCCCAGACCGTGGATAAAGCGCCCGTCCGAGTGGCAGGCCTGGTGCTGGTGCGCCAGCGGCCCTCGACGGCCAAGGGCACCGTCTTCATCACCCTCGAAGATGAGACCGGCGTGGTCAACCTCGTGGTTTGGCCGCGCGTGTGGGAGCGCTGCCGCAAGCTGGTCCATCAAGCCGTCGCCCTGCTGGTCGAAGGCCGCGTGGAGCGCGCGGGACAAGTCATCCACGTTGTCGCCGACAAGCTGGAAGATCTCACGGACTCCCTGCGCCGCGTTTTCGTGCGCTCGCGGGATTTTCGCTAACAGGCCACGTGGGATGGGTTTCCAATCTGTCCGAGGTTGGCCGGCGCGAGTGTACGATTATTGAACACCCTCTCACCCCCTTGCCGAGGGTGCAGAGGGTCCGCATGTGGGTGAGAGGGTCGCCTATGTGGGTGAGAGGGTCGCGCATGTGGGTGAGAGGGTCGGGCTATGTGGTCGAGAGGGTCGGAAAGGTGGCGGAGAGGGTCGTCAAAGATTGACCAGCGACCCCGGCCGCCGATCGGTCGGTGGGGTCGGGATTCACCTGGCCGGGGGTGATTGACGCGGAATGGCAGGGAAAGACACGTATCGACCACATTGGCCACCATTGACGTCAATCGGCCGTGGCGTGCGGAGTTGTTGGGGCGGTGACCTTCATGAAAGTCGTTTCATCGGCAGCATGTACACAGCCCTACTCGGAGCTGGCCATTCGGCAACGACTTACGGCGAGGAAAGTGGGTCGTTGCGAGAATCGTGCAACGACTTGGTGTGCGGGGAGGCAGGGAGCAGGCGGCGGTTTGGGAACGGGGAATGAGAGTCCCTCAATGACGCTCAAACGGGAGACCCTTGCCCGAACGTGGGCCGACGACGGTATGCCTGTTAGCTGTCCCATTCACGGATCGAAGTCCGCAATCATCTTCTTCGCTTCTTCGGCTGCTTTGGTCTTCGGGTAGTTCTCGACGATGCCCTCAAGGCGCTTGAGGACACCGCCAAGCAAGCGTTCGCCCTGTGTCCGTTCCTCGGCTGTCTTTTTGTTCTTGAGTTCATTGGCCTCCTTGAGCGTCTTTTTGGCGCTGGTCAGCAAGCGCGCGGCTTCGGCCTCGTCGTCTTCCGCCTTTTTCTTGGCCTTGCGGGCCGCTTCCTCTTCGGCCTCCTTTTTCTTGGCAGCCTCGGCTGCTTCCCGCTTGCGAATTTCTTCAGGGTCGTTCTTCTTGCGTTCGGCTTCCTGTTCCTCGGCGCGCTTCTTGTCCGCCTCATCCTGCTCATCCGGCTTCGGGCGACGTTCCACGTCGTCAGGGTCCTTGGTTTTCTCGGTTTCGTGTCCGTTCGCGGGTTCGGTGCCGGGTTTGGGCTTGGGTTGTGGACCATCCTGGCGTTCGTCGCCCAACGCGCCGGCATCGGCCAGTTTTCGCGCGTCCTTTCCGTCGGCTGCAGCATTGTCGGGATCGGAGCGTTTCGAGATGATTGAGCCGACCAAGCCGACAGTGAGGCAGCCGCCGCACGCCAGAATGCAAACGCAGAGCGGGATACCGACCAGCCAGGCAATCGCTTTGCCACTTCCCCGTCCGCTGACCACGGAGCTACCACGTCCGGCCGGCGTGCCGGCCCGATCTGCCGAGCTTTGGGCCTCTTCATCCGCGCGCAATGATGGATCGAGCATTTCGCCGCAATGTTTGCACTTCCGAGCCGCTACCAGAATTGACTCGCCGCAGAAATCGCATGTCTTGAATTGCGCGCTCTGGGGAACCAACTCAACATCCCATTGCTCGACGGCAACGGGACCAGCGGGCGGCGTGGGCGACACGGGAGCGGCGATGGGTATGACTTCCAAGAGGTTAATGGACGGGTCAACGGGCGCTGTTACCGTAATCGTTGCGTTGCACCTCGGGCAGACTACCTTCTTGCCGACGTAATCGTCCGATGCAAGCGCTTGACTCCCGCAGGTAGGGCAGTGAATCGAGATGGACATGGGGCCGGCCTCGAACGCTTGCGCCTTGGGGCAGGCGCCTCACCCGCGACCGGCCTGGAAAGGCGCCACCGGGCCGGAATGGCGATTACGCCAGGGATGAGGCATTAGAAGGGTGGATTGTGTCTATCGCCAAGGCTGAATTCAAGTCCATTAGGCTCTATTACCGTGCGCGTTTCTCCAGCGGCATTGGTCATGGCGGCAGATTTCCAAGTTGCGCGGTGCGCCGGCAAGTTGGAAACTTGCCGCCACAATGCAGCCAAATCGGACACCGTGATATGGTCCTCATTGTGGCAAGGTCTCCCGACCTTTCCACAACGGACGACCCCTCGCGCACCTTACGCGTAGTGCATGGATCTAGTGGCATGACTGATCTGAATTGCCGAGCGAGCGCCGAGACGTAAATGCGCTGTGTCCTGGTTCCACGTCGGGCTTACGCCGCGACGCTCGCCATTTGGCGGTGTGTCGCCGGATCGGACAACCGGGAACCAGCTAAAGCCCCAGATGTGGGAGAACCTTGAAGGGAGCCACGATGAAAACCACGTGCTTGTCGTCGTCGATGACGTATTGGACGACCAGCGGTTCCACGATCGCGACCCACACGGTCTCTCCCACCATAGCCAAGTCGCGGAGCGGCTGTCCGAATTGAGGATAAATACGGAGGCGTGCGTCGATTTGTCTCGCCGCTTCGAGCACCTGGTGGCCGAGACCCCGGGCTTCGGCCCTGCCATGCAGCTCACGGAACTCGATCCGCACGCGCTGGGAGTAGACGACCCGATAGGGATTGGCCGGCTCGGCGGGATCACTCATTGCCGATCCGCCCGCGGTTCGATGTCGCGAAGCAGTTCCGCGAGTTCGTGGCCTCCCTGCTCGCGAAGATCGCGAAGTTCGGCGACCAGTTCTTCCTCGGTGAATTGCCGGCGCGCCCACTCTAAAAGTTCCGGAGTTGCGGGAGTCGCCGGTGCAAGCGAATCCGAGTCGGTTTCGCGATTCAGGTGCAGTGCGGCACGAACGACCCGATTCCGCGTTGCTCGGTCGAGGCGCCGCAGGATGGCCTCGATCTGCCCGAACACCGCGTCCGATGCGGTCTGGTCGCCCGCCGCTGCTTGCTGCGCCAGGATTTCAAGACTTTCTTGGGTCATGGCCGAATCCTCTACCGCGGATTTACCACAGTATTGTATCCGTCCTTTGTGTGCACCGCTATATGTGGTGGGACATGGCTTAGCCAAGCCATGGACCAGCCGCCCTGCCGCCATCGTCAACCAGGCAACCCGCCCTGCGCGCCTCCTTGCCGCCCTCCTCTTCCCGGCTAAGATCACCTCTGCCGTCCCACCTCGCCACACACCTTTCCAGTGAGGCTCCCATGAAATCGTTCCTCTCCGCACTCGCGGCCGCGGCGGTCGTCACCCTGGCCCTGCCCTGCATGGCCGCCGACGCCCCCACGAACAAACGCGACGACACCGCTTCGGAGAAACTCGGCATGAAGCTCTCCCTCCAGTGCTGGACGTTCAACAAGCTGACCTTCTTCGAGACCGTGGACAAGGCCGCCGGATTGGGCATCAAGTACCTCGAAATCTACCCCGGCCAGAAACTGAAGCCCGATTCCGACGTGAAGGTCGGCAAGGACATGAGCGAGGAAACCATCGCCGACATCAAGAAGAAGTTGAAGGACGCGGGCGGACTGAAACTGGTCGCCTACGGCGTGGACGGCGTGGCCACCGACGAGAAGGGCGCGCGAAAGGAATTCGAGTGGGCCAAGAAGATGGGCATCGAAGTGTTAGTGACCGAGACCAAACCCAACGACGTGCTCGACAAGGTCTGCACCGAATACGGCATCCGCCTGGCGCTGCACAACCACCCGACGACCTGGCCGCCGGACGAAGTCTTAAAGGCGACCAAGGACTATTCCAAGCTGATCGGCTCCTGCTCCGACACCGGCCACTGGATGAGGGCCAAGTACATGCCCGTCGATACGCTCAAGAAGCTCGAGGGCCGCGTCGAGCACCTGCACTTCAAGGACCTTAACGAATTCGGCGACGGCCACGACGTGGCCTGGGGAACCGGCAAGGGCGACGTCGCCGGCATGCTCAAGGAACTGAAACGCCAGGGCTACAAGGGCTATTTGTCGATCGAGTACGAATACGGCGACATCAAGCACCTGGACGAGAACCTACCGAAGTGCGTGGCGTACTTTGATAAGACGGTGGCGGAGTTGAGCAAGTAGAGTGCGCTTAGAGACTGTTTCACAACCGTGGTGCGGGCGGGTCGCCTGCATGGCGATGAAGGCGAGCCGCCTGCACCACGGAGGCGAAATTGTGTTACTCATCTTCCGGCTCGGGAGCGAATTCCACGGTTTCGTAAACCTCCGCCAGCGGCAAGTCGATGCCGATTTCTCCGAGCGGAAGAACGGCGTCCAGCCCCTGGTATACCTCCCGCACGAAACCGTCGTTGGTGCGGCGGAATGCCACCACGGCGGCCGTTTCCTGCTCGATGTGGACGCAGACGCCCAGCGATGGAATCGTCAGGTACGCGTCCTTCTTCTCCCCCTCATCGATGCGGCGCGTGCGGCGGGAAAGCACTTCAAAGAGCACGGCCGGCTCATCCTGAAACGAATCCGTCGGCGGATTTGGCCGGCGGCTCACCGAGGCGTCAGGATAATAGAACCGAATATGCCCCGGCAGGTCGATGCGAATCTTGGTATCCGAATTGAAGGGACGGCATGGCCGGCCGTGCAGGCGGCTGCCCACGGCAACGAGGGTGTTGCTCGCGATAGTATTGTGGACGTTTCGAGCGCCGGCCATCGCATACACGACGCCGCCCAGGTACTCGTGTTTGACCGGCGAGATAAGCTCTCCGGCGAGGTAATCTTCGACCGGCACCAGGTTCAATCTCGCGGCGGCGCTCATGCTGCAAGTTTACATGGGCCGCATCGAGCATACAAGCGCGGTGCGTAACGTTGCAGTTTGGCGTTGGAGTTCCGGCTTAGGCCGGCTTAAGCCGGAACTCCAACGCCAAACTGTACCACCATCAACGCGGCGGCGAAGGCTTGCGAATCGCCTTAATCTGGTCCAGACTGTTGACCTGAATGCGGTATTCCGGGCCCGCCCTGTGCCACTCAACTTCCACCGTCCCCGACACGCGCAGCATCTTGCCACGGAAATGTTGGTCCGGGTCTTCGATCCCCAGCTTATTGAGGCGGTATGCAGTCTCTCGGGACACGATCACAGACACCTGGCCCTGGACCTTGCTCCCGGCGGACTTCGGCACAATGCGCAGCGGCGCCGATTTGTTGTCTTCGACACTCCAGCTCCTGGGCATCAGGTACACCTCCTCAACCGTGAACTCGACGGTCGCCTTGCCCTCGAACTTCTTCTCCACAATCGTTTCGGGACTCAGCGGACTCTCTTCACAGCCTCTGGCAACGGGCTGGCCCATCACTGCGCTAGCCCCAAACACCAAGAGAAATGCGGTAACGGCACGACGTGTAAGAGCGGACATGTGCGTTCCTTTCCAACGGAGATGGGTGCGCGGGCGATCGAAAAGAATTGTACGCGCGCGAGACGGAACGCAGTGTCACGGAGTCGTAACAATGGCCTCCGGGCTTTCGGCGATCAACCCAGCTCATCAGCGACTGGACAATGAAGAAAATCGCCGAGTGGCACCGCTTCATAGGTACCTACCTCTGCCGCCGAACCACCAAGTTGAACTGTCACGGGGGCTTGTGAGACGTTGAACCCTGAAAACCCTACATGCCGCCTTGGTGAGGAGTAGCTCCCGGTTTGGCTCGATCGCCTGTTCCCAGCCTGCATATCTGCTTCCACCGGCTACGGCCGAGGATGACCCCAAGACTGAGGGCGAGCAACCCGACGGGCAAGCCTGCGCCGGCAATAACCGCGAGTGCGGTGGCGAATGTCGAAGCGTCTTCCTTCTCGTAAGGCTCGTACTGTTCCAGGATCAGGCAGTCTGCAAAATGCGTATCCGGGTACCTTTCCGCCAGCTTGTCCCTCACATCGGCGGGCAAATCCCTGCGCGAGAGCGGCACGACGATCCCTTCCATCGACTGCCGCCGACTCAAGACGTGGAATCCGTTCCCGCTCGCCAGCGTCGGCGTCGTTTCCAGTAGCACGATGAAACTCGTCGGCTCGACCCCGGCGTTAGCGTTCTCGGGGGCCGATTTCGGATACAGGGGAATCCATGCCTTGCCATGACCGGCCTGGTCGGGTCCCGGTGGCGGGGCGCCTTTGCGGGTCTCGATTTCAAAGACATACCCGCTTCCGCAGGTGAACTCGGTAACGATGACATGGGGGTTGTCGCCCGGCCCGTTCGTTGCCAGATCGTGCAGTGTGATGGCTTGGGGTTCTTTGGCGAGGGCGTCCGCGCGCTGCCATCGCCCCGGGAGGTAGTAGGCGGAGAGAAGTCCACCCATTGTGGCCAGGACACCCAAAAGTATTAGCCAAACAGAGTGTTTTCTCAGAAAGTTGATCACGTTTCAATCTCTCACTGACCTCATCGATGTATGTCCCGAATGCTTAGATCAACCGCACTGTCTGAAAGTTCATTTGCATTCACATGCAATTCACAGAACCATTGCCGCGTGAAGCCGAACGCACAACCCCACCTGCCAGGGTTGCCGGTGAGACGTGGAGCCCAAGAAACGCCGCAGGCGGCCGCGGTCAGCCAGCTTGTTCGGCGGCTCTCCCTCGCTAGCGCCCAATTGTCAAAACCACCCGAAACCGCGCCTTGCCGCTCATCATGCGGTCGTAGGCTTCGGAGACACGCTCCAGCGGGAAGGGTTCGTTCATTGACCGCACGCCGGCACGCGCACTGAATGCGAGCGTGTCCTGGGAGTCGATCGACGTGCCGGAATACCAGCCCTTGATGGAGCGGCATCCCATGAGCAGCAACATGGGCGACACTTGCATTGACGCAGCCGCCCCGACGATTAACAGCGTGCCGTTGACGGCGAGGCCGCCTTGCACGGCGCTCATCGCTTCGCCGCTGGTCGCCGTCGCCAGTATGACTTTGGCGCCACCCAGCTTGAGAAGTTCCGCCGCGGGGTCCTGGGCC
>Ga0207158_1110_pt1 | contig 20400 bp, 11 predicted proteins | sample Alteio_BWMinHeat_22_FD_153512 | JGI IMG/M metagenome (GOLD analysis project Ga0207158, IMG submission 153512) | Enriched cells from forest soil in Barre Woods Harvard Forest LTER site, Petersham, Massachusetts, United States -... | ecosystem: Environmental > Terrestrial > Soil > Temperate forest >... | reverse complement strand
TGCTTCGGACGAAGTTTGGTCCTGATGCCAGCGGAAGAATTTGTTCGGTCTCGCTCCGAGCGCGCGATCCAGCACCTTCACCACATGCGAAGGCGCTAAACCATATCCATGCTAACGAACGTTAACGGTCCTTAACAGGAAAGTGTTAATGGCTGTAAGGTTTGCTATCCGCTGGCCCCGTTGGTCGATCAGCAGCACGCACACCCATCGGATGCGTAAAGGATTGGGGACAAGAGGCTTAAATGCAGGATCTGTGAAGTTTCGAGAATGAAAGCCCACCGGCCTGTTTTTTGCACAACCGGCACGGCTTAAAGAAGATTCGCAATCGGCCTGAGACAACTGAGCTGGCCAACTTTGCGAGGTGTGAGCACCCCGACCACAATGACGAGTGCGCGCGCGTGAGCGCGGAGGCTGTTCAATAGGTGCGAACTTTGCATACTTGTGAGGCACGTACCGCCGCCGCGCTTTAGGTGCTAGTACCAAGGATCTTAAGGGCTATTTAAGGAGATTTGCCTGTGCCTCGGCTAGCTCGGGAACCGATGTTGTTTCCCGAAGACCTCTTTAGCGGATTTCAATCATCCGCTCCCATTTCCTCCAGGTGGGTGGTCTTGTATACACGTGCGCGCGCCGAAAAAGCTTTGGCGCGCAGCCTGTACCACCGCCAGCATGCCTTCTTTTTGCCCTTCTATGAAAAGCGCGTTCAAGTACCAGGACGCCTGCGTCGTGCCTACCTGCCGATCTTTCCCGGCTACGTGTTCCTTTATGGTGGAGCACAGGAACGCATCGCGGCTCTCGAAACCAATTGCGTCTCGCGTTGCATCCCGGTTATTGCTCAGGAACAGTTGCAGGACGATCTGGCGCGCGTTTTCCGACTGATGACATCGGGTCTGCCTCTCAATCCTGAGCCTTACCTTGAGCCGGGAACGCTCGTTGAGGTGACTTGCGGGGCTATGGAAGGAATTCAAGGTAAGGTCCTCAAACGTGGCGCACAATCGCGGCTGGTGATTGAGGTGCGCTTGCTCCATCAGGCCGTATCGGTGGAAATTGACGGACACCTGCTCCGCTCCGTGGAAAATCGGTAATTATCTGCGCGCTTTTGTTTTTGCTGGGTGAGGACTCCGAAGAAGATCGATTGGCATCCGGCAATTGGTTGCCAATACCAGCCAGTAGGAGATCTCCAAAACGCAGCCCCGGCACCCATAAGCGGATTTGAGGGAAAGCTACATCCGGCCTCCCAGAAGCACGGAGTGCGCGCTGAACGGAGGCTGGAAACGTTGTGTTCTTGGCAAGCACGCCCGGCGCCTTTTCAAATCATTAAGTCAAACTCGATTCCGGTTCTACCTTGAATCAGTCGGCGCGAAAAGCAACTACTAGCCTCACCTGCCGAGCACGTTTACGGGTACACCCTGGAGACGGTCTGTGACGCCAAACAGTCAGCCTTGGGACCAGTTACCCCAGAGCGGCCAGAGCAATGGGATGACCGATCCGGCCAGATCCGTTGTTCCGGAATCAAGGCCTGCCTTTAAGCCCTGGCAAACCGTCTGGCGACGCAAGTGGCGGGTTGTTTTCAGCTTGACGTTCGCGATAGCACTGGCGACCTCGTTCGCGGTTCTAACTGGCCCGTGGTACGAATCGACCGCGCAAGTGTTGGTGCGCAAGAAACGACTCGAGACTACGCCGATTTCCGGTCCAAACCTGACACAGCCAGCGGAAGATTACTTGGCGACGCACATGCTGCTCATTACGAGTCCGCGGATTGCCAGGCAAGCGGTCACGAATCGGAACTTGGAGACGTTGGAGATTTTCAACAAAAAGGATCCCCTCGCCGCCGTAATAGATTCGCCGTCTCGGTATATCTCGGGGAATCGGCCAAAAGGATCGCCGGAGGATGCCCTGGCCAACCGAATTGTCGGATCCCTAAGGGCATCCAGTGACACCATGAAACCGGGGACAGCTCCCTCTCACGAGGTCCTGACGGTCTCCTTTCAGGGAAACGTGAGTGAAGACTGTAGCAAGGTCCTGGACGCCGTCATTGCCAGCTATCAAGATTTCCTGAAGGAAAGCTACCAGGACGTCAATGCCGAAACCCTCGAACTCATTACGCGAGCCAGGGACGTTCTTCAGAAGGATATCGCTACGAAGGAAGCGGCCTACGGCGAGTTCCGCAGGAATACGCCCGTCCTTTGGAAGGGCAAGGACGGCATCACCGTCCAACAAGACCGGCTCTTCAATATTGATGCCAGGAGATCGGCCCTGCGCATGCGTCAAGCGGAAATCAGTGCTTCTTTGAAGGCTATCGAAAAGGCGGGGCGCGAAGGCCGCAGTGGTGGAGAGTTCCTGGCTCCTATCTCCGGACTGCCGGCGAACCAAGAAATCCTCGCACCCACGCACTTTGGCAAAACGGAGCCGGGGATGACCGGCCGAACCACTCGCGTCACCGCCGAGGAGGAATTAATTAGACTCCAACTAGAAGAAAAGAGGCTCCTGGAAAGTTACGGTCCGGCCAATCCAGAGGTCCAGGCGATTCGCAACCGCATCCGGCATGTCAGTGACCTCATTAGGCCGTCTTCTGCAGGTGGAGGCTCGGGCGCCACCCCCTCTGTCTGGGACGCGGAATTGGTCAACTTGAAAGTCCAACTACTGAAACAGGAACTCGTAGAAAATGAGAGAGCGGACAAGGCGCTCCGCGAACTCTTTGAACATGACCAATTGGATGCCAAAGGCACAATGGTGCATGAGATTGAAGACGAGTCCCACCGCAGCGGTATCGAGCGCAGTAAGGTACTTTACGAGAGCATTGTCGGGCGTTTGCGCGAGATCGACTCCGTCAGAGACTACGGAGGCTATGACACGCAGATCATCGCGGCGCCCAAATCAGGCCTCAATAAGAGAAAATACCTGGTCGTGTTTCTGGGAGCCCTCGTCACTGGACTCTTGGCGGGTTTCGGCTGGGCGTGCCTGGCTGAGTTCAGGGACAGAAGTTTTCGATCGTTTCGTGAAATCCGTGATCAACTTGGTCTACCGGTGGTGGGCCATATACCCTTCTTCCGCCCTCGCACAGGCATGTCGCCCACGCCGGAGTCCAATGGCGCTGCATTGGATCCTTCGCTGCGTAGCTATGCAGAAGCCTACCTGGCGGTGCGCGTGGCGCTGTACCACACTACCAACGCCGGGGAGTGCCGAGTTATTCAGATCACCAGTGCAATCCATGGAGAGGGCAAAACCACGCTAGCGGCCAACCTCGCCGTCTCCATGGCCCAATCAGGGAAGCGCGTTGTTCTGATCGATGCCGACCTCCGGCGACCACGCCTGGCTGACTTATTCGGGTTGTCGAAGCAGGTTGGCTTGACGTCGGTCCTTTCCGGGGAGACGGAACTTGCGGCGGCCATGCAGCCGAGTGCCGTCCCAGGATTGTCGATTCTCGGGTCCGGTCCGCTATCGCCCAGTCCTGCCGAAACCGTGGCTTCACCGCGCCTAAGAACACTCTTGGATTCCCTGCGCCAACAGTGTGATTACGTGCTGATCGATACGCCACCTCTCCTGGACGTAACCGATCCCCGGGTGATAGCACACGTCGTAGACGGTGTTCTCTTAACCCTTCGCAACTCGAAGCAAGGCAGACCGCTTGCTCAGAGCGCCCGTGAGATCTTGGACGCCACCGGTGCCAACATACTCGGCGTGGTGGTAAATGGCGTCGCTTGTCACAGTGGTTCGGGCGACTATGCCTACGCGCCACATTCCGGTCGACGGCGGACGCTGCGATTTATGGCCAGCCGTGCGTAATCGTTATCCGTACGCAACACTCCATCACACTAAGCAACATCTATGACTAGAATCAATCTCCGAGCCCTGTCCAGCTTGATTCGACGCTCTGACATCGGCGCTTCTGAGTCTCGTGTGGCCATACCTCGCGTGGTCCGCAAGCGCTGGCGCCTGGACAGCACGAAGGTCCTTCTCGACGTTGCGGTCCTTTGCTGCGCCTATGGTCTCGCCTTCTTGATCCGGTTCGAAGGGCGTCTTTCGTCGCAGATGCTGGCGACACTGCTTATCACCCCGCTTTTTGTTATCCCTCTCAAGCTGGCATGCTTGGCTGTCTTACGCGTCCCGTCGCTGCCATGGAGACATGTGAGCCTTCCCGACGCCAGTCGCATCCTCGCCGCACTGGCTTTGGCCAGTGGCGCCATCGGAGTGTGGAAGCTGCTCGCGTACTTGACCAGTGCCACGGTATACCCAGGCTACCCGAACGAGATCATCCCTCTAGGCGTGCTCATGATCGATCTGCTCTTGAGTTTCTTCGGCATTACCGGTCTCAGGCTGTGCGTGCGACTTTGGGTGGAGCGGGTCCGTCATGGCCAGCGCGATAATCCGAGTCGACGCAAGGTCCCCACGCTATTGATTGGGGCCGGCAGCGCGGGCGCCTTGGTCGCGAAAACGCTTGCAGCCAGCCCGGATGCCGGCATTCAGCCGTTGGGGTTCCTTGACGATGACGCCAGTAAATTGGGCCAGCGCATTCACGGCGTGCAGGTCCTGGGAACGACCCAGGAGATCGAAAGGATTGTCAAGGAGTCGGGCGCGCAACAAGCCCTCATAACAATCGGGAATGTATCCGGACCCGCCATCCGCCGCATCGTCAACCGCTGCGCGCGAAGCAAAATCCCCGCCAAGGTCATTCCGGGCATCCGCGAAATGGTGGGAGGCAGCGTCCGGCTTACTGATGTGCGCCAGGTAGCTATCGAGGATCTGTTGCGCCGAGATCCCGTCAAGCTGGATAATCGGGCAATTGCCGAAATGGTAGGCGCACGCAGGGTATTGATCACTGGCGCTGGTGGTAGCATCGGCTCGGAATTGTGTCGCGAGGTTGCCCGTTTCGGGCCGGAAGTCCTCGTGCTGGTCGAACAGGCCGAAAACAGTCTCTTCCAGATCCATCGGCGGCTTAGCCAGGAATTCCCAGCCGCGGTAATCCTGCCCTATGTCGCCGACATTTGCGACGTTGCCCGGATGAAGGAAATCTTCGCCCGCTGGCGGCCAAACCTGGTCTTACATGCTGCCGCGCACAAACACGTGCCGCTCATGGAATGCAACCCTGGGGAGGCGATCAAAAACAACATAGCAGGCACCAGAACCGTGGCAAATCTCGCACATGCGTTCGGTGTCCACAAGTTTGTCATGATCTCAACCGATAAGGCGGTGCGCCCTACTTCCGTGATGGGAGTCACCAAGCGCATCGCAGAAATCTATATTCAGGCTCTTTCCAAGACTAGCCAGACCCGATTCAGCGCGGTCCGATTCGGCAACGTCTTGGACTCGAACGGCAGCGTCATTCCAATCTTCAAGGAGCAGATCGCCAGCGGCGGGCCGGTAACCGTTACTCACCCGGACATGAAACGCTACTTCATGACCATCCCGGAGGCGTGCCAACTCGTATTACAGGCCGCTACCCTCGGACAGGGAGGCGAGATCTTTCTTCTCGACATGGGCGAACCGGTACGCATCGTCGATTTGGCCACCGACCTGATCCGGCTGTCGGGGTACACGTTAGACGAAATCGAAATCAAATTTGTCGGCATGCGGCCGGGCGAAAAGCTTTACGAGGAATTGTCCTTTGGGGAGGAAGACGTCCAAAGGACAAAGCATCCAAAGATTTTTGTCGGCCGACTGCTTGACCATGATTTGGCCGAAATCGACCGGCGCGTGAATGAGCTCGGACGACTGGTCGCTTGCGAAGATGAGTCCAAGATCTTTCGGGCACTCAAAGAAATTACCCCAGATTATGCCTGCTCGGAAAGTCGCTCTACGGAAGGAGCGGAGTCCATCGCAGTCCACTTGTACCATGGACTGGCAGGCGTCCACCGGAATGGGCACGCTGCAAACGGGAATGGACATGCTGGTAAGACAGCGGCAGGAACTTTGGCGAAGCGAGTCGTACCCGCATGACGAGCCATCTTAAGGACAGCCCCTCGGCGCAAAAAACGGTGCCATTTTTTCGGCCCGACCTTGGGGAGCCCGAGGTAAACGAGGTATTGGCTGTGTTGCGCTCGGGCTGGCTGACCACCGGATCCCGCGTCCGCCGTTTTGAACAAGAATTTGCCGCTGCCGTCGGCGCCCGCCACGCCGTCGCCGTCAACTCCTGCACTGCCGCCCTCCATTTGGCTGCTGAGGCCTTGGGCCTGAAAGCCGGCCAAGCGGTGCTAGTGCCGACCATGACGTTCGCGGCCACGGCGGAAATCGTCCGATATCTTGGGGCTGTTCCGATCCTGGTCGACTGCGACCCGGTGACGGCCAATCTCGATATTGCGGACGCCGAGCGCAAGCTCGCCCAGCTGCGTTCCGGAGACCTGCCCGATTCGATTCCGAAAGACATCCGCGTGGTCGGCATCATCCCAGTCCACGTTGGTGGCTTGATGATGGACATGACCGACGTACAGCGTTTCGCCGAGCGGTACAAACTATGGATCGTCGAGGATGCCGCCCACGCATTCCCGGCGGCCTGGCGGCCGGGACCAGACGCCCCTTGGCAGCGCTGCGGCGAGGGGACGTCAGCCGTGACCTGCTTCTCTTTTTATGCGAACAAAACGATCACCACGGGCGAGGGTGGCATGGCGGTGACCGCGGACGCGGAATTGGCTGCCCGAATGCGGTCGATGTCGCTGCACGGCCTCTCGCACGACGCCTGGGGAAGATACGCAGGCAACGGGAGCTGGGACTACCGGATCATGGCGCCCGGGTACAAATACAATCTCACCGACATCGCGGCGGCCATCGGCCTGCACCAGGTGGCCCGTGCCGGAGAGATGCGCCGCCGGCGCGAGGTCCTCGCCTCACGCTATCGCGAGACCCTAGTCCAGGTGGATGAAATCGATGTTCCGCCCGTGGTTCGGGACCGGATCCACGCCTGGCACTTATTCCCAATCCGGTTGCGAACCGAGCGCCTTGGCATCCACCGAAACCGATTCATAGAGGAACTCAAGCAAGCAGGGATCGGCTGTTCCGTACACTGGAGGCCTCTGCACCTCCATCCTTACTACCAGGAAACCTACCAGTGGCGGCCGGAGGACTTCCCAATCGCAACCGCCCTGTGGGAACGATTGATCAGCTTGCCCCTGTTCCCCAGCATGCAGATCGAGCAGATCGACCATGTGATCCAAACGGTAAAAGATTTGTGTACTCAGTACTCTCGCTGATTGGTATAACTCCCCTACGCATCCATGAAAAGAAGGGCAAGTTTGTCCTTGGGCGGGCATCGGAAAACGATCGGTGCCTCCGAGGTCTTTGCGCAAGGTGGAGTATAAGCAGTTAATGATGAAACGCACCTTTGATGTGATAGTTTCCGGTTCAGGTCTGCTGGTTCTGCTGCCCCTTCTGCCGGTCGTGGCTCTCTTAATCAAGCTCGACTCCGAGGGGCCTGTATTCTTCCTGCAAAAGCGGATTGGCAGGCGGTTCCGACCGTTCTGGATCTACAAATTCCGCACTATGGTGCATAACGCTCCGAGTCTTGGTGCGCTGCTTACTTGTGGGGAGGATCCGCGCATCACTCGCGTGGGCCGGCTGCTGCGCAGGACCAAGATTGATGAGCTGCCGCAACTCCTGAATGTCCTAATGGGTGAAATGAGCCTGGTCGGGCCCCGCCCCGAAGTTCAGCGGTATGCGGAAATGTTTCGACAGGATTTTGAAGAAGTGCTGACTGTCCGGCCTGGTATAACGGATCCAGCCTCTTTGAAGTACTGCAACGAAACGACGCTCCTTGGATCGGCGGTTGATCCGGAAGCAGAATACATCAGACATGTGTTGCCCGATAAAATCAAACTGGCGAAGGAATACATCCATCATTCCTCGCTCCGCACTGATTTGTTTCTCATCTTGATGAGCGTTGTCAAGATGTTCGTGTCCAATCGGCTCTTTCGGCGTAATCAGAGCGTGGCAGTTTCCCGCTCAAATCTTCCAGGAGAGATGCAATGATGAAGGATTTGACTAGGTTCATGCGATCGCGCCGGTCTTCACAAAGCGCGAGACGCCGTTCAACCCACCCGCTTAAGGTGGAGCTGCTGGAGGACCGTCTGGCCCCCGCCGTCTCATCTGCAACCGTTCATTTTGCCGCCTTCGGCGACTATGGGAGTTCCGGATCCCAGGAACTGTCGGTGGCAAACCTGGTGCATAGCTGGAACCCGGATTTTGTAGTCACGCTCGGTGACAACAATTACAGCTCCGCACACCCGACTGTTTCGGATTACAACACGAACGTCGGCCAATACTACCAGGATTTCATAACGGGTAACCGCTTCTTCCCGGCCCTTGGGGATCACGACTGGGGTGACATCTATCCCAACCCAACGGGCGATCAGGCATACCTCAGCTACTTCAATACGCCCGGGAACGGGCGCTACTACGATTTCGTTCAGGGCCCCGTCGAATTCTTTATGCTCAGTCTCGACAAGAACGAGCCGGACGGGAGCACGAGCAACTCGATGCAGGCGGCCTGGCTCCAGTCCGAGCTGGCAAGATCGACCTCCCCGTGGAAGGTGGTTGTTGCTCCCATGTCGCCCTTCTCTGCCGGCACGCAGGGATCGTGGACTTCGGCGGAGTGGCCGTTCCAGCAGTGGGGCGCCTCGCTCGTGTTGTCGGGCCATAATCACGATTACGAGCGCATCGTACAGAACGGCCTCACGTACGTTGTGGCCGGCACAGGGGGTGCCGGCGAACAGCCATTCCCTAACGTGGCGGGCGGAGGAATCATCAGCAGTTATACGGGCCAGGCGGGGCTTTACGACGGTACGCAATACGCATACAACGCCGACTTCGGCGCCCTACAGGTCACTGCCAGCCCCACCCAGATGACGCTCCAGTTCATCAATGAGGCCGGGACTGTCCTCGATACGTATAGCATGACCAACTCGCTGCCAACGGCCGCGACCAACCTGGCGGCGACGCAGGTATCCAGCAACCAGATCGGTTTGACTTGGACCGATAATCCGAGCAACGAGCTCGGATACTATATCGAGCGCTCGAGCGACGGCGTGAATTTCACCCAAATAGCTGCGGTCGGCAAGACGTCCACGAGCTATGTGGATTCTGGTCTGTCGACTGGGAACTACTACTATCACGTCGATGCCTACAACTTGAGCGGCTCCTCTCCCTCAAACACGGTCACTCCGACTTTGGCCGGTTTTCAGTCTGGGTCGAACATGTCCCACGGAGTCAGGAGTCTCTCGACCACGGTGGTCGGCACCAACCAAATCAACCTTGGATGGACCGACCTGTCTGGCGGGCAGGATAGCTTCGCGGTCATGCGATCCACCGACGGGAGCAGCTTTACCCAGATCGCCGCGACGGGCCCGGGCGTAACCACTTACACGGATACAGGACTAGCATCGGCAACCTACTACTACCGGGTTGACCTGCTGGGGACGGGCCTCGACTCTACCTCCTCACTGGTCGCCAGTGGCATCCTTGCGCCCACCGCGCCCAGCAATCTTACCGCGACGCTTTCCGGCACCACGCAGATCAACCTGTCCTGGACGGGTAATTCGACCAATGAAGCCGGGTTTACCATCCAGCGCTCGGTCGATGGGGTGACATTCACCACGGTTGCTAGCGTCGGCTCGGCGGTAACCAGCTATGCGGATGCGGGGCTTGCTGCTCAGACCACCTACTATTACCAGGTCAGCGCCTACAACTCGGGGGGAAGTGCGACGTCTAACACCTCCAGCGCCACGACCGTCACGGTGCCTCCCAATCCGGTCAGCAATATCACCGCCACCGTGGTCAGCGCCAGTCAGATCAATCTTACGTGGACGCCCAGCTCGTCCTGGCCGCAGGCGACCTCATTCAAGATTTATTACTCGACCGACGGTGTCAACTATGCGTGGGGGTGGACGGCCGGCCAAGGTGCGACCGGTGTGGGACTCACATCGCTGCAGCCTTCGACCACCTATTACTTTAACGTCAAGGCTTCCGATTCGGCTGGCGACTCAATCTTTACATCGCCCGCAAGCGCCACGACGATGACGCTGCCGGCGGCCCCGACCAATCTGACCGCCGCGGCCGCCAACGCCAGCCAGATCAACCTGAGTTGGACAAGTAACTCCGCCGGTACGGAGACCGGGTTCAAGATCTACTACTCGACCGACGGAGTCAACTTCACCTGGGGCTGGACCACCGGCACGAACGTCACCACGCTCAACGCCACAGGCCTACCAGCTGGCACGAGTTTCTATTTCAAGGTCAAGGCGTATAACACCGCCGCCGGAGATGGCGCGTTCTCCAGCGTGGTCAATGCCACGACGATGACATTACCTGCGGCGCCTAGTAACTTGGCCGCCACAGTCATCAACGCCAGCCAAATCAATCTGAGCTGGACGAGTAACACCGCCGGTACGGAGACGGGGTTCAAGATCTACTACTCGACCAACGGCGGTACCAGCTATTCCTGGGGCTGGACCACCGGCACGAACGTCACCACGCTCAACGCCACGGGCCTCGCAGCTGGCACGACTTACTACTTCAAGGTCAAGGCATACAACACCGCCGTCGGCGACGGGACTTTCTCCAACGTGGTCAATGCCACGACAATGACATTACCCGCGGCACCTAGTAACTTGGCTGCCACGGTCATCAGCGCCTTCCAGATCAACCTGAATTGGACGAGTAATTCCGCCGGTACAGAGACCGGGTTCAAGATTTACTACTCGACCAACGGCGGCACCAGCTACTCCTGGGGCTGGACCACCGGCACGAACGTCACCACGCTCAATGCCACGGGCCTTGCAGCTGGCACGACTTACTACTTCAAGGTCAAGGCATACAACACCGCGGTCGGCGATGGGACTTTCTCCAACGTAGTCAATGCCACGACGATGAGCGTGCCCGCTATTCCCACCAATCTTACGGCTACCGCCGTTAGCTCCAACAAGATCAATCTGACATGGGTCAATAACTCGGGCGGCACCGAGACTGGCTTCAAGCTCTATTATTCGACCAACGGAACCAGCTACTCTTGGGGCTGGACCCCCGGTTCGGGTGCTACCAGTTTCACCGTCACAGGGTCGCCGCTGACGGCCTCGACGACCTACTACTTCCAGATCAAGGTCTACAACGCCGCCGGCACTTCGGCCGCCTCGAACACGGCCAGCGCCACTACCTCAGGAAGCACAGCCGCGACCACGGCGCCGGCGGCCCCAAGCAACCTGGCGCTCACGGTGGCCAGTTCCAGCCAGATCAACCTGGCTTGGACGAATAACGCTACCAACCAGAACGGCTTCACCATCCAGCGATCCACCGACGGAGTAAACTTCACGACGATCGCTACGGACGGTGCGAACATCACGAGCTACTCGGACCAGGGACGGACGGCGTCCACCACGTACTACTATAGGGTCAGTGCCTATAACCCGGTCGGCAGTTCGGATTACTCCAACACCGCCAACGCCACGACGAGCGCGGCGGGCGGCGGCGGGTCGCACCTGGTCACCGGCTCGGGCACGGAAGCGAAGGAAGGGATCATCAGCGGCTTGGGGCAAACGTCCGGCTGGGCGGCCACCCTGGGCGCGCCTACAGGCGTTGGCGTCTACATTGACAACCCGGACGGCACCCTCACGTCCGACGAGCTAGCCCGTATCGAAGACGCAATTGCCACCCTGAATTCTGCCACTTGGACAGGCAGCGCCGGTCTCAACCTCTACGAAGTGACCGACCCCAGCAAGGCCGGGATTATCGTGGACAATGCTCTGCTCACCCAGAGTGGCGGGCAAGCAGACGGCCTGTTGGGCGATGCCGAAATGGCCTTTACCCCGGTGAGTAGCGACGCCGGGTACACTCTGGAAAACGGCAATCCGTACTTGCAGTTCAGGGGCGTGGTGACCGTGAACATGGTGGAGGGTTGGAACTGGTACACCGGGGCGAACACCACCCAGATCGGCGCCGGCCAGTTCGACTACGAGACCGCGGTTTTGCACGAACTGGGCCACGCGGTCGGCCTGTACCACGATACGAACGCTTATTCGACGATCAACGATGGCCACTCAGTCATGTTCCCGGAACTCGACTCGGGAGTGGCCCGACGGCAATTCAGCAGTTACGACGCGGCTTGGCTTAACCACCTCTATGCCTATGGCGCCGACCCAGGGACGAACGGGACGCCCGACCCCGTGGACGGGTTGCACGTTGTCGTCCACTCGCCCATGGACAACCTCAGTGGGGATTTGCCGCAGTTGCCTGCCGGCAGGTCCAGCCAAGCCCTCACCACAGATGCAGAGCAGCTCGCGCAGGTGCGCGTGTCCGAGTCTGTATTGGACAGGAGCGCACTCTTGGTGCTGCTGAGTGCGCCGGACAACCAAAGCCAGCCGCATGGCTCCATCGGCCTTGCCAGCGACAACGCGGCCGTGATTTCCCCAGCCGCATTGGCGGCCGCCTCTGTACCGGCCACCGGGTTCACGCCCCTGGCACTTGCTCAGCAAGAGGTCTGGTCGGGTACGTCCGGTCGAGCCGCGGAGACCAATCCCGGCCAAAACGCAGAAGACGGCAGCCCCGAGCAGCCGCTCCTGCCAGATGCGCCGACTGATCGGAACCTGGAACCAGCTCCAGTTTTTGCTTTCGCAACGGAAAGAACTGAGTCGGGAAAGAACCTGGTCTCCGGTTCGCAGGAGAGTATGGCAGATCCGCGTGCGGCATTTGCAAACTACTTTGCAGCCTATGGCTCAGACGCCATTCCCGAGCGCCAAGGTGCGTTTGCACCGCTCTTGGCTGCCGAAGACACTGAAACCGCATGGAATGCCACGGGTAACCTAGCCTTCCTGGTCCTTCTGGGAGGGTATGGTGCGGTTCGAACGGAAACAACCGAGGAACGGAGGAACCGGTTGTTCAGAATGCAACCGCTTTCCTAATTCCACTGCATCGTCTCGCCGAGCGTGCGATGATGCCGGATTAGGAAGACCGACCCGACCACGGCCCGTACGACCTTTACGGAGATGCTTTTTCCTAGGGGCGGCTTGTCGTGGCGGGCCCGGGGTCGGCGAGAGAGGTGAACGATTGGCATGCATCTGCGCGAGATTGGTCGTTGCATACCTGCCCTCCACCCACGATCAGTCTCAGTCAACGAAGTGCGGAAAGGAGTTATGGCGACGGAAATGGGTCGTTTCCCGAACGTGTGAAACGACTCAGGGTGGGGGGAAGGCACGGAGCCAACGGCGGTTTGGTAACGGTGAATGAGAATCCGTCAAAGAGCTTCATCGGGGCCGATTGGCTGGCACAGGTCACCTTCGACCGCAATTGACGCGAGGTAATTTGGCCAAACCAGTCAAGACTCGGTTCGTGCTTTGTCTATCTTCAGCGGCGGGATGCCGGCAGAAACCGTAGGCCTCTCGCGCGGCGAGAGATCCACGCTGGACACAGCCGTCGAGGATTGACGGAGCACTAGTTTCCATTCGGCGCGATTCCAGCGCTGTTGCAAAGTGGCGGTTGCGCTCGCCAAAGCCCTGGCTCAGGACGTTGCCATTGCCAGGGATCATCGGCGTGCGGTTGGATGTCGCATAACAAGGTTCGGTCCCACTCGGAACAGGGGCCGGCCATTTTCGGGTCAGGTTAAGAGAGAGGCACGAGGGCATGTCGGAAATCAGCGCCCCATTGGCCGAGCGCACGGCGCGGGGAATGGCCTGGCGGTTCACTTCCAAGTTCTCCGCGTTCGGGCTGCGGTTGCTCGTCCTGGTCCTTCTGGCACGACTGGTCTCGGTCGATGCCTTCGGGCTGCTGTATCAAGCGCTTATTGTCACTGGCCTTGCGACCCTGGTGTCCGAAATCGGCATGGGCCCCGCTCTTGTGCAGCGCAGGGAGCTGACCGATACCCATATCCGGGTGGCATTCACCGTATCTGCGCTGAGCGGCACGGCGCTCATGGCAGCGGTCTGGTTCGGCGCCACACTCGCCGCAATGGCCTTCCGGACCCCGGAGGTAATCCCCGTTATACGGTTGATTTCCTGCACGTGTCTTCTTACTTCCCTCGGCACGACCGCGGGAGCGCTCTTGCAGCGGCGACTGGCCTTCCGAAAGCTCTTTGTCGTCGAATTTCTGTCGTACCTAATAGGTTATGGCGGCGTGGGTGTTACACTGGCCTATGCTGGTTATGGCGTATGGGCGCTTGCATGGGCCGTCGTTGTGGAAGCGCTGTTGCGAGCCGCGCTCTACTACGCTGCACATTCCCATCCCGTACGGCCCTGTTTGGCTCGTAGCGAGGCCGGCCAACTCTGCAACTTTGGAACCGGGATAACGCTGGCTCGCCTTGCCAACTTCGCGGCCTTATCCGGTGATAACTTTGTGGTCGGCCGGCAGCTAGGCGCGACCGCTCTCGGTCTCTACGGCCGCGCCTATCAACTCATGACTCTGCCCATCTCGGAGTTCTCCGAAGTTGTCGGCGCCGTGCTCTTTCCCGCCTACGCGGAGATACAGAACCAACCCGAGCGGCTGAGGCGGGCGTTCCTCGCCTCGATATCGATCTCCGCATTGGTGGTGTTTCCCATGCTGGTCGCTCTGATAATCGCAGCACCTGAGTTGGTAATCGGCGTCTTCGGCGCCCAATGGGCCGACGCCGTCGTGCCGCTCCAGATCCTCTGCCTTGGCGGCGGCCTGCGCGCGATGTACAGTCTCGGCGACTCCGTCGCGCGTGCCCAGGGAGCGGTCTATTCTCAGTCCTGGCGTCACACGCTGTATGCCCTCTGTGTCATCGCTGCGTCCATCGTAGGCAGCACCTGGGGGATCGCGGGCGTCGCGGGCGGCGTGGTCGCGGCTCTTGCCGTCATGTACGTTCTCATGGCACAGTTGAGTCTGCGCTTGATCGGCGCCAATTGGCGAGCCTTCCTCGTCGCACAGCTGCCGGGACTCCTCCTCGCGGTGGCCGTGGCTGGTCTCGTTTTCCCCCTAACCACTCTGCTGCGAGTGGCGTGTCTGCCCCCTCTGGTCACTCTTGCGGGAACCCTCTTGTTGTCTCTGGTGACGGCGGCCACAGTTGGTCTTCTTCTCCCGAGGCGCTGGCACGACCATACCGTGCTTGCGGCCTTGCAAAGGGCACAGCGACATTGTGCTGTAACCGTAAGTTCGCTGTGGCTTCGCTACCGGCACGGTGCCGTATCTTAGCGCCCGCACCTGTTTGGGTGAGCAAACTGGATGGACTCACCCCGGACACGCACCTATTTTCAGCATTCCTTCTAGCTCCTCGGAGAGGCATAACGTGATGGCGACTGTACAAAACGGATCGAGAGAACCCTCGTTGGTCGGCAGATTGGAGTCCTTCCTCAAACAGATCCCCGCGCTTCGAGGAACCCGCACACGGGTTCGGGCAGAGTTGTCCGCGCTAGTTCACACGATTCGGAGCGGCGTGTGGCGGCAGGTGTTCAGGGGCCGTCGCGAGCGCAACAGTCGACGAAGGCAGTTGCCGCTGGTTTGGCAATCCTCGCTCTCGCTCGACAGCAGTCAGCCTGATTTGGCCGGCGAGCTACGCAGGCTGGGAATCCAATACCATGAAGGCTCGCACGCCCTCTACATCCCACCACAAGCCGGGCTCGCCGCCACGCTGGGAGCCTTTGTCGACGCCTACCCACCAGAGGCCGGGTACAAGCTCCTCAAGAATCCTAAAGGCCCCGACGATGCCCATTACATTGGAGATCTGCGCCGTCATCCTTGGGTCCGTTCCGCCCTCGTCGGGACGGCAGCGGACCTCATTCCCGTTGCCAATTTTCTGCACGATCAACAGATCGCCCCGCGCTTGTATGATGTGGCACAATTGTCCGCCGGCGCGTCGCAATTGACCATGTTCGTCGTCCAGCACATTGCCGGTACCTGTCCGACCAAGGAAGAGTGCGCAACCTTTCTCAGCAGGCTTCGGCAGCTTTCCGAGAGCAACCAACTCATAACTTCATTGGCCGATTGGGAGCATCACGACGATTTTCTCTCTCCTGATTGCAACGGCAACCTTCTGAAATCGAGCATGGACGGTCAATTGTATTATGTCGACTTTCAGAATTTCCTCATCCCGGAATACGATACCTATCTCCATAAGGTCCTGGACAACGCGCGAAACACGGTACACTTTGGTCGTGAATACTTGTTCCGGGGCGGCCGCTACCTTTACCAGCAGATACCCGGCGTGGCCTCCTCCGGCAAACGGGACATCCGACTGCGCTGGGAGCAGATTAAGGCTCTCCTGGCCCAGCAAGACGTCGGCGTTCGCGGGCGGGTCGTGCTCGATGTAGGCTGTAACACAGGTATGGTGTTGGCGGAGACCCTCAACGATGGCGCACAGTGGGGAATAGGGTGGGACCTCCCTGAAGTCGTGGCGCACGGCTCCAAGATTCTGTCCGCGCTTGGCTACACGCGCTATCATCTAACCGGAGCCCGACTGGCGAAAAACTATCCGCTGATGGCTGACATTCCTTCCCATCTGCACCCGCAGCTAGGGAATTCAATCCTTCTTTATCTTGCTATCCGACATCACATTGGACTTATTGACGCGCTGGCAAGCGTTCCTTGGCAGGTCTTGGTGTATGAAGGACCGCAGGAAGAAACGCCGGACGAGTTGCGCGAGGTAATCCACCAACTTGAGGAAATGGCGTCGTGCGAAGTGGCAGCCACAGGCGAGATTGAAGACGGCGATTGCACAAAGCGACCTCTTGTCGTATTCCGGAGACGGAGCCAGCGCCCCTGATCAGGCACGTTCTCGATTGCTGGAGGGATTGTTGCCAAGAATTGAAGCGCGGATTCCCTCAGGCGAAAGTTTTCGCACCATGGCAATTACTCAGTACTCCGACGCAGGGCAGTGCGTGGCCTCCACCGATGCTTATGTCGCGGGTCCGCAAGTTCGTTGGGCCTTCTTCGCGGTCGTCGCCTCGCTACCGACCGAAGGCGTGGGCCTCGGCATTCCTGTAACTGCCCCACGCATTCTCGGCTACGTTTTCTTCCTGCTTGCTTTATTGCAACCAAGGATCTCTTTTCGACTTCCTCCGCCGGCGTTTTGGTGGTTCGGAGTCTATGTTTACCTCTACGCCGCTCTGACCATCTTTCAGCCCTCGGAATTCTGGGAAGAGATCATGGAACGGGTGCTGACGCTCGTCCAGTTATTGGCTTTCCTTTGGATTGGCTGCAATCTGATGCGCGACCCCCGAGTAGCCCGGGGAGCTATCTTGACGCTCGGACTTTCAAGCGCCTTGTGCGCTCTTTTGCAGCTGTCCGGCCTTGCAACAGACGCAACCACCGAGGGGACCGCGGCGTTCGGACAAAACGCCAATCAGGTTGCGAGCATTTTCTCGCTGGGACTGCTGGCACTAGTGGGCCTTATCTTCGGCCGGCAGGGAGGCGCCCAGGCAATCGGATGGTGGGCGTGGCCGCTTTGCGCCGTGCTGAGTGTGGCAATTGTTCAGGCGGGCTCGCGAGGCGGTCTCCTGACGGTTGGCTTCGGCGTGCTGGTCTTCCTATTTGATAAGGGACTCCCAGAATCCAAGATGCGCAGGGCGCTGCTCGTCGCCCTAGGAGCCGCCGTATTGATCGGGATGTCCTATTTTTCGGAAGCAAGCAGGCAGCGCTGGGAAGCGGCGTTCGGCGCCGGCGACTTGGCCCACCGCGAGGAGCTTTATCCGACTGCTTGGCAGATGTTCATAGAAAAACCCGTGGCTGGCTGGGGGCCCGTCACCGCGCTGTATGAGCTGGGAGCGCGTACGAAGTACGTGCGCTGGTCCAATCCTGAGGAATTGAAGCGCGACACTCACAATCTAGCGCTCCATGTATTGACGGCAACAGGGATTCTGGGAGCAGTCCCTTTTGCAGTTGGCATGTGGCTCTGCGTACGGGCCGCGTGGAAAGCACGCCCTGGACCCCAGGGAGTCTTGCCCCTCGCAATGATGATAAGCCTTCTCGTCAGTAATATGAGTGGTGACAGGATCTATTTGAAATTCCACTGGTTCGTGCTGGCCTATGCTCTCGCCAGTTGGGCTCAGCTTTCCATTCAGAGGGCACAACCCATGGCATTACGAAGTCCTCAGCGATGGGTCGTGCAACCTTTGGCAACGCGATCGTAGCATCTTCATGAGCGGCATGGTATACCAGCGCGGAGAACAGGCGCGCGTGCTCGACATCGGGCAATTGCGCGGCAAAGGCCAGACGCGGCGCGGACAACGCTTGCGCGTTGCCTTCATCGCGGGCACTCTGGTCCAAGACGGTGCGGAAAAACAGCTGGTATACATGGTACAGGCGCTACGTGATGCAGGCGTGGATGTCCACGTCTACTGCCTGACCAGGGGGGAGTTCTATGAACAGACGTTCGAGGCAATGGGCGTCTCGCCCTGCTGGGTGGGGAAACGAAGGCACCCATTGCTCCGCATTGCCACATTGATTGCGGCACTGTGGAAGTTTCGACCCCACATTGTTCAGTCGGCCCATTTTTTCACGAACCCTTATGCCTGTATTCCGGCGCGATTCTGCGGCGCCATGGCCATCGGCTGTTCGAGAAGTGACATTGTTTTTGACTTGGAACACTGTAAGGGTTGGGGGCGTTCCGTATTACGGATGTGTCCTACGCTCTTGGTGAATTCTCACGCGGCGAAGCGGAATGCCGAGTCGTTGTCGGTGAAACCGGAAAGAATCCGCGTCCTCGAAAACGTTATTGACGTCGCGGCTTTCGACAAAGCAAAGAGCCAGAAGAGCACTCCGACGGTCGGGCCAGCCATTCGTCCCGTTGCCGCGGCCTTGGGAAGGTTGATCGTCGAGAAACGTGTCGATTGCTTCCTAGGCGCCTTGGCCCAAGCCCGTTGCACGGTTCCAGAGTTGAAGGGGCTAATCATTGGCGACGGACCCGAGAGGCCACGCCTGGAGCGCCAGGCAACGTCGCTCGGGCTTCTGCCGCACAACATCGAATTCCTGGGCCGCCGGTCCGACGTGCCGGCGTTGCTTGGACAAGCTGCCATGCTGGTGCATAGCTCGGCAAACGAAGGCTTTCCCAATGCAGTGCTGGAGGCGATGACGGCAGGTCTGCCCGTGATCACCACTCCGGCCGGCGACGCAGGCGTCGTGGTTCAGGATGGCGTTTCCGGCTATGTCGTCCCTTTCGCTGATGTCGACTGCATGGCGGAACGCATGGTGCAACTGGCTCGGTCGCCTGGCCTGCGCCGGCGGTTCGGCGAGGCCGGCCGTAACCGCGCGGAGCGGTGCTATAGCTACGAGAGCTTGGCGGATCGCATCCTTGCCACCTACCGCAGCATTGTAAGGCAACAAAATCGCCACGACCTAGCCTCCCTCCTGTCAGTCTAAACGCCCTCGCGGCTTCCGGTCGTTCGGGAATGGCTTGCGGATTGGATGGAATTGCCATGATCAGCCTGGAACGGGGATTGGAACTTCGAGGCATGCACCATATTACCGGTGGACCGCCGGATCTGAGTACGGACCATCTGCGCATCGCTGTGGTCCTGGACTCGGCGGTAGTCCCAAGCTGGGTCGCAAAGGTTCTCCGGGACATTCACGAGGCCGAATTTCTGCAATTCGCTGTCGTCGTTTTCAGCCGCCCCAGGCAAAAGCGTTATTGGCCCGGATGCAATCCCCGTGCCTGGTGCACCGCCCTGTTCCACCTGTACGAGGCACTGGACCATCGGATGTTTCGCGTTGGCAGGGATGCGTTCGCTCCGGCAGACATTAGCCCGGTCCTCCTTTCTGCCGAAATGTTCCATCAGCAATCTGCGGGCAAGGGGTCGCCTTCGTTCCTCGCAGAGGCAGATCGCGCACGCCTGCGTGCCATGAAGCTGGATGTGATCCTCGATTTTTCCGGTCAGGCCGGTACCGAAGCTTTGACGAGGTGGGCACGCTACGGCGTCTGGTCGGTACAAATTGGCGACCAAGGCAGAGGTCGCAGCAACCCTCTGCTGTTCTGGGAGATATACCGACAGCGTCCGATAGCGCGGACGGAAGTGCGTGTCCAAACCGAGCAAACCGACACGGAGCGGGTCGTCTACCGCTCATTCTCCCGCATAAATACCCTCTCACTTAATCTTTCCCGAAACGGCATCTGTTGGAAGTCCGCGGCTGTTCTAATGCGCCGATTGCAAGACCTGTCTTGCCATGGTTGGGATTACCTGATGTCGCTCGATCCCGGTGAGGAGGTCGACAGCTCTCCCGAAGGCGATGCCGGCCCTCCGGGAAACTTGACCATGGCGCGGTTTTTTATCCGATCGTTGGCAGACCTTGCACGCCGCTGGATGCGTAACTCCTTCTACCAAAATCAGTGGGTCCTCGCGCTGCGGCCGCGGCCCATCGGCAGCTCTTTAGGTCAGGAGACCGCGGGATTCCGCTTGATTGTCCCGTCAAGGGAGCGCTTCTATGCTGATCCCTTCATTCTCAAGAAGGGCGGAGTCAATTACGTCTTCTGCGAAGAGCTTATCT
>Ga0207158_1064_pt2 | contig 20475 bp, 16 predicted proteins | sample Alteio_BWMinHeat_22_FD_153512 | JGI IMG/M metagenome (GOLD analysis project Ga0207158, IMG submission 153512) | Enriched cells from forest soil in Barre Woods Harvard Forest LTER site, Petersham, Massachusetts, United States -... | ecosystem: Environmental > Terrestrial > Soil > Temperate forest >... | reverse complement strand
CCGATCTTGAAGCGATAGAAGCCGTTGCCGTTGAGGGGTTCCGCACCGGCCTGGGGGGAGTCCTCGGCGTGGGCTGAGGCGGGGGTGAAGAGCGGCGTGGCCGTTGCAGCAACAGCCAGCCAGGCGCCGCCACGAAGCATGCTGCGGCGGGTGAGGATCGTCGGGGACTTGATCATGTCCATCTCCAGGTGCTGCGGGGCCATCCGACCCAACCCTAACAAGACGATGCCGATCACAATTGTCATTTGCGCCCTCGTTCCGTCCCTGTCAACCCCCCTAGCGAAATTTGCCAATTTGCGGGCGGAAATCCATGGAGAGCGGCTCCAGAGCCCGCCTGAGATTCAACAGAGCGACCTCGATAATCGATTGCGAGCGTAATTGTGATATGGTAGTATCGGCACGCTGGTGGCAACTTCGAGGAGCAAGCTTTGGGCGTGTCGAGAGAACAGGCTGCGGAAAACCGCCGCGCGATTGTTGCCGCAGCGACGCAGCTATTCAGAGAGCGCGGCGTGGACGCCGTCGGGCTCAACGAACTGATGAAGCATGCCGGCTTTACGCCAGGCGGCTTCTACAACCACTTTGAGTCGAAGGCCGCCCTGGTTGCCGAGGTGTTCGCTTCGGCAATGGCTGAGGGTGTCGCCGAGCTCGCCAAGAACGCAAGGGCGCCCGTAGATGAATCAACCACCGCTCTTCGGCGCTACATACGTTACTATCTGTCGCAGGCCCATCGCGACGACATCGATCACGGCTGCCCGGTCGCCGGATTTGCCGGCGATGCTCCCCGCCTGGGCGCGGGAGCGCGGTCGCATTTCGCCGGCGGTTTGGACGATCAGATAACGATCCTGGCTGGGCTGATCGCCGAGAGTGGACCGCCGGCTGCGGCAGGCGAGCGGAAGACGTTACGCGAACGCGCAATCAGCTTGCATTGCGAAATGGTGGGTGCGCTCGTCCTGTCACGGTCTGTGGCGCAGGCCGCGCCGGCGCTTTCGAACGAGATTCTGGAGAACGTTCAGCAACACGTACTCGCATCTATCGACGAAGGTTCAAGTCAGGCCGCCAAACCGCGAAAGAAACATTGAGGTCGGGCGCCATTGTTGCGGCTGAGAGCGCTATTTCGATTTCTGGCCAAACCAAAAGCCTATAATTGCGGTTACAGCGCCCCATGCGGCGGTCTTTTCGGCAATGCCGTAGTCTGGGCTGAGGATAACGTAGGCGGCCAAAGCAATTCCGATGAGGGAAAAAATCACCCGCCCCCAGAAGCGTTGATTCCTTGATACGCCGTCATCCTTCCGGAGGAATCCGATCGGAAGTATCCATCCCAGTCCCTCACCGGCCCAGACGATGAGAACGGCAATGAGCATCAGTACAACGATCGGATCACTCATTAGTGCCTCCCCCCGCGTTTGAAGTAGAAATGGTATGCGATTGCAGGTGAAAATAGAAGTGGGCCACTGCCCATTCAGAGCGCGTGCTTGAGGAGACCAGTCGGCGATCTGGGCGGCGCGATTGCCGAAATTGGCGTCAATATTCCGATAACCGAAGCGCGCATCTGGAATTCCGAGATTGCCGCGTGTAAAGTAAGCCCTCCGGCGGCCTGTCGCCGGGGCGCCGGAAAGGCGCGCGGAGGACGAGAGCGGAGCAGATTCGCGGGCGTAGTTCAGTGGTAGAACGACAGCTTCCCAATCTATTTCGGTAACCCTCTTTTGCGAACGATCCTTGATTTTGCTGTGTTTTCCCGAAAGAAAGGCCCATGAACAAAGGGTGGACATAGGGGGTATCCGCCGGACAAAAGCCGGACAAATTTTCGAGGAACCATCATGGGCCGCAAATATCAGGAGTTGACCGAAGCGCGTATCGACGCGGCGATCGATTTTGAAGCGCGTGGCATGCTCTGGGATAAGCAGGCGCCAGGACTTCGCCTCTATCTCGGCAAGCGCAAGGTCACTTGGCAGTTCTATGCCGACACGCGCGACCACGGCAGCAAGGGCCATACGTTCAAGGTCCTCGGCCACTACGACCGGGGCGGCTTCGTTACCGTTGTCGGGGGCGGTGCTGCCCCACCGGCCATCATCAAGAACTACACCGGGCCGCGCCCGGCATTGCAGCGCGCGCCCTGGCATATGGGCGTGGTCGCCGCCCGCGCAGCGGCGCAGATACGGCGCGGCAAGATGCTCGAAGGCACGTCGTCGCCCAACGCACGGGAAGGCATTAAATTCGAGGACGCCTTCGCGGACTATTGCGGATACCTGGAACGCAAGGCTGCCGAGAAGGGGAAGCCGCCGCGGTGGGCCAAGAACGCCCGCCAGTTGGGCAAGCAACTCCTGTTGCCGAAATGGTCCGGCTGGACCCTGATCGCCATGAGCGAGCGCCCGGATGCCATGGCCGATTGGATTGAGACGATCAAGAGTCCGACATCGGCCAACCATTGCCGGCGCCTTGTGTCGGCCCTGTACCGGCGCCGCGCGAAACGTGATCTCAAATTGAACAAGGCCAACGTGCCGACCGCAGCGGTGGAATTGCGAGCCGAGAAGCGCGTACAGAAGGGCATGGCGGCAAAGAGCTTCCCGGCATGGTTCAAGGCCTGGCAGGCGATCGAGTCAAAGACGCGCCGGGCCTATCATATGACCAATCTCTTGACCGGGGCGCGGCCGGGGGAGCTGGCGCGATGCCGCTGGCAGAACATTGACCGGGAAGCCGGAACCCTCACTGTCGGCGATGCCAAGGCCGGCAATGACATTCCTATCCCGCTTACACCCGCGATCAATGCCGCCCTGAAGCTGGCAGCCGATGCTGAGCCGGACCACAAGCCGGGCGACTTGATCTTTCCGGGGTGCGAGCAAGTCGGCCACCGTGAGGAATTGCCGGCGCGCGGCAATGGCCTAAGACGCACGTTCAAGACGATCGCCACGACTCACTGCAAGGTCCCGGACGATATATCGGCGTTCCTGATGGGCCACGTGCCAGAGGGTATGAGTCAAAAGTACTTGCTGCGGTGGGCGCTGTCGAGCGGCCCGGCGATCCGGGACGCGCAATCCAAAATCTCGCGCGAAATGGTGCGTTTGCTGCACAAGCAGGCGGCCGCCGGACGCAAGGCCGCATAGCGCCTATTGGCTCGTAACGCCCTCTCGGCCCATCTGATAAGATCAGGTGCTCCATCTTCTAGTTCATGGCTGATGAGTCAGATTGGTTCAAGTCGGCACGGCGGCGCGAATGCGATGCGCAAGTGATGGCGCGCCGCGCCGGCGGAACGATCATTTGATCATCTCCATCGCGTGGTTGAGGCTTTCCCGCATGCGGTTGAACGAGATCGAAAGCGACGAGATCTCGTCCTTGCCTGGCTTGACATAGGGCTCGATGTGCTCATCGCCCAGGCTGACCGCATCGGCCATCGCCGAGACCCGCTTGACCGGGACGATCACCAAATAGTGTAGCAACAGATTCAAGATGACGAAGATGATTGCGAATGTCGCGATCAGGATGATCACGAAGGTGAAGTAGGCATCGCGGGCGAGCTTGAGCGGAACTGCCATCGGCAGCGATACGATCTGCGCACCGACCGTGTCGTTGAGCTTCCACCCGAACCCGTTCACCGTCCCGTACGTGCGTGTCAAGGCCGCCGGCGCCGCCGCCGGCGTGCTGTGGCAGATCAGACATCCCTCATCGCGGATGGAAATCGGCCTCGCCAGGTTGAGCATCGGCCCGTTTGGGGTGTCGCGTTCGGCCACCAGCTCCTGCCTGGCCGGCTCGTTACGGAACAGGCTGATGATGTCGGCCTCCCAATCCTGCGCATGGTCGGACAGCTCTGTCGGATTGAGCGCAGGCTCGCGATAGGAGTAGCCGGCGAAAGCCGCCTGCACGTCCTTGAAATTCTTCTGTGCCGCATATGCGGGCACGGTCTCTGGAACAAATTTTCCATCGACCTCCTTGGGTAGCAGCGGCAAGAGTTCCTGCGCGGTGTATTTACGAATGGCGTTCGCGGCCGTCATCATAATGCGGGCGTTCTGCAACACCTGATCCCGCGCGTTGTCGATCAAGACACGGTTGAGCACAAAGGCGGCGATCAGAAATCCGACGGCAAAAGCCGCCAAGATCACGAGATTGAACTTGGCTCTGAGCCTCATTGTTTCGGCTCCGTTGCCGGGTGGTCAAACGGCCGGAAGATTGTCCGGGCCGTCGAGAAGTCAATCCACTATAGCACGCGTGTTCGAGGCGATGATATCCGTGGCCAAAAAAGGCAGTGTAGCCTCCTGCCGGTGACGGCGACCGCCTCTCCCCTTTGTGCCAGCCGCCGAACAACACGGCTATCCTTAATTCTGCGGATCGCGTAAAGTACCTTTCCACGCCGATGAATTAGGATGGGGTATCGTGTCAGAAGACACTTTCCACATTTTCATTTGTTTTTCATCGAAGGACAAGGCGCTCGCGCGTGACGTGGTTGAGTTCCTTGAGAAGGAGGGACTGAACTGCTGGATTTCCTCGCGCGATATTCCACCCGGCCAGAATTATCAGGAGAGCATCGTTCGGGCTATCGAAAGAGCGAAAGGCATCGTTTTCCTGTTCTCGAAACCCTCGGGCGAGTCCGGAGAGATCAAGAAGGAACTGTCGCTAGCCGGAAGCTTGAACCTGCCGGTGTTTCCACTTCGGCTTTCCCCGATCACACCCAGTGGCGCCTTGCGCTACGAACTCGCAACCCGCCAATGGATCGACATATTTCCCGACCGCGAACAGGCGCTCCGCACCATGGTCGCGACAATCCAAAATGTCCTGGATGCTCCGGCGACATCCGCGGGCGGCGAGGCCAAAGCAAGCCCGATGGCTGATAATTCTTTGAGCATCGTGGCTAGCGCTCCCGCCCGTGCACCGTCACTGAATAAAAGACGCCGCCCCGCAGCACGCGCACCGATCGTTGCGACCGGCAGCCAGGAGTTCGAGGCGATCAGGGCTTTGCTCGCGTACCACATCGGGCCTATCGCCAAGGTCTACGTCCAGAAGGCAGCGACCGAAGCGCGCACGCCGAACGATCTATGCGAACGGCTTGCCTTCCACGTAAGCGCGCCGTCCAATCGCGCGGCGTTCTTGCAGGCAGCGCGCGCGCGACTTGCGATCAAGTCATAGAGCGCCGTCAAGGCCCACGGGGTCCTTCCTTCACAAGGGGTTTCGCCCGCCCTTGCGACCCGGAAGCACCGGCCGCCCGCCAGCGGGTCCGCTTACCGAGGTGAACCCGACGCGTCGGCAACGGTCTCGGTGAGGCAGCCCGTGACCCGGAGCGGTCCCTCAGGACTATCGACCGGAAGCACTATCGACCGGAAGCGTGTCAGCCCGCGCGATTCCAGAACCGACGACCAGAACTAGCGCAAGGGCGATCCCTGGCACCAGTATGACGATATTGAAGCGCCGCCCCAGCACCATGCCAGCCAGCAAGCTGCCTCTGACTATAGGCCCAGGAGACAACGTTCGCGCCTGCGGCCAACCCCCTCGGCATCGGCTCCCCAACCGCCCCGTGCATCGACAAAGACTGGCTGCATGTTCCAAGTTCGTCAACTGGAAGTAGCCTACGAGAGCCAAGTCCGCGGCGTGGCGGATTGCAAGATAATCCCAAGCTCCCGCTTTGCCTCAACTCATCGGCGGTCATCTCATTGACCGTTCGGCCGGCCGGCGGACGGACAACCACTTACGCTTGCACGTACATCGTTAACGAAGTTTAGTGAAAAACTGTGCACTATCGTTAATCGTACATAACAGTGGAGTGGTTCTCCTCAGAACTGTGGATGGCATGATATTCTTGCATGGCGATCATTCCGCTGAGAGCGGTGAGTCGGTCTCCGAACATAAAAATCCGACACTCCCCGCCAAGGGCCCCTCAACCGGTGGGATTCCCGCATCCGTTCCCAAGGCTGCAAGCTCCAAAATCTCGAGCTTGCCGGAGCCAATCAGATTTCTGAACCGCACGTATGACGAGCTTGAGGTCGTGCTCGACCCCAACTCGAAATGCATTTGGTGCTATCAGCGGCCAAAAGGACCTCCAAGCTTTACGCCCGGCATGATTTGCGAACTGACGGTGCTGCATCGCGAAATTCAAGCTTTGGCAACCTCACAGGGACCGCATGACGAACCGCTCATTCGATATTACGTGCTCGCTTCCCAAATCCCGGGTATCTACAGCATGGGCGGAGATCTTTTGTTCCTTGCTGACAGAGTGCGTAAGCGCGATCGGAAGGCAATCGGATGGTACGCTCATCGCTGTGTGGATGTCGTCTATAATCTCGCAGCCGGTTTCAACTGCGGCATCGTCACCGTCGCCCTGGTCCAGGGTGACGCCCTTGGCGGAGGACTCGAATCAGCGCTTTCCTGCAATTTCATTGTTGTCGAGCGCGGCGCGAAAATAGGTACCCCGGAAATTCTTTTTAACTTGTTCCCCGGGATGGGCGCTTACAGCATGCTATCCCGGCGGCTTGGATCAGCGATGGCTGAGCGGATAATATTAAGTGGCCGCATCTACAGCGCCGACGAGATGTATGATCTCGGCGTCGTTGACCTCGTCGTGGGAAACGGATGCGGTGAAGCGGCCGTGCGCGACTACATTGGCGACACTCGAAAGTACGGAGCCCGCCAGGCGATCTACCGTGCCCGTCAACGCACAAACCCGCTGACGCTCGCCGAGCTCAGGGACATCACGGAGATCTGGGTAGAGACTGCGATGCGCTTGTCGGACGCCGATCTCCGCCGCATGATTCACCTGCAGTCCGCGCAAAACCGGCGACTGCGCCGTCACGCGGCATCGCCTCCGCTGAGCGCATCGGAGCCGCGCACGCCCGGTGGGCAGGAATAAGATATCGCTCGATTGGCTGCGCCTAGTCAGCGACTCGAGCCATTCACCCGACCTTCGAGTAGGTCTCGTCGCAGTGGCCTAAAACATGCGCCTTCAACAACTCGATCGTATCGTCAAGATCATTCATTAGTCGATTAACCCGTGCATCGCCTTCGCATGCCAGCTGAGAGGGCGTGATATTCCGCAGCGTGAGACAGTTGCTAAACACCTTTGCGGCGCCCAGGTTCGCAGCCGAACCGCGTAGCGAGTGAAGCCGGTCCCGGAAGCTCTTGACGTCTTCTTCCGCCATAGCCGTACGCAGCGAGGAAAGCAGTCTCGCAGCATCACTGGAAAACTGAGAGACGAGGCTGGATACAAAGGCACGACCACCCAGCCGCTCCAGATTGGCAAGGGCCATCATGTCTACCAGTTCCTCGTCTTGGGACTCGGAAGATCGATTCGCGGCGGCAAGCTTCGCATCTGTCTGTGCTTGATCAACGTTAGTGCGACTCGTGACGGAGTCGATGATTTCCAAGAGACGCGCGGGCTCGATGGGCTTTGTTGCGTACCCGTCCATGCCCGCTTCCTGGCAACGAGTCCATGCGTCTGATGTCGCGTCCGCGGTCAGCGCCACTATAGGAATCCGTTTCTGGCCGATGCTGGCGAATCTATGCAGCTTCGTCGCCTCGATGCCATTCATGATAGGCATATTAACGTCCATCAGAACTACATCGAAGTCGTTCTTCTCAAGGGCTTCAAGGGCCGCTTCACCGTCATCGACGAGTGCTACTCTGTGGCCTACTCGCTGCAGAATCCGCTCGATAACCATTTGATTTGTCCGATTGTCCTCGGCAACCAACACAGAAAGCGACCGGGCTGCCGGAACAAAGATTTGTTCCACAGCGGCCGGTTTGCTGTTCGCCGCGCGCATCGCACGTCGAATGGCGTCCTGCCCGGCGGGCCAGGCCACGCTGCTCACAAACGTGCTTCGCATCGAAATCGATAGCTGTGAAATGTCCCTGTCGTCCGTTACCAATACAAGACCGGAACTCACGTGTTGCAAACGGCGAAGGAAATCCACAAGCGCCTCTGGTGGGCCATCCGTCGCTGCACGATGATCGAAAACTATGACTGGCTGTTTCCCGGCAAACATCGGCGAGGTATCACAAATCGCCAGCGCTTCCTCCGGCCGGCCCACTGCAACAACCGAAATGCCGGCGTGCTCGAGCTCCGCCTTGATCTCGCGATCGCGTGAGATCAAAATAGACGTCGATTCATCCGCCTCCGACGTGTCGCATACTGAAACTTGCGTCACGTCGACCTCGAACCAGAATGTACTGCCTTTCCCGACCACGCTCTCGATCCCCATCTTTCCGTTCAACATATCGACCAGCTGTCTGCTGATCGCGAGGCCAAGGCCGGTTCCGCCATAGCGGTCCAGGATGCTGGCATCAGCTTGAGCGAAACTTTCGAAGATGCGCTCTTGTGCCTCCTCCGGAATTCCGATTCCGGTGTCGCCGACCTCAAACCGTAACCGAATACGATCGGCTTGTTGTTGAATGGCATCGATGGTGACGACAACAAAGCCTTTTTCCGTAAACTTGATAGCGTTTGCGACGAGGTTGATGAGGATCTGTTCAATGTGATTGTAATCAGCCAAGACATGAGCAGGCGTGCGGCCCGTAATGTGGACCATGAATGTCAGGCCCTTCGACGTCGCTTGGACGGCGAGCATCGCCTTTAGCCGCCTTACAGCTTCGTAAAGGTCGACTTCGACCACCTGGATAGGCATAAGCCCGGCTTCGATGCGCGAGAAGTCAAGGATGCTATTGATCAGCCTGAGCAGCGACCTCCCCGAATTCACGATCGTGGAGACCATTTGTCCACGCTCGGCATGACGTATCTGGTCTTGCAACAGGCTTCCCAAGCCGATGATGGCGTTGAGCGGAGTACGCAGCTCGTGGCTGACACTGGCAAGAAACATGCTTTTTGAGCTATTTGCCGCCTCCGCCTGGCGCTTGGCTTTCGACAGGTCGCGAATCAATTTCGCGGCGTATAGAGGCAATAGGATCAAACACGCAAGCAAAGAGACTGACAGCCCGGTATATTCGCGCCACACGCCGGTTGCAGCCAGGACGACGATAAAACTGACGTTTGCAAAAGTCATGGCGGTGTACAGGTACGGGATTCCGAAGCGAAACCCATTTCCAAACACGGTCCATAAATAGAGTGGATAGAAAAACCCGGCTTTAACTCCACCGGCAAATGCAAGAAGCGAAATCATTGCAAAGTCGCAGGCCATGCCTAATACGCGACGCTGCACATGAGCTCGAGGCTGCCAAAGAATGTGGGTGAACAACATCAACGTCACGACAAAGTAGACAATGAAGGGTATGTATGTCGCTTGCAGCAATGCCGCGGCATCGGCATTGCCGACCCAGGTCGCGATTGCCAAAAAGGAAACGATCGCCGCCGAGAACATGAGACGATTAAGTGTAATCTCGTGCTCGGTGTCGGGACGGTCGCGCAGCCGATTCCGCATCCGGGCAAAAAGGTCCCGGCGGCTTTCTAAACTGCACGGATGCCGTGGGGTGGAGTACATCGTTATCTCAGCCGGTTGCGAGGACGGCGATGCGTCGGCCTTTGCTCAGGAAGTTTTCGAACTGCGCCGCCGGCATCGGCCTGCCGCAGTAGTAACCCTGCACCGCGTCACATCCCGCGGCGCGTACGCATTCCAGCTGATCCGCGGACTCGACGCCTTCCGCCACCACGTCCATGCGGAGGCTGTGAGCCAGATTGACAATGGTGGCGACGATTGCCCGATCGCTCGGGTCGGAAATGACGTCACGGATGAAAGACTGATCGATCTTCAGTCGATCGACCGGCAGCCGCTTCACATAGCTCAGCGAAGAAAAGCCGGTACCGAAGTCGTCGATTGATATGACTACGCCGAGTTCGCTGAGTTGCTCAAGCTGGACGATGACCTGATCGACGTCCTGCATGAGGATATTCTCGGTCAGCTCGAGCTCAAGGAGGCGGGGGTCGAGGTCCGTTTCGCTCAGAACCCGTGTTACCAGGAACGGCAATCCCTGTCCGCGGAATTGAACCGGCGAAAGGTTCACGCTCATTCGAAGCGAAGGAAGCCCGTTGCGCCGCCAGGCCGCTGCCTGATTGCAAGCATGCCGGAGCACAAACGCGCTTATTGGAAGGATCAGGCCGTTCTCTTCGGCCCTGGCCAGGAACCCGCCGGGTAAAACAAGAGAGCCGTCCGGTTTGCGCCAACGGATAAGAGCTTCAACGCCGGTAATTTCACCAGAATCCAATCGGAACTGAGGCTGGTAGTGCAATACGAACTCTTCCCGCTCAACGGCCAGGCGCAATTCGGCATCGAGTTGTGCGGCCTGACACGCCCGACGGTTCATATCGGCAGCGTAGAATTGATGACGGTCGCCGCCGTCGCTCTTTGCCTTGTACATGGCGAGGTCGGCATGCCGCAGAAGGTCCTCGATATTGTCTCCATCCGGAGGATAGATTGCCGTGCCAATGCTGGCAGCAAGCACGACGCTGTGGCCCTCAACGGCAATTGGTTCACGCAGTAAACTGACAATCTCCTCGGCGAGGGCAGCCGCGGCCGCGGTATTCGAGGGATTCGTCTGCAGGACGGCGAATTCGTCCCCCCCTAGTCGAGCAACCACGAATTCGAGACGGTTTAGGGTTTGCAGCCGCTGCGCCACGGCAATCAGGAAACGATCTCCGGTCGAGTGCCCCATGACGTCATTGACGCTTTTGAAGCCGTCCAAATCGATCACGTGCAGCGCAAAGCAACGGTCTCCGCGCCGGCTCCCGGCGATCTCCTGCTGAACACGCTCCGAGAGGAAGACGCGATTAGGCAGGCCGGTCAAAGAATCATGGTGGGCCATGTACTGAAGATGCCGTTCAGCGGCCTTTCGCCCGGTGATATCGAGCGAGCTCGTCACCACACCAATTGTCTGATTGGAGCCGTTCCTGAGTGGAGACTTTGTCGTAAGGAATACCCGCCGTTCACCGGCGCGATCTACGAGTTCGTCCTCGAAGCTGTGGATGGGACCTCTTTTTTGCAGCACCAGCTCATCGAGGGCCCGCGTGCGAGCGGCCCTCTCCGGGTCAAGAACTTCTACCGCATCGCTGCCGATTGCGGCCGAAGGATCGATTCCCATCAATGCTGCTTGATACTCATTTATGAACTGGAACCGACCTTGTTGATCAGTCACGCTGATCATCACCGGCACAGCATCGATGACTTGCGCCAAGCGCTCGCTTGAGTCCCGCACAGCTTCGCGAAGGGATTGTTCGCTTCGCTCCAACTTGCGTTCCAATCGCTCGGCGCGATGGGCCAGCAGGAGCTGCTGCTTCCGCAATTTAAGCAAGTTCTTCGCCCGCGTGACAAACTCGCGATGATCGACCGGACTTAAAAGAAAATCGGTCGCCCCCGCATCGAGCGCGCGCAGTCGATAACTTCTGTCCTCAGAGACGGTAATAACGATAATCGGAATGTCAGCCGTCGCCGGGTCCGCACGCACCCGCGCGATGAACGCCACTCCGTCCAAACCGGGCATGTTGTAATCAGTAATTATGAGGTCTGGCGCAAGGCTGGCAAGTGACTTGAGGGCCTCCCTGGGATCCGCGAATGTTTCGATCCGCACGACATTTTCGATCGATGACGCAATTTTGGAGTAAATCGCCCTGTTGATTGGCTGGTCATCAACGATTACGATCGTGCTCATGTGGGAGCCTGCCGTCGCTGTTTAGGAGGCATAAGAAACCGACAGCCAACGCCCCGAGCAAGAGCTACCGATACCTCACAAAGATCTCAAATAAGGCCTGCCTCGATCGAAACGGCTCGACCTAGACTGCGCATTCGCCGGCCTCACTGGAGCTGAGGTATAAATCCAATATACCGCTCAATATTTCACTGCCTCTGAATGAAAATTGAAAAAAGTTTACATTACCGGTAACTGATTGTTGTCGATGAACGATCGTGCCATGCCAGATTGGTTCGGGCGGCGACAAAATACGATCCGGTGATCAATATGAAGACGCAAAGGCGCTCAGCCTCACGGTGCCACAAGCTTTACGCGGCACTGCCAGCAGGATGATTGAGTAAGTCTGATCGACGACCGCTTTTGCCACGAATGCGATGTGTCGCCATGTCCGCCTTAGCGCCGCTATTGAGCAGTCCCAAGGCGCTCTCATAAGTTGGAGAGAAGAGTGCGACGCCATCCACAAGGAGATGGATCGACTGCTCGCGATCAATGCCATAAACTGGATTTTGCGAACTTGGCGTTCCTCGGGCGCTTCCAGCCAGCCCGCCGAGCGGAGAAATGTTGCAGCACGCAATTGTGTTAAATCAGACGGCGTCACGGCGAGCTTTTCTACTAATCAGCAAAAGCCACGAGAGACCGACCCGAGTTGTCGATTGAAATTATGAACGGCAAAATATCCCGAGAGCCGTCCGAAGCGGCCCTCGCTATAGATCGAAGTTCTCAGGCGCCGCCTGCCGACCCGAAGTTCGAGGTCAGAACCTCTAAAATACAGCACTTCAGTGCATACCGGAAATTTGCGAAGGCAGGCTTCGGATTCGCGCTGACGCTCGTGATTTTGGTCACATTCCGCTCCTAGCGAAATGCCAGTCGAGATCGCGGTGGGCGTGGTCGCGCTCTCCAGCCCCACCGAAGCGGGGCTGAATCACTTTCGCGTGGGTGTTCGCGCGCGTCAGTTGTCGGATAGTACAGGCGCTTCCGCAGGAGCCGGATCTTCGGTCACTTCGATCCTAGGGCTCAAGACGATGGCCGCTCCGGACGAGGCTGACTGAATCGTCCCGGTGTGCTCGGGCTCCTGCTCAGCCACTGACTTTTCCTCGACCGGCGCCCCTTGTTCAGGATAGCGGCTTTCTTCCTTCGTCACGACGGCTTCGGCAGGATCTTCGTTCGGCACGGCCTTCGCCTCGGTCACAGTGGGTGGAGGCTCATTGACGTCAGCGCGGCCGATCCCACTCAGAAGGATATCGAGCTGCGCCTTCGTGATGCAGGTTTGAGCGCCTGTCTCGTCGGAGACGCAGAGCACGTGGGCGACCACGCGCCGGGAATTGAAAGACTCGGCCATGGCGGCGACCGTAGCCTCCAAGCCGGTCAACCGCGCTTCGAGGCCCCGGACGGTCTTCATGATGGGGTCGACGATCATCTCCTGCAGTGAAGCCGTGGGCACGTCGGCGTCCCCGGCCCGGACGGTGCGAGTGCCGTCGAGAGAAACCGCGAGCGTCAGCGCGGCCATGGAAAGGCCGCAACACAGTCTGCCGAGGAGCGATGCGCTACCCATCTTCATGTCATACTCCACTGATACAATGGTTGATGATGCGAGGATGTCAGACCCGACCTGTAGCCGGTGCCGGAGTGACGATGTCGAAGTCCCCGCAGCAATGATGAGACCTTGCGATTAACAAACGATTTCAACTCAATATTTTCTAGTGCTTTTGATTGCAGCTCAAGCATGCTGAGCAGCAGGCGCAGAACCGCGAGCGGGTGAAGGCTGCGGAGCGCACGCTATAAATCTCTGCGAGGATGAAGCGTAAAAAGGGCCAGTCAAAACCGAAAAGGATGGCTTTGCGGTTCAGTCGGCGAGCTAACGGAATTGGCGGATACTCGCAAAAATTGGGTTCGTTTAAGAGTCTTCACACTATCAACAGTAGTCCTACCTCTCCCTTAAACTCTCCTGCTTGTATTTCATCAGCGGGGACAAGAGGTAGCCGATGATCCGGCGCGAGCCGGTCTTGATCTCGGCGGTGATCGCCATGCCGGGCGAAAGGTTGACCAGCTTGTCCTCGACCTGCATCCGGGTGCGGTCGAGCGAGATGCGCGCCGCGTAGGCCAGCTCCTGGCCTTTGGGCTCGCTGGTGCTGCCGGCGGTGCTGGCCGGCTTGTCGGCCGATTTGTCGGCCGGAGCCTCGCGCACGATCGAATCCGACGAGATGCTCAGCACTTGTCCGTGCAGCAGCCCGTACCGGGTGAAATCGAAGGTATCGACCTTGATCTCCACCTCGTCGCCGGCATGCACGAAACCGATGTCACGGTTGCTCACCATGGCTTCGATCTCCAGGCGGCTGTCGCTCGGCACGATCACCATCAAGGTTTGCGCGGGGGTCACCACTCCGCCGACCGTGTGCACGGCCAGCTGCTGCACCATGCCCGATACCGGCGCGGTCAAGAGCTGCAGCTTGGTGCGCTGCTCGGCTTTGGACAGGTCGGCGGCGGAGCCGGCGGCCTTTCGCTCGGCCTCGGCCAGCTCGCCGAACAGGGTTCGGCGATACTCGGCCACGGTCTGCTCGCGGGTCTGGGTGATCGCGGCGAGCGCCGCCTGCGCCTCGCGATAATGGCTCTGCTGCACCAGCCGTTCCTGCTGGCTCTCGGTCAATTGCTGCAGCACCTCGAAATATTGCAGTCGCGAGCCGTATTCATTGAGCACCTTGCGGATATTGACCCGCTCCTGGATGGTCGGAATGACCGCCTCGAGCTTGTTGATGGTGGCCGCGATGGTGGCGAGCTCGGCCTCCTTTTGCGACTTCTGGCCGTCGAGCGCGGCGATCTTGGCCTTGTGCTCGGTGACCTGCGCCACCAGGAACTGGCGTTGCATGGCGACCAAGGCGGGATTGGCGCCGTCCGCAGGGTGGAATGCGCCGAGCGGATCGTCGGTGTCGGCGAGCGCCGCATGCAGGCGGGCGATGTCGAGTTGCGCGGACTGCAAATCAGACTGCAGATGAGTGGTCTCGCCTTCGTTGATGGTGGGGTCGAGCTCGATCAGCACATCGCCGGCATCGACGGTCTGGCCGTCCGCGACCCGGATGGCGCGCACGACGCCGGTCTCGAACGGCTGGATCACCTTGCTGTGGCCGGTCGGGATGATTTTCCCGGTGGCGGTGGCGACGATATCCACCTGGCCCAGGCTCGCCCACAACAGCGCCAGCACGAACAGCGCGATGATGCTCGCGCCGATCGCCCGGCCGATGGGCGAGGGCGGGGTTTCGACGATCTCCAGCGCGGCCGGCAGGAACGCAAGCTCGTCCCGGTCGCGCTGCCTGGCGCCGCCCGGGAAGGACAAAATCTTCTTTTCCGGCTTCAAAATCTTCTTTTCCGGCTTCATGAAATCGTGCCTAACAACAAGGGCGGGGTGAAGATAGGGCGGCCGCCGAAAACCCGATCCATGCTCCGCCAACCGTGTTGAGGTTACGTTAAACGGGCCGGTTCGACAATCTCCGGGCCAATTCGGGAAAAATTCCCACCGGGCGCTAGGAGTTTCGAGTATTTAAAGGATGTTCTGCTTAAACTCAATTTGAGCGCGGGACGCTGCTCGGCGGCTTGGGCCCGGACCGTCCAATTTGGACAGTTTTGTTGGTAGATTACTTACCTTGGTTCACTGCAAACCTGGAGACGACATGACGGCGCATCCGGAACTGCCTGGATCGAATGATCCGGGCCTCGTGGTGCTGATCATGCTGCTGCGCTTCCACGGCGTCGGCGCGGATCCCGCGCAAATTCGCCACCAGTGCGGAACGGCCGCGATCGGCACCGCCGACATGATCCGATGCGGCAAGGAGCTCGGCCTCAAGGCGCGCGAGCTCAAGACCAGCTGGACGCGCCTGGCGACCACCCCGCTGCCGGCGATCGCGGCGCTCAAGAACGGCGGCTTCCTCCTCATCGGCAAGGTCGGCGACGACAAGGCCGTCGTGCAATCCCCGCAATCGCCGCGCCCGGAATTGATGACCAGGAGCGACCTCGAGGCGGCCTGGGACGGCCGCATCGTCCTGATGACCCGGCGCGCCGGCCTGATGGAGCTCACGCGCCGCTTCGATATCACCTGGTTCCTGGGGGCTATTCAAAAGTACCGGGCGCAGCTGGCCGAGGTGCTGCTCGCTTCTTTCTTTCTGCAGGTGTTTGCGCTGGTCTCGCCGCTGTTCTTTCAGGTGGTCATCGACAAGGTGCTGGTCCATCGCAGCATCAATACGCTCGATGTCTTGGTGATCGGCCTGCTCGGCGTCGCGCTGTTCGAAACCATTCTCGGCATCCTGCGGACCTACCTGTTCTCGCATGCGACCAACCGGATCGACGTCGAGCTCGGCGCGCGGCTGTTCCAGCATCTGCTGGCATTGCCCACGGCCTATTTCCAGGCCCGCCGCGTCGGCGATTCGGTCGCGCGCGTGCGCGAGCTGGAGAACATCCGCACCTTCCTGACCAGCTCGGCGCTGACGCTGGTGATCGATCTGTTCTTCACCTTCGTCTTCCTGGCGGTCATGTTCCTCTATTCGCCGCTGTTGACCGCCGTCGTGCTCGCCGGGTTCCCGTTCTACATCGGGATTTCCGCGGCGGTGACGCCGCTGTTTCGGCGGCTGCTCGACCAGAAGTTCCGGCGCGGCGCCGAGAACCAGGCTTTTCTGGTGGAGAGCGTCACCGGGGTCGAGACGCTCAAGGCGATGGCGGTCGAGCCGCAGATGCAGCGGCGCTGGGAAGAGCAGCTCGCCGGCTATGTGGCGGCGAGCTTCCGGGTGCTGCGGCTCGGCAATACCGCCAGCAACAGCGTCCAATTCGTCAACAAGGTGGTGATGGCCGGCATTCTGTACTTCGGGGCCCAGCTGGTCATTGCCGGCAGCCTGACGGTGGGCGAGCTGGTAGCGTTCAACATCCTGGCCGGGCGGGTGAGCCAGCCGGTGCTGCGGCTCGCCCAGATCTGGCAGGATTTCCATCAGGCGAGGCTGTCGGTGGCGCGGCTCGGCGACATCCTCAACACGCCGCCGGAGCCGAAGTTCAATCCCGCCCGCGCCGCCTTGCCGGCCATTCGCGGCGACGTGGTGTTCGATCATGTGACCTTCCGCTATCGCATCGACGGGCCGGAGGTGCTGCACGACGTCAATTTCAGCGTGTCGGCCGGACAGGTCATCGGCCTGGTCGGGCCCTCGGGCTCCGGCAAGAGCACGGTGGCCAAGCTGATCCAGCGCCTCTACATCCCGGAGAGCGGCCGCGTGCTGGTGGACGGCGTCGACCTCGCCATGGTCGACACCTCCTGGCTGCGCCGGCAGATCGGCGCGGTGCTGCAGGAGAACGTGCTGTTCAACCAGTCGATCCGCGACAACATCGCGTTACCGGATCCGGCCATGCCGATCGAGCGCGTGGTTGAGGCGGCCAAGCTCGCCGGCGCCCATGATTTCATCCTGGAGCTGCCGGAGGGCTATGACACGATCGTCGGCGAGCGCGGCAGCAGCCTCTCGGGCGGCCAGCGCCAGCGCATCGCCATCGCCCGGGCGCTGGTGACCAATCCGCGCATCCTGATCTTCGACGAAGCCACCAGCGCGCTTGACTACGAGAGCGAGCGCGTCATCCAGGACAACATGGCGCGCATCGCCCAAGGCCGCACCGTCTTCATCGTCGCCCACCGCCTGTCCACCGTGCGCCGCAGCAACCGCATCATCACCATCGATCGCGGCCGGCTCGTGGAGGACGGAACGCACGACGAGCGGCCGCTACGCGGCGCTCCACCGGGTGCAGGCCGGGCTCCACGAAGTGCAGTAGAGTATTTCCGGCGATCCGAAAGACGGCCAAAATCACATAAAATCAATAAGTTATTAAGGTTGTCTGCGAGCGCCGAACGATTCGCACGCAATATCCAATCATAAGTTGCGCTATCTCAACTCATATCCTGCTGCACGATAAAACATTCGCTGAATCATCCGAGGAGCCCGTCGTGATCTCGGGGTGTCCGCCATGGCCGACGAAAGGTTCACCGTTCGCGTCCTCGACCGTCATGTGGGGCGGTGGTGGGCCTGCGTGGTCGATTCTGGGCCCCTTGAGCTCGGCTGGTGGCACTGGGGCCGCCCGGGAGCTGGGCCTGTCGGGGGTCGATTTGCCAGCCCGTATGGAGCAGTGGAGGTCAGCGTGGCGGGAGGCGCGCGTCCGAGGTCGCGGCAAGGACTGGATTTAATGCGCGGCACGTCGCGCCGACGCGGAGCCCTGGAGGGAGCTTGCCGGCGATCTGGTTCGGGTGCCCAGCAGGATGTGGCGAATACCGTTTCCAAGAAGGTAGCCCACCTGAAGGCTCACCACGGTGCCAACAGCCGTCAGGACTATCGACCATAGCGTATCAGCGCGCTCGATTCCGGAACCGACTACCAGAACTAGCGCGAGAGTGATCCCTGGCACCAATATGAAGATATTGAGGCGCTGCCCCAGCACAATGCCAGCCAGAAAGCTAATCATGAGAAATGTTATCACGGTAAAACGGTTTCCTGCAGCTCACGAACCACGTAAACGCCTACTTGCGGTTTAGGTTCCACCCCGACCAATTAATCCTCCATTAAAGGGGGACCGCTCTGAGACAGAAATCTTTGTTGCGGTGCGGTACCGAGAGTCCGAAATCGTCGATAAGCGAATATCTTGCCCCGCACTTTGTAAGGCGGGATCGGATGCGCGTTAGGTGGGCACGTCCGGATCGCCGCCTACCACCAACAGCACATGGTTATAGCTCTTCGTATTTTCGCCATACACCATTTGTTAACTATGTTCGGCTGGGTGGCGTACAACGGGGGGCCGTTATGGATGCGTGGAGTAACGAGGGTAGCTGGGATCTGCCCCTGGATCATCCAATCGAAATCGAGCACGGTGATCGACAGCTATCGACTTTGGGCGAAGTCGGTGCGTACATCCTCGCACTACCTGAAACCGTGCGACGTCAGGAATTGTGGCACGCAGCTGCAGAGACCGTGATCGAGGCGGCGAAGTCCGGCCATACAGCGCGTGTTGCGCGGGTGTTTCGTATGGCGGCCATAATGTCGGGCCAGAACGTCCGCACAGTCTGGGAATGACCAGGCAGACGTCGCAGGCAACCCCCGATTTGGAAGGACGCCTGGTGCAGTGGCGGTTCCGTGACAGCCCGTTTTTAGCTCATCAGGCCCGGCCAGCATTTGACCCCTATCCCCACGACTACTCGCCGCCGCGATCTCACGTTGCCGGCGGGCTTCATCCCGCCGTGCCTACCCATGATGGCGATAGGACCTCCGGTCGCAATGAGGATGCCTCATAGCGATGCTCATTCAATGAAAAAATCAATGGTAAAATGCATAGCTCATTTCTACCCCCCGAAGACTCCCTCAGGTGAACTTGGTAGGCGCAAATCGGGTCCAAATGGCCGTGCGCGTGAACAATCTTTTGACTGAATTAGATATCAGCTTGCGTAAGCAGCAACAAATAGAAGGGGTAAGTTGATCCGTCCAAGGCGGAACGAATGGCGACGAAACGCGTAAATGCACTTGCATCAGAAAGGAACCTTAGTAATGCTTATCCTTACGATCTTTGTTATCGGACTGATGCTCGGACTGCGCTTCAAAGTGTTTATTCTTGTTCCTGCCATTGGATTGACGTTTGCTGTGGTTGTCGTCAACGCCAACGCTGAGGATGGCGTTTGGCGACTTGTTGGCACAATGGTCTTAGCCGCGATATTCCTTCAGTTAGGCTATGTAGGCGCCGGCGCTTTGCAATTCGTCATCGATGCGTCGCGCGCTGCCGTTCGCCGTGGAGCCTTAACGCGCCGCTCAACTAAGGTGCCTCAACCCGGCCAGTGGGGTAATCACGGGGGAGCATCCAGTCGGTTCGAAACGAACAAGCAATTGCGCCAAGCGTGATGCGGAGCGCTTTGCTACGTCTGCCCCTTGATTGGTCGCGGTCACCGACCAGGACCGCACCCCCCGTTCGCGAGAGACGTTGCATTGTAGGTCGTTCTTGCAACTCAATCTGACGATCTGATGTTAACTTTTAACGCGTGAGATAACGTCCCGCGCGGTCTGGCTTCTAGAGATCATCTTACAACGCTGACAATCAGATGCGGGGTCGGACGGAAGTCGCGGTTATGTTCCGTTTGGCCCGGCATTGGCCAGAAGTTGTTATTGCAGTCGGCATCCCGCTGACGTTAGCCTGGATGGCATTCTTGGCGTGGTTGGTTGTCCGTAACCTCTTGGCGGCGGCGTAAGGTGCGTCCGCGGCTTGCCGCTGCCAAGTTCGCCACATTTCTACCGGACAACACCGGCGGGGTAGCGCTTAACATCGGCGCGATTGGCCAGCAGACCCCAATGCCAGCGGCACTACCGCCTCGCCGGCGCGGGTTGGTTAGCGCGCGGTCGCGCAGAGCGAGCCGTCGCTTATTCGACAACCCGTATGGTCCCGCCGGAACGGCTGTGCACGACAATCTGGGCCATGCCGTCGCCAGTACAGGCACTCTTGAAATAAGATGAGCCGGTGACCTTGATCGTGTCGGCGACGAGTTGCGTGCAGTCGCTGCCGGTCGCTGAACCGCCGGCGAAGGTGAGACTCTGCGTTGGATAATAGACCGCACCGGTGATCGTATTGTTGCTTCCACCGTTAATCGTATTGGTGTTGCCTGTATTCCCCGCCCGGTCGCCGAAAAATACGATGCCAGCATAGGTGCCGCTGGTGGGTGCCGTCAAGGTCACCGCCCCGCCGCCGTTGATTGCGGTCGTGTTGCCGGCCGCGACGAAGAAGGTCACGCCGGTGCCGGTCGCGCTGCCGTCGATCTTGAAATCCCCGCCAACACGTTCCTTTGAGCCGATGACAGCCGGGATTGGCCCCTTCCGACAT
>Ga0207158_1106_pt1 | contig 20801 bp, 15 predicted proteins | sample Alteio_BWMinHeat_22_FD_153512 | JGI IMG/M metagenome (GOLD analysis project Ga0207158, IMG submission 153512) | Enriched cells from forest soil in Barre Woods Harvard Forest LTER site, Petersham, Massachusetts, United States -... | ecosystem: Environmental > Terrestrial > Soil > Temperate forest >... | reverse complement strand
ATCATATTATGGGCAATAGCACTTTTAGCTGGTGGGGAGCTTGGCTGGGAAAAAAGCAGGGACAGTTAGTTTACGCGCCTAAACGATATCATTTTGGCCACAATGCCCCGACCGCCGATTTTTACCCCAGCGGCTGGAAGCTTATTGAGTAGAATCTATCTTAAAATATTTTGGACTGCTCCGCTTTAGGCGGATAGTCTAAAAAGATATTTTTAAGACCGGTTCTAGTTTTGTTCAGATACAAAAGTTTTTAAATCCGCCAAGATTTGAGTTTGGGAATATAAGTACGAGCCTTTGCCTCCCCAAATACTGCTGTATTTGCTATGCACGTCGTAGTAGGCGGGAACGGTGTTGGTATCATTGAGCTCTCGGTTAAATATTTCCCGCGCCAACAGTTTCAGCAAAAATGGTTCCGTAGCCAAATTTAGGGTTTTAAGTCCGTGTGTTAATGCTTTGTTCAGGTCCTGCCAAATATGCCCCAGCCAGTAAAATTGTAAAATGCTCTCCGAGCTAACAGTTAGGGTTAAGTTATTCATTAGATCATAAATCGCATTTTTTTTCAGCCCCGGGCCAAAAATGCCCGGGAGCCTGACAATTAAACAGTCAAAATTTTTTTCCGCGAACTCTTCTAACAAGCGCCTATGCCGTCCGTACGGGGTCAAGGCTTCGGGGCGAATTGCGGTGTCTTCATCCGCCCTTTTAACAGGCTGGGCGTAAACGTCTATTGTGGAAATTAAAAGCAATTTTTGGCACTGAACTTTTTCCAGGCTAGAAATGAGCTTTTTTATAGCAGCCAGGTCTTGTTCGGGATTTTTATTGGCAATCCATTTGGTGCCGGGAGCGCCGGCGCAGACCACTAACCGAAAATTTTGATTTTGTATATCTTGGATGTTTTGGGAATTATAGAGAGAACCAAAAGTATGTTGAGCCAGAATATTGCTGCCCACGAAACCAGTATATCCAATTAGTGCATCGCCGCTGTACGCCATAGTAATTATGCATTATCGTATTTTTTTATTACGGTAATAATTTTTTCCAGGTCTTTGTCGTTCAAATCATCATGAATGGGAATAAGGATGGTGTCTTCATCCACTCGTTTTAGCGCGGGTAATTTTTGTTTTTTGCCAAAAATAGAATAGCGGTCGTTGCGGCGGTTGTTGACGTTGACAAATATGCCCCGCTGGCGCATAAACTGGGCAAACGCTAAGCGATTTTTTACATGCACCGGGAATATTTGGTAATTGGGGGTGTTTTGAGGATCGTAATACAATAGTTTGGTCTTAGAACAATGCGCCAGCTCTCTTCTGTAGAGCTCTCCGATTCTTTTTCTTTTGGCCAGCGCCCGGTCTACATGTTTTAAGCCGACTAAAGCCATAGTGGCGGTTATGTCGTTCATATTGTATTTAAAGCCCAATAAATCAATTTGTTCCGGCATAGGATCTATAAAGGTAGTCTTTTTGTTTTCCCGATCCACGCCAAACCACGTAATTTTTTTTAACTGCTTATAGTAATTTTTATTTGGGGTAGATATAAGGCCGCCGTCAGCGCTGGTGATAATTTTAACAGCCTGCAAAGAAAAAATAATTATGTCGCCTTTTTCGCCAATATAGTGGCCTTTGTATTTGGAGCCAATGGCGTGGGCGGAATCTTCTATAATTGGTAAATTATAATCCCTGCCGATTTTGCGTATGGCGTCCATGTCGCAGGGGTTGCCGCCGTAGTGGACGCAAATAATGGCTTTGGTTTTGCTGGTGATTTTTTTTACTATGCTGGCCGGGTCCAGGTTTAAGGTGTCGTATTGGATGTCGGCAAAAACCGGCTTGGCTCCCTGTTCAAGTATGGAGGTGTTGGTGGCAATAAAGGTGTAAGGGGTAGACACTACTTCATCCCCATACCCAACCCCCAAACAGGCCAGGCTGGCCCGCAAAGAAGAGGTGCCGCTGTTGGTGGCCACGCAATATTTTTGCCGAAATTTTTTTGCGAACTCCAGCCTGAACTGGGCTTCCCGTTTGCCGGTATTTATCCATTTTGATTTTAAAGTTTTTGCCAACTCGCGGCCGGTTTCGTCCGGCAGAAATGTTGACCACAAACGGATCTCTTTTCCTATTTCGTAAGGCTTTTTTTTCATAGCGAAAAATTTTTGGAATTTCTAAAATTTATTTTATACTTGTTAGATTATAAATGATTTAGTCATTTTTTGCAACGCAAGGTTTACATCTTAACTTACCGCCATAAAAATGCTACAATAAACCAACTATGGATAATTCTTCGCTGTCCTACAAAACCTTAAAAAATTCCGGTTACACTTTTATCAATTATGTTTTTCCCATTCTGTTTTCGGTTTTTATTACCCCGATTGTGGTAAGAAAATTGGGAGTGGAGGATTACGGGATTTATATTTTGGTTAATACGGTTATTGCCTTTTTAGGTCTGCTGGACTTGGGGCTCGGCGTGGCTTTGGTAAAATACATTTCCCAGTACCATGCCGAAGGCAACGTGCAGGGGCTGAAAAATTTAATCCACTCGGCTTACAGTTTGTATTTTGGCATTGGCGTCGTAGGTCTTTTGGTCTATGGGATCTTGGGTGAATTTTTTCTGCCGATTTTTAAAATCGGTAGTCAGAGCCAGAATCATATTTTGGTGGTGTTCCTGCTGGCCGGGGTAGTATTTTTAGTCAGTAGTCTTTCCAATGTTTATGCCATAATCCCGGCGGCACTGCAGAGGTTCGACATTACCGCCAAAGTTTCTTTGGGCCAGCTGACGGTATTTAATTTTGGAGTTTTAGCCGCTGTGCTTTTGGGCTACAAGCTAAAAGTTATTTTTGGATTGAATATTATCACATCATTGGGCTTGGCTCTGGTGTTCAGGCATAAGGCCCGGGAGCTTTTGCCGGCAATCAGGTTCCGCCTGGGCTGGGATAAACCGGAAATTATCAAGGCCTACAAATTTGGCCTGTTAGCTGCGGCCAATAACCTGGCTTCCAATTCTTTAATCCAACTGGATCGTTTTATTGTGCCTATATTCCTGGGTCCGGCCTCCCTGTCTTTTTATAGCCTGCCTGGCAATGTGGCTCAAAAAACCTCCGGGGTTAGCGGCAGTGTGGTCGGCGTGTTTTTCCCCCTGGCCAGCGCTCTTATGGGCTCAGGAGAGCTGGACAGGCTCAAAGGGATTTATTTAAGAGTCATGCGCAACATTACCCTGGTGGCCGCGGCCTGCACCATGGCCATTACTGCTTTTGCCTACAAAATCCTCTACTACTGGTTGGGCAAAGATTTTGCAGATAAAGGCGCGGGTATTTTAGTAATTTTGGCAGCCACTTATTTTTTACTATCGCTTTACGCCTCACTAACGCATTTTTTGCTGGGGCTCGACCGAGTAAAATTTTTATTGTATGTTTCTATTGGTTTGGCCGCACTGAATTTGATTCTGCTGCTAATTTTGCTTCCGGCTATGGGAATCGTGGGCGCGGCCTGGGCTTACCTCGGGGGAGTCCTGCCAGTGCCATTAATTTTTTACTGGGCAGAAAAAAAATATTTGCACATCTCTGGCCAGGGGCCGGCCTATCTGAAACTTTATTCTAAGTTGATTTTGACCTCGCTGGTCTATTACGCCATCATGCATTTTGGCTTGAGTTTGGCTGTAACTAGTTTTGCGTCTTTGGTGGTTATAGGCCCCCTAGCGGTTTTGTCATATTTTATTTTGTATTGGAGTTTGGGTTTTTTGGAAAAAGAAGATGAATTGCTTTTTTTGACTTTTTTTAAAAAAATTAAAGCCAGATTCAGCCTTTAGAAAGGAAATTATATATGGAAATTTTGTCCCACCGTTATTTGTTGGCGGGAAAGAATTCTAAAAATGAAAATACTTTGTCACAGCTCAAGGATTCTTTGAAATTTTTTAATTTTTTTGAAACCGATATCCGCCGCCTGGCGTCGGGCGAATTTTACATCTCTCACAACGAACAAACTGTTTTAACACCAGAAAATGACGCAGTTGCCCACACTGCCCTGTGGAAAAATAAAGGCGCCAAAATAGCGTTAAATATTAAAGAACTTGGCTACGAGCAGCAGCTGGTAGAGTTTTTGCGGAAACAGCAAGTGGTCAATAACCTATTTTTATTTGACTTTGATATAGAATTTTTGGGCGCAGAACTCCAAAGCTACATAAATAATATTCATTCCCTAGAGCCGGGGCTTAGGTGCGCAGTTAGGGTGAGCGATCATAATGAGACAATAGAGAGGGCTTTGGCCATAAGCGGATCTAAAATAATTTGGCTTGATGAATTTGACAGCCTCTGGGCAAATAACGAAGACATACAAAAATTAAAAGACGCGGGAAAAACAGTTTACTGCATAGCTCCCGACCTGCATAATTTTTCTCAGGGCCAAATGGAAAAACGCTTCCATGATTTTATAGCTTGGGAAGTTGATGGTATTTGCACAGACTACCCTTTACAGCTCAAACAAATTCTGGCACAATAGCCCCATGATTAAAGCTGTACTTTTTGACTTGGACGGAGTCTTGGTTGACGCCAGAGATTGGCATTACGAAGCCTTGAATACTGCCTTAGGCGTGTTTGGCTTTAGAATATCGAGAGATGAACATGAAGCTGTTTATAATGGCTTGCCAACAACTCAAAAACTTGAAAAATTGTCACTGGAAAAAGGTTTGCCGGCCGAGTTGCATCAATTAATTTATGATTTAAAGCAAATTCATACCAAGAGGGCTCTTCACGGGAAAACTCGGCCGTCTTTTGACAAGCAGCTTATGCTAAAAAGGCTGAAAAATGCAGGACTTAAAATTGCTGTCTGTTCAAATTCAATTCGAGAAACTGTCGAAGTAATGTTAGAGAATGCCATGCTTAAAGAGTATTTTGACTTGTTGCTTTCCAACCAAGACGTAAAACAAAATAAACCCCATCCGGAAATTTATTTTACGGCAATGGAAAAACTCGGCGTAAAGCCCGAAGAAACGGTCATTGTGGAAGATGCCCCGCACGGCGTACAGGCCGCTAAAGCTTCCGGCGCCCATGTCATTGTTGTAGATAACGCAAATGATGTAAACCTTTACATTTTTAAAAATTATCTGCCGCATTTAGTATGAAAATTGAGCGCTTAGAAAATTTTACCAGAGGTTGGGTGGCAGGGGATTTTGAGCCAAGCATAATACGGACAAAAGATTTTGAGGTTTCTGTAAGGGATTACAAAAAAGGCGACAAACAACCCAGGCATTTCCACAAGGTGGCCAAGGAAGTCACAATAATTGTTTCTGGAAAATTTTTAATCAATGGCCAAGAGTTGATAAAAGGGGACTGTGCAATTCTAGAGCCGGGTGAGGCCGCTGATTTTGAATGTTTGGATGACGGCTCAAATACAGTTATTAAAACCCCGTCTGAAATTGGAGATAAATATTTAGCAGAATAAACTTATGAAATTAGTAGTACCAATGGCCGGCCTTGGCACTCGCTTTGCCAAAGCAGCCGACCAAAACGAAGAATACAAAAAACCCAAGCCTTTTATAAACGTGCGAGGTTTCCCTATGGTGAGATGGGCGACCGGCTCTTTGCCTTTTGTAGAGCATCCTGGCCAGACTGTAACTTCGCCAATTAAAGTTACTCCCAAAGATATTGTTTTTATAATTCTAAAAGAGCACAACGATGCTTTTGATTTGGAAAAAGGCTTAAATGAAATTTATTCCCGAGACGTAAATGTTATTGTCCTTCCGGCGCTTACTCGCGGAGCCGCAGAAACCGCTTATGCCGCTAAACAATTTTTAAATCCTGAGGAAGACGTGTTGTTTTCGGACTCAGACCATTATTTTGACGGCAGTATTTTAGAAAAAGCTATTATAAATCAGGCTTCGGACAATGCCGGAATCATTCCAGTATTCACTCCGCCAAACGACGGTATTGCAAGGTGGAGCTATTCTTTAGTAAAAGAAGGCACAAACCGAATTATCCAAGTTGGGGAAAAAGATCCGGAACTAATGAAAAAAGGCGCGCCGGCTAACATCGGCGCTTATTACTTTACCAAGGCCAAATTTTTTTTGCAGGAAGTTGAAGAGGTTATGGCGAACAATGAAATGAGCGGTCCTAGCGGGAAAGGCGAGTTTTATATCGCGCCATTATATCAGCGGTTGTTAAATAAAGGGTTGAAGCTGGAAGCCGCAGTTTTGCCCGAAGTTTGGGGCCTCGGGACACCGGAAGATTTAAATCATTTTTTGGAGAACTGCCCAAAATTACATCCTTAACATAAATTTTATGCATCAAAAAATAGAATTTGCAAATTCAGAAAAAGCCGCCATAAATACCTCACAAGAAATTTACGATGCCTTTAATAATTTAATTTTTAGCAATGATACCAAAGTTTTGGGCAAGTTAGTGGCTAGAACGTTGCTTGCTGAAAAAAGCAAAGAAATACCCGGAGACATTTTAGAATGCGGTGTCTTTAAAGGCAGCGGCATGCTTTCCTGGCTTAAGCTAAAAAAGCTGCTTTTCCCTAATTCCATGAAAAAAGTAATTGGTTTTGATTTTTTCGACACCGATAGTTTGGTTAAATCGCTTTCCGGAATTGACCAACTAAGAATGAAAGAGTTATTCGATGAGCGAGGCTTTAAGCACGAATCCGGGGCAGAGGAATGGGTCAGGCAGAAAATAGAGAATGCGGGTTTTACACCGGCCGATTATGAATTAGTGAAAGGCGATATTGGAAAAAGCGCAGAGGAATTTTGCGAAAAAAGACCCGGATTTAAAATATCTATTTTGTACCTAGACTTAGATTTGGCTGACCCGACTTTTGAGGCATTAAAACATTTTTGGCCGCGCGTTTCCCGGGGAGGCTTAGTAGTATTTGACGAGTACGCCTATCATCAGTGGTCGGAATCCCAAGGGGTAGATGAATTTTTTCAAACACTCCCAAAAATTTTATTTTATCGCGCACATCAACTTCGTGGTAGGTTATAGTAGAGTCTTTTATAATGTTTTTGCGGGATTGCGAAAAATTATCCACAACTTCAATTTTATACTTCCCTAATTTACGCAATGTATTAACAAAATGCGCCCCTATATAACCCGCTCCCCCCGTAACTAAAATTGTTTCGTTCATATTTTTTTATTGCGAATGCTAATTAGCTTTCTTCGCAGCTTAATAATCGGCTGCAAATAAATGTGGGCTTTTGAGGATTTAGGTTTCCTGCCCACTCTCTTAATAAATTCATCATTAAGCTCGCTAATATCCCAAATTTCCAGAGGCTCAAAAAATTCTATGCCGTATTTATCAAAAAAATCCAAAATAGCCGGCAAATGCCAAGAATGAGGCAAATTTTCCGGCTCGGCAGGCAGTGTTAACCCTTTTAGCCATTCCCCAGGCACCGAAGAAAGATTTAAATCCCCTCCTTTGGGGAGGTAGTACTTGTTGTTAATCTTGACGTAGTTTTTTTTCTCTTGGATCAAATCTGAACAGCGAAGCCAAGCTTGCTGTAAAAGCGAATTTTTAAAATCAACGTAGGCGAAATGAAAACACACGCCGTCTTTCTTGTTTATATTAACAATAGTCTCGGGAGTTTTTGGTCCCGGAGTTCTGTCTACATGCATAAAAGAATAATCGTACTTTAAATCCGGCTTGTCGCAAAATATAATATCTTTGGAATTATTGGAAAATAAACACCGCTTGTCATCCATATAAAAACCTGAACTTTTCCATAGAAACAGCCAGGGAAATACCAGTTTTTGGCCGGGCTGAAGTCTTTCTATAGCTTCTCTGCCGTTTTTTATAAAATTAGCTGACAAAGTTTCGTCCGCATCCAGAATAATAAAATGAGTTCCGCCGCTCTGCCGCCCTAACTCCAGCAGCTTTTGTCTGGTGGAAAACTCCGCCCATCCGCTCTTTAAAAATTCACTGTTTTCATAAACCTTGGCGCCCGCGTCCTCAAGTATTTGTCTGGTGTTATCGGTAGAACGGTCATTAATGGCAATAATCTCGTCCGCCAAAGGTTTGACGGAAGAGAGATAGGTCGGCAAAATCCATGATTCGTTCCTGGCCGGCAATAATGCAATTATTTTCATTTTGTCAGTTTTTTAATAACTTTTTTATAAGTCCACGCCGGGTCTTTAAAAAAATATTTCAAGCCTAACTTTGCTTTTTCCAAAGCTTGAAAGTTAATAAAATTCTTTCTAATGCCCTTTTTAAAATATTTTTTATACCTTTGCTCCATTAACTCTTTATAATCAGGCACAAACTCGCTAACATGTTTTTTTTGGCCGTTAAAATTAAGATAGTAAATGTCGTATTCCAGGGCTTTGGGCAAAAATTGGTAGTTAATTCTGTCGTAAATGCCGTAGCGCAGTTCTATAACCGTGCGTTCTATTTGCTGCAATACGCCGCTACTGCCGCTACCGCTACCTGGATACCTTGTGTAATACGATAAAATACCGCCGCCTGTTTTTTTAAAGTTCGCGTTCATGGCTCCACGGATTTGAAAATCATAATCGCCGCCGGATTTAAATTGCTCGTCCCAAGGACCACATTTCTCCAGCATTTTTTTTCGGAAAAAACGGTTAGGACCGACAATTGAACCCCGGGTGGCCGCCTCCCTGGAAAATTCCATAGTCTTAACGCGCAAACCTTCCGTTGACCCTTGTTTTTCTACAATCACAAAATCTCCGTAAGTTTCGTCTGCTTCCGGATGCCGGGCTAGTGTTTCCATTTGCCGGCTAAAACAATCCATTACTACTAAGTCATCTACGTCAGCTGTAGAAATAAATTCCGCCTCCGCTAAAAGAAAACCGCGGTTAGTGGAAGCGGCAATGCTTTCGCGGGGAACATCCACCAGCCTAATATTTTCGGGATATTTTTGTTTATAGGAATTGGCTATTTCCAACTCCTTCTCACTGGCATCATTTAAAATTAAAATGATTTCGAAATCAGCAAAGCCTTCAGCGGTGGTAATATTTTGGAAGTATGCTACCAAATACTGTTCGCTTTTATATGATGGCGTAACAATAGAAAGTTTTTTCATAATATCGGAGCATATTAGTCTTATCTGCTCTGCGTTTTTGCTTAAACATTAGAATAAGGATTTTTTATTTCCACCACTTCAACGGCAGAAGTAAGCTCCCTTAACCCCTCCTGTAAACTAATTTTGCATTTAAAACCCGTAGCGCGGATTTTGGAATAGTCCACAATATAGTTGCGCTGGTCAATGTCTTTTCCGGAGTCGGCAAAGTGCAGATAATAGTCTGTCTGCTTGAGCAGGGCTTTGGCTACATCTTCCTTGCTAAAATTTAAGCTTTCGTCGCCCACGTTGTAAATTTCTCCGTTCATTTTGTCAAAGTTCTTTATTGCGTGCAAAAATGAGCGGGCAATATCTTGAACGTGAATAAAAGTCCGCATAAACTCTTTTTCATAAACAATAATGGTTTTATCTTTAACCGCGCGGTAAGCAAAGTCATTTATTAACAAATCCAGCCGCATGCGGGGGGAAACGCCAAAGGCCGTAGCAAAACGGTAAATTATAAAATTTTTGTTGGCTTTAATTATGCTTTCAGCTTTGGTTTTTTGCTTGCCGTAATCCGACAGCGGTTTTAAAGGTGTGGTTTCGGTGCAATATTTATCTATTAACTTGCCGTAATTGCTGCCGGTGGAAGCAAAGATTACCGGGGTTTTTTTATTGGCCACCTTTACCACATTCATGGTGCCGTCTACGTTTATTGCCCTGGAAGTCTTTGGGTCTTTGCGGCAGGCCGGATAGCCAACAATCGCTGCCAAATGTATAATCATATCCATTCCGGCTACGGCCTTTTTTACAGCCAGCAAATCCCGCACGTCCCCTTTTACAAATTCAAAGTTAGGGTTGGAAAAATTGCCCAGCAGTCCTTGGCCTCCAACCGCAAGATTATCAAAAACTCTTACTTTAAAATCGTGCTCAAGCAGCATTGGGGTTAGAACAGAGCCAATATAACCGGCTCCCCCAGTAATTAAGACTTTGCTGATTTTTTTCGCTTTTTTCATCTTTTTCAAATTTTTGCCTTTCATATAATTAAAATTGTTTAAATATTCGTTTGAACTCTACAATTTTAGCAAATTATTAAGGTTTTGCACACTTTAATTTTACGCCCAGCTTTTAAATAAGGCTTCGTTTTTTCCGATTAATCTAGAAAACACGGCACAATTAAGGCAGCCAGTTTCTCGGCTAATAGTTACTAGCGGATTCGTAATTTTCATCAAACCACTTCAAAGTTTCGCGGATCCCTTGTTCCAAAGAAGTCGAGGGCAACCAATTCAGTTTTTCCTGCATTTTTTTAACGCCGAATATTTTTTTCATGGCGCCGTCCGGCTTTTGGGTATTAAAAACCAGCTCGCCTTTAAAATCAGTAATTTTTTGGATTGTTTTTGCCAAATCGGCAATGCTGGTTCCAACTCCGCTGGCAATGTTAAGCGGCTCCGGCTCATTGTATACCTCAGTAGCCCTAAGCAACCCCTCCACCCCGTCCTTAACATAAAGCTGATCCCTAACCGGCTTGCCGCTACCCCAAATTTCTACATTTGGTAAATTATTTTTTTTAGCTTCATAAAATTTTTTTATCATGGCCGCCAAAGCTTTGCTTTGCTCGGGGTTAAAATGTTCCCCTGGCCCGTACATATTGGCATAAACCAAATGGATGGAGTTAAACCCATACTGTTTGTTCAATGCCAAACCTTGGGCAACGGTGGCTTTGCGCGGGAAGCCGTAGCTAAAAATGCTTCTGTGCACTTCGCCGTTCCAAAAATCTTCTTCATTCAGTTCTTCTTTTTCCAAATAACCAGGGTAAGCGCAGCCAGCCACCACGTTTACGAACTTACCGACTTTAGCCGCGCAGGCTTCCTGAAGCAAAAAGCTACCCATACGGATATTGTCATAAAACAGTTCACCTTGCCTGCCGTTATGGTAGCCAATTCCTCCCTGGTTAGCGGCTAAATTTATAACTATATCATACTGCTCCCTAGCAAAAAGCTTTTTGCAGTCTTCCTGATTTCTAAAATCCCAAGCCTCATTGCGTTTGGGGACAAAAACGCTTGCGCCCAATTCCTTGAGCCGGGGTATTAAGTGCCGGCCAAAAAACCCGGCTCCTCCGGGAACGACTATTCTTTTTCCTGAAAAATATAGCATAATTAGCTTACTTAAATTTTTTGCGGTTAATCAGAAATCGCCTGAATCTTTCCAAACGCCGTCTTACAAAATTTAACTGAATTGCGCGCTGGAACTATGGCGCTAGCTTTAATAGGTTTTGTCATCAGGAGTATACAACCGTTTTAATGGCCTCAAGAAGACTCTGATAATTTGAGCCAACTGGGTATGCCTTTTAGCCCAGACCCTTATCTTATTATAAAAATTCCTATAAAATTTGCGGTTTAAATCATTCTGCAAAGCATAAAATTTTCTGTAGCCGATTTTTGCCGACTGCAATGACGAGGTTAATAAAGGATTATCATCTTGCTTGTCGCGTTTATAGCGGAGCAGTCCAAATCCGTTGTGATGGCACCAGGAGGACAGATCCCATTTTTCAAAAGGTAATTCTTGAAATAATTTTCCCTTGTCCTTCACCCAAATATCATCTATAAGAATAAATGCGCCGTCTTTTAATAAAGGTTCATAAACATTATATTCATCCCTAATTTGTTGATAAAAATGTACTGTATCAGTAAACCACCAGTCTATGCCCTGCGGGATATTATTTCCATATATATTTAAATCCAAGTCATCACCGTAAACAAAACGTATTCGGTTATCTTTATATACAAATTCAGGAACGTATCTCTGATCCTTCAAAATATCAACCGTGGTTAATTTTGCATTCGGTAATAACTCCGAGGCAATCATAATTGTACTGACCCCAAAAGCATTTCCCAACTCTAGTATATTTTCTGGTTGGGTGTATCTTGTAAACAGAGCCAAAAATTGATGATAAAAACCACCCTGGCCATTAACATAAGAAGTCATCTCAGGATCTTTAAAAGTCAGTTGCAAATACTTTTGTGGCAGCTGGTAGGACCGGCTTTCGACTTCCTGTTTAATTTTTTTTAAAATTGAATCGATTTCTAAATTTGTGAGCATACAATTATAAACTGCGAGAAATTTAGTACTATTAATTTTAGTAATTTTTAACTAAATTTTGGATAGCTTATAGCGGGCCCGAATTTTCTAAGCAATTTTTTTATTGTCTTTTTAATCCGCAACAGCAAGGAAGGCTTATTTATGCCAGGCCAGAACTTCACCGGGTGGGAAAAATCGAATTTATTGTTAAAAGGAATATAAATGGTGTTATCCAAAGAAATAGAACAAGAGAAGCTTTTTCTTAAATCCACGGGCTTGATTTTATAATAATTTAGAACTGTTGCCGGTATTTGTTCGTTACCCGTAGATTCAAAGTTATTAATACTGGGTTGGTCAAAAAAAAGCAAATGTTCCCTCAAAACCGCAATGATGTCCGCATAACCAGTCATAATAGTTGGCACGCCCTGGTGCATAATCGGAAAATTTTTAACTAACAACTCTTCCATACGCTTATGCCTCTCATTTTTGGGTAAATCGGAAGAGACAAAATGTCTTAGAAAAGGGAAGATATTTGCAGTTATGGATTTAGTCATGCCTTCCTGCCAAATTGGAAAGGGCATGCCTATGCATCCGTATTCGTTTGGGTTCAGGTGGCTAAATATTTCACGGTCTGTTGGCTTGGCCTGCAAATCATAATCGTGAATGACCCAGGCGTCAATATGGGGGAAAGATTTAGCAACTTCTTTCCAAACAAAATATTGATGGCCGCCGGCACTTCCGCCAAGTTCCTTTCCAAAATAAGGCATTAGCTTAAAATTATCTGCCTCCTTAAATTTTGTGGCATCGACAGAAAGGCGGTTATAGGCAATTACTAAAAAATTCGTCCTGCCTCCTGTTAAATAAAAATCCTTTATAGGTAAAATTAGTTCTTGGCGATGGGTGAGAATTAGCCTTCCTAATTTCATATGAGCAGAAAATCTACGGGTAAATTAATTGTACACTACAAAATTATCTTTTGAGCAAATATGCAAGGCGAATCTCCAAATTTCAAATTAATTTTTTTAGGCTTTTAATTCAACCTGGCTTTTCAAAAATAATTCTAAATCTTCCGGAGTCGCCCAAGAAATCATGTTTTTTTGTTCAATCTCATAAATTCCAATTTTCTTATCCTGTAAAATAAGCTCGTTATAAACCGGGGCCAAAAAAAATTCACCGTTTGTCCTAATGTCTTTTTTTATCATATTTTCTGCCGCTAAGACAAAATCGCTTCCTTGTTTAAAAAAATAAATACCCACCGACGCATTGTCACTTATTGGGTTTTTTTCCGCGGTTTCCATCACCAAACCATCTTTTCCTAACTTGGCAAAAGACCACTTGGGGTGGGCCGACTTAAACGTCATTATAACCCCGTCTAAAGCCTGCTCGCGCGCATAATCCAGAAACCCGTCTACCCCGCCTAAAACATACTGGTCAGAGCCGGCAATAACCAGAGGATCCCGGCCGTTTATATATTCCTTAGCAAACAAAGCCGTACAAGCCGCGCCTTGGGTAGGCGCGTCAATGATGATAATTTTACAATTTGGGGCTATTAAACCCAGCATCGAACCCAATTTGTATTTTTCATAATGTTCGCGCTTTACAATAAAAATAAAATTATGCTCAACATTCGGAGTTAAATTTTTAATAACCCACTCTATTGTTGGCTTGCCATTTATTTCTATAAGGGGCTTTGGGAAAGTATAGCCTTTCTCAGCAAATTTGGAGCCTCCTCCTGCCATAGGAATTAGAATATTAATCATATGGGCTAAGGCTTAATTATATAAGCGGTTGGCGCGTTAAAATCCAAAATCTTTATTTGCACGTCCTTGTCCATAAAAAATTCATCTACCCCTTGGGATTCCGACCACTGATGATAGGCGTACTCGTCAAATACTACTAAGCCTCCCCGGGAAACGCGCGGCCAAAAATGTTTTAATGCCTCAAAAGTCGGGTCAGCCAAATCTAAGTCTAGGTACAAAATAGATATTTTAAATCCGGGTCTTTTTTCGCAAAATTCCTCTGCGCTTTTTCCAATATCGCCTTTCACTAATTCATAATCGGCCGGTGTAAAACCCGCATTCTCTATTTTCTGCCTGACCCATTCCTCTGCCCCGGATTCGTGCTTAAAGCCTCGCTCATCGAATAACTCTTTCATTCTTAGTTGGTCAATTCCGGAAAGCGATTTAACCAAACTATCGGTGTCGAAAAAATCAAAACCAATTACTTTTTTCATGGAATTAGGGAAAAGCAGCTTTTTTAGCTTAAGCCAGGAAAGCATGCCGCTGCCTTTAAAGACACCGCATTCTAAAATGTCTCCGGGTATTTCTTTGCTTTTTTCAGCAAGCAACGTTCTAGCCACTAACTTGCCCAAAACTTTGGTATCATTGCTAAAAATTAAATTATTAAAGGCATCGTAAATTTCTTGTGAGGTATTTATGGCGGCTTTTTCTGAATTTGCAAATTCTATTTTTTGATGCATAAAATTTATGTTAAGGATGTAATTTTGGGCAGTTCTCCAAAAAATGATTTAAATCTTCCGGTGTCCCGAGGCCCCAAACTTCGGGCAAAACTGCGGCTTCCAGCTTCAACCCTTTATTTAACAACCGCTGATATAATGGCGCGATATAAAACTCGCCTTTCCCGCTAGGACCGCTCATTTCATTGTTCGCCATAACCTCTTCAACTTCCTGCAAAAAAAATTTGGCCTTGGTAAAGTAATAAGCGCCGATGTTAGCCGGCGCGCCTTTTTTCATTAGTTCCGGATCTTTTTCCCCAACTTGGATAATTCGGTTTGTGCCTTCTTTTACTAAAGAATAGCTCCACCTTGCAATACCGTCGTTTGGCGGAGTGAATACTGGAATGATTCCGGCATTGTCCGAAGCCTGATTTATAATAGCTTTTTCTAAAATACTGCCGTCAAAATAATGGTCTGAGTCCGAAAACAACACGTCTTCCTCAGGATTTAAAAATTGTTTAGCGGCATAAGCGGTTTCTGCGGCTCCGCGAGTAAGCGCCGGAAGGACAATAACATTTACGTCTCGGGAATAAATTTCATTTAAGCCTTTTTCCAAATCAAAAGCATCGTTGTGCTCTTTTAGAATTATAAAAACAATATCTTTGGGAGTAACTTTAATTGGCGAAGTTACAGTCTGGCCAGGATGCTCTACAAAAGGCAAAGAGCCGGTCGCCCATCTCACCATAGGGAAACCTCGCACGTTTATAAAAGGCTTGGGTTTTTTGTATTCTTCGTTTTGGTCGGCTGCTTTGGCAAAGCGAGTGCCAAGGCCGGCCATTGGTACTACTAATTTCATAAGTTTATTCTGCTAAATATTTATCTCCAATTTCAGACGGGGTTTTAATAACTGTATTTGAGCCGTCATCCAAACATTCAAAATCAGCGGCCTCACCCGGCTCTAGAATTGCACAGTCCCCTTTTATCAACTCTTGGCCATTGATTAAAAATTTTCCAGAAACAATTATTGTGACTTCCTTGGCCACCTTGTGGAAATGCCTGGGTTGTTTGTCGCCTTTTTTGTAATCCCTTACAGAAACCTCAAAATCTTTTGTCCGTATTATGCTTGGCTCAAAATCCCCTGCCACCCAACCTCTGGTAAAATTTTCTAAGCGCTCAATTTTCATACTAAATGCGGCAGATAATTTTTAAAAATGTAAAGGTTTACATCATTTGCGTTATCTACAACAATGACATGGGCGCCGGAAGCTTTAGCGGCCTGTACGCCGTGCGGGGCATCTTCCACAATGACCGTTTCTTCGGGCTTTACGCCGAGTTTTTCCATTGCCGTAAAATAAATTTCCGGATGGGGTTTATTTTGTTTTACGTCTTGGTTGGAAAGCAACAAGTCAAAATACTCTTTAAGCATGGCATTCTCTAACATTACTTCGACAGTTTCTCGAATTGAATTTGAACAGACAGCAATTTTAAGTCCTGCATTTTTCAGCCTTTTTAGCATAAGCTGCTTGTCAAAAGACGGCCGAGTTTTCCCGTGAAGAGCCCTCTTGGTATGAATTTGCTTTAAATCATAAATTAATTGATGCAACTCGGCCGGCAAACCTTTTTCCAGTGACAATTTTTCAAGTTTTTGAGTTGTTGGCAAGCCATTATAAACAGCTTCATGTTCATCTCTCGATATTCTAAAGCCAAACACGCCTAAGGCAGTATTCAAGGCTTCGTAATGCCAATCTCTGGCGTCAACCAAGACTCCGTCCAAGTCAAAAAGTACAGCTTTAATCATGGGGCTATTGTGCCAGAATTTGTTTGAGCTGTAAAGGGTAGTCTGTGCAAATACCATCAACTTCCCAAGCTATAAAATCATGGAAGCGTTTTTCCATTTGGCCCTGAGAAAAATTATGCAGGTCGGGAGCTATGCAGTAAACTGTTTTTCCCGCGTCTTTTAATTTTTGTATGTCTTCGTTATTTGCCCAGAGGCTGTCAAATTCATCAAGCCAAATTATTTTAGATCCGCTTATGGCCAAAGCCCTCTCTATTGTCTCATTATGATCGCTCACCCTAACTGCGCACCTAAGCCCCGGCTCTAGGGAATGAATATTATTTATGTAGCTTTGGAGTTCTGCGCCCAAAAATTCTATATCAAAGTCAAATAAAAATAGGTTATTGACCACTTGCTGTTTCCGCAAAAACTCTACCAGCTGCTGCTCGTAGCCAAGTTCTTTAATATTTAACGCTATTTTGGCGCCTTTATTTTTCCACAGGGCAGTGTGGGCAACTGCGTCATTTTCTGGTGTTAAAACAGTTTGTTCGTTGTGAGAGATGTAAAATTCGCCCGACGCCAGGCGGCGGATATCGGTTTCAAAAAAATTAAAAAATTTCAAAGAATCCTTGAGCTGTGACAAAGTATTTTCATTTTTAGAATTCTTTCCCGCCAACAAATAACGGTGGGACAAAATTTCCATATATAATTTCCTTTCTAAAGGCTGAATCTGGCTTTAATTTTTTTAAAAAAAGTCAAAAAAAGCAATTCATCTTCTTTTTCCAAAAAACCCAAACTCCAATACAAAATAAAATATGACAAAACCGCTAGGGGGCCTATAACCACCAAAGACGCAAAACTAGTTACAGCCAAACTCAAGCCAAAATGCATGATGGCGTAATAGACCAGCGAGGTCAAAATCAACTTAGAATAAAGTTTCAGATAGGCCGGCCCCTGGCCAGAGATGTGCAAATATTTTTTTTCTGCCCAGTAAAAAATTAATGGCACTGGCAGGACTCCCCCGAGGTAAGCCCAGGCCGCGCCCACGATTCCCATAGCCGGAAGCAAAATTAGCAGCAGAATCAAATTCAGTGCGGCCAAACCAATAGAAACATACAATAAAAATTTTACTCGGTCGAGCCCCAGCAAAAAATGCGTTAGTGAGGCGTAAAGCGATAGTAAAAAATAAGTGGCTGCCAAAATTACTAAAATACCCGCGCCTTTATCTGCAAAATCTTTGCCCAACCAGTAGTAGAGGATTTTGTAGGCAAAAGCAGTAATGGCCATGGTGCAGGCCGCGGCCACCAGGGTAATGTTGCGCATGACTCTTAAATAAATCCCTTTGAGCCTGTCCAGCTCTCCTGAGCCCATAAGAGCGCTGGCCAGGGGGAAAAACACGCCGACCACACTGCCGCTAACCCCGGAGGTTTTTTGAGCCACATTGCCAGGCAGGCTATAAAAAGACAGGGAGGCCGGACCCAGGAATATAGGCACAATAAAACGATCCAGTTGGATTAAAGAATTGGAAGCCAGGTTATTGGCCGCAGCTAACAGGCCAAATTTGTAGGCCTTGATAATTTCCGGTTTATCCCAGCCCAGGCGGAACCTGATTGCCGGCAAAAGCTCCCGGGCCTTATGCCTGAACACCAGAGCCAAGCCCAATGATGTGATAATATTCAATCCAAAAATAACTTTTAGCTTGTAGCCCAAAAGCACAGCGGCTAAAACTCCAAAATTAAATACCGTCAGCTGGCCCAAAGAAACTTTGGCGGTAATGTCGAACCTCTGCAGTGCCGCCGGGATTATGGCATAAACATTGGAAAGACTACTGACTAAAAATACTACCCCGGCCAGCAGGAACACCACCAAAATATGATTCTGGCTCTGACTACCGATTTTAAAAATCGGCAGAAAAAATTCACCCAAGATCCCATAGACCAAAAGACCTACGACGCCAATGCCAAAATACAAACTGTAAGCCGAGTGGATTAAATTTTTCAGCCCCTGCACGTTGCCTTCGGCATGGTACTGGGAAATGTATTTTACCAAAGCCACGCCGAGCCCCAAGTCCAGCAGACCTAAAAAGGCAATAACCGTATTAACCAAAATATAAATCCCGTAATCCTCCACTCCCAATTTTCTTACCACAATCGGGGTAATAAAAACCGAAAACAGAATGGGAAAAACATAATTGATAAAAGTGTAACCGGAATTTTTTAAGGTTTTGTAGGACAGCGAAGAATTATCCATAGTTGGTTTATTGTAGCATTTTTATGGCGGTAAGTTAAGATGTAAACCTTGCGTTGCAAAAAATGACTAAATCATTTATAATCTAACAAGTATAAAATAAATTTTAGAAATTCCAAAAATTTTTCGCTATGAAAAAAAAGCCTTACGAAATAGGAAAAGAGATCCGTTTGTGGTCAACATTTCTGCCGGACGAAACCGGCCGCGAGTTGGCAAAAACTTTAAAATCAAAATGGATAAATACCGGCAAACGGGAAGCCCAGTTCAGGCTGGAGTTCGCAAAAAAATTTCGGCAAAAATATTGCGTGGCCACCAACAGCGGCACCTCTTCTTTGCGGGCCAGCCTGGCCTGTTTGGGGGTTGGGTATGGGGATGAAGTAGTGTCTACCCCTTACACCTTTATTGCCACCAACACCTCCATACTTGAACAGGGAGCCAAGCCGGTTTTTGCCGACATCCAATACGACACCTTAAACCTGGACCCGGCCAGCATAGTAAAAAAAATCACCAGCAAAACCAAAGCCATTATTTGCGTCCACTACGGCGGCAACCCCTGCGACATGGACGCCATACGCAAAATCGGCAGGGATTATAATTTACCAATTATAGAAGATTCCGCCCACGCCATTGGCTCCAAATACAAAGGCCACTATATTGGCGAAAAAGGCGACATAATTATTTTTTCTTTGCAGGCTGTTAAAATTATCACCAGCGCTGACGGCGGCCTTATATCTACCCCAAATAAAAATTACTATAAGCAGTTAAAAAAAATTACGTGGTTTGGCGTGGATCGGGAAAACAAAAAGACTACCTTTATAGATCCTATGCCGGAACAAATTGATTTATTGGGCTTTAAATACAATATGAACGACATAACCGCCACTATGGCTTTAGTCGGCTTAAAACATGTAGACCGGGCGCTGGCCAAAAGAAAAAGAATCGGAGAGCTCTACAGAAGAGAGCTGGCGCATTGTTCTAAGACCAAACTATTGTATTACGATCCTCAAAACACCCCCAATTACCAAATATTCCCGGTGCATGTAAAAAATCGCTTAGCGTTTGCCCAGTTTATGCGCCAGCGGGGCATATTTGTCAACGTCAACAACCGCCGCAACGACCGCTATTCTATTTTTGGCAAAAAACAAAAATTACCCGCGCTAAAACGAGTGGATGAAGACACCATCCTTATTCCCATTCATGATGATTTGAACGACAAAGACCTGGAAAAAATTATTACCGTAATAAAAAAATACGATAATGCATAATTACTATGGCGTACAGCGGCGATGCACTAATTGGATATACTGGTTTCGTGGGCAGCAATATTCTGGCTCAACATACTTTTGGTTCTCTCTATAATTCCCAAAACATCCAAGATATACAAAATCAAAATTTTCGGTTAGTGGTCTGCGCCGGCGCTCCCGGCACCAAATGGATTGCCAATAAAAATCCCGAACAAGACCTGGCTGCTATAAAAAAGCTCATTTCTAGCCTGGAAAAAGTTCAGTGCCAAAAATTGCTTTTAATTTCCACAATAGACGTTTACGCCCAGCCTGTTAAAAGGGCGGATGAAGACACCGCAATTCGCCCCGAAGCCTTGACCCCGTACGGACGGCATAGGCGCTTGTTAGAAGAGTTCGCGGAAAAAAATTTTGACTGTTTAATTGTCAGGCTCCCGGGCATTTTTGGCCCGGGGCTGAAAAAAAATGCGATTTATGATCTAATGAATAACTTAACCCTAACTGTTAGCTCGGAGAGCATTTTACAATTTTACTGGCTGGGGCATATTTGGCAGGACCTGAACAAAGCATTAACACACGGACTTAAAACCCTAAATTTGGCTACGGAACCATTTTTGCTGAAACTGTTGGCGCGGGAAATATTTAACCGAGAGCTCAATGATACCAACACCGTTCCCGCCTACTACGACGTGCATAGCAAATACAGCAGTATTTGGGGAGGCAAAGGCTCGTACTTATATTCCCAAACTCAAATCTTGGCGGATTTAAAAACTTTTGTATCTGAACAAAACTAGAACCGGTCTTAAAAATATCTTTTTAGACTATCCGCCTAAAGCGGAGCAGTCCAAAATATTTTAAGATAGATTCTACTCAATAAGCTTCCAGCCGCTGGGGTAAAAATCGGCGGTCGGGGCATTGTGGCCAAAATGATATCGTTTAGGCGCGTAAACTAACTGTCCCTGCTTTTTTCCCAGCCAAGCTCCCCACCAGCTAAAAGTGCTATTGCCCATAATATGAT
>Ga0207158_1105_pt1 | contig 20803 bp, 17 predicted proteins | sample Alteio_BWMinHeat_22_FD_153512 | JGI IMG/M metagenome (GOLD analysis project Ga0207158, IMG submission 153512) | Enriched cells from forest soil in Barre Woods Harvard Forest LTER site, Petersham, Massachusetts, United States -... | ecosystem: Environmental > Terrestrial > Soil > Temperate forest >... | reverse complement strand
ACCGTCCTGAACGAGAGGCCGCGCGCCTGCTGGACTTCCAGGATCTGTACGCCCTGATGAGGCCTGAGCATGACGGGCCGCTCGAGGGCGTCCATCTTTTCCTGCCAGGTCTCCAGGAAATGCTTTCGCGAAACGGTTCCCCCCAGGCGATCAAGAATGTGGAGCTCTTCTAAAGATTCGAGCACGGCGGCGAGAAGCGCCGTTTCTTCTGAGGTGGCGTCTTTGGGGAGGCGGACTGACGAATGGATGAGTTCGGTGGCCCAGGAGATGTGGGAGAGCCAAGGGTATGCCTCACCCTGGGCCTTCCCCATGGTCGGCCCTTCCCTCTCCCTATGGGAGAGGGTGGCCGGAGGCCGGGTGAGGCGGATGTACATCGATTTTTCGAGGTCTTCCCTCAATGTCTTCGCTCTGGGATGCTTGTCGTCAAAAGCGAGCAGCGTCCGGATCGTTTTGACCAGCGGATGCGAGCCGGCGGGCTCATTGCGGGTGCAGACGTAGGGAATTTGATGCCCGGTGAAGATTTCCCGCAGGGCCGGAAGATAAGGACCTGGCGCGCGGGTGACGACAGCGATTTCATGATACGGAATGCCTTCATCGGCCAGTTGGGTAATTTCCTTGGCCACCGTCCAGATTTCGTCGCGGGAACCGGAACACGACCAAACGTCGATTGTAACCTCTCCCTTTTGGGGAGAGGTCGAGCGCCTGTTGTGTGGCGCTCGGGTGAGGGTCCTTGAGCCAGTAATTCCTAGAGGCCGTTCCCCCTCACCCCCACCCTCTCCCGTAGGGAGAGGGCGGTCGACTTGAACCTTGCTTGTTAAAGCCGGATCTTCGAGCAGCTTCTTCGCGTACTCATGCGCTGGATTCCCCTCTTCATATGGAAAATACACACGGGCATCGGGATGGGCGGCGAGCGAGAGCACGAGATCGAGCTGAACGCCGGTTAAGTCGTAGAAGCCATACAGGAAGATTGCTTTCTGATTTTTCAACCAGGGATGCGTAGGAGCTTCCTTGGCGGCTCTCCGCAGGAGGTCCGCTGAGGAACGCAGTTCCTTCTTCTCGAAGAGGCCGACAAGTCGGGCGTAGAGGGCGAGCGTCGCCGCTGCTTCCGGCGCTTCCTTGCCGAGATAGCCTTCCCGCGCGGCCTGAAGGGCTTTGTCGGCGCGCATGCCGGAATCGCGCAAATCTTTAAGCGTCGCAGCGAGCGTTCCAGTCAGCCCGTGTGGGATGGGTTTGCCGCCGCTGTTCAGGGCTTTTCGGATCGCCAGGTCGACGGGTTCAGGATTCTCCCCGGAAAGAACGTGTCGGATCATCTCCTGATAGAGAGCGGGTTCCGTCACGACGGTTTCGGTATATTGCGATTCCGATAAAAGCCGCTCCGCCAGCGCGTAAAAGGTAAGGAAATGAATGTTGAGGAAGCCCGGTGCCTGCTTCGCTAATTGAGACTGTAATCGGGTCAGGATGTGGCCGGAGGGTGAGAGAACAAGGAGACTGGCGAGCGGGTCTTTGCGGCGCTGCTCCAGGAGGTCGTCTAAGAAGGATTTTTCTAAATCGCGGAAGGAGCCGGTGGTGAGGTGAAACATGCCTCTATTCTATTACAGTATCCCTCATCGGGCGGCGCGCGCGAACCACATGCCGACGGCCAGCATCTGGTAGACGCGCTGAACATCGATATATCCTGCATTGCGCAGCAGGGTTTTGATGCGCTCTTCCGGCACCACGTGGAGATCCTTGCGGGCGAGATCAAACAGTTCCTGTGCTTCGTCCGCACTCATTCCACGGGCGATCGCCCATGATTTTCTAAACGAGTTTAGTTTCTGATAACGGGTTGATTCGGGATCGCCGAAGAGACTGGCCACGAAGAACGGGGCTCCCGGTTTCAGCCGGTCTGCGATGGCCGAAAGCAGCGCTTCTTTTTCCCCTTTATCGGCGAGAAAATGCAGGACCAATAGAAGTGTCGCGGCATCGTAAGCGTCTTCGGGAAGCGTTTCAACGGTTCCGACGCGAAGCTCGACCCGGTCCGCCAGAGACGCCTCCGCCACTTTTTGTCGGGCCATGGCGATCATCCCTGCGGAGGGATCCACCCCTACGAACCGCCATCCGGGATGCTTCGGCGCTAATTCCAGAATTTCCGTGCCGGTCCCGACGCCCGCCACAAGGACGGACGCATTCTCCGGCAGTTCAGCCGCCAGGATCGTTTCGGAGAGCGCATGCAGGATCTCGTAACCCGGGATGTGCCGGCGGACTCGCTCGTCATAGCTCCGCGCCTTCTCCTCGGTAAAACCTGTCTGCTGGCTCATCCGGCTCTTGTCCCGCTAATGCATCAGGACGGTGCGGAAGCGGACTTTGTTGGACATCATGCGATCAAAGCCCTCCGACGCCTTATCGAGCGGGAAGGTTTCGATCATCGCCCGCACGCCCGTGACCGCGCAGAAGTTCATCGTGTCCTCGGAGTCCGCCGCGGCACCTCCCGCCCAGCCTTCCAGCCGCCGCGTCTGAGTGATCAATTGGAGAGGACTTGCCTCAATCGGATCGGTCGAAGCGCCGACGACGACCATTTCTCCGCGGCGGCCCAGGCCGTTGACCAACGCCGTCATAGCCTTGCCGCTGGGGGCGGTCGCCAGAATCACTCGCGCGCCGCCAAGAGCCGAGAGCTGCGCAGCCGGATCGCCGTCGTCCGCATTGATGTAGACATGAGCACCGAGCTTGCGGGCTAACGCCTCTTTATCTTTCCCTTTGGAAATGGCGGCCACCTTGAATCCCATCTTGTTGGCGAATTGAATGCCCAGATGTCCCAGCCCTCCGATCCCTTGGATGGCGACCAGAGCCGGCGGCTGAGCGTTTGTATTCCGCAGCGCGTTAAAGGTGGTGACTCCGGCACACATTAAAGGTGCCGCTTCTTCAAACGACAGTGCGTCCGGAATCGCCGCGAGCCCGACGGCTGGAACGATCACATAGTCCGCGTAGCCGCCGTCAAAATGAAAGCCTGTAATCTGAAGATTGGCGCAGTTAACGAAGTCACCGTGGCGGCAGGCATCGCATTCGCTGCAGTAGCCCCCGGTCCATCCCACGCCCACACGCTGCCCTTTTTTCCACGCGGACACTTGCGGACCCACGGCGTCTACAACGCCGGCGATTTCATGACCGGGCGATCGAGGATATTGGACGCCGGGCCAAAGACCTTCTTTGACCAACACATCGCTGTGGCAAATGCCGCAGGCTTTTACCTGAATGCGCACTTGGCGCTCGCCGGGTTCGGGGATTTCTCTCTGAACCAGTTCCAGGGGTCCGCCCTTTTTACCAACCTGCACGGCTCTCATGGTTTTCAAAGCTGTTTGCGTGGGCATTCGATGTCCTCCTTTAATATTTACACTACTCTTGATGCTACCTCTGCTGGAGGTGTGGAAGCAATACTATGCGGTTTGTCGGGCAAGACGTCGGAAAATCGGTGTCAGCAGGAAATACAAAGCGCCGATAGCCACCGGCGCGAGCAGGCACCAGGCCGCAATGGCATGCATCGTGGTGTCCCACAGAACATGGATGGCATTCAGCATGCCGGAGCGGATAATGTCTTTTACTCCCGCCCCGGTGATCGCCAGGTGCGGCGCGCGAAACAACCACTCTCCGAGTCGGTAGAAGGGAATCAACGCCAGGAACTGCAGCGGATACACAACATAATTCACGGATTGAATGGCCGCCAAATTCAGGCGCAGCGCGAGTGCGGCCAGCGCGCAAAGCAGTGTCGTGGTGCCTAAAGCCGGAAAAACCCCGATCACCACGCCGAGGGCGACGCAGAGGGCGAGTTTTTCAGGACTGAGACCCTGTTTTATGAAGGCTAGGAGCCGCTCTTTCATCGGCGGATTAAGAGAAAAGCTCTCTAACCGTGCGGCCTTAACTGGGGCGGTGTCGGAGGGATCTTCTTGCGCTTGGGGATCGGCAGGCAGATGCAGCCCGTAAACCCGCACCCCATGCAGCAGTACGCCTTGTTCTCAATTCGGAAGCCCTTGGTGGTGGCCCAGCGGACCTTCTTCAATCGGCAGTTTGGACAGTAAACCATACGTAATTATAGCAGTTCTGAAGGGCATTAACCGTCGGAAATTGTATCCTTAAAGCATGAGATTTCGAAGCGTTTCGCCGCTTCTTTTAAGCGGTTTAATCGCAGGGGTCGTTTTGAGCGCGCCGTTTGCGGCCCAAGCGTCGGCGGCGATCCAATTTGAAGAGAGCTACGCGGGCACGCATCCGGCGGAGTTTGCTGACGTTCTAAGCCAGGTAAAAATCATTGTACCGAATGCAGTGGCCTACATTACCGGGCAGTGGAAGCTTCCTAACCAGCTGCAATATCCGCTGATCGTTTTCATCACCGATCGTCCGCCGAATTTACCCGCCGGAGTCGCCGCCGCTTATGTGCGGTCCGTGATGGCCGAGGGCACGCTCCGGCAGACGCTGATCGTGGACCTGCAGAGCTACGTGAACAATCCGGGCGAGAATCTGGAATATCTTCTCTACCATGAAATGGCGCATGTCATCCTGCAGGACGCCGTGACAAGCCCCGCGGCCGCTGGGATACCGCAGTGGTTCAACGAAGGTCTGGCCCAGTCCGTCACCTCTGAGGGACACGACCGCGCGGCGGAAGACTTCAAGCGCTACGGACATTCCGACGCAGGCGCTATCTTGTGTGACTTAAACGGACGCGTCGATACGTTTTATCATGGGGAATACAATTTCGGGTGCTACACGCAGTTTTACCTGGCAGTCCAGAGGCTCGAGATGCTTGGAGGAAACGATGCTTTGGTGAAGGTAATCAAGGGTCTGCACAACGGCCTGCCGCTTCCGGCTCTTACGGCGTCGGTGGCCGGGCTGGACTGGCCGGACTTTCAGAAGGATATCACGCAATACACGCGCGACGTCTTTGCGGGGAGCAAACCTATTCCTTAAGAAGTTTAACGCAGAAACAGGCTGTAGGTGAGAACGGCCAGGACAAACCCGGTGAAGAGAGTGTACTTCCAATTATGCTCGATGATGAAAAAATAAAGGAGCGAGGCCAGCACCCGGAGATACGGGGTCATCATGAGCAGGGCGATTCCCAAGTTGACGAAAAGCTGTGGATGGAATGAGCGTGAGGTCACCTCGCGGATATCACTGATCCAGAACTGGAATAAATTGGTTCCCTGCAGTTGGTAGTGAAGTTCGGGATGGCCCGTGGCAACCCACTGACCGATGAGGCCTGCCAACAGCAAGGCTGCACTCAGGCCGACGCCGATTCCCAATATCGAACCGATCCAGACGTCCATACGCTCTGCCTTTTCTCGATCGGATCTCATGACGCTCCCCGGATGCCGCGATAGATCATTTCCAGGCTGAGCGTGGCCAGCACAACTAGAAAGAACATCCTGACGCTTTTATCTGGCAAACGCAGCAGAAGTCTTGTTCCGAGAAATGCCCCCACGAGAATCCCGAGAACCACGGGAACCGTCAACCCTGGATCGATCAGCCCGTTCGCGAGGAAATCGCTGGTTCCCGCCAGAGCGGTGACGCCAATGATCAAATTGCTGGTCGTGGTCGAAACCTTGGGCGGCAGCCCCATCACCAGATCATGAATCAGGACTTTCAGCGCCCCCGCGCCCACTCCAAGAAGCCCGGCCACCATGCCCGCCCCGAACATCAGTGGTGCTCCGAAATAGGCGCGGATGGCGCGGTAATGGATCTCCTGACCCGTTACATCGTCCGGGTAGCTTCCTTCCAGCTCCAGCCAATGCGAGAAAGCGTCCTGGTGATCGACTGGTTGCCAGTCTTCATGCCGGCGATAGAACAGCGCCAGCCAGGATCCCATGAGCACCAGACCGAAGAGAATGAAAAGAACGCGCTGATTGGCATGCACTGCCAGGGTGGCTCCAGCCAGCGCCCCGAGGATCGTAAACATCTCCAGGAACATGCCGACTTTGAGATTCGTCAGATGGTCGCGTACATAAGCAGCTGCTGAACCGCTGGAGGTGGCGATCACGGAGACGATGCTGACCGCGATCGCTTGTTTGATGGGTAGACCGAAGAATGTGAGCGCGGGGATCAGGACCACGCCTCCGCCCATGCCGGACATGGCGCCGACGAAACCGGCCGCAACGGAGATGACCCAGAGGAGTGGATACGACATCGATGGAGCCATGAATCCTTATGGTAGCTTTTAGGCGGCGGATTCTGTGGAACGATTCGAGGGTTGGAATTGAATCACAGCACCCCGGCGCCTGGTTTGTTTTGAGTCACCTGGCTTGGGGGCGCGTTCATCTTCTTCGAAGACAAGCCAACGGGTATAGCGGTCAGAGCGGCGCGGTTGAACGACGCCTTTTAAGCGCCAATGGTGCCCATTAATTTTTAATTTGATGGCGGAGGGGATCCCTTCCTGCTCTATACCCGCTGGAGTAAATAACTCGACTAATAAATAGAACGGGCGACGAAGATAATAAAAAATGGCGACATCTGAGATAAGAGAAAAAATGAACCGCGGCCTCAAGATCAATTTCACTTTTTCCAGATAATGTTCAGGAAGGTCGAACGTGACATCTTTGGGAATGGCGATACGGCCGTCCAGCAAAGCATCGAGGATCCGGGAAGGCCGAAAGCCCCTCAGAAAGGATTCCAACTCATTGGCCACGAGCAGATGTTTTGCGATCGTTTCATCTATTTTCCGAATCTTATCCACGTCTTGAAGCGCTTTTCGAGGCACGATTCGACCTTCAGCTTTTAATCTGTTGCGCAGGCGTTCGGCCGAATAGTTGTAGCGGTCCGCGGCCGTTTCAAAGAGATGCTCGAACCATTCCATGGGATGCTTGGTCGTCTGGCTTGATTCCCAATCGATCAAGATTCCAAGCGCGGATTTTCCCGCTTTCCTGCCGCGAATGATTTCGCGGCTGACTCGATAAAGATCCTGTTGCGTCGGCATATTCGGCAGCTCATCGGACTCCGGACCCAACCGAACCTGGCCCAGGAAGGGTTCGAGAAAATCGAGTATCGGCCGGGTACCCCATGCCAATCGATTGCGTTGAATCCACGGGTTCGACTTTGAGGAATCGGGCGCTTGATAATAATCGTAGATTTGATTGTTGATCCTGTGCCATTCAATGGCCATCTGACTTTGGCCTTCATTCCATAATGCCTGCAACCCTAGAGCCATGGTAAATCGAGGGGTCCAGCCGGACAGCCAATCGCGTCCTACATGGGCTGTGGCAAAAAGGAAGGCTTGTGTGATGTTAGCGACTACACTTCTGTAACGCTTCAATCCATAAAACACAACGAAAGCGGTGGCTAGAATAAATGCAGACGTCAACGCGGTGCCTGATAAGGAGCATCCAGCTAAAACGAGAATTCGCAGAGATCGGGTTAGGAATGCGGGGACCCGCTGATACACTTCGCGATGGAAGATGTTCTCTTCCATTTCTTCCAGGTGATCATCGACCCATAATTTCGCCACGAGTCGTGATTCGCCATAGAACCTGACCCTCCACCACCGCAGGATTGGTGGTAGCAAAGGAATAATAAGCTTAGGCTGGGTCACTGTCGAAGGCAACATCTCAACGATGTTCGGCTTTAGTGAATTTCGGGGGTGGAAAAATGTTCGCAACGAAGCGGAGAGGGCTTGCCGTTGAAAATCGGCTCCACGTGATGTTGGGACGGCAGGGGACCACCTCACCAGACCGTTGAGAGCGCTTGCGAAAGCCGGGTCCACGGTCAGCGGAATGCATAAGAGCAAAACAAAGAATTGTTTCATGATATTCTGCTATCGAGAGATTACCACTTGGGAAGCAGCGAAGGTATCCGACGGAAGGCTAAAAATATCGACCCGAAAGGCCTACACATGAATGGGACTTGAGATAGGTCGTAACTACGTGCTTTTTCGGACGGCGTAGTACTCGTAGAGGACGCGGTTGTGATCGTAAGCGGTTTTTTTCTGGAAGATGAGACGATAGGCTCCCTGATCAAACTGGCCCTCTTCGCGTAGATGCGCGGCGAGTGTGGCATTCTTTTCCAGGGCGAGACTGAGTTCCGGATCGGAGGTCAGCGCGATATGGCGGTCCTCGGCCATTTCCAGAATATAAACGGAGTGGATTGCCAACGGAACCGCCAAAGCCCCCGCGACTGGCGCAGCGCCTTCGGCGGCGCTTGCGGCCTGACGTGCTTCGAGTCGCACCATGCGGGCTTTAGCCTCCGGTACGCCGGCATCGATCGCGGCCTGGACCCAATCCAGTAACTCTTCGCGGACCGTACCGAGGTCTTCAGCCTTGGCGATCGACTGGATGCCCCCCTCTTTCTTGACAGCCTGCGCTAGAGACGAGACTTCCTTCAAGTAGGTATTTTTCTCGGCATCGGGAATGTAGTACATCACCACCAGGTGTACCTTCTGACCATCCTTGGAGCCGTAATCGATACCGAGCGGACTCCATCCCACCGCGCACAGCAGTTCCCCCGTGCCTGGAACGCGGACGTGCGGGCAGGCGACCCCCAAGCCGATGCCGGTGTTGCAGCTCTTCTCCCGGTTGATCACTTCTTCATCGAGGTTGAGCGAGCCGCCCAGTTCGGGCACGGCTTCGATAATATGCGCCAGAACGCGCAAGGAGCGCTCCTTGTCCGTGTCGGGGAGCTCCATCAGACGTCCGTCCTTCAGTGCGTTCAATAAGCTTTTCATCCGTTAGTCCGTTCCGAAACGACGAATAAACCATTCTTTGACTTGATGGCACAAAACCGCATACGCAATAAGCGTGCCCCCGATCCATAACCAAAACGTCTGCGGAAGACGTACGAGGCCGAGGGAGTGCGCCAGGGGTGAAAACGGCAAATAAATAGCAACGCTCATGACAGCCAGCGTGGTCAGGGTCAGCGCAAGGCTGGCGCGACTCTGAAAAAAGGGAATGCGATTGGTTCGAATAATATGCACGATCAATGTCTGCGTCAGGAGCGATTCCACGAACCATCCGGTGTGAAACAGGCTCTCGTAATAAGTTTTCATCTCAGAAGGCGTGGATGCAAGCTTGAATTTCCAGCAGCCAAAGACAAACAGCATGAGCGCATAGGTCGTGTAGTCAAAGATCGAACTGATCGGACCGATCCAGACCATGAATTTCTTGATGCTGTCGATGTTCCAACGCCGCGGCCGTTGCAAATATTCATCGTCCACCTTGTCAGTCGGAATACCCAGCTGGGAGAAATCATAAAGAAGGTTATTGACCAGAATCTGGCTTGGGGCCATCGGCAAAAACGGCAGGAAAATGACACCCCCCACATAGCTGAACATATTGCCGAAGTTTGAGCTGGCGCCCATTTTGATGTACTTGATGATATTGCCGAAGACCTTGCGGCCCTCGATAATGCCGTCTTCAAGGATGAGAAGGCTTTTCTCCAGGAGTATGATGTCAGCCGACTCCTTGGCCACGTCGACCGCCGTGTCCACGGAAACACCGACGTCGGCGGTTTTCATCGCGGGCGCGTCGTTGATGCCATCACCAAGAAATCCGACGACATGTCCGTTTCGCTGCAGGGCGCGGATGATCTGATCCTTTTGCGAAGGCGAGAGCCGTGCGAAGACGGTGTTTTGTTCGGCCGCCTCGGCGAGCTGCGCATCGTTCAGATTGACGAGCTGATTGCCGGTGATCAAGCCATCCATTTTTAGCCCCACATCGCGGCAGACCTTTTGGCTCACGAGCGCATTGTCTCCGGTTAGAATTTTGGTGGTCACTCCAGACTTCTGCAGAATTTCCAGAGCGCGGGCGGCCGATTCCTTCGGCGGATCGAAGAAAGCGATGTAGCCGAGAAGAATAAGATCTGTTTCGTCCGCCGACGAGAATACTTCTTTGCTTTGCGGGTATTCGCGGTAGGCGACGGCCAGCACTCGGTAGCCGTCCGCACTGAGCGCCTGGTATTCCTCCATGAGGTCGTCCTTCAGCATATCGATGAGCGGGTGGATCTCCTCGTCCACCTGATACCGGCTGCAGACGCTGAAAATTTCCTCCACCGCTCCCTTGCAGATGAGCACATGATCGCCTTCGTAGTCGATCGTCACCGACATGCGGCGGCGCGAAAAATCGAACGGAATCTCATCCACCTTCCGGCAGCTGCGCTCCACGTCCAGATCCGTGTGGGCGAGTATGGCCTTGTCCATCAAATTGCGCAGGCCCGTCTGGTAATAGCTGTTCATGTAGGCGTAACGGAGGACGTCGTCGCTTTGTCGATTCGTGACGTCGACATAACGTTCCAGCACGATGCGATCCTGAGTGAGCGTACCGGTTTTATCCGTGCACAGGATGTCCATGGCGCCGAAGTTCTGAATGGAATTCAGGCGCTTGACGATGACCTTCTTGCGCGACATGGCCAACGCCCCTTTGGATAAATTGACGGTCACGATCATCGGCAGCATTTCCGGTGTGAGGCCGACCGCGATGGATAGGCCGAATAGAAGGGCTTCCGTCCAGTTGTGCCGGGCTAAGCCCAGAATGATGAATGTGATAAGAACCATGACGACCATGAACCGGATCATCAGCCACGTGAAAGCGTTGACCCCTTTGTCGAAGCTGGTGAGCACGCGCTGGCGCGCGAGTTTCGCCGAAATTGAGCCAAAGTAGGTCGCGTTCCCGGTGTTCACCACCAGGCCGCGTGCCGTGCCGCTCAGGACGTTGGAGCCCTGGAAGCAGGCGTTCAGCAAATCCAGGTTTGTTTTCCCCTCCGTGGGCCCGGATAGCACGGCTTTTTCGATGGGCATGGATTCGCCGGTCAGCGCGGACTGACTGACAAAGAAATCTTTCGCCGAAAGCAGACGTAAATCGGCGGGAATAATGGAGCCGGCCGTGAGGATCACGATATCGCCTGGAACAATTTCATTCATCGGGATTTCCACTTCTTTGCCGCCGCGCCAGACCGTGCAGGTCGTCTGCACCATCGCCTGCAGCTTTTCCACGGCCTTGCTGGAACGCGTTTCCTGAAAATATCCCAGGAAGACGCTTAAGATCAACATCACGCCCACGATGATGGCGGATCCCGGGTCGCCAGTGGCATAAAAAACAATGTCGATGATCAGCAGCTGAATGACGAGGGGATTCTTGGTGCGCTGAAGGATCTCGCCGATGAAGCCCAGTCGTTTGCGCCGGGCGATTTCATTCAGTCCAAATTTGGCGCGGCGTTCCTCGATATCTGCCGGCTCCAGGCCTTTCTCGGTCACGCCCAGGCGGGACAGCGCGGCCTCCGGCGCCACAGCGCAGGTTTCAAAGAATTCGCGATCCTGCGGTGTTGTGCCGGGCGTACTTCCATTGTCGTTCTGGAAGCGATGCAGCCATTTCATGACAGGGATCGAATTGACAATCATAAGCGTTTTGGATTAATCGACTATCTCAACCGGACGGGATCGCGACAGTTGGGCCCAGAACGGGGTCCATTCTTCCATGCGCAGCAGGCGGGCGATCGCCATATAAACGGCCGCCCCTCCCGCAATGGCCACTGTCAGGAGAACAGCGAGTGGAATCTTTACGCTGTAATGCGCGTGCATGATGAACCAGCAGAAGGCCGTCATGCCCGCGCACCCGCATACAGATTTTAGCATGGTGACCGCGATTCTTCGACCCCCTAGGAGCCCGATCCTCTTTCGCAGCGAAAAGAAGAGGCAGACCATGTTCACCCAGGAAGCGGTGGCGGTAGAGAGCGCGAGTCCTCCGACTCCCATCGGCCGCATCAGAAGTAAATCCATCGTCACATTCAGGGCGACACAGCAAGCCGCGATAATAACCGGCGTCCGTGTGTTTTGATAAGCGTAAAAGGCGCTGGCCAGAATCTTAACTGCCGCGTAGGCGAAAAGACCGAGCGAAAAGAACAGCAGCGCCCAATTCGTCATGTCCGTGGCGTGTGCGGAAAAGCGTCCGTGCTGAAAGAGCACCTGCACAATCGGCCGGCCTAGAACAATGAGACCCACAGTCGCCGGGGCAATCATAAACAACGTCAATCGCAGCGCAAAGTTCAGGGTGTCTTTAACGAGCTGCGTGTCCTTCCGCGCAACGGCGGCGGCCATCGTCGGCAGCGAGACCTGGGACAGCGCTATGCCGAAAAGCGCGAGTGGCAGCTGCATCACCCGATTGGAGTAATAGAGCGCTGTGACAGACCCTTCAGCCAAAAACGACGCGCAGATGGTATCGACAAAGGCGTCGATCTGGTCAACCGATATACCTAGCGTTGCCGGAACCATGAGTTTGCCGACCCGCCGCGCTCCTTTGTGATCGGGGTCCCAGCGCAGGCGAAGGGAATAGCCCTTCTGCCACAAGGCAGGGATGTGGATAAAAAACTGACTGAATCCTCCGATAGTGACGGAAATGGCTAGGCCGATCGCCGCTTTATCGGGTGAGAGCAGCGGCGCCAGCCCGAGTATATAGCCGATTTCCGCAATGCTCAGGCAGGCCGGTGCCAGCGCCGGCAGAAAAAAGGAATGGAACGAATTCAGCACGCCGGTGATCAATGCCGCGAGCGAAATGAAGAGCAGAAAAGGGAACATATAGCGCGTGAGCGTGACGGTCAGGGCGAAGCGTTCCGGGGTGCGCTCGAAACCCATCGCGATGAGGCGGGTAATCTGCGGCGCGAAAATCACGCCGAGAACGGTCAGGAGGGTCAGCAGGAAAAGAAGCGTCGTGAACATGACATTCAGAAAATTCTGGGTTTCTTCCTTGCCGTATTTCTCGCTGTATTCCGAAAACACCGGAATAAAGGAGGCCGAGAGCGCCCCCTCGCCCAACAGGCGCCGGAAGAGATTGGATATACGGAAAGCGGCGTAGAACGCGTCGGCCGCGGCGCCGGCTCCGAAAAACGTGGCGACCATGCTGTCCCGCATATAGCCGAGGATGCGCGAGAGCAGGGTGGCGCCCGTGAAAATGCCCGCCGAGCGGGCAAGGGTGTGATGGTTCTTTGAAGTCAATTGACTTTGCCTCCGACAATCGGATACGATAGCACTTCCTTATGGCTAAATTAAAGACAGGACGTCACACCTCGGCGCTCAAAGCGCACCGGCAGGAAGAGCGGCATGCCGAAGCGAACATCCAGGTTCGCAGCCGCATCCGCACGGTTGCGCGTAAAGTAGAAGCCGCGGTGACCGGCAAGGACGCAAAGGCCGCCCGCGCGTTTCTCAATGAAGCGTTCTCCCTTTGGGACAAGGCAGCTAAGCATGGTGTAGTTCACTGGAGGGCGGCGTCGCGTAAAAAATCCCGTTTAGCGGAGCGTGTGGGCCGGCTCGAGTCCGCTAAATCCTAAAGTTAAAAGCGTCATCGCCATCTCCGGCGTTTCCTTCCCAGATTTAATAGCCTGTTCCGCTTCCAGACACCGCCCGATCGCATTCACCAGGTCCTCTTCCTTCCATCGCGCCAGGTCCTGAACGAAGCGATTCTCTTCTCCACGCCGAATATGAAAGCGCATGGCAAGCACCGAGGCGCTTTCGCCCGATTCTTTAGCGGCCAGCCAATCCCTCAGAGCTCTTGAGACCATCGCCAGAAGACGCAGCGGTTCTTCCCCCTCCTCCAACAGCCGATCCAAAAGCGGCAAGGCATGCCGGGTATTTTTCTGTCGTAGTGCATTGAGCCACTCGAAGGGCGAACAGGCTTTGGCATAGCCGAAGGAAACGCGGATATCATCCATTTCAACGGCCGGCCGATTTCCGACGTAGACGCTGGCCTTGGCGAGTTCCTGATCCAGCATTCGCAGGCCTTCTCCCGCTTCCTGAACCAGCCAGACGGCGGCCTCGTCGGTGATCGTTTTTTTGTAGGTTTTTACGCGTTGAATCACCCAGCGCTGCGCCTGTTCCGGAAAAAGCGGCCAGAAAATCACCACGGATCCTGAATTCAAAGTCGCTTCGACGAGAGGTTTGCGCAGCTCGTCGCGACGCCATTCTTTTCCCCAGATAAAAAGCACAAACACATCCGGCGGCAATCGGGGCAGCGCTTCGGCAAGCAGCTCCTGATCCTGGGCCGATAAGCGGAAGGCGTTCTGCACCGAGATGACACGGGCTTTCCCAAGGAAGGGTGCTGTGCGGCACGCTTCCAGAATTTCATCCGCACCGTGTTCATTTCCGTCGAGGCGATCCCAATTCAAACCGCTGGAATCTCCGGCCAGCCAATGAGAGCCGGCCTGCTGGACGGCTTGTTCAATCAAAAAATCTTCTTGGCCGGCAAAAAGATACACGCTCTTCCACTGGTTCCTGGACCAGGACGCAAAAAGTTCATCCGATTTAATGGGCTGACTCATAAGATTAATCGATACCTAGTACGGAGTCTGCGTCGGAGACGGCGACGCGGGCGCCCCGGGAACGGGGGGTGCAATACCGGAGTTTGGCTCCGCAGGGCTAGAATTCCGGTTAAATTGATCCGGCGATGAAGCGCCGGTTACCGCACCGATTCCTTCGAGCGTACGCGCGCGGATGTCTTTCGACAATTGATCCCAGATCTCTTCGCGTGCCTCTTCTTCCGACATCGAGCCCGGAAGGCCGGAGGACGCGACATAGTAATTCAATTCGCCGGTCATGTTGGGTTCTGTCCAGAGGGTTAGATTCTTGACCTTATCGTGAAATGTGAGGTTCACCAGAATCTGCAGCCTGTATTGATTGGGCACGTGATTAGCGTCATAACTCAGCGGTTCGAGAATATATTTGGCAATATCGCCGATGACCACGCCGTCCGCCTGATCTTCGGTCGTTATCCGGTAGCGTCCGTCCAGGTTGAATTCCGACTGTACCGCCAGCGTCAATTTATCTTCCAAGCCATACTGCTGGGTATGGTTAGCGAAGGGGCGAATCGCGATCGTATGGATATACGGTGGCAAAGCGGGAGGTCCTGCCTTATGGGCGATCGATGCACACCCTGCGACCCCCAGCAAAAGGCAACTAGTGAAAGCTGAAATATAGCGGAACATCAGTAAGGTGTGGAGGGCGTTCCAGGAGGCGTTGTGAAGGAGGGTCCAGGAGAGGCGGGGCTCACGCTCGGGTTGTATTGATCAGGCGACGACTTCGGAACTTCCCTTTCCGATGCGCCAGTCGCCGTGCCAAAACCTTCCAACGTTCGCGTATCGATGTCGACGGCCAATTGATTCCAGATTTGCTGCTGGGCTTCGGTCTCCGTCAACCCGCCAGGTTGACCGGATGTCGCTGAAAAAAACGTGATGGGATTCCCCATGTTGGGTTCCACCCAAAGCGTCTGATTTTTAATTTTGTCGTAGAACGTAATATTGACCAAGATCCAGAGCTTGTACTGCGTCGGTACCTGGTTCGAATCATACGCTAACGGTTCCAGAATATATTTGGTGATGTCACCGATCAAGACGCCGTCCGACAAATCCTCGCTTGTGATCGAGAATCGACCATCCTGGTTGAACACATTCTGGACGGTAAGCGTCAGCTTATCTTCGATACCGAATTGCTGGGTGTGATTGACAAACGGCCGGATGGCAATTTTCTTGATGTATTGGGGAAGAATTTGAGGTGCGGGGTTATAGTAGTATTTTGAACAAGCGGTCAATAAAAACGCTAAACCCACGACAAGCAGCGTCGAGCGCAGGGTCAGGGGCTCCGGTTTTATTTTCATCGGATCACAATGTTAATTAATTTATCTGGTACCACAATGACCTTCCCAACGGATTTGCCGGCCAGCGCGATCTGAACTTTGGGATCTTTCAGCGCTTCGCGTTCGAGAACATCCTTGCTCGCCCCCGGCGCCAGCACCAGACGCGAACGTAGTTTACCATTAATTTGTACGACGATCTCGACGCTGTCGGCCGTCAACCATTGAGGGTCCGCCTGAGGCCAAGGGGACTCTGACGCCAGCCCCGGCAGCCCGAGCGTCTGCCACAATTCTTCCATCAAATGCGGCGCGGCGGGTGACAGCAGCTGGACCACCGTGCGGACGGCCTCTCCCGAGGCCGCGTCTCCCAGCCCTTCATAGCCATAGAGTTGATTCACTAGTTCCATAACGGCCGCAATCGCTGTATTGATTTGAATATCGGTCCCGAAATCATGCGTCACCTTTTGAATGGCCCAATGCATTTTCCTCCGCAGAGCCTTCTGATTTTCCTCGGGAGCCGCGGCGCCCTGAGTGTTTTTCTCAAGATAATTCTTCACCAGCCGCCAGACGCGATTCAGAAATCGCCACTGACCTTCGACGGCATCATCGTTCCATTCCAGCTGCTTCTCGGGCGGCGCGGCAAAGAGAATAAACAGGCGGGCCGTGTCGGCGCCATATTTTTCGATGATCGCGTTGGGGTCGACCACATTCCCGCGCGACTTGGACATGGCCGAACCTCCGAGAGTGACCATCCCCTGCGTCAACAGCTGGTCGAAAGGCTCATTGGATTTGACCAGCCCGAGATCGCGCATGACCTTGTGCCAGAACCGTGAGTAAATCAGGTGCATCGTCGCGTGCTCGATGCCCCCGATATATTGATTGACGGGCAGCCAGGCATTGGCCGGGGCGGAATCGAAACAGGCCTGGCCGTTCTTCGGATCGGTGTAACGCGCAAAATACCAGGAAGAATCAACGAAAGTGTCCATCGTGTCGGTCTCGCGGCGGGCTTTTCCTTTGCATTTCGGGCAGGTCACGTTCACAAAGGACGCGGATTGCGCCAGCGGTGATTCGCCCGTGCCCGTGAATTTCACGTCCGTCGGTAGAACGACCGGCAGATCTTTCTCGGGAACCGGCACGAGTCCGCAGGACGAACACGTCATCATCGGGATAGGCGTTCCCCAATAGCGCTGGCGTGATACCAGCCAATCCCGCAGCTTATAGGTCACCGTGGCTTTTCCCGCTCCCTGTTGCTGCAGCCATTCGGCTACCTTGCGTTTTGATTCGTTCGATGGAATGCCGTTGAATTCACCCGAGTTTATGAGCGATCCCTCATCTTCATATGCCTCCCTGAGAGGCAGAGTCAGCGGTGTCCCGCTCGGCTGAATCACCTGAATAATCGGAATCTTGTATTTGGTGGCAAATTCGAAATCACGCTGGTCATGTGCTGGGACGGCCATAATCGCGCCGGTGCCGTATTCCATCAGGACATAATCGGCGACCCAGATGGGAACGGGTTTCTGATTTACAGGATTGATCGCCTGAACGCCCAGGAAGAAACCATTCTTGTCGGCCGTTTCCTGTCGGTCCCGCTTGCGCGCGCGTTGAATGGTGACCAACCCATCGAGCTCTTTAGATTTTCCGTTCTTGTCCACCAATTCTCTCGCCAGGGGATGCTCTGGCGCCAGAGCAAGAAATGTCGCGCCAAACAGCGTATCGGGACGGGTCGTGAAAACAGTTAACTTATCCGACCGGCCCTGAAGCGGAAAAATGACCTCGGCACCTTCGCTTTTGCCGATCCAATGCGCCTGCATGGTCAGCACTTCTTCCGGCCATTTACCTCGCAGCTGGTCGTGGTCCTTGAGCAGCTGCTCCGCGTAATCGGTGATCTTGATAAACCACTGCGCGAGTTCTTTGGTTTCGACCAGCGAATCGCAGCGCCAGCAGCGACCTTCGGAGGATACCTGTTCATTGGCCAGCACGGTTTGATCGACCGGGCACCAGTTGACGGCGGCCTTCTTCTTATACACCAGTCCCTTTTCGTAAAACTTGAGGAAAAACCACTGGTTCCAGCGATAATATTCGGTGTCGCAGGTGGCGAATTCCCGGTCCCAGTCGTAAGAAATGCCCAGCGCCTGAAGCTGTCCGCGCATGACGGCGATATTTTGCCGGGTCCACTTTTCCGGATGCACTTTATTCTTGATCGCGGCATTTTCCGCCGGCAGCCCGAAAGCATCCCACCCGATGGGATGCAGAACGTTTTCCCCCTTCATCCGGTGGTAGCGCGCGACCACGTCCCCGATGGAATAGTTGCGCACGTGTCCCATGTGCAGATTACCGGATGGATACGGAAACATCTCCAGCGCATAGTAGCGCGGGCGATGATCGTCACCGGCCGCGAAGCTCTTCCGCTTCTGCCACTCCGCCTGCCACTTGGGCTCGACCGCTTTCGGATTGTAGACGTCTTTCACGATTTTTTAACCAAATGGAAAAAGGTTTCCTGGTTACCTTTACGGCCCTGGACGATGGAATCTGCGACCCCCAGCACGTCAAATCCCGCTTTTTCGACCAGCTTGCGCGCACGCTCCAGAATCGCCTGACGAGTCGGCTCATCTTTCACGAATCCACCCGGGGCTTCTTTCGGCGTTCCTTCAAACTGGGGTTTGACCAGCGCTATGACGTCCCCGCCTTTGGTAAGGCATTCCCTGATTTTGGGCAAGATCTTGCCGAGAGAAATGAAAGATACATCCACAGCCACAAGAGTCGGCGTCTCGGCAAGTAATTGAACGTCGAAAAAGCGGAAGTTCTGGCGTTCCAGAACATGGACACGGGGGTCTTTGCGGAGATTGTAATCGAGCAGGCCGTATCCGACATCGATGGCCCAGACGGATTGCGCGCCAGCCTGCAGCAGGCAATCTGTAAAGCCACCGGTGGAGGAGCCGATATCCAGGGCGATTTTCCCCTGCACAGAGATGTGAAACGCATCCAGGGCCCCGCGGAGTTTATATCCGCCGCGTGAGACGAATCGGGGCTCGGGGTTAATTGACAGCCTGGAGGGTGATCCGGGGCGTCTTGCCTTTAAGGAATTCAAGGGTTGATTGGGCGATCTTCTCAGGGGAGAGTCCCACCATGTCGCGGAGGACGTTCTGCGGCCCATGCTCGATGAATTTGTCCGGGATGCCGATGCGGTGAATCCGGGCGTCGGTCCCTTCAAGGGCTTCCATCACGGCGCTGCCGAAGCCGCCGGACAGCACGTGTTCTTCGACCGTCACCAAGTTGGGCGTCTGCTGACGCAGCTGATTCAGAAGCGCCGTATCCAGCGGCTTCACGAAGCGCATGTTCACCACGCCGCAAGGGATGCCTTCCTTTTCGATCAAAGCGGCGGCTTTGAGGCAAGGATGCACCATCGAACCGATGGCGAGAAGATAAACCTCCTGCCCCGGCTTCAAGATAACGCCTCGGCCGATCGGCAGAACACGAAGATCGGCGTCGAGCGCTACGCCCTCTCCCGGACCGCGCGGATAACGGATAACGGCCGGCATATTCTGTGAAAGAGCCGTCTTCAGCATATGCTGGAGTTCGTTCTCGTCCGCCGGCGCCATGACGACAAAGTTGGGAATAATGCGCGAGTAAGCGAAATCGAAAACTCCATGATGCGTCGGGCCATCTTCACCCACGAGCCCGGATCGATCCAGACAGAAAACCACCGGGAGTTTCTGGAGTCCCACATCATGTTCCATTTGATCGAAGCCGCGCTGTAGAAACGTGGAATAAATGGCTGCTACCGGGCGTACGCCTTCGCAGGCCATACCGGCCGCAAAGGTCACCGCGTGCTCTTCGGCCAGGCCGACATCAAAGAAGCGTGAGGGGAGTTCTTTGCGAAAGAGATCCGTGCCCGTACCTTCCGGCATCGCGGCGGTGATGCAGACGACGCGCGGATCGGACTTGGCCAGCTTCACCAGCGTCTGGCCGAATACTTTCTGATAAGCGGGCGGCGGCGCTACCGATGGCTTTACCATGACGCCGGTTTGCACATCGAATTTTCCGGGGCCATGCCAGGTAATCGGGTCTTTCTCCGCCAGATCATAGCCCTTCCCCTTCTTCGTGACGATATGAAGAAGGACCGGACCTTTTAATAGTTTGATATTTTCGAGAACCTCCACAAGTCGATCGACATCATGGCCGTCCACGGGGCCGAAGTACGAAAAGCCCAGCTCTTCGAAAAGCATGCCGGGAAACAGAAGCACGCGCATACGTTTGGCGACGCGCAGCATGCCGGCGCCATAGAATTGAATGCGCTTCAGGAATTTTTCGACTTCGTGCTCGAGCTTCTTGGCCAGACCGCCTGTGAGTAGTTTTGTGAGGAAGGCGCCGAGCGCGCCCACGCGGTTGGAGATGAACATTTCGTTGTCGTTCAGAACCACCAATAGATCCGTCCCGATATGGCCGGCATTCTGTAGCGCTTCAAAGGACATGCCGCCGGTGATGCAGCCGTCGCTCACGATCGCAACGACCCGGTTACTCTCCTTTTTCTGATCTCGTGCGACCGCCATCCCCAGCGCCGCGGATATAGCCGTGGAAGCATGCCCGGCGCCGAAGGTGTCGTAAGGCGATTCGTCGCGTTTGAGGAAGCCGGAGAGTCCATTCAGCTGGCGGATGGAGTCAAAGCGATCCTGCCGTCCGGTGAGGAGCTTATGGCCGTAAGTTTGATGGCCGGTGTCCCAGACGATTTTGTCCGATGGGGTGTTGAAAACGTAATGCAGGGCAATGGTCAATTCCGTGGCACCCAGTGAGGAGCCGAGGTGGCCGCCCTTTTTGGACACCGTCTCCAAAATGCGGTCGCGGATTTCTCGAGCCAGTATTGGCAGCTGATCCCGCTTCAGTTGTCGCAGGTCGCTCGGTTCTTTGATTTGTTCCAGGATGCCCATGGTCGAATTCCCCTTTAAAATTAATGATCTCGCTCAATAATGTAATTCGCGAGCTGCTTCAAAACCTGTGCCCGCTTGCCGAAGGGCGCGAGCGCCTTTTTAGCTTCTTCCACCAGCGTTTGAGCCCGGCTTTTGGATTCGTCGAGCCCATACACCGCGGGAAAGGTCAACTTTTTATTTTTCGCGTCACTGCCGCGCTTGCCGAGCTTGACCTTATCGGCCACGACGTCTAGAACATCATCGGCGATCTGGAAAGCTAGACCCACCTTTTCGCCATACTCTCCCAGTCGTTCGAACTGCTGGGGGGTGGCACCGGCCAGAATG
>Ga0207158_1104_pt1 | contig 20888 bp, 23 predicted proteins | sample Alteio_BWMinHeat_22_FD_153512 | JGI IMG/M metagenome (GOLD analysis project Ga0207158, IMG submission 153512) | Enriched cells from forest soil in Barre Woods Harvard Forest LTER site, Petersham, Massachusetts, United States -... | ecosystem: Environmental > Terrestrial > Soil > Temperate forest >... | reverse complement strand
CGATGGTTCAAGCAATCTGTTGGACTCGATTGAGAAAGCCGACCAGGTATTTCCAGGCGAAATAGTAGGCGATCAGCGCGACGGGGGCGGCGATGGGCCAGATGCGCGAAACAAGGGCAGACGCGGGGAAATGAAGAAAGCCCGCGACTACGAAGCCAAGCGGCGCTAGAAGAATCGGAAGAAGAGCGCCGTGGAGCCCGAGGGACAACTGTAAGCGGGAACGGAGCGCGATGAACAGGATGTTCCACAGCCCCCATAGATTCGGGACGACGGCCATGGGGAAGACGATCACGCGCTCGACAGGAACGGGAAAGTCGTAGACATACCGCAAAACACAATAACCGGTCATGATGAACAGCAGAAACAGTGTAGGAACCGCGATGCCCGCCAGGTACGCGCGAAGATAAGTGTGTTGATTCATAAAAGCCTCCTGCCTTACAAGTGATAGAGCAATGCCGGAATGGTTCCGGGGAAAAAGAAAAGAGCTGTGCCGAGAATGGCGGCGAGGGCCCAGTCGAACCACGGAACATGGGCCACTCGGTACGGTTGTTCATCGAGCTTGCGCAGCATCTTCGGCCATAGATCGCGCCGGAGTTCGGTGTCTTTCATCGGAGCGATAGCTGCCCTGAGAAGCGCTTTCATTTCTTTACTGTTTTCTTCGTTGTTCATTGCGCACCGACCTCGGTCACCAAGGAACCTAGTTTCTTGCGCAATATGCGCACGGCTCGAAACACGCGTATCTTGACCAGGGCCAGGGAAATTCCCATGGCCTCCGCGATGTTGTTGTATGGTTCTTCTTCGATCAGCGCCAAAGTGGCGACCAAGCGGTACTTTGCCGGCAACTGGAAGAAGGCCTGCCTGATACGTTCACGTGTTTCACAGCGGACCGCCGGATCGGAGGCGGCTGTGCCGGCCAAATCTTCCGGGAGTTCGGTTTCACGGCGTGCCCGCTTCAGATGATCGAGGGCGGCGTTAGTAGCGATCCTGCGTGCCCAGGCGCGAAAATTGCCGTCCGGATGGAACCGCGATCGAGACTTGTAAATGCGCCAGAAAGTTTCCACCGTGAGATCCTCAGCAATTCCGTGGTCGCGGACGATGCGGACGGCCCAGGCGTAGACTTCTTTCTGGTGCTCTCGAAAAAGCGCTTCGAAGGCTTCCAGGTCGCCCGCCGCGAACCGTTCCAGCAATTCCATTTGCCACTCTCTGTATCTACTTACCGGATTTTGTTGGCTTTGGTTACAACTTTATTTGGCCTGGACCTCTTCCATTCAGAAGGGCAACGTAAATCGGAATACGTGTTGCACTCGACGCGCACGGCAATGTGAGAGATGAGCCCACCGTAGTTGGTCTCTACACGAACTGCATGTAATCAGGCCGAGTTCTCAAGTCCTGGTAAACGCTTACCGTCGAAGTGGAATCGAAAGCGAAAGCTGACGGGGCACTTGTACGGTTTGGCGACTTAGCCTCGCAGATTCCCCAAACGATGTGTTTCGTCACGACCACTCGTGGTCAGTGAGGTATTCTAATGAGCGGGGAATAGCTGTAAATGAAGAAATCCGAAGGGCAGCCCAGCGCGACCTGGTGGAAGGCGTCGGCGCGACAATGGACTCTGCTTTTACAAGACCGTGAGGAACAAGTCTTCCTCGTCTTGACGCTCCTGATCGGCGCATTGGTGGGGGCCATTGTCGTCGCTTTCATTCTGCTCACCGAGCGATTTGGCGCCCGACTCTACCCAGTAGGTGGCGCCGCTTGGCGGCGGCTGTTAGTTCCAGTGACAGGCTCCCTGGGGATGGGCTATCTACTGTTCCGCTACTTTCCGGATGCTCGCGGCAGTGGTGTTCCGCAAACAAAAGCTGCACTGTTTGCCCGGGAAGGGCGCATTACGTTGGGCACCGTTGTCGGGAAATTCTTCTGCACCTCAGCAACATTGGCAAGCGGAATCCCGCTGGGACGCGAGGGCCCTGCGGTTCAAGTGGGCGCGGGACTAGCGTCCGTGTTGGGCCGAAAGCTGGGGTTGCGCCCCGAGAAAGTGAAGGCGCTCCTGCCTGTGGGAGCAGCGGCAGCGGTCGCTGCTGCCTTCAATACACCTCTAGCGGCGGTCCTATTCGCCCTAGAGGAAGTCGTAGGCGACCTTCATGCGCCGGTGCTGGGGTCCGTCGTTCTGGCCTCAGCCACTTCTTGGGCGATGCTTCGCCTGCTGCTTGGAAATGACCCGCTTTTTAAGGTGCCGCAATACCAACTAGTGAGTCCGCTGGAATTTGTGGTATACGCCGTTCTAGGAGTAGCCGGTGGCCTGGTGTCGGCGGTATTCACGAAGCTCCTTCTCGATATGCGGGAGCGCTTTCTGCGATTCCCCCGAAAAACCGTATGGTTCCAGCCCCTGGCAGGCGGCTTGATGGTTGGAATCATGGGCTGGTTCGTGCCCCAAGTGCTAGGTGTGGGCTACAAACATGTTGGTGAAGCATTGAACGGTGGAATGGCTGTCAGACTGATGGCTCTGCTTCTAATTCTCAAGCTACTGGCCGTGACCACCAGCTATGCCTCGGGCAATGCCGGTGGCATTTTCGGACCGAGCTTGTTCATTGGAGCGATGCTTGGTGGAATCGTTGGCAACATGGCGCACAGCTTGTTGCCGACCTATGTCGCTACTCCAGGGGTGTATGCGCTCGTGGGAATGGGAACCGCGTTTGCCGGTATTGTGCGGGCGCCCATGACGTCCGTGGTCATGATTTTTGAAATCACACGCGATTATGCGGTCATCGTTCCGCTCATGATTTCGAATCTGGTGAGCTTCTCCATCTCCTCACGGTTACAACGGCAGCCCATCTACGAGGTTTTGGCGCGTCAGGATGGCATTCATTTACCAAGCGCCGAAACTCGTCAGCAGCAGAAGCAACACCGAGTGACCCATGCGATGCGCACTGCCACAGAGATTTTGGCCGCCGAGATGACGGTCGGAGAAGCTCTCGAAACAACACAATCGAGTGAGTTCCGCAGTTGGCCAGTTACCGATGAGCGAGGGGTAGTAGGTATTGTTAGCCGAAGTAGTCTCCAGCACGCCCTAGCCGAAGGAGGCGCCACTAGAGGGGTGACTGAGCTTGTTGATTCACGCGATTTTCCGCACGTCCACGTGGACCAGTCGCTTCATCTTGCGCTTGAGCGTCTGGGCACGGCTCAGTTGGATGTCCTCCCAGTTGTTAGCCGTGCTAATGTACATAAGCTCGAAGGCATCATAACCTTACACGACATTTTGGATTCTTACGGTGTCGGTCCGCAAAAGACCTGACTGATTAACTCGACAAGACAGTCACCCAACATTTTTCCCGAGAACTTGCCTGATGAACAGCGTCTATCGTACAAGTAGATTCCATCCGGAACTCATCTGGTCAGTCGTTGATAGCCTTTACTTATTGGGACATATTCCGACCCGGATGGGGAATTCTTTTCGTTTCAGCAGCCTCAATCGCAGCGAGCTTTCGGACGATGTGTGGTTCATTGGGCAGGCCCCCGGCGGACAACAGACAACGGTCACCGACAGCGACACCGCATGTAGGACAAGAGACGGTCAGCACAAGCTTTGGACCCAAGTCGCCCATTCTCATTCTCAAAGAATGCAAAGACACACTTCGCAAGACTGTCCGGTTTAAAACACTTTTCGAAGTGGGCTGCCCTAACGCACTGAGCCTATTGACCGACTGATGAAAACAGCAGTCCCAACTCCTGGTAACGCCGGTACCGCCAATACGGATTTCAAGTTTCCGGTAAGGCAACCTATACATTCAAACCAATCAGGCCGAGTTTGGCGGCTGATGCGGAAAATATCTAGTCGGCAGTACCGGATTCTAGGTGAACTCGATACAAAACTTGTTCTTTGAAACAAAAATCCAATTCGAGGATTCTCTCCGAAGAAATGTTTTCGAACGCTTGCGGTGATTTCATAGCCTCCTTGCCGTCAAGCCAAAACCCGTAAAGTTCGACCATATTGGTGCCGTTCGCACGTAAGAAGCTTACCAGCAAGTCTCGATTGTGTTGGTCAGAGATGTCCTGCGCTTTGTCCCACTCATCCTTCTTGGCTTCCTCGGTCTCGACTCTGGGCCATTCCCCGTTTTGCAGCATCACGTTTGGGAAATCGCATCCGCAACCAGACGTAGAACCGATGTATTGGACTTCGGGGTTCGAGAAATATTGCCTGATTGCGGCATTCCGTTCCGTAAGCGACTCGACGCTTAGGCCGGGAGCCTCTTTATTCCAGGCCGCTCGCGGCAAGGCACTCACGGTCCCGGCGTAAAGGACAAAACACATGTAATTATTCTAGCATTCGAGACGATAGCCCGACGGCAAGCGGCTGGTAAACGCGGTTACCGTAGAAGTCCTATAAAAGGGAATGTCAAGAGAAATACCTTCCCATCGGCTCGATGCCGATACTTTGTTCGACATTCAGCCCAACTGTTTGAACGTGCACTCTCGATTCGAGAGTGGTCTTCCTCAGGTCGAGTCGCTTATTTCGTTCCGGCGTGTGAAGCGCAGAAACATTTCCTCTCCCCTGTGGTTCCATACCCTTGTTGTGACGGCGCCATTCGTTTCTGAAACATCAAGCCTGACAGTCATCCACTTTATGAGTGGCAACGCATGGTCCTATCGGAGACTCGTGGCCTACGGCTTTCTTGGATTGTCCGAGAGGGCATAGGGTGGAATCGGAGACTCGCGTGTTTGAAGCACGGGCCTGACTTGTACGATGGATACTTCCCCTCGAATCCGGGCGTCTCAAGAACCCGACAGCTACCGCCAGGAATGGTTCCCAGGTGGAACGGACTCTTTGCCAGAGACGCTCAAGCTGCTTGTTGTTTCAAATAGTTGGCGTCGAAACGTACCTCCTTCTTCCAAACGATCAACGTGATCGCGGCAATCTTCCTCGCCAAGGTCAAGCGCGCCATCGTGGGCTTCCTTCCCTTAGCCAGCAAAGCCTCGTAGAAATCGCGTAGCGGTCCAGACGCGGTGCTGGCTCTCATAGCGGCGCCCTTGAAAATATCTTTGAGGTCGTGGTTGTGATTCGTATTGAGACCCCGCAGGGTGACGGGTTTCTTCGAGCGTTTGAGCTGTTGCTCCACGACGCGGTACTGCGCGCTGTCGTGGGTCTCCAGCCCCAGCCCGCTGTAGGTCCACAGTTGCCGCTTGGTGCGGAACCGATGAGGCGTCTGCATCACGGCAACCAAGTGAGCCGCCCGAAGCGGACCAATACCAGGAATCTGGCGTAGCAACTTCGTGACACGGTGCTTCCTCGCCTCGGCCAACAGTTCTTTCCGGGCTTGTTGGCGCACCAGTCGCAGGGCGTCGAGTTGTTGGTAGTAAAGCTCCGCTCGCCGGCGCACGCCAGCTTCGGTGATCTTGCTCAACCATTCCGAACGGAAACGCGGTGCGTAGACTTGCGTCCCGGCACAGGGAATGGCCCAGCTCCGATACAAGGCCTTGAGCCGATTCATCACCCGCCCGAGATCCTTGGTGATGGTCAAATAACTGCGGGACAATTCCTTCAACATGCGCAGGCCATGTTCTCCGTGATAGACCGGCTTGATTTTCTTCATGTACAACAGGTCGGCCAGCTTGTGTGCATCGATCCGATCACTCTTGCTGCCATCCTTCAGCAACGCAATCTTCCGCGGATTACACAACAGCAGTTCCGTGACATGCGGCTTCAGCAGATCGTACAACCAGCCAGCCCAGGTGCCTTCTTCAAACGTGACTTGCAAATCGCCACGCAGCCCGTGGATAAACTGCAGAAGGGTACTCGCTTTGGTCTCGATGACGCATTCCATCACCACCTTGCCGGCAAAATTCAGAACGGCGATCGAAATGCTTTCCTTATGCACGTCCAAGCCGATATATTTAGTGCTAGTCATAGAGGGTGTTCCTTTCTTGTAGGGAATGAGCCAAGCACTCAAAACCTACACCAAAGGGGCGCCCTTTTATAATGTGTGGAATTGACAGCGAAAGCTGACGGGGCACTTGTACGGTTTGCCGACTAATCGTCCACTGATCGCGCCGGGGCTTGCTCTGCCAGCCAATTCGTTGTGTTCCAAAACAGGAAAAGCATACGATGTAAGAACCAGAGGGCCAAATTGGAAACTCTGATTGGAGGTGTTTTTTGCGAATCCACGTCTTGCGGATTTTGGCGTCTGCGCTGGTGTGGCTGGCGGCCGTTCCCTGCCGTGCGCAGGATAAGTTGACAATTCTCTATGATGCGTTCGGAGAATCGAAGGAGCTGACGAAGGATTGGGGATTTTCCGCTTTGGTAGAACACGATGGAAAGCTGATTTTGTTCGACACGGGCAATAATGCCGCGATTTTCGAACACAACGTTAAGGCTCTGAGCGTAGACCTGACGAAACTCGATTTTGTGGTGATGTCGCACCGGCACGCAGACCACACGACGGGGTTGAGATATGTGCTGAGCGTGAATCCAAACGTTAAGGTATATGTGCCCGCGGACGGAGGGAATGGATTTGGGGGACCACCGCTTCCGAAGACGTTCTTGAGGCCGGATGAGAGTTTGCCGACGAAGATGCGTTATTACGGGGGAACGGAACCGGAAGACTTCAGATGGGGCAAGCTATATGACAAGGGAAATTTTGTGTTGGTGAATGAAATGACAGAAGTAGCGTCGGGAATTTTCTTGGTGCGAACAGTTTCGCAGAAGAAGGGAACGCTGGAGCTGCCGGAATTGACGCTGGCGATCAAAAGACCGAATGGATTGCTGCTGGTAGACGGGTGCTCGCACGCGGGGATCGAAGCGATTCTGGAAGCGGCAAGCGCGGTGGATCCGAAGACGGAGATTGTCTTTGGGGGATTGCACCTGGTGACGACGCCGACGGAAGAAATCGATGCGTTGGTGGAGAATCTAAAGACGAAGTGGAAGGTGCAAAGGATTGCGCCGGGACATTGCACAGGTGAGCCGGCATTTGCGCGATTGAAGAAGGCGTATGGGGAAAACTATTTGTATTCGGGGCTCGGGACGAAGGTGGAGTTGTCCGCTAATTTGACTCACTAGGCGTTAAAGCGAACCTTGACCCGCGTCGGAATAAGTGTCGAGAACAGGGGCTATCACCACCTAATCGGCTAGTGCCTTCCATGAGAAGGCCGGTCCCTGTCAAGAGTGTTTTGCTCTTTCCATGAGTTCTTCTCTCTTGTCCCGTTCAGCCAAGCCGCCTCTGTCGCCACCCTTCCATCCGCACTCTTATATGGGCGGTTTTCGCTCGGTGCAAGTTGGGTGTTCTCGATTCAGTAGGCGCTGCCACCTGATTAGCGTCCTCCGCTTCTCTCTTTAGGAGAGAAGTTTGGGCCCAGGCACTTGTCGCAGTCGCCTAAACTCGGCGGTCGAGCTCAGCTGTTCGGTACAAACTCTTTCTTGCCGGGTTTCTCTATGCTGCTGCGTTCATCGCCGTCTGGCTATTGCGCAACGGTTCGTATACTTCTCCACTGACCCACAACCGGTGCAGCAATACCGCCAGCTTCCGTGCTACCGCCACCACCGCCCGTTTCTTGGCGGTTTTCCCTCCTCGCGCCGAGAGTTTTCGCCCCCAGCGACGCAAGTCACTGTCTTCCCCAAAAGGTCCCAAAATGTAGTGCGCTCCCTGCACCAGCAGCGTCCGCAAATACTCATCTCCCTCTTTGCTGATGTGCATCTGTGGTTCGCTTTCGCCCGAATTTCTCCGCCCAGGTTGCAACCCAACGAAACATCCCGCGTCACGACTCTTCCGGAAGCGATGTGGGTCCTCGATGGTCAGCACATAGGTCGTGGCGATCAGGTTGCCTACACCCTTTATCTGTTTGAGCAGCGCCGTTTCCGGATACGTCTTCTTGGACATGTGTTCGATCCGCCGATCGTATTCCTGGATGCGTTCGTTTAACGATTCCACCTCTTGCAACAGCGGCTCCAAGGCCTCACGCAATCCCGCGCTTAATCCACTCGTCGTCTCCCGGCGGAACTGTTCCGTGCCACACTTGCGCAGTCGTTCACCGTAGGACTTCACCAATCCTCGAGCGGCATTCACCAGGGCAGTTCGCGCGCTCACGAGTACCGCTCGTGCACGGATCTCCGTCAGGTGCAACTGGGACTGCGCACTGCGATGCTTCACCGGGCTCAGCAGTTCGGGATCGATTCGCATCAGCCGTGCCAACGTTCGGGCATCGAGACGATCATCTTTCCGCCGGCTCTTGGTGATCAAGCGCACCTTCTGTGCGTGCGCCACGATCACTTCGTGTCCCAGCTCGGTCAACAACCGGCTCACCCAGGGAGAATGCGTCCCCGTCTCCATCGCTATGCGACACCGCGGCATGCTACCGAATACCTGCTTCATGGCTTCCGGTGTGGTGGCCAGTTTGTGCTCGAAAACAATTTTTCCTGCTTCATTCAAGATGCAGTACGCACTCGAGCGATCGCCCAGATCCACACCAATCGTTAGCTTTTGCTCTTTCAAAATTTCATTACTAAATGCCTGCATAGTGCTAATCTTCTGCATTGCCGGTCTCCTTTTCTTTGTGCTTCGAGCACGTCAATCACTGGGAGCGTATCGCATCCCGTGGGAGACCGGCCTTCTCATTCCATCTGATAAACGCCTTACCGGACATTGAGATTCAGTCAGGCACTGGTCTTTTGCAAGCACTCTAGTATAGTTTCCGGCGATCGTATTAAATTCTACGGGTTTGCCGAAGCCACTGGGTCAGGAGCCTCAGCCATCGAAACTAGAAGTCAAACTTCAAGGCTGCTGCTTTGGGCCCTAGTGCCCGTGAGCATTTGGGCCTGTGCCGTGAAGACGATAGACCACTTTTATGGATTGCACTCCACTCCGGGAACTTGGGCAGCGTATATCGGAAGTCCCGGACTGATAGTTGGCGGCCTTACGATACGCTTGATGGGTTCTGAATCCGCCTTTTATGTCGGAGTTTTTCTAGGGAACTGGCTTTTCTCCTTTTGCATAATCAAAGCGGCTCTCGCCCTCAGAAATGAATTGCGCTAGCTCATGGTAAGTCGGCAAACCGGACAAGTGCCCGGTCCCCCCTCTCCCTTGGGATTCCACTTCGACGATTACCGCGTTTATCAGGCATTTGAATTGTGTCCACACAAGGAGAGGCGTAGGATGCACTAGCCGGAGGTGCAAATCGGAAATTTCGGTCCAATTCTGATGCTCGTCATGCACTCACGACCAATACTGGCCGGCATCCTACTTGTTTTTAATTCTTTGCCCGCTGACGCGCAGCAATCACCACTCAAGGTGCTTATTTCGGCCGACATGGAAGGTGCTGCCGACGTCACCAACTGGAAGATTGACTCCCAGCCGGGGACACGCGACTACGCGCAGATGCGCCGCCTCATGACCTCTGAAGTCAATGCCGCCGTCACTGCCGCGTTTGATGCCGGAGCGACAGAGGTCACTGTTGCCGACTCGCATGGTGATTTCGCAAATCTCGACCCGGAGGCCCTAAATCCACGTTGCCATCTCATCCGCGGATGGCCGCGACCGCTTGGCATGATGCAGGGGCTTACGTCCGATACGGGGGCAGTCGTCTTCATCGGCTATCACGCACCTGAGGGCTCCTCCAATGCAATACTCGCTCACACCTTCACGGGTAGCATGGTCCTTCGCCTCAACGGCAAAGCCGTGTCCGAGGGCAGTTTCAACGCCGCTGTAGCGGCTGAACTCCTTGTGCCCGTCGTCTTCTTGTCGGGTGACGATCAAGCAGTAGCAGATGCGAGAACGAATATCGGCCCCATAGAGACCGTCGCGACTAAAAAAGCTTTGGGCTTCAATTCTGGCGTTATGACAGCCCCCGCCACCGTCACTCGCGATATTCATGAAGGGGTATTCCGCGGTATACGCCGTCGGGCGGAATTCCATCCTTCTGCACCCGCTACACCGATTACCCTCGAATGGCGTTTCAACAACGTGACGCAGGCTGAGCTTGTGAGCTATCTACCAAACTCAATGCGCATCGACGGCTATACTGTCCGGTTTACTGTTGGCAACATGACGGAAGCCTCTCGTCTGCTCACGGTCGTTGATCTCATTTCCGCTGTTTCGCATGAGTAGCTCGGCCGCATTCTAAATCTGAGCATCCAGCTGAATATCTAGTCGGCCCCGCGTTGAGTCGCAAGTGGACGTATAGTCGGAAAACCGTACAAGTGCCCCGTCAGCTTTCACTGTCGATTCCACTTCGACGGTAACGGCGTTACTCAGGACGTAGAGCTGAAATCGTTTGTGGCTTTACTCAACATAGCTATACTTCTTCAATGACCGATAAAAACGTACCCACGCTTTACGAATGGTGCGGAGGTGCGGAGCAAATCGAGGCACTCTTCAAGAAATTCTACGAACACGTCCGCGTTGACTCTGTGCTGAGCCCGGTTTTCGCCGAGATGCCAGAAGAACACTTTCAAACCGTTGCCCACTTCGTCTCGGAAGTTCTCGGTGGGCCCAAGCTGTACACTAGCGACGGGAAGCATAACCATTCGACGATGGTGGCGAAACACCTTCAAAAACATTTGACCGAACTGCAACGTAAACGCTGGGTGGCACTTCTGCTCGATACTGCTGACGAGATGGGTATGCCGGACGACCCAGAGTTCCGCTCTGCGCTGGTGGGGTATTTGGAATGGGGATCGCGCATCGCAGTGATCAACTCTGCCGTGGCTGAAAATCCGATTGGGCCTTCCGCTCCAATGCCGCAATTGGGTTGGGGTGAGGTAAAAGGACCTTACGTTCCTTAGAGCTTGACCTTGACTCCACATGGACGGTAATCGCGTTTATCAGGACCTAGTACCCAATGGCTGCCGATTGTGTGGATAACAAGGCATTGGCAATACCAATGAAAGCGAGCGCTCGGTCACGCGGAGACTTTTGGCTTGTTGCCCAAGCCTGGGCTCCTTTCATATGCCCGTTTCTGACGAGAGCACTCGCCACGCTTTGCATCCCATTCATTTTGTCGCCGTCCCCCACTTGCGCGAGGGTGGAAACTGCTCCGTCGATGTCTCCCAATTCGACCGATAACTCCACAAGGTTCTGAACGATTCGAGTCTGGCCATACTTGAGTTTCATTTTCCAATACACCGCCAAAGCGATAGGTTTAGCTTCTGCCAACGAGCGGATCGCTTCGTTCATACTCCCAGCTTGCGCTTGCCCCTGAGCTACTTGCTCAAGCGTGTACGCTCTGAGTTTTGAGTCCACTATTAAACGTGATTCCTTGTGGGCTCGTCTCAAGATTTCAAGAGCAGCACCAATCTGGCCCTCAGCCGCCAATTGGCCTCCCCAATAAGCCAAGCAAACCGCCTTTTCGTCTGGGGTGGTGAGGCCATCAGCGGCTGCAATGTCTGGACAAGGGTCTGCATAAAGCGATTCATCCTCTTCCTGAGACTTGTGTCGATTACTCGCTTCCAATTGCATCTCTGAAATCAATTGCAAAAACTCGCCTCTATTCTCGGCATTTTCAATAGCTGGAGCTTTGCGTATCGCACCCTCGAAGTCTCCCCTGCGCGCTTGCAAGAGACCGACTGTCCTAAATGCCTCGGAGCGCTGCGAATCGTCTTTGATTCGCTCGAGTGTTCGGTCTGCTCCCTCGCCGTCGCCCACTTCCATTCGGGCCTCCGCGATGGATTGTCGATAAAAGTCGGCGAATTGTTCCTGAGGCCGGAAGCTATCCACACACTCTAGCGCTTTATCGAAATTTATTTTCGCGGAGGTAGAATCGCCAGATTTCCAGTTTGCCAATCCGAGCCGCACTGAAACCACCATCCGATCCCGGAGGACTTCCACCTGGCCGGTAAGTTTCGCCGCCTCCGTCAACAGGCTCCGGACTTCCGCGTCGGACCGGATTTCGTCTTGCCCAAAGCACAAACCACTCGAACAGACGAGGACAAGAGTGAGAGCAAGGGCGGACTTCCGTATCTTGTTGAAACATGCTCCGAGGGCATGGACGGGAAATGTTGCGCTACTTATCATCCTTAGTCTGAAGACGTTAGGAATAGAATTTAGATAGCAAGAAGATGTTTGGTGAACTGGGTCCTGGTAAGTCGGGTTACCGGAGATCTCTAACAATCAGGTTTTGGGACGATTTTGACTTGTCCGGTTTCGGCTGCCAGGACTTTGGAACTTGAAGACTGGGTACAGGGCGCGCTCAAATCACGCCGCCTCGCTTCCGCAACAATGCAGTAGTCTTTGTTTCGCCCCCAGGAAATAGCATTGCATATCCCAACGGTGTGGAATCAACGACCTCATCCGGCCGTTCGTAGTGCCCCGGAAGTCTCACTTGAAGCGAGAGGTCAGCTCCGCATTCCAGTAATAACTCCATCACCGGGAATCCCCAATCATTGAACTGTGTCGCTGCGTGGAAGATCGGCGTCTGTCCGCCTAAACCACTTTCATCGACATTTGCGGGGGCATTGACGTCCGCCCCGCGATCTAGCAGCGACCTCGCGGCTCCCACGTTGCCGTACTCCGCCGCCACGTGCAGAAGCGTCGTTCCCCGAAGCAGCAGGCGGCGAGCAGCTGTGCTGCCGAAGTCGAGTTCGGGAAATCGCCGATTCAGCAGCTCCGGATTCGCGTCGAGCCGCTCCACCAGACTATCCAATCGCCCGCATAAAATATCTAGCACACTCGGTACGTCGTATTTCGTAACACCTCCGGCCTCGAGAAGCAGGTCGATGCACACACTCAATTCCGCAGACCGCCAGTAGGAGCCTATGACGTAATCAAGCGCGGTGCCCGGATATTTGCGGTCTGGGTCAGCGCAATTCGGGTTTGCTCCCTGGTTGATGAGCCATTTGAGCGCCGTTGCATCCACTGTCTCGCACGCCGCAAAAATAATAGGGAAATAACCATGCCACTCTGCGTTCACATTCGCGCCGTGTCGAACGAGCAGCTCCATCATGGGGATTCGATCACCTTTGAGTGCCGCCCGCATCAAGGGACCGTCGCCGCCCTGGTGCACGTCCGACCCGTTTTCAATCATCCACTGCGCGATGACGAGTCTTTCGGGAGATGGCGGCTCGTAGGGGATTCGGCATTCGGCAGCCCAAGTAAGCGGACCATCTTTGCCATAGCCTAGCGGAGCGTGGTGCAGAGCTGGGTTATGTAACATGAGGGCTTTCACACCCTCTACGTCATTCGCGTCGATCGCTAGTTTTAGCTGACCGATCTCCTCTAGAGACTCTACGTGTACCTTCAGCTTCGGCCAACTCGCGAACCCATAAAGGCACGCGATTTTATACTGCGCATCGGTGAGCGATTCGGCATGACCGGTTCTGAGCAAATCCTTGGCTTGATTCTTTAGATGGCGAAGGTTGGGATGATCGGGTAGCGAGCGGGGTGTATCGTGCGGATTGGTCAAAGCGACCTCCTTTCATCGAATCGCCCGTTGTCCGCACATCGGGCCGAAAGAAGGTTCGCAAAGATTGATTTCCAACAGGTGGGCTTCTGCCCTTTCCGCGGACCGGACGCGTCCATAACGCAATCGCATCCTACACTAACTCTCTCGGACGCTCAACTCCCGGTTTGTCGCCTTACGGAGATGGCTTTGGGATTATTTTGATTTGTCCGGTTTCCGCTGCTTATCAGGCTTTTGCCACATAGTTGACCGCGCCTCTATACTCTGGAGAAGGATGAGAGGCATCGATGAGGATATTGCGGTGGACGGAATTCGCCCCCGTAGGCGACGGCCAAGTTGAAGTGTCCGGGACGCTGGTCGAGTTCTTTTTGTCCGGTGCCTGCTCTGTCATTGTTTATTTCAGAGTTGTTCCGCCAATTGCGGTGTTAAACAATTTCCTAGCATCCGGAATCAACGAAAAGGGGATGGGTGGTGCTTGGAAGTGGGCGCCATTCAACGTAACGGAGACTGAATACAACGAACTTGCTTCCGCGTTAGTCGCTGCGGTACCGCCTCACGGCTTTCGGGCAATCCAGCATCTGACTGGGGTTCCGGAATGGGTATCGGATGAATCGGACCTGCTGGCTTGGCTGTTTTATGTTCCTGAGCAACTCCATTTGACTCTCTCTTCCGAACGTAAAATGGTTCAGGCAGAAATTCTCCGAGAGAAAAATGAGCAGTGTCGAGCTGAGCTTCGAGAAAAGCTATTGGAGCTCGAAATACGTGCGGCAAACCTATGGATGGAAAATGTGGATAGGCGAAAATGCCGCGTCCCTGGCGCCCGGCTGGAATAAAAGCATGCCGAGCTTCCTGTTATCTCCTGGTAAGTCGTGCCGGAAAAGTGGCTACTAGTACCGAAAACTTCCGTAGGCGCGGGCTATATACGCCAACTGACGCGGACCACGATAATCAGCAACATTCCGCACAACCCAGCCAGAGCCATTCCGAACGCCGCGATTCTTCTTCCGTGCGTCGAATGCCGTCCACGATAAGAAAACGCGAACCAGCCAAAGGCTAGGATTAGTGGGACAGAAATCGCATACGAATATGGTGAAAAAATCCAACCAGCATAAATTTCCTTGCGGTCGTGTTCCGACATGTTGGGCAGAGCTATGAACTGGAGGAAAGCCCAATTGAGTAGCGTCAGCAGGAATATACCTACCGCGACTTGCCGAAATGAGAGGTTCTCCAATTTCACGCGACTGACCTCATTCCTTGCGGTAGAGAAACACATACCGAAAACAGAATCAAGGTTGGTCAAGTCCTCCTTCCATGAGAAGGCCGGTTGATGTCAAGGCACACTTTCATCTTCTTCTTTCCCTGAACCAGTTCCCATTGAGCCAAGCCGCCTCTGTCGCCATCCTTCCATCCGCACTCTTTGTGAGCGATATTTGCTCGGTGCATGGTGGGTGTTCTCGTTTCAGTAGGTGCTGCTACCTGATTATCGTCCTCTCTTCCCACCGTTTCTGTGGGAGTCGGGCGCCAGGACTTAGTCGCAGTCACCTGGACTCGGCGGTTGAGCTCGGCTGTTTCGGATGGAAACTCTCTAGGCCACTGCCCGCATCGCTTTTTGGCTATTGCGCAATGGTTCGTACACCTCTCCGCTAACCCACAACCGATGCAGCAGGATCGCCAGCTTTCGTGCCACGGCAACCACGGCTCGCTTCTTGGCATTTTTTCCTCCGCGCTCCGAAAGCTTCCGTCCCCATCTCCGCAAATCACTGTCTTCTCCAAAAGGCCCCAGAATGTAATGCGCTCCCTGCACCATCATCGTTCTCAAATACCGGTCTCCCGCTTTGCTGATTTTCTTTTGTGGTTCGCTCTCCCCGGAGTTCCTACGGCCAGGTTTCAATCCCAGAAAACAACCTACCTCGCGACTCTTCGCGAACCGATGCGGGTCCTCGATCGTCAGGACATAGGTCAGCGCGATCTGCGTTCCTACACCCTTCACCTGCTTGAGCAAAGATACTTCCGGGTACACTTCCTTGGCGATTTTCTCCATCCGTTCGTCGTAGTCCTTGACGCGCTCGTTCAGCGATTCGATCTCTTTGAGCAACGGCTCCAGAACATCCCGCAACTCGGTGCTCAATGCAGCGGCCAGCTCCCGGCCCACCTGCTGCGTGCCACACTTGGGCAGCCGTTCACCGTAAGACTTCACCAACCCGCGTGCGGCGTTCACCAAGGCCGTTCGAGCACTCACCAGTTCAGCTCGCGCCCGGATTACCGTCAGATGGATTTGTGCTTGTACACTGCGATGCCGCACCGGCCCCAATAGCTCGGGATCGATTCGCGCCAGTCGTGCCAATGTCCGCGCATCGTGTCGATCATCTTTTCGATTGCTCTTGGTGATCAATTGCACTTTTTGTGCGTGCGCCACGATCACTTCGTGTTCTAGCTCCGTTAACAGCCGGCTTGCCCATGGCGAATGTGTTCCTGTCTCCAGTGCGATGCGACTTTGCGGCATCCTTGAAAATGTCTGCTTCATCGCTTCCGGTGTCGTCGACACTTTCTGTTCCAGAATGATTTTGCCTGCTTCATCCAAAACACAGTAGAACGACCAACGATCTCCGAGATCCACACCGATCGTCAGCTTTTGCTCCTTCAAAAGTTCATTACTAAATGCCTGCGTAGTGCTAATCTTCTTCATTGCCGGTCTCCTTTTTTGTGCCTTGAGCACGTCATTCATCGGGAGCTTATCGCATCCCGCTGGAGACCGGCCTTCTCATCCCATCTGATTAGTCGCCTTACTGTACAAGTAGAATTTGTTTCGCCAACGGAGCCCCGCGTCGCCGAATTTGGCTGGCTGCTTGTGCCTAGCGAGCCTTCGGGCGCGTTTTGCGCCCGGTTATAATACTAGTACTAACTTTTAATTTATATAATATTACTTGACACTATATAGCCTGGTGGCTATATTCCGCAAAAGTCTGTTCGGCACCTGTCCCCACAAAGGCCCCCGTGAAATCTGACTATATGTCCGTGGGTGCTACCCCTTCCCGCTCGTCCCTCTTAGCTGGCGTGCTCATGTGTTTCATAGCAATTCTAGGGCTCATTTTCTTGATTTCGAGCTAGCCTTTTTTGGGGCCATCGCTTCGCAAGGTGAGCGATGAATTCAGTTTTGTACAGAACGCACGTCGATTCCGAAACGGTAGGAGCCGTCCTCGGAGTTGTGCGCTGCATGGCGATGTTAAATGGGGATTGCAACGTGAGCCTTCGAATTGCTCTTCTCGGCGAAAAGTGTACGCGATGTGAATGTATCTCAGAACTATTCATGGAGCCCGCCCACGTTTGCACCGTTTGCTGGTCGATTCTCGTGCTCAACACGGCGGTCGATTCTTTCAATGATGCTTTTAAGTAGCTCTTCCACAGGCGTACGACTGGTGCGCGGCCCGCAAACTCCCGATTAGTCGTTACCGGACATGTCCCGTCCTGGGACTCCTATGGACGGTTTCGGAGTTAATCAGGGGTTTTCTTGGGGACCAAATGGCGGATAGCAGTCGTAATTTCGTTGAGCTGCGATCCTGCCGTCGCGGAAGGTGAGAAACATCGCTACGAAGGCCTTCATTTCACTCCCTGTGGGCAAGCTCATCACAGGCACAGCAAGAATTCCAGTCCACTCCAATTCGACTGCTAGTTCGTTTCCGGCCTCAATAATACGTTGCACTCGATAAGTTTGCGAGTTAAGAATCTCTCGGCCCCGTTCGTAGGCCGCTCGGACGTCGCTGAGGTGACGAACGCGTCCATGGGGTGCAATGCGATTCGGAAACGCTTGGATGGTCACATCCGCGGTATAAAAATCGGCGACAGTTTCATAAGGACCCATCGAAGCTACGGCCTGGAGATATTCGTGAACGCGTGAGACGTTGGAGGATGTCATTGTATGGCCGTTCGCCGCCGAGGATTTGCGCCCGAACGCAGCAGGCAGCGCGGACTGCTTCGCCAAAGTATACACTAAGCGCGCCTCAACTCCTGGTAAGTCGCGAAACCCGACATGTGCCGAGGCTAGCTTTTGCGACGGATTCCACTTGTACGTGTACAGCGTTTACCAGGCCCTACCTCATTTTCGAGGGTATTTGTTATGCTCCGGCTATCGCAGCATCGGCTTGAAGGGGAGAATATGCGAATCCTTCTGAACCTCGTTGTCGCGTTGGTCCTGTGTTCTCTGTTAGTTTTGGCGCAGCAAAGTAGACCGCTTTCCGATTCAGAATTGGCAGCGATCACTAGTCGAGGACGATTTTTAGCCGAGTATGATTTCGCATCTTGGCATGCTACCGATGCGGTGCTCGCGCTGAAGCCCCCTAAGGGCGCAGTGTCTAGATACATTGCCCGAAAGACCGATACGGGCTGGGTGGTTGCTTTTGGTAGATTCAACGAGGCCAAAGATGCTTTTCTGATTGTCTATGAAGCAATGCAGGGGAGCAGTCCTAAGGAGTTTAGCGTCAAGACGTACGACCCTCCACAAAAAGACACGGAATACTTCTACATTGCCGCCAAGGAGATTCAAATCTCGCTGGAAAACTCACACTTGGAGAAACGGCCCTATAACACTTACGTTCTCCCGTCGGATTCGGGCCAATTCTACGTTTACGTTCTGCCTGCACAGACAGCGGCTGACGTATATCCCCTCGGCGGAGACACGCGCTTTCTGGTTTCTGCTGATGGTTCCCAAATCGTCGAGACACGACCGCTGCATAGAACTATTCTTGAAGTGAAACATTCAGCCCCGGCAGGAAAGAAACCTGCGGGTGGGTTTCACACTCATGTACTGACGGACACACCGGAAGATTCGGACGTCTTCCACGTCATACGACAAACACCTCCACTCCCGGAATTTATCGGAACTAAGAGTGGCAACTACACAGTCCAAACCGACGGGACAATTAAGCGCGTTAAGTGACAACTCCTGGTGAGTCGGCTTACCGGCAACTTGAAAATCTACTTTACAGGTAACCGCGTTTATCAGATTGAGATGAGCGTGTCATGGTTTTTTGGCCAAGTTGAGATTGAGTTCTTCTACTTCGGCCCGATGTTCTTCAGGTAGGTCCCAGAAATTGTAACTGAGAGTCATTTTCACCTGTCCACGAACAGCCGGGTTTACAAAAGCTGGCCCTTCCGGTATCCGTCCATCAGACGCCTCTGGACCGAGATGAAAAGTGATCTCAAAATGCCATTTCTGGGTGACAAAATTTACAGGAACACTGAACAGCGCTGCCCCGCCTGACATTATTGTTTCTGTCGACACAACGTCAGAAGAGGGATATCCCACGGGCATGCGGGCTTCGTCATCTCCAGTCGGCTTGGATTGAGGTTTAACGTTTGTGGGATTCTTGTGACTTGGTGGCTGCTCCGGCTCTGTCAGCTTAGTAGTTATCGGAGGAAGGACGGCCAAGCCGTAGATCGGCGGATTGAGTCGTACCACATTGTCGACATAGATTTCGCCTTTGAGGCCACCCTCCACCTGCCCTCCGCCATTTACCACTATGGGCAAGCGACAATTATTGATCAGATGCAGCCAAATGCGTGTGGACGGTTCCTGATCATTCACCCGCGTGCCTTGACCGATGTGATCGAACTTCAGGTAAACGAAAGGCCATTGAGGATCAAGCCTAAAAGTCTGGGCGGTTTGGTTGGTGGGTGCGCCATGTTCTGCCTTCTGTGCCTGGAGGCACGGCGCAACGACGAAGCAGCATAGGAGAAGGCTTTTAAGCGGTCTCATTGCCCGCAATGATAGCACTCGCTTCCTGCGAAAGAGTAACTCCTGATTAGCACCGCACGTTTATGATTGATAGCGTTGGGGAGGAACTGGGACACTGTAGAACAAAGGCTTTCTCGCAATGAAAAGTTGGCTTCGCTGGATATCAATCGTGACGGGAACAATCGCGGTTGCTCTCGTCCTTTTGGGCGAGCATTACGTGCTCAACTCCGCCAAACTGGATGAAGCAATCAAAACAGAAGTTCCGCTTGGAACTCCCAAAGCCCGAGTCGTTGCCTTCATTCAAACACGGCACCCCGTGGTGTATGACGATATGGGGGCGCAGCTAAAAGCGAGACTGCAAGGGCTTGCGGAGAATCTGGTCTATCGCAAAGACATCGTCATAACCTTCGATTTTTCCGCCGACGGCAAACTCCTGTCCTACTCGACGAGAGAATATCTTACTTTTCTTTAGTGGATGCTTAGTCCTGGTTTGTCGCCAAACCGTACAAGTGCCCCGTCAGCTTTCCTTGTTGATTCGATGAATACAGCACCAGATGCGTGCCTCGTTTTGGCCACCAAGAGGACGAGATCTTTCGTTATTTCGCCCGCTTCACCGCGCTGACCAAGCCAGGATAGGGGTTTACAGCCTTCCCCTTCCACCACAGCCTTTCCGGCCCCAACTCGAAGATCATAAAATGCAAGTGCGGCGTGCCTGCATCCGCATTTCCCGTCGAGCCTACAAAACCGATAACGTCCCCGCGCGCGATCGACATTCCCTCCCGTAACCCTTCCACGTAGCGGTCCAAGTGTGCGTAGTAGTAGCAATACTCTCCCGCTGCGTCGAACTGGTATATGGTGTTGCCGCCCGGTTTGCTCAAGAACAATTTGCGAATCGTTCCGGGTACCACCGCACGCACCGGGGTCCCTCTCGGTTCGATAATGTCGACTGCCTCATGCCTATGTCCGTTATGAATCTCTTCGAACGTATCTCGCAAATTAGCAAGGGCGAGCCCGCTGATAGGCGGAGTCATCTCAAGAATGGAAGGGGTCCCGCCAACAGCAAGAACCGCCAGGAAGAGCGCGGGGATGAAAACGAAGAGCTTCAAGCCTATTCCTCCAGCGAATGACGGCGTGCCGTGTCGAGCCACTGTCCCTAGGTTCTACCGTATCGCGAATTTCGCTTTTTCATTGCTCGAACACGACCGTCGTACCGTTTGTAACCAGGCCGGCGAGTCTGGTGGCGTCCCAGTTTGTGAGCCGCACGCATCCGTCAGACTTGGAATAGCCGATCTCCCCCGGATCAGGCGTGCCGTGGATCCCGTAGTGGGGATCGCTGATGCCGATCCATACGACACCCACTGGATTATTCGGGCCCGCTGGGATGGTCGCCTTGGCACTAGTGGGATCGGCGTTCCAAAACAAGTCGGGGTTGAAGTCGTAGGTTGGATTACGCCGCACCTCCGTGACCTTCCATTTTCCGAAGGGCAGCGGATTGCGCGCGCTGCCGCTGGTCACCGGAGCGAAAAAAATGATCCGGCCTTTCCGGTCATACACTCTCAGAATCGATGCATTCTTCGAGACAACCACCTTGACCATCCCAGCGCGGGCCCTCGCGGTGTCCAGCACCTTTTGTGTGGGACGCGACACGTTCGGGACACGGATATCTTCTCCCGCGCTGAAATGGGCGCCGGGATTCAGTCGCTTGAGCAAGGCCGGTGCCGAGTGGAATTTCTCGCTGAGTTCTTCCAGCAGAGAGGTGTAGTAAAGGCCGGGAAGTTTCGAT
>Ga0207158_1103_pt1 | contig 20981 bp, 12 predicted proteins | sample Alteio_BWMinHeat_22_FD_153512 | JGI IMG/M metagenome (GOLD analysis project Ga0207158, IMG submission 153512) | Enriched cells from forest soil in Barre Woods Harvard Forest LTER site, Petersham, Massachusetts, United States -... | ecosystem: Environmental > Terrestrial > Soil > Temperate forest >... | reverse complement strand
GCACTTGCGGATTGGAATCATTCGACGACAAGAGGGAATGCGCCAGATGGAGAAACGTGTGCTCCAACCGAGAAATGATCGAAGGGCTAGCGGCGCCGGCCGGCGCGTCGGGAATCAGAGCCGGCAACAGCAAGTGGGCGAGATGTTGGCACCTGCGCTTAAACCGGGAGATGATAGAAAGCTTGGCGGCGCCGGCCGGCGCGGGAGTCTGGTCCGTCGCGTCGGGAACCAACAGGGCCACGGCGCGCTGGACCTCGCTTTCCAGCCATGGGGGAAGTTCACGGGGCCGCGAAGTCGTTTCGGCGTCGGCGGCATGCGGCGACCGATTGAAGACGCTGAGCATCCAATCCATCGCCATGCGAACGTAGTCCCACAACGGCAGTAATTCGTGGCCTTCCCCCGGAAGTTGTTCGTTGGGTGCGAGCATCTGCACCCAGCGCTTCCATTCGCCGTTGACGTTTTCTTCCAGCGCCACGAAATTGTGCGGCTTGAAGGCGTCGCGCCACGTGGCCAGCGGCGCGTCCGGACTGCGCTCCAGGTGCGGATAACAACGGCGCATCATGCTGAAGGCGTTTTCATAGAAGCCACCCCAAACATGCAGGCCGTGCTCCTCGATGCGATCGTTGGCCTGGCTGTTCCGGCCGCTGGCGCACTTGCCCCCGAGCCGCCAGCCGAGTTGATAGACCGTAATGTCATACTTCTCCTCCCAACCGGGTTGGTCGGTCAGTTCAAACGCAGCGGTAATGGCCGAGACGCCGCCTCCAAGGATGGCGATTTTCTGGCGAGGTGGGTCTGGCTTCATGTTGACTCACGGGTTCATGGATGAGTCGAACGGTTCATGCGTGCGCTCATCAACATTGACGAGGGAACCGCTGGGCCTCCGAGCGGGCGCCGCCACGCGAGGTTGGTATTTCCTTTACGCTATCTTTGGTTCGGGTTATACCGATACCAGTTGCGGTTCGCCTGAGCAAAGGAATTACGGTCCTCGTTGGAAGCGGAATATGAACACCAGTCCAAGCCCGGGAACGCCTGGGTCCGCTCCGCGCAAGAAGAAAATCGCCATCCTTGGGGGTGGAGTGGGGGCCATGACCTCGGCGTTTTGGCTGACGAACCAACCGGGCTGGCAGGATCAGTACGAAGTTACCGTGTATCAAATGGGTTGGCGGCTGGGCGGCAAAGGCGCCAGCGGTCGAAACCCGCAGATGAATAACCGCATCCAGGAGCACGGCCTGCATATCTGGATGGGTTGCTATGCCAACGCCTTCGCCACGATGCAGCGGTGCTACGACGAACTCGGCAGGCAGCCGGGAACGCCGCTCGCCGGTTGGGACGACGCCTTCAAACCGCACAGCCTGATCACGTTGGTCGAACGCGAGAATGACGAGACGGTGTTCTGGAACGTGGACTTTCCAACCAATCCGGAAGTCCCCGGCCACGGCGGCGAATTTCTTTCGTTGTGGGACTTCATCCGCATGACTCTCAAGTGGATGGTCGAGCGTCACGACGGCTCCGCGCATGCCACGGCGGCTTCGGCGCGAATCCACCAGATCGGCGGACACCGGCTTTTCGTCTGGGCCGAAGAAACGTTCAAAAGGACGTTGAGCGGAATAGAAGTGGCCACCGAAACGGTCATCACCGGCGTGGAATGGTTGCTGGGCCACAGGCACTCCGGTCCAGTGCACACTTCGTTGCACAAGGCCAATCAAGTTGCCCAAGCCCTCGGCGCGGACCCGGCTGCGCACACCGCGGGCCAACACCACAGCATCCTTTGGCTTCTGGAGCACTTCCTTGAGAGTTTCTTCCTCGCGATCCAACGGGAACTTCCCACCAACACCGAGTTGCGGCGTCTCTGGATTCTGCTTGATCTGGCTGCCGCCGCCGTGCGCGGCATGCTTGTAGATGGGGTCTTGTACCGCGGCCTCGATCCGCTGGACAAATGGGATTTTCGCGAGTGGCTGTCGCTCCACGGCGCCAGCGATTCGAGCGTCTGGTCCGCGCCGCTTGAAGGGCTTTACGACATGGTCTTCGGTTACGAAGACGGGGATCCGACGCGGCCGAGCTACGGCGCCGGTGTCGGGCTGCGCACCATTCTGCGTTGTGTCTGGACCTACAAGGGCGCCTTTTGCTGGAAGCTGCAAGCCGGCATGGGCGACGCGGTCTTCACTCCCTTTTACGAAGTCCTGAAACGGCGCGGCGTAAGGTTCAAATTCTTCCATCGCGTCGAGAACCTTGGCCTGTCCGCCGACGGCAAGCGCATCGAATCGATCAACGTCGCCGTCCAGGCGAAGTTCACTGCGAACGCCCGGCAGCGATCGGATGAGTACCAACCGCTGGTGACCATCGACGGCCTCGCCTGTTGGCCCAGCGTTCCGGACTACGACCAGCTTGTTGAGGGAGAAGCCCTGAAGCGTGACAACATCGACCTCGAATCCGCCTGGGCGAACTGGCGGGACCCGGACCATGCGATCCTTCGCCGTGGACAGGATTTCGACGACATCGTATTGGGCATTTCACTCGGCGCTCTCCCATTCATCACCAAGGAACTGAGCTCGGCCAATCAGCGCTGGCGGGACATGCTCGAACATGTCAAAACCGTCCAAACGCAAGCCTTTCAAATCTGGCTGGATCGCGACGCAGCAGCCCTTGGGTGGGTAGCGCCGGAGCGGGCCATCTGGGGAAACTTCGTGCAGAGCGGCGCGGACATGAGCCAGGTTCTCCCTGTCGAGAGCTGGCCGCCTCAGTTGCCCGTGCGGAACGTCACCTACTTTTGTAGCGCCCTTCGAGACGCCGAACACATTCCCGCGCCGTACACCGATCCCAAGTTTCCTCAACAACAGGCCGATATCGTCAAGAATCAAAGTCTTGCCCTGTTGAAGTACGACATTCAGCCACTCTGGCCGCTGGCGACTGACCCGACCAATCCGAGCGGGCTCGATTGGAACCGGCTGGTGGACCCGCTCGCGCGCCAGGGCAAGGCACGTTTCGACGCGCAATACTGGCGGGCCAACATTGATCCGAGCGAGCGCTACGTCCTTTCGGTAAAGGCGAGCACCCCCTATCGCCTTCGATCGAATGAATCGGGCTTCGAGAATCTGTTTCTCGCAGGAGACTGGACGCGCAACGGCTACAACGCCGGTTGCGTGGAAGCCGCCGTGATCTCAGGTATGCATGCCTCTGCCGCGCTTTGCGGTTTTCCAAAGGTGATCGTTGGGGAATCGGATTAGTGTTTAGTCCATGCTCGACTGGGGATGTCGGCAGGAATCGTGGCCCTCTCGCGGAGCGAGAGGCCTAGCCTGAAGCGTCGAAATCCGACTGCTCAGTAGGGTGCGGCTTTCGTTTCGTTTAATCGTTTAACACACATAGGGACCGTCCGTAACTCAAGGAATATCAAGGGCATGATGTTAAACGAAACGTTTCGTTTAACGCTCCGATTCAACGAAACGGCTGAGATGAACAGATGGAAGGTTCACTATCTTGATCGACAAACTGGTGCTTGCTCAAGTACTGATTGACCGGATTTCAAGCACCCACACCTAAATGGCGGCGACAGGGTCCACGGCACCTGGATGTAGAAGGCACCAACCGGAGTCATATCGATCCCAGGGACGTGATTGTCGCCCACCGCCAAGTCCGGTACGAATGCCTCGGTTACATGCACCGTTGCGTCGATCGCTTGCATCTGTGCTTCATCCAAACGGAAATCGAACGTCGAGCAGATGAACGGTCCGACAATGCTCTTGGCGACGAAAGGCTGCCGGAAAAGATCGCGCACAGGTTCGAAATGAGGAAACGACGATGGTGGTCCGATAGGACCATGCGGCGCGAAGTCCCCCGAAACAATCGGGCCATTACCGAGCAGGCTGCGAACCCGGTAGTGATTCTCCGCCATGTTCGTGCGCGCGCGGACCTTGGCGAAGCCGTAGAACCAGCCGAGAATTACCGGCAGCCAGTGGTCCAGAAACAGGCGCGGCATGAAGATGAACGGCCCGCGATAGGAATTCGTTGGGCGCGTCCATTGCACGAACGGCACGGCCAAAATCAACTCCAGGTATTTTAATCCCAGGCCGAGAATCGGAGGTCGAACGTCCTTTTGTAGGCAAAACATGAAGCAAATCGGATGCTGCCCCGCGGGTGCAAGGGTTTGCGGACCTAACTCCAGCGCGCCCGGCAACATTGCTTTCACTGCGGCGTTGCTCATGGGTAGGATCGCCATCGCACTGAGCATCAAGCCGTTCGTGCCCAGCCTTGGGCCCGCCTTCGGTCCACCGGCGGAGGAAGGGTTCGGTGGGTTCTTCCAGAATTCCGCCTGTTCGACACGACCGAAGAGAGACATGATCCAGGCTCCCAGTTACCCTACACTCGACCACCAACCACCTCGTGTCGAGATCGGTAGACCTCACGTTCCGCGTGAGGCGGCGTCTCGCGGAGCGAGACGCCTACTCTAATGTTCTCCTGACTCCTCACGAGGCAACTACGCCGCTCAATCACCAAAGCCCGGTGTATAGGCGGCCGTGAGCCGGGCGGGATTCTGTACGTTCTGACTCGCCATCCAGGCGTTGGCCTGAGCGATAAGAGGGCGCCCTTCCTCGCCGCCGAGCAGTTCGCCGAGACGGCGGCGGGCCGCGGCGGCAAACATACCCAAAGGCACGGCGTCGAAACCGGCCGTGGCGCGACCTAGCAGCGTCTGCGCTTCGGTTCGGTCGCCGCGGAGGAATGCGATCTGGGCAGAAATGAGATGCGCCTTGGGCATCGACCAGGTCATACCCAGCCGTTCAAGATGGCGAGCGCCTTGGATCGCGACCTTCAGCAGAGGAGCCGGTTGGGCCGCCGTGCGCGCCGCCGCCAACGCCGCCCGGGCACGCAGTTCCGTCATCAACAGTTGGATCGACTTGACGCGCAGGAACTGCGAACGCATCACCGCGGGCCATGCACGGCGAATCCGCTCCCACGCTACCTTCCCTTCTCCGTTGTAGAAATCGATGTACAGGTTACCCATGAGCGCCGTCAAATGCTGGAGATGGAATCCTTCGTTACTCCACTGGCCCAGGAATTCATTCAAGATGCGCCGCGCTTCCTCCGGGTTGCCCTCCACCACTCGGGCCACGGGCACGGGAAAGGTGGCGAAATTCGTCGCGGCGTAGAGGTCGCCTCGCTCCAGCGCTTCCTTGAGCAACTGGGAGGAGCGCCGACTCATGGCCACAAAATCGCCCATGTACAGCCGCGTCCACAGCGTAAACGCCTGCGCGGTGTCGAGTTCCCAGGTGGTCCCGGTACAGCGATCGCGAAAGATGTCCTCCGCGCGTTCGAGCAGCTCGCACGCTCGCGCGAAACCGCCCAGGGTGAACTGCGCGATGCCTTCAGCAAGGAACAGCATGCCTTGAGCATGCGGATGGCCGATGCGTTCAGTAAGCGAGCGCGCCGCGTCCAAGAGCATCCGGGCGCGCGGCATGCCGGGAATGCCGTCGTTGGCAGTGTGCGCCGATTCCCAAGCGAGCGAGCGTGCCAGCCGATACGGTTCACCGGCATTCAACGCCAGCATGAGTCCGCGCGTTTGGAACAAAGCCCCCGCGAGCATGTCGAGCACGCTGACGCCGGCGGAAGCGGACCAGGCAACGTCGATGCGCGTGAGGTCCTCCTCGGGCACCTGATCCGCGTTGCGCTCCTGGTAGCCGATGCCGCGCAGCCAGAGCCTGAAACGTGCCCACAAGAGGTAGACAAGTGTCCGCGTTGGCGTAACCGGCAGCTTCATGCCCACCCGGCCCAGCACTTGACTCAACGCCTTGCGACCCAGATCGACGTAGCCGCTGCTGCAATACTGGTAGGCGGCGCGGCGCTGAAGGTCCAGACCCTGCGCTTCGTCGGCCCCCAGGGCGGCCGCCTGATATTCGTGTGCCGCTTCCACGCCACGCCCGGCATTGGCCAGGGCGTCGGCGAGTAGAATCCGCAGCTTGCGCGCGTCTGCTTCGCTTAGTGGCCGCAGTTCGAGAGCCAGTCGATAGAGCTTGGCCGCCCGTGCGAACGCCAGGGTTTCGCCGGCTTGGTCGGCCGCCAATGCGTAATACTTGGCGGCACGTTCCAGTTCGTGTGCCCCCTGGAAATGGACCGCCAACGTCTCGGGATCGGACTGGCCCGTCGCTTCCAGCGTAAGCGCCAGCCGGCGATGGTGCCCTTCCAAGATGTCCGCCGGCAAGTGGGCCACGACGGTCTCGCGAATGCGGTCATGATAGCTTTCGACCTCGTCCTGTTCTCCCGGTCCCGTGCTTCGGACCAGATGACCCACGCGCAACAGCGCCAAGGCGGTTCGATCGGCCGACTCGAGGTTCGCCGCGCGATAGGCTTCGCGTTGCCGCACCGGTTGGCCCGAAACTGTCACGACTTCAAGCAACCGCCGGGATGCGTTGGGCAATGCGAGGACACGCCGCCACAGGACATCATCCAGGGTGATCTTGGTCGTGGCTGAGGCGAAATGGTGCAGCTCGGCGCCTTCTCGGAAGGACTGAACGAGCTCGCGCACGAAGTACGGACTGCCTCCCGATTCCTGAGCGATGATCTGGGCACACGCCTCGGTGGCCGAATCAGTCCCGCTTCCCAGCAACTCCAGGGCCAAAGTTCTCGCTTCGGCGACCTCCAACGGCTCTACAGCCAGATCGCGCCGATCAACCAGAGAATCCGCCGCGCCCGGGGTCTCCAATAAGAGCCGCAAACAGGCGCTCGTCGCCACATACTCACTTCGGTAGGAACCGACGAGCAACAACACAGGCGGGTTAGGCGGTCGTACCAAATCGGATAGGAGGGCCGCACTATCCACGTCGCCCCATTGCAAATCATCGATAAATAGCACGAGGGGCCTGGTTTCGCCGAGCCGCGTCAGCAACTCGCGGAGGGCCGCGAAGGCGCGCCGGCGCAGTTCCTGCTGATCCGGAATGTGCCCGCTTTCCTGCCGTGCCGCCGCTGCCACCGCCTCGACGCGGCGCAGGACGGGGAACAAGCGCGTTAGGGCTGCAACGTCTCGCGGCAGCAGTTCCGCTGCTCCCGCTCCAGTCAATCGGCGGAGGAACCGGCTTAGCGCATCGACCAAACTGTCGAGCGCCTTGTACGGAACGGACTCCCGCTCATAACAGCGCCCGGCGAGGACCACGACATCCTCTTGCTCGACCAGCGTTTCCAGGAAGCGCTGTAATAGCAGGCTCTTGCCGACGCCGGAACGGCCGTGAACGAACATCGTTACGGACCGGCGCCGCCGCATGGTTTGAAAGGCGTCGGCGAGGACGGCCAGATGCCGTTCCCTACCGACGAAGGGTGTATGCAGGATCGACTGTGAACATGGCACGGAGTCGGCCGACGCCGGGACGGTGGTTCCCTCTAAGCGACGAAGGATTTCGCCCTCGGAAGGCCGATCCTGCGGGCATCGCTGTAGCAATTGCATGCACAGCCGGTCGAGATCATCCGGTACGTGTCGCACGCTTTGGGACGGCGGCTCGATGTCCCGCGCTTGCTTGTCATGCAGCACCCGCATGGCGCCCCCGGAAATGGGAACCCGGCCTGTGAGCGCCTCGTACAACATGACGCCCACGCTGTACCAATCGCCGGCCGTGGACAGGGCCTGGCCCGCCGCTTGCTCCGGCGCCATGTAGTTTGCCGTGCCGCAAACGTTCTCCGGCGCTTCCACTTCGAGAGGCCGTGTTTCCAGTTCGGCTACCAATCCGAAATCGAGCAGCACGACTCGGCCTTCCTCAGTCACCAGGACGTTGGAGGGCTTGATGTCGCGATGCAGCTTGCCGGCCGCGTGGAGTGCGCGAACACCCTCAGCAAGTTGTCTAAGGGCAGCGCGAAGGCGTTCCAAATGGTCAGGCGTCAAGGCAAGGTACGTAGGTGCGCCGCGGTCTCCTGATCGCGCCACATCGCGAGGAAGCTCCCTGGTAACCTGCTCCGCAATTTCCTGCTCGCCGATGGCGGGGGTGTTCGGGGCGGTCGGTCCTGAACCGAGGGTTGCGGGCGATTCGACGCAGTGACTCGAAAGAGGTTGCCGGGAGGGTCCGTCCTGATGGAAATAGCTGCTAGTTCGGTCCTTCGGGGGACTCGTGGGCGTCTGGAGCGCGGAGCGGTTGCTCTCGCGTGGATCCTTGGACGTTTCGCGACGTACGCCCGTGTCCACGTCGCCCGCGAACGCACGGGGCCCGAACCGCACATAGTCGAGAAAGTTGACCCCATGAACCAGGTCCATCGTGAAGAACCACTGTTCGCCGATGGAAAACAGCTCATGCAAAGCGACGAGGTTGGGATGGACGACGTCCGAGAGAGCCCGAAATTCCTGCTTGAAAAGGTAAAGGGCGCGGGCATCAGCGCCCGGCAGGGTCTTAAGGGCGACGCGGATGTCCCGTGCCCGATCATGGGCTTCGTAGACGACTCCCATACCGCCCGCACCGATCCGGCGCAGGAGGGAGAAGCGTTCCATTCCCGGGAAATCCTCGACGCCGCGGCTATTCATCGTGGAATCCTTGGCCAGGTCCACTGAGGCTCGGCGCGGCGAAGCCTTGGCGAGTGCGAGGAAGGTCGCCGGGCGGGGGCCTTCTGCGTGGAAAAGGAGGATCGGCAGCATTATAGCCGCCGCTTCGCCGCCGTGCCACAGCGGGCGGATGCCGGAGTGCGTCCGCATCGAATGTCCATCCTGGCGAGCTGGGAGCGTCACCGACCGGAGGACGCCTATTCGCTACCTGCCGCGGCCTCGCTCGACAGCCCAGGCATCCACACGCAGGCAAAGAAAAAGCCCTCCGCACGCCAGCGGGCGCGTGGAAGGCTTGCACGAATTCTCGAAACTTCCTTATCGGGTGCCGCGCCCATTCAGGATGTTGAAGTAGCTCACCATGGCCCGGTGCAACGCGACGTACGCCGCCTGATCGCCATCCACCGCCGGAGCGAATCTGAGGCCCTGCCGATTGATGTTCGCGACCAGTTCGTACACGTTGCCGCCTTGCGCAGCAAACTTGCGGTTGGCGAAGTCCGAAGCGTCCGGATTCTGAAGCGTTTTGATGCTGGTCTCCAACTCCGTTAGAAACCGGCGTGCGGGAATGTAATCGTTCGGCGTCATTTCGGCGACGTTCTGCTTGAGAATTTCTACCAGATTGTCAACGGATTTACGCATTCCAGTAATGGTCTTGAACTGGACCTGGCCTTCTTGCGCCTCCTTGAAGGCCTGAGGTCCGAGTTCATTGAGTTTCTTGCGATCGTCGCTGAACTTGTCGTCTTGAAGCTGGAATGGCCAGGTAAGTTTGCCGCCATCCTTGAGTACGCCTAGGGTTCCGAGAGTGGTGCCGGAGTTGAGGTTGATCCGGCGGACGACATCGGGGTCGATAGGGACGTTCGGCGCCATGGACTCCGACGGCGGGTTCATCTTGATAATGGGATTGAGCAAATCATTGAGCGCCTTGCCCGACCAGATCTCGGTGAGCGGCGGATCATTGCGGCTGCGGCGAATTTCTTCCATGCGGGATTTTTCGCGATTGTCTTCGAGCGTGGGTGTGTTGGCTTGTTCGTATTGCCACTCGTCGAAGTTCTTCCGTCGCGTGTCGATCTGGGCCTGCTTGGCCTGCTGTTTGATCACGTTCGCTTGCTGGGTATCGATCATGAACTGGCCCTGGGCGCCGACGATGTTGGCCACTCCCTGGGTGAAACCGCCGTAGGGGTCGTAGTAGCCCGGTCCATAATAGCCGGTGTTGTAGTAGGAATTGTTTATCGCGCCCGCCCGAAAGCCGGCGGCAGCCCCATAATTAGCACCGCGGGCGGCCCCCACGTTGTACGCCGCCGCCTGGTCCGCCGCGTTCGCGGCGATTGATCCACCGTAGTTGAATCGACCCTGAGCGGAAGGCGTCGGCATGGACTGCGCGGGAACCGCCGTCAAGGCGGAAAGGACCAACAGGTTCGCGATCGGAATCATAGTGGGTGTCTCCGCAACATCTTCCAGGGTGGGGCCGTCTCCACCGCGCTAGTTCGTTTCATCCTTCTTTTCTACGGATTTGGCCGCGGGCGGCATTTTGCCCACGGGGATGAGCAACTTCCATTTCGCAATCGCCTTGTCTCGCTCTTCCTTCGGGGCCAGGGGATTGTATCCGAATTCCCGCCCTGTGGGGACCAGGCGATACAAATGCCAATTCGCCAGGCCGCGGATTGCCAATTGGTCGTGGCTGAGATAATCGATCAGGGTTTGATACAAGGCTGGATTGGCCAGGTCCTCGTCGCTGAAGCTGTGGAGCAACTGCATCACCGTCTCGGCTTGTACCGGATTAAGTTTCGCTTTCTCCAATAAGCCCTTATATAGAATCTGGTCCTGCCCCGGTCCGCGGCCGATCCACTGTCGAAGGGAAAGCACGCCGTTTTCCCACACGTCCGGGTGTTTCGCCTCGCGCAACGCCTTTCCGAGCCGATCCAGGTCGTCAAAGGCCGCCGACGCCATAATTCCCAATTTGCGCTGGTACGCATCGTCCGAGTTCAGAAGCTCATCAAGAACCTCTCCGATCGGCTTGGAAGCCGCATCCTGGCGAAAAGCGTCGAGGGCGGCCTTCTTCACTTTCGCTCTCGGCGTGTCCTCCGACCCCGAGGCGGCCCACGGCGGGAGTTTATCCAGCTTCGTCGGCGTATCGTCCATGCCGGTCACGCTGTCCCATTGGATTAGCGCGGGGCCCGGGGGCGCCTTGAGCCCGAAATGCATGTCTTTACACTTCAAGGCAGCTTCCCCCTTCAGAACCAGAATCGCCAATTCGGTCGACGGCGCGTCTTTCGGCCCCGGCGTTTTCGTAAACCGGGCGCCGCGCGGCCAGCGCCCGTACGTTTCTAATGCGACTCTTGTTCCGGGCGTCTCCAGGGCCAAATCCCAAATGGCGTCACGAATATGCACCCGGACGTTGGCCTCTCCTTTCTGCTTGGTGTTGATCAGGTCCACGCGACCGCGATCCAGCGTGAACTCAAGATCGACCTTCGGGTTGTCCCACAGGACGATCGCATTTTCCTTGACCGGGTAGGGGGAAAGCTCGTCCAGGTCGGAGAGAAACGTCACGTGGATTGCGCCGTTGGAGGAGTCGATGGCGGCGAGGGGCAGGCCCAGGAGCATGTCGCCGGCGGGGAGTCCCTCTTTATCATCCACAACTTGCCAGGGCTTGCCGAAGCCGCCGGCGCGGCGGAAAATGGACGCCTTGGCCGACGCACTCCTGGCCACGCCGGCGCGCTTTGGTTCATCGGGCTTGGGTTCGACCACGCTGCCCGTGCCGCCGTTCTTCGCCGGGGGCGCCGTCGCGTCCGACTCTTCGCATCGGGGAAGGAAAGGCCGGCGCCTTCGCCCGCATGCCTCCTGGCCGCCGTTCGAGCCCCGAGCGGACGCGCCGGCTCGCGCTGCCGGCGTGTCGATTCCGTACGACGTGAAGAATAAGAAAGCAACGCCACCGAGCGCCGCCAAAATACGCAAAACGCGAAGCGACCGACCGGACGGACTAGGTGTGCTCATCGGATCCTCGTGCAGGGGGCGATGGGTCGAAATAAAGTCTCTGTCCGCGAAGCCAAGCGAATCGGGAGGGGGCGGATGGCCGACCCACGCCTTCCCGGTCGCAAAGTCTCGGACGGTTATTTCATCTTCAAGACGGTAAGCGGGAACGAAAGGGTTGCTGTCTTTCCCGACGATTTATCCGTTGCTTTCAATTCGACGGTGAACTTCCCGGCACGGTTGAGATCCAACATGAACTGCATCGGCACGGACTGGGCGTTCTTCGGCACGTCCTTGTTTACCTCGCCGGTGAACGGTTTCTCTACCGTCGGCTTGCCGTTTTCGTCCAGGACTCTCATCACCACGCTCAGGTTCGGCTGATCCTTGTCACGGCCGAACCCGACGGCCGCGAAATTGATCCATAGCGACTGACCCTCGGCAGGGAACGGAGCGGCGGCGTTTCCTTCCGGATCGCTGGTTGTCCGCAGATTGACGATGCCGAAGCCCTTTGCCAGGATCTCATACGTGCCGGACACGGAGCTGGAGGATTTCGTCGCACGGTCCGTGACAGTCACTTTCACCGTGTATTTCCCGGCTTGTTGATCAAGGCCGACTCGTGCGCTCGCGTAGCCCGGAAGGCTATTGCCGCCCAGCGCGTTGTAAGCCTCCAGGTCCTTGGGGGCCTGTTTGAAGATCGCTTTGCCGTCGCTGTCGGTAACTTCCATGGCCACGCTATATAGGACCTTGCCCGTCGCGTCCGGCTTAACGCCCTCGATGTCGTACGAAAGCACAAACGTGTCGCCGGGAAGCAGCTTGTTGTCAGGCCGTGTTGCGCCCAGGACTCCGTAGGTACTCCTGGCGTGGGTGAGGGCCAACTTATCGGCTTGACCGGGAGTCCAAGCCAAAACGGAGACAAGGGCAATCGACGTCCACATGGCTGGAGATTCTCCTGGTGGTGATGAATTCTTGTGTGACGCCCTCGAACCGCGGCCGTTCCGGCGGTGAAAGCGAGATTACTGTTGTACTCGATCCGTACGCGGGTTGCACGTATTTCTTCGCTATCTTGCCCATCCTGTGGACGGGAGCGCCCAATTGGGGGACCTTTCCCGAAGAAGCCGATTTTTCGGCCGCAACTACTGGGAGCAGCCTGAGAATAAGATTAGCAGTCATGCGAGCGTTCAATTCAGCCACGGTATTTGCTCTGGGTGCTACGAAAACATGAAGCGCGAACCGATGGACGTGACCTCGCAACCTCGGCAGCGTCTTCTTCATTTCCTCATCGCAAACGCCTCCACCAACTTAGTCTTTGTCATTGTGTCCAGCCCGCGCCTTGTCCACTACCATAGGTGAAGATGTCGGCGCGGCCCGCATCGAACGCATGCCGCGCAACGCGGACTCGTATTCGCGTGGAGGCGGACTTTGCCCTTCTCGTTCCGACGAATCTGGGGGGAAGCGACAGCCGTTGTCGACAAGTCGCGCAAAATCGGCTGGGTGGACGTGCTGGTGGTGGTCGGTCTGGCTGGGTTATTCTTCGCGGTCATCAGCATGGCGCAAGGGGCCGTTCACCGGCCGCTGGAAAACCAAGAGATCGACACCTCGGTCTGGGTTCTTCCGTGGTACACGTTCCAGTCCCTGATGCGCGGTCTGGTGGCGTACCTGCTGTCGTTGGGTTTCACGCTCGTCTACGGCTACTGGGCGGCGAAGGATCACGTCGCTGAGAGAGTGCTGATCCCCTTGCTGGACATCCTGCAAAGCATACCGGTTCTGAGCTTCATGCCCATTCTTCTCGTGGCCCTGGCGGGGTTGTTCGCGCCGAGCAGTTTGGGCCTGGAACTCGTGGCGATCATCATGATCTTCACCGGTCAAGCTTGGAACATGACGTTTAGCTTTTACCATTCACTTCGAGCCGTGCCGCAGGACCAGCAGGAAGTGGCGACCATGTATCGCTTCACCTGGTGGCAGCGATTTCGGTGGGTGGAATTGCCATTCTCGACCATGGGATTGGTTTGGAACAGCATGATGAGCATGGCCGGCGGCTGGTTTTTCCTGATCGCCTGCGAGGCGATGGACCTGGGCGAAGAACATCCGCGCTTACCGGGCATCGGATCTTACATGAAGGAGGTGTCGGGGAAAGGCCTTCTGCTTCCCCAGCTCCTGGCAACCGCCGCGATGATCACCATGATTGTGCTGCTCGACCAGCTGCTATGGCGGCCCGTCGTGGTTTGGGCGCAGAAGTTTCGGGTCGAGGAAGGCGGCAGCCAGGAGGCAATGACCTCATGGTTCCTAAACTGGCTTCAAAGGTCGCGTCTCGTGGCGGCCGTCTGGCGCTGGCTCGGGCGCCTCAGGCGTGAAACGACGGCGAAATCGGTCCCAACCCAGATTGTGCTCCATGATCCGACGCGGCCTTCGCCTTGGATTGTGCGAATTTCCTTTCTGGGTTTCGCCGTGTTGATTTGCGGACTGGCGTACGGCGCCTGGGAGCTGTTCTGGTTGCTTTGGAAGGTTCCCGCCGGCGATTGGCTGGTCTTGGCGATGGCAGGGGGTTGCACGTTCGGTCGCGTGTTTCTTTCCCTCATTTTCAGCACGCTCTGGACGCTGCCCGCCGGGTTGGCGATTGGCTTGTCGCCACGTCTGTCCCGGATGCTGCAACCGGTCGTACAGGTTCTGGCGGCCTATCCCGCGCCGCTCTATTTTCCCTTCCTCGTCGTCGGATTTAAGGCGCTGGGCATCACCCTCGGCTGGTATAGCATTGTGCTCATGATGGTCGGGACTCAATGGTATATCCTGTTTAACATCATCGCAGGCAGCATGGCGATCCCGGCCGACCTGAAGGAAGCGGCGGTGAGCTACCGGATCAACGGCTGGCAGCGCTTCTGGCGCCTCTACTTGCCTGCAATCTTCCCCTATCTGGTCACGGGATGGGTCACGGCCGCGGGCGGTGCTTGGAATGCCAGCATCGTTTGCGAGTACCTTACCTTTGGAGACGTCGAACAAGTACCCTGGGGCACGGGGATTGGAGCGATCATCGCGGATTCCACGGCGAAGGGAGATTTCGCTCTTTTGGCCGCAGCCACGCTGTTCCTGTCGGCCATCGTCGTGGTCTTCAATCGCACGGTCTGGAAACGCTGCTACCTGCTGGCCGAGAGCCGGTATTCGCTTAATAAATAGAGGGTTGGAGAGGACGATTCCATGGCCAGTCCGGCGACGAATGGTACTCCGGAAGCGCTGTGCGAAGCGCGCGGCATCTGGCACGAATTCAAGCAGCCCAACGGCCAACCGCTGCACGTTTTGGAAGACATCAATCTCGTCGTACAGCCCAATGAGATCATTGCCCTGCTTGGACCGTCCGGGTGCGGCAAATCCACGATCCTGCGCATTCTCGCGGGCCTTATCCCGCCGACGCGCGGGGAGGTTTTGGAGCATTGCAAACCGCTTGCGGGCCTCAACCCCGACATGGCGATGGTCTTCCAGAGCTTTGCCCTCTATCCCTGGATGACGGTCGAGGAGAACGTACGGGTCGTTCTTAAGGCGGCTCGTTGTTCCGCGGCAGAGATCGAGGAGCGAACGACTTCCGCCGTCAAGATGGTCGGCCTGGACGGCTTCGAGCAACTCTATCCGCGCGAACTCTCCGGCGGCATGAAGCAGCGCATCGGCATGGCCCGCGCCCTTTCGGTCGATCCGGAAATCCTTCTCATGGACGAGCCGTTCAGCCAAGTCGACGCGCTTACGGCGGAGAGTTTGCGGGCGGAGGTTGTGGACATCTGGCAGGCCAAGCATCGCCGGCTATCCACGATCCTCTTGGTCAGCCACGACATCAAAGAAGTCGCGTACATGGCGGACCGTATCGTGCTGCTCAAAGCCAAGCCGGGCCGCATCGATCGCATTGTCGAGAACCGCTTGCCCCGCCCGCGCGATTACCGCTCGCAACCACTGCTCAATCTCGTCGATCAACTGCACGACATCATCACCCACACGGAACTGCCCGACGCACCCGCGGCCGCGCCCAGCCCTGGTCTGGTCACCATCGAACCGCTGCCCGACGCGTCGCACAGCGAAATCGTTGGTCTGTTGGAATACCTCGACGCCCGCGGCGGCAAGGCGGAATTGTTTACCATTGTCAACGACACCAATCGCCAGTTCGGTCATATGATCAGCGTCGTCAAGGCCTCGGAAATGCTAGAGTTCGTTGACACGCCGAAGCGCTTGGTGGTGCTCGATCGCGACGGTGTGCGGTTCGTGAAAGCCGGCCTGGAGGAACGCAAAGTGATTTGGCGGGAACAGCTCCTGAAGCTCCGCCTGTTCCGCGATCTTCGCGATGTTCTTTTGAAGCAGCCCAAGCATTCCATCGACCGCACGTTCCTGCTCGAAACGTTCATCATGAACATGCCGCAGGAAAACTATGAAACGATGTTCCAGACGTTCATCCGCTGGGCGCGCTGGGGCGACTTGTTCAGCTACGATGACGTGACGGAAGAGATCTCGCTTGTTGAAGAGCAGCCCGTGGCATGACGCCCCATTCACGGGGTCCGGCAGATGATTGACGCACACCTGCATGTCGTGCCGCCGCGTTTGCCGGGCGCGGGCAGCCTCCACCCCATTCTCAACCAACCCGCGGAAACCATTGCCGAAGAGCTGCGCGGCGAAATGCACGCGGCCGGCGTAACTCACGCCCTAGCGATGGGCCAATTGGGCGCGCCGGCCGACGATCCGCTCGGCGTCGCTACCACGCTTCAGATTGCGCGACTGGTCCCTGGGCTGCACGCCATCGGCATCGCCGACCCCACACGCACCGACGCGGACGACTTGAAGCGGGTCGCGGACGCCCTCGCCTCGGGCCAGGTGCGCGCCCTCAAGGCGTACCTCGGCTATTTGCATTTTGGTCCCGACCACGCCGGGTACGTCCCTTACTTTGAGCTCGCCGCGCGCTTTCGGATGCCGTTCATCTTCCATACCGGCGACACTTATTCTCCGCGCGCCAAGCTGCGCTACGCGCATCCGCTGCCGGTGGATGATGTCGCCGTCGATCACCCCAACGTGCGTTTCGTATTGGCTCACCTTGGCCATCCGTGGCTGACCGACGCCGCAGAGGTGGTCTACAAGAACGTCAATGTTTGGGCCGATCTGTCCGGCCTGGCGGTGGGAGACGCGGCGAGCTTCGGTGAAGAGGAACGCCAGGAAATGCTCCTCGAAACCGCCGCCGCCGTTTCCCGTGCGTTCCGCTACTCGGAGCGACCCAACCGCTTCCTCTATGGCAGCGACTGGCCGCTGGCACCGATGAAGGAGTACAGCGCGTTCATCCAGTCGGCGATTCCGGAGCTGTTTCGGGAGCAGGTGTTCGAGGAGAATGCACGGGCGTTGTTTCGTTTGGGAACCGTTTAGCTGCGGTTCGCAGAACCGCGCGGTTCTGCGAATCGCGGCTAAACGGCGCTGGACCGCAACTGCCGAATCACCGCCTCCTGATCCGCTTCCAAATGGGGAGCACCGAGGCAGAAAAACATTCCACTCAGGCCCAGGGCCGGCAGTGTAATGACCATTCCCCAAAACAAATTGCCGGTAAGAGTGGATAGGGCTCCCATCGCGTAGGGAGAGGGTATATCGCCCAACAAGTGAATGGCGAACGTATTCACCGCAAACGCCGCCGCTCGAATTGTTGGCGACGAAACGTTAACGATGATCGAATTCGAGGGACCGTAATTGACAAAAGCGAGCGTCAAACCGATCAAAATACTGCCGAAGATCACGACCGGATGACCGGCAACGAGGGCGAGAAAGATACAGGGAACCGAGAGGAACATCGATATGCCGGAGAGCCAGAAATAGGCCCCGCGCCAGCGCATCGCCAGGCGATCGCCCAACCAGGCGCCGGCAAGAGTCCCGACAATGCCGCTGATCACGACCGTAACGCCGAGCCAGTAATTGGCGGTGTCCAGCGCGATGCCGCGATTGCGGTCCAAGAAGCTCGGCGTCCACCATTGCAGTCCGCCTAGCGCGAAAGTGACCATTGCCATCGCCAGCAGGTTGTACACGTAAGAGCGGTTGCGAAGTAGTCGGCTGTATGTACTACCGCTTAGAGGCAGCGCTTCGGAATGGCCGGGCGCCGGGCCTTCGATATCCTCGCTGGCGCCACGCTTGGGTTCGCGGAGAAACAACGCGGCCACGGCAACAAGCAGTCCCGGCCAGCCGACGACTTGGAAGGCCATGCGCCAGCCATAGTGGGTATCAATGAAGCCACCCATCGAGTAGCCGAGCGCCGCGCCCACGGGAATGGCAACGTAAAAGAGGGACAGCGCTCGGTTACGCTTGGCGCGCGGGAACAAGTCGCCGATCAATGTTGGCGCCAGCGTCGCGTAGGTCGCCTCGCCGATGCCGAGGACACTGCGTGCCAGGACAAGATGCCAATAGGAATCCGCCCAAGCCGAGCCGAAGGTGGCGATGCTCCAGATGCCGACGCCGACGGCCAGCAGATAGCGGCGCGTCATGCGGTCGCCGAGCCAGCCCATGACCGGACTGAAGAGTGCGTAGCTAACGAAAAACGCCGTGGACAATAGGCCCGCGCGATCATCGCTGAAGTTCAATTCCTCCGGGCTTTGCACTTTCTTCAGGACCGCCGCGAGAATGAACCGGTCGATGTAATTGAGCAGGTTCATGGCGAACAGAGCCGCCAGGGACCAGTACGCCAACCGCATCGACCCCGATGTCTTGCCTTCTCCCATCACGATCCTTCCATCCAGCTGCGTGAGGAGCGTCAGCGACCGAAGGCCGCCGCGCGTTCTTCCTCCCAAGTGCGACGCGCGATTGTAAAGAATGCGGTGAATTCACACCACCCTACTCACCGGACCGATCCAGTAGCGCCGGCTTCAAGGTCCATGCTTGCCGTTTTGCCAACTCCATTAGCGCCGGGGCGTGGAAGCCGGGTGGGAAGATGACCCAGCCCCACAGCTTCGGGTCGTCGTCGGCCACGTTTTTCACGGTCGCCAGTTTGGCCGGCTGGAACTCAACTGTCTTAGGTGGATCCTTGCCGTCAAGAAGGTCAGTGACCACCTGCGCGATGCCGCGTAAATATGCCTCTGGTGGCACGGCGACGCTCCCGAGCCAAACGGTCCCCGCAATGCGTTCGTGCTTGACGAAAAAGTCGTCGACATCGGCGGCGGTGCGTGTTACCTGGCTCCAATCGGCGGTGACGGGTTCGGTGAACGCGGGACTCGTGCTCGACGGTCCGTATGGCGTGTTTTTCAGTCCAACGCCGTCCGCGTTCTTGCCTCCGCCTTGGTCCATAAGACAGCGATTAAGCAAGAAGAAGACCTCGCTTGGCGACAGCGTGTATCCGTCATGCTTTTGGTAGTTCAAGTCTTCCTTGACCGCTAAGGCGATGGCCTTCAAGTCGTCCTTCGTGAATTTGTGATCGCGGGCCTTGTCCTTGTACAGCTTCGCGGCCTCGGAGGCGGTGATGAACTTCACCTCCGGAAAGCGCTCGATGAAGCGAATGTATTCCTCGAAGACTTGATACGATACTTTGCTTTCCTCCTCGGTCTTGGCTTTCGGCAGCTTCCACTGATCGCGCGGCGGGTTGGCGCCGTGCTTGAAGTTGGCGCCGTCCCAGAACTCCTTGTGGACGAACTCGCAGGGGTGATAGAAGATGCTGACCACGCCGCCGCCTTCCGCGAGCAGGGCCTTGTGGGCCGCGACGAATTTTTCCTCTGCCTCGTCAAGCGCCTTGGGATTGTTGAGGTCGGCACGCAGCGTGTAGGCCAAGCGATAGAGGTTCAGGATGCCGCAGTAGTAGTAGGGCTTTTCGTCCAGGCGAACGTGGCTGCCGGCGTCGAGATACACTTCCATGCCCCATTTGCGCATCGCGCCGTAGGACTGCGGGCCCCAGGAACTGCCGGGCTGGCCGTAGCAGCTTGGAGCGACGCCGAAGATGCGTTTCACATCGTCGAAGCCAGGTTTTTCGTGGCGGTCGAACTCGGCGACGCCTTCGTCCCAGCCGAGATTGTTCAGGTACATGGCCGGGCTGGGCTGGACGCTGTGATAGTTGGAGTGGTAGCCGATCTCGTGCTTCTTGAGCGCGGCAATGACATCGTCGCGCTTTCGCTTCTCCAGAGTGCGTGCCTTTTCGCCGACGACCTTGAACGTGGCACGAATCTTCTCTTTCGTCAGAAAATCGGCCACCTTCAGCGCTGCGTCGTCGCTGGCGGGAAGAATGTAGTCCTCGGTGTCGAACCAGAGGATGACGTAGACCTTCGCTTTCTCGTCCGCCGCGCGGACCGGAAGAGCCAGGAAGAAGAGCGCCAGGAGGAGCACGGGCGACAGACGGCGAAGGGTGGGGGTGGACATGGCTTGGTTTCCTCGTGAAATCACCGATGGGATACAGCCCACCATCGTACGCCGTGGGTCGGGAAGGACGAAGAGGGTATTTTTGGAAGAGTCATTCATTGACGCGGAAGGGCAAGCAAATTGGGCTTGACAAATAGTGGCTATTTGTATATGATACGCTTTCTAGGTACGGAGGTGGAATTGGATTGTTTGCGTTGAACCCCACACAACGGTCGCCGGACAATGAGTGACAATGGCGCCCACAACCCTTGAGGCCGCCCATGTGCCCAGCCGCCCTCCCTCTCGAATCGGATCCCTTACACAACGCCACGTCCAACCCCAAGCCGGCGTTGTCGTTTCATCTTTTGCGCGGGGAAAGCCTGCGGATCGCGGCCACGGAAACGCGTACCGACTGGCTATGGAAGGGGTACTTGGCCCCCGGCTGCATGACGATGTTCACCGGTCAATGGAAACTGGGGTAGACGACCCTCGTCGCGCTGTTGCTGAGCCGCATGGCGGCGGGGGGAGAACTGGCCGGCCAAGCGGTGCGGCAAGGCAGGGCCGCTGTTATTTCGGATGAGAGTCCTGAGCTGTGGCACCTGCGCGTTCAGCAATGCGACATCGGGAATCATTTCGGGCTGTTGTGCCGGCCGTTCCGTGGGCAACCGGTGCTCCAGGAATGGCAGGCGCTCATCGATTACTTGGTCCGCCTGCACGACGAGGAGGGCCTTGATCTGGTAGTGATCGACTCGCTGGCCTCGTTCATGCCGGGTGGGAACGAGAACAGTGCCGCGAGTATGCTGGCCACCTTGTCCCCGTTGCAACGGCTGACCGAGAAAGGCGCGAGTGTACTGATCGTGCATCATCCACGGCGGAAACAGAGCGCGGCGGGCCAGGTGGGGCGCGGGAGCGGAGTGTTGCCGGCCACGGTGGACATTCTGCTGGAAATGGATTGGTACCAGCGAGGCGACGACGACGATCGCCGCCGCCGACTGCGTGCGGCGTCTCGATTCCGCGAAACGCCGCGCCGCCAGGTCTGCGAATGGACCGCCGACGGGCGCGATTATAAGACCTTGGGTGATTTCCAGGAGGACGCTTTCACGCAGAACTGGAACGTACTGCGGATCGTGTTGGAGGATGCCATGCGGAAGCTGAAGCGCAAGGAAATCCTCGAACAGCGGCCGCCCGACTACCCGCG